>Ga0335078_10018173_pt1 | contig 10457 bp, 9 predicted proteins | sample Lox_Sample_32_FD_206711 | JGI IMG/M metagenome (GOLD analysis project Ga0335078, IMG submission 206711) | Soil microbial communities from Loxahatchee National Wildlife Refuge, Florida, United States - Lox_Sample_3.2 | ecosystem: Environmental > Terrestrial > Soil > Wetlands | place: USA: Florida...
GGCGGGCGTTCGCTGCGGCTCCCGGCCCTCGGCGGGCGTTCGCTGCGGCTCCCGGCCCTCGGCGGGCGTTCGCTGCGGCTCCCGGCCCTCGGCGGGCGTTCGCTGCGGCTCCCGGCCCTCGGCGGGCGTTCGCTGCGGCTCCCGGCCCTCGGCGGGCAACTCAGCGAGCCCCGGGCCGACCGGGTTGGTCCGAGCAGTGCGCGCCGTGACCACTAGTGGCCACTGCCCATGCGCGCGACACCCGGGGTTCATGCACACCGCACCGCGGAAGAGGAATCGCCCAACCTTGGTCACAGCTATGACAGGTACAGCAACAGTACGTCACCTTGACTCTATTGCAACTATAACATACTCTGATTGAGATGTCTATAATCTTTAAGATGATTACATGATACCAACGTACCGTTTGGTCCTGGAGGTGGTAGCATGCTGGCGCGTGCCAGACTAATGTCTGGTATTAGCATAAATGCCCCGGTTAGCGGTTACGCGGTGCGTGCGCCGGGGACGGACCTCGGGCAGCATGAGCCTGTACGGCGCCGGCGAGCGGCGGTCCTGCCCGGGCGAAGCCACCCCGATCGGCTGATCCGCCACCCTTGCGCTCCGGTGTGTCCGATTACTGTCCCAACGTATCGTCGCGCAGCGAAACAAGGCTGCGCAGACCCTGGAGTCGGCATATGGGCTTCCGAGCTTGGCGAGTAACGGGAGAAGGGAATCCACAGGCCGTCCTTGCGCAGGGTGAGGTCTCCCTACCAGATCCAGAGCCTGGCGAAGTGCTGGTCAAGGTCCAGACCGCGTCGCTCAATTTCGCTGACGTCCTGCTTGCTCAGGGGAAGTATCAGGCCAACCCTTCGCTACCGTTCATTCCCGGCCTGGAATCATTCGGTCACGTGGCCGAAGTTGGGCCAGGGTCCAGCCGAAAGATCGGTCAGCCGGTGATCGCGACCCCTTATGTTCCCGGCGGCGCCCTGGCTGAGATGGTCCTCCTTCCAGAGCGCCTAACATATCCGGTTCCCGAGGACATGGATCCCGTTGCCGGAGCAGCGCTGATCAATTCGTATGTGACAGCCGTCCTTGCACTCACCCGGAGGGCGCAGCTTCGCGCAGGGGAAACCATCCTCGTGCACGCGGGCGCCGGAGCGGTCGGCTCTGCCGCAATCCGGATTGCTGACGTGCTGGGCGCACGCGTCATCGCCACTGCTGGCGGGCCGCAGAAGGTCGACATTTGTCGCAGCCTAGGCGCCGAGCTCGCTATCGACTATCGTGAGCATGACTTTGTAGACGCTGTTCGTTCTGCTACAGGCGGACGCGGCGCCGATGTCATATTCGATCCCGTAGGTGGCCATGTATTCGAACGCTCGCGGCGGTGCATCGCACCCGAAGGGCGGATTCTGATCATCGGCTTTACCAGCGGCGAGATCCCGAGTGTCCCGATGAATCACCCGCTCTTGAAGCTTTATTCCGTGGTGGGAAGCGCCGTCGGCATCTACCGCGAGAAGATGCCGGAGGTCTGGTTCGACGCCGTGAGTCAGGTCCTCGACTTGCACCGCGCCGGCCGCATCAGCCCACTGATACACAGCGTCATCAGCTTCGACCACGTCCCTGCCGGGTACCGACTCATCATGGAGCGTTCATCATGGGGCAAAGTCGTCGTCGCCGTCGGGCTCCAAAAGACAACGGCGTCCGGTGCGGGCCAGCAGGCACCCGGCGCACTCGCAACAGGCTGACATGCCGATGACCTACATCAGCGACGAAATGCTAAGTCACGTAGGCACTCAATTGGCTTGCAAGGTGTCAGCTCCGATCTCGGCCTCAGATATTCGGCGATGGGCGATCGCGGTCTACTATCCGAAGGTTCCTCCTCGGGTGTTCTGGGATGAAGGCTCCGCCATCGCGACTGCGCACCAGGGAATCGTGGCTCCCGAGGATTTCAATCCGTTCGCGTGGGCAGTCACGGATGAAAGTGAGGCTGACTCGGAAGGCCACTTCGCTGGTCATGACCCGGCGTGGGTCGAGAAGGCGCTGGGGGTTGAGCCACCACCACTGGAGCGCTTTCTGCACGGCGGCATGGAGGTCGAATACGGAGTGCGCATGCGGCCCGGCGACATCATCGACTCGGCCAGCAGCCTGGCGGGATACGTGGAGAAGGAAGGCAGGCTTGGGATAATGCTCTTCACGACAATCAAGAACACCTGGACGAACCAGGATGGCGCAGTCGTCAAGCACCACTGGCACCATGGCATTCGCTACTAGGCACCGGAAGCGTCATGTCTGAGCCTATGCCGGAGCAAGAGCTGCCTTCCTTCATCCGGCGAACCGGTCTCGCTAACTGGAATCGCTATGCCGCGGTGAACGAGGAGTTCGTACCCATGCACATGGATGACGGCGCCGGACAGGCGTTCGGTTTTCCTGGCGCTATCGGGATGGGGAACCTGCAGATTGCATACATTCACAATTTCTTGCGCGACTGGATGGGCGATGCCGGACGGATCGCAAAGGTGGCGTGCGAATTCAGGGCTCCGAACCTCAAAGACACGGTCGTCACGGTGCAAGGCATCGTGACGAATATCGAGGAATCGGCAGATGCGCGCCAGGCGCAGGTCACCTTTACCGTAACCGGATCTGGCGGACCGGATGAGAGCTCCGTTGTTCTGGCTCGAGGAAGCGCGACTGTTGAGCATGTTCCGCAGAAGTCCGCCCAGGAGGCGCCCGAGCCAGGTCCCCGTGCCCAGGCAACCGCGCTGGACGGTACCAGCGAGTCCGTGATCACGCCTGGTGGATGCGATCCAGATGTCACTAGTTGAGTATTCGCCGGCGACGCGCGGCGTCGCCCTGATCGCCCTCAATCGCCCTGAGCGGCTCAACGCATTCAGCATCGAAATGCTGCGGGAGTTTCGTGATGCACTGCACGAGCTCGATGCTGACGAGGACGCGCGTGCCGCCGTCGTGCGCGGGCACGGGCGCGCCTTCTGCAGCGGCGCAGACATCCGTGAGCTCGGCGCGATGAAGAGCCGGGGAGACATCGGCCTGCTGCGCGAGATGCAGTCGATTAGTCATCTGCTGTTTTCTTCAAGTAACTGGAAGCCCGTGGTGACCGTCGTCCACGGCTATGTCTTGGGAATGGCGCTGGAATTTGTATTCCAGACTGATTACGTCGTGGCTGAAGCAGCCACCAAGTTTCAGGTCACGGAAACGGAGGTAGGCGTTGGCTCCGGCCTCATCTGGCCCATCCTGGCGCACCGCAGCAATGCTACCTTTGCTAGCGACGTCTGCATATCCGGCCGCTTCTTTGACGCCGCCGAAGCAAAACGGAACTGCCTGGTGTCCGCAATCGGTGAGAACAGTAGTGAGTCTCTGAACCTCGCATTGAGCAAGGCCGAGCAGCTCGCAGAGCTTCCCAGGGAGTCGGTAAGGTACAACGTGCAGCTCGCCCGGCACTATGCCGAGCAGTACGTCGGGCCCGCACTTTCGTTCTCGGAGGCGAACTTCGGTCTCGGGCCCGGCCCTCGCCGCCTGGGGAAGACCTCTTGAAGCACGTGCTGATGATGGGAGATAAAGCATCTCAGATGGGCGCCAGACTAAGGCTACTGAACGGGATCCGTGTGGCGGAACTGGGGTCGGGAGTGGCCGGCAGGTACGCGGGATCTCTGCTCGGGGCGTTCGGCGCCGAAGTCACGAGGCTTGAGCTTCGTACCGCGCCCGCCGAGGATGGCGCCAAGCCCGACGGGGATCCGCGCCTCGCCGCAAGGCTCGACGCAGGAAAAGCTGTCGTTGGCATCTCAGATGTCATTACCTCACTTACGGAACGCCGCTTCGATGTCGTTCTCGCCGACCGGGTCCGGTGCCCAATCGAGGGCCTGCCCGGCGCCGCCGATCAGTACCTTGAGGTCGTTCGCGAGGTGAACAGGGGCGTCTGGGTCTCGATCTCCGCATTTGGCTTGTCAGGCCCCAAATCCAACTTGACTGCATCGGAAGTGACTCTGCTGGCGGCCGGTGGCCAACTTGGCTACGTCCGGTCGATCAGCGGGTCCTCAGCCATCCCCCTGACGCCTTGGCACGGAATGCAGACTGCGGGCCAGGCGGCCGTCTTGGCCGCGTGCTATGGGCTTGATCAACTCCATAACGGGCGCCCGGCGGCGCATCTGGATCTGTCGGCCCAAGAATCCCTCATCGCAGCGGGACCGTTTCTGCAATGCGGGTACCTGCTGCTGGGATGTGGTGACCGAGTCAAGGCCGCCCGCCTGGCGGTTCCGTACGGTCTGTACCCTTGCGTCGATGGTGCCGTGTCGATCACTGTCCTTGAGGATCATCAATGGCGGGCCGTTGCTGACGTTATAGGTGCCCCGCCCGAACTGGTGGGCCTGGCCGCGCCCGACCGCCTATCGATTCGAGGCCAGATCGACCGCCTCGTCGGCGAATGGACGAGCAGCCGAGCCAAGCGGGAATGCGAGCAGGTACTCCAAGTACACGGCGTCGCCGCAGTCGCTGTCAACTCCCTGGCGGACGCGCTCCTTTCTGAGGCGTTTCGGAGCAGAGCGAGCGTGGAGATCCGAGACATTGGTACCGAGAAACCCTGGGTGGCGGCGAGCGCCATAGCCAGCAAAGAGGAACCACCGAGCGAGCCTTCCGCGCGCGTCAGCGCGCCGGACGAACACCTACCGAAGGTGAAAACTCTCAAGGAGATAGAAATCCTTGAGCTGGGTCACGTCCTCGCCGTTCCGTATGCCGCCGCACTGCTCGGCGCGATGGGTGCGCGCGTGACGAAGCTCGAGGCCAAGTCGAGACCAGACGCCTACCGTCGCACTGGCCCGTTCATCGATGGCAAGAGAGATCCTGAGTGGTCCGCCTACTTTGCCCTGTGTAATCACTCGAAGCTTCGCAGCGTGATTCTTGACGTGGACGCCGACGCCACAACAGTGTCCGGCCTGATGAGGTCGGCGGATGTGGTGATCGAGAACTGGGGAGCGAGCAGGGTCCGTCGGCTGCCTGTTGACTTGGATATGCTGGCTCGCCGTTATCCCGACAAGCTCGCCGTCAGCTCCTCTGGGTTCGGTCATGCTGGCCCGCTTAGCTCCTATCGTGCTTATGCCAATGAAATTGCCGCGTATTCCGGGCTTACCGAGTTCCTCCGCAGCAGGCACGATGAGCATGGAGTCGACGTCGCGTTCCCTCTCGCCGACATGCTCACGGCTTTTTTCCTGGCCAGCCTTATTGCGGCCTGGGTGGTCGGGTCCCGCGGGAGTGTCGCCCTGGACATCTCGATGGCGGAAGTGCTCGCTGCGCACCTGAGCTTGGCGGGCGATGGCCATGACTCCTCCGATACTGGGCCGTCCCGGCCCGGCACCGCTATGTCAGGCCACAGTGAAGTCGACGTTATCCTGGAAGGATCAGACGGCTCCTCTTGTGCTATCTCGATCGATGAACTCGCCGACTGGCAAATTGTCCAGGGCGTCGGCCACGGCCTCGGCATGCATCTTCCTGAAGCTACGGTGCTGAATGGGCTGGCCCGCTTGGACGTGTCTGTGAACCGGGGAAAGCTGGACGTACTCCTCGAACAGCTTCAGGCTATGAATATTCGCGCTTCGATGGTGCTGCAGGCTGCTGATCTCATCGCAGACGGCCACCTAGCCGTCCGGGGGTTCTTCGGCGAAGTCGACCACCCGTTGTGGGGGGCCCGGAAGCTTATCGGGCTGCCCTGGCGGATCGCCGGCGAGCCCCCGATCTCGCTACGCGCCCCGGCGCTGAGCGGCCTGCCGTCCGAAATCACAGCCGCAAGGCCGGCGCTCGATCACTGACTGCCGAGCTCGCCGCTATCCGCCTCGCCCACGGATCGTGCGGACCGCCTGGCCCGCGGATCGTGCCGACGCCTTGACTAGGTTTTAAAATCTTTATAAACTATATAAGGTGTAGTGCCCATGCCCGGAGTGGGCTGGAATGAGAGTGGGCGGAATTAGTGCCTGGCGAGGACGATGAGGCCCCGGCTGCCTCGCGCACAGCGAAGGACGCACGACGGAGATGAACTCGGCCCGGCTTCTGGACGGCCTTGTTGCCGTGGACTGCTCTTTGTGGCTGCCGGGTCGGCTGTGCTCGAGCCACCTGGCCTCGCTCGGCGCTGAAGTCACCTCCGTCTTCCCTCCGGCCGGCGATCCTATGGCGCGATACAATCCCGCCTTGTGCCGTTGGCTGGATATCGGCAAGACGCAGGTGAGGATCGACCTTACCAGTGACGCCGGACGGGAGACCTTCAGCGATCTCCTTCCTCCCGGTGCGGTCGTGATCGAGGGATATCGCAGGGACACAGCCCTTCGCCTCGGGCTCAGCTATGATCAACTCCGTGGCTACTGCCCCGACGTTGTTGTCTGTTCGCTTCCGGCATTCCGATCCGGGTCGGCTCAGGCTCAGTTGCCGGCTCATGATCTCCAGGTACAAGCGTTCGCCGGGCTTATCGATCCGGAGAATCCTCAAAAACCGTCGTTCGCTGCGGCCGATGTGGCCAGCGCGATGGTGGCCACAATAGGCTTGACGGCAGCGGTCGCCTCTCGCCGGAGCAGCGGGCGCGGCTGCCAAATAGAGATTCCAATGGCGGACGTGGCGGGCTATTGGTCCCAGGTGGTTCGCGCCACGGCTCCCTCCGAATCTGGCGGATCGGATATTTTCGTGGCTGGAGACGGGCTTCCCTTCGCGCTGGCTGTGCTCGGCGACCGGCAACGCGAGCAACTCCGAGAGGTAATAGGTTCGCTCACCGGATATACCGGCGAGCTAGCGCGAGATGACCTGGTCAGAGTGTTTCATGACGCGAGCCGTCAGCAGTGGCTGGATTCGCTTTCGGCGGTCGGCTTGGCGGTCGCTCCCGTTCATGGCGACTCTGAGGCACGCCGTCATGAGTACTACTCTGAAAGGCGCGGCGGGGGCGACGGCCCGCCTCTGCTTCCGGTAACAGTGCTGCAGGAGGGGCTCTGGTGACCGGCGAGTCTGCAAGGCCCAGACTGCTAAGATGATATTGGATCTTGAGTTCCCGTACCACCGCTTGCCGGAGATGATGATGGATTCAGTACGCCCTTTCCATGGAGCTGCCACGGACGTCTCCGCGACGAGTGACACCCGGGGTCGCAAGCAGATGGCCTATCCGCGGGTCCCGGACGTCATCGCGGCAGAGCTGCGGACCCGGATCATTGAAGGTGAGGTGCCTGACGGCACGTTCTTGCCCAAACAGGATGAGCTGTTGGAGGAGTTCCGCGTGAGCCGCCCGTCTCTTCGTGAGGCTCTGCGCATTCTCGAGGCCGAGGGTCTATTGGCGGTGCAACGCGGAACTATCGGAGGGAGCCTGGTGCGGATTCCCACAGCCGAAACCGTCGCCTACACGATAGGCCTCTCGCTCCAATCCCGTCACGGCTCCCTCGGGGATATCGCCGTCGCCCTCCGCGCGATGGAGCCGCTCGCAGCGGCAATGTGCGCTTCTCGCAAAGATGGACGCGAGGAGATGCTCGCTGAACTCGAAAGCATCGCTGCTGCCAGCGAAAATGCTGTGGACAACATCGATGAATTCACCCGCCTGTCTCGATCGTTCCACGAGCGCCTCGTGGCGAACTGCCCCAACGAGACGATCCGCCTTCTCGTCGGCGCTCTCGAGGTCTTGTGGTCGCATCAGGAATCGGCGTGGGCTAAGGAGGCAACGGCTTGCGGCGCCTACCCGGACGAAGCCGTCCGACAGAGTGCCCTGCGCGCGCACCGCCAAATCATCGATGCGATCCGATCCGGTTCAGCAGACACAATCGGAGAACTTGTCGCCCACCATCTGACCGAATCAGGGCACTACCCGCGGTCCGTGACGAAGCGCGTTCACGTAACCAGCTCGCCGGACGGCCGAACCACGCTGGGCGCGCGCAGCCGGTAGGCGCATGAGAGCCGGCGGACGGGGACTAACAGCGCTCCTGCCCAAGAAGGAGGAAGCCGAATGACGAGGTCGACGGCCCGGTGGCGCCCGACGCTCGGGCACTGGCTCCTTGACAAGGCGCGGGAGAACGGGGACCGGCGTGCTCTCGTGGTTGCTGGGGCTGAGCACAGTTATGCGACGCTGGCCGCCGCTTCGGGGAAAGTCGCCGCGGCGCTCGGGCAACTCTTCGAGGTCTCCACCCCGGTCGCGGTGATCGTCCCCACGTCAGCACTGGCTGTCGAAGCCTTCTTTGGCATCACGATGGCAGGCCTCATCGAGGTGCCGATCCACCCGGACTACCGGGGCCCCTATCTCTCTCACATCCTCGGCGTTACTCAGTGCCAAGGGATTATCTGTGCAGAAGAGACTCTTCCCAGCGCTCTGGAGGTGGTTGCCGACTGTCCATCCATTCGGCACATCCTCGTGGGCGGCCCGGGTCCTATATCGATTCCGGAAACCCGCGATCAAGGGCGCTCCACCGCCGCCGGCCGCTCCTGTCCCACCATTTCGCTGCTGAGCGATCACATTGCAGCCGCACCGCCATCCGTACCAGTGCCCCGGCTTGGCGATCTGGCTCCTGCCGCGGTGATGTTCACCTCGGGAACGACGGGACCATCCAAGGGAGCCGTCTACTCTCATGAGGCCCTGCTGAATCGCTCGGCCCAGGTCGCCGACGTGAGCCGCTACGGACCCGACACGGTCCTTTACTCCGTCTTCCCGCTCAACCACATGAGTGCGAAGTGCATGACGCTTCTGACTGGGCTCAGCGCCAACGGCTGCGCCATCATCGACGCTCACTTCTCCGCCTCACAGTTCTGGGACCGCTGCCGCCAAGAAGGCGTCTCGGCATTCAACTACGTCGGCGCTCTGCTCATGATGCTCTTCAAGCAGCCGCCTGCCCCCGGTGATAGTGATCACCAAGTCAGGCTGGCGCGTGGCGGAGGTGTGCCGCCTGAACTGCGGCAAGGTTTCGAACAGCGATTCGGGGTACGGCTCCTCGAGATGTACGGGATGACCGAGTTTCCGCACATCGCTGGGTACGAGTGGGCAAGTGAGCGGCGCCCAGGTGCCGTTGGACGACCCGCCCCTGATTACGATGTCCGCATTGTCGATGAACGGGACTACGAAGTCCCCGCCGGCGCTGTCGGCGAACTTATCCTGCGGCCCAGGGGACCTAACTCGACGATGCTTCATTACTACCGGGCTCCCGAAGCGACGGTGGCGGCCTTCCGCAACCTTTGGTTCCACACCGGAGACCTGGCAACGATCGACAACGACGGGTACCTCTACTATCGGGGGCGGAAGAAGGACGCCATCCGGCGCCGAGGCGAGAACGTGTCTGCGTGGGAAGTCGAGCAGGTTGTCATCTCGCACTCAGACGTACTCGAATGCTCGGCGTTCGGGGTTCCGTCAGAGCTCTCCGAGGAAGAGGTCATGGTGGCCGTCGTGCTGCGCGGCAGAACTTCCCTGGATCAGGTTATCGAGTATTGCTCACGGCGTATGCCTGACTTCGCGCTGCCACGTTACTGGCGCGTTATGACAGAGCTTCCCAAGACGAGGACGCACTCCGTCCGCAAGGACGAGCTTCGTGCTGACGGCGTGACGGACGGAACTTGGGATCGCCGGCACGCGTCCTAATCGCATGCTCCGCCTGCGCGGCTCGCCGCTTGCCAGCCACCGCTGGAGCGGATAAGTCCGGAACTTCCTGGCCGTCAGCATCAGGGTTGCTCCGTATGGCCGCGGCTTCGTCATCGGTTACGTGAGGCTTTCCAAGGTAGGACTCCACCACGCGCGAATCGCTCAGGACCGTCCGCATCGGCCCTGAAGTGAGGACGCGGCCAAAGTCGAGAGCCAGCAGATGCGAGCACACCGTGCTGACGAACTGCATATCATGCTCAATGAGAATTTGGGTCAGTCCCATCGAGTCCCGGATGTTGGCCATGATGCTCGATACATCAGCCTTCTCCGAGACGGACAGGCCGGCCGTCGGCTCATCGAGAAGCAACACCTCCGGCTCCAAGGCCAGGGCACGGGCGATCTCGACCAGCCGCTGCTGACCCAGGGTCATCTCCGCAATCGGCTGGTCAATCGAGCTGTCAAGCCCCACGAACGCCGTCAATTCGATCGCGCGCGACCGGTGTTCGGCCTCCTCACGTACGGAAAGTCCCCAGGGCAAGAGCGATCTGAACAGGCCTTGCTTCATCAGGGCAGTGCGCCCGATCAGGATGTTCTCGATGACCCCCAGCTCCTCAACCAGTTGGGAGGTCTGGAACGTCCTTCCTATCAACCGGAATCGTCGATGAGCGGGCAGACCCGTGATGTCCTCGCCGCTCACGGCCACTGTGCCGCGTTCCAGCGGGACAAGGCCCGACACGGCATTGATCAAGGTGGTCTTGCCGGCCCCGTTCGGGCCGATTATGCCGCTGATCCTGCCTCGCTCGAACCGGGCTGTCACGCCGTCGAGCGCCCGCATGCCGCCGAACGTCACGGTAACGTCGGTCAACTCGATGGCACTCTCCGCCGTGGA
>Ga0335078_10018174_pt1 | contig 10457 bp, 9 predicted proteins | sample Lox_Sample_32_FD_206711 | JGI IMG/M metagenome (GOLD analysis project Ga0335078, IMG submission 206711) | Soil microbial communities from Loxahatchee National Wildlife Refuge, Florida, United States - Lox_Sample_3.2 | ecosystem: Environmental > Terrestrial > Soil > Wetlands | place: USA: Florida...
CGGGCTCGCGACGATGAGGCCGTCCGCCCGGATCTGACCCGCCACATGGCCATCGAACGCGATCTCGAAGAGGCCCATCTTCCCGACCTGAGCCGTGTGGAGCACGAAATCGTTGGTCGCATCCGGGACCGGATCCGGCCCGATGGTCGCGGCGAGCTTCATCCGTTCCTCGAGGAAATAGAACCCCTTCAGCAACCGTTCGAGAGCGCCCTCAAACTCGTTCGGACGGCCCGCCTCCACCTCGGCCAACACGCCAACCGTGCCGGCGTTGATCGGCAGCAAGGGGGCATCCGATCGGCGCAAGGCGTACAGGAACGTCCCGTCCCCTCCGATGGCGATCAGCACGTCGGGTCGGAGCTCCGAAAGCGGGCGATGCGGGAGCTCGGCGCCGACGCCCGAACACTCGTCGCTGAGCTCGACCTGCGCCCGGTCCCCGATGAGGCGGATCGCCTGACGCGCGAGCTCCGTCGCCGCCGGCTTTCGCGGGTTGGCCGTGAGCGCGATCTTCAGAGGTAACCCTCCTCGACCGCGCGGGCGCGGAACGCGGGGTCGCCCCAGGCGAAGATGCTCGTCCGTTGTTCGACGGTGAGCGGGAACGCCTCGACCGACTCGCCCCGCGCATCGCCCATCCCCCCACCGGCCTCGAGCAGGATGCGATAGGCGGCCGCGACGTCGGTCGCGCGCAGGTTCCGTGTCTCGGGAGTGTTTTCGAAGAAGTAGCCGTCGGCGCTTCCTTGGGCGACCATCAACATCTCGAGGGACGCGCACCCCAACGACCGGAGGCGACGGGACTTGACCGCCAGCTTGCCGGCACGCTCGGTCGCCGGTCGGCCCAGGTTCACGAAGAAGATCTCCCCGCGGGGGTTCCAACTGCGCGTACGGATCGGTCGGCCGTCGCGGAACGCTCCTTCGCCGCGGGCCGCCCAGTACGTCGTGCCCCGGTTGAGGTCGCGGACGAGGCCCACCTCGATCCCGGCGAGGTCCTGGTGCCCGAGGGCGAGCGACACGGTGGAGAACGGAAGGTTGCGAAGCGCGTTCGACGTGCCATCGATCGGGTCGACCACGAGGGTTTCCTTCCCACCGCGGGCGACGTATCCGATCTCCTCGGAGAGAAGGTTCCAATCCACGCCCTCCGCATCCAGGACCTTCAGGATCTCGGCCTCGGCCAAGCGGTCGAGTTCTTCGGTCGGGGTCCCGTCGGCGCCCATTGCGACCACGTCGGCGCGGTGCGGCGAGCCTTCCGCGTCCCGGACGACCTGATGAACTGCGACGCTGATCCGGTACAGGACCTCGAGCTCAGCCCGAGAGGTTCCGGCCACGACTCCCCCACGAGGGCGTCGTTAAAGATGGCTTCTCCGACGGACGGCGCGTAGTACCTTAAGTGGGCCAACCGCTCGGCCCGCCGATGGACCTTCAATTCCTCGGCGGAGCCTCCGAGGTGGGTTCGCTCGGGTTGGTGGTGCGCGACCAAGGGCGCACCCTCCTCTTCGACTACGGGCTCACCCCGAGCGACCCTCCAACGTACCCGAGGCCGGCGCCGACCAACGTCGACGTCGCCTTCCTCTCCCACGCCCACCTCGACCATTCGGGGATGACTCCGCTCCTCAGTCGGCTTCCGAGAGCGCGACTGATCGCGACCCCGGTGACGATCGCGGTCGCGGACCTGTTGACGAAGGACGCGCTCAAGGTCGCCCGGCTCGAAGGCTACCTCGCGCCGTACACGCCGTCCGACATCCACTCGCTTCACGCCCGCTTCACCGCGGTGGACCGCCACGGGCTCTTCCGGCATCATGGGATCGAGGTCGAGTTCACTCCCGCCGGCCACATCCCGGGCGCCTCGATGGTCCTCTACCGCGGAGAAAAGGACCTCCTGTTCACGGGGGACCTCCAGACGATTCCGACCCACCTGGTCGGAGGCGCCGAACCCGTCGAATGCGACGTCCTCGTGATGGAATCGACCTACTCCGGCCGGGAACACCCCGACCGTCGCGAGACCGAACGACGCTTCCGCGACAAGGTCGCCGAAACGGTCCAGCGGGGCGGTAAGGCGATCGTACCCGCCTTCGCCGTCGGGCGGGCGCAGGAGGTGCTGATGACGCTCGCCGCCTCCGGGTTCGAGACGTATTTGGACGGCATGGCACGCTCGGTCAACGAGATCTACGAGGCGGCTCCCGAGTACCTCGCCGATGCTCGCCGCTTCCGTCGCGCCCTCGAAGGCGTCCACATTGTGGAGCACACCGGCGACCGCAAGAAAGCGCTCCGAGAGGCCGAGGTGATCGTGACGACGGGGGGGATGCTCGACGGAGGACCGGTCCTCTACTACATCGGGGAGCTCTATCGGGATGCCAAGAGTTCGATCCTGTTGACCGGGTTCCAAGTGGACGGCTCGAACGGGCGCCAGCTCCTCGACGAGGGCACTCTCACCGTGGACGAGACCACGATCCGGCCCACGTGCGAGGTCATGAAATTCGACTTCTCCGCCCACGCCGGCCACTCGGACCTCGTGCGAGTGGCGAAGGAGTCCCGGGCGGAGACCGTCGTGTTGATGCACGGCGACCAGCGCGACCCGCTGCGAGAGGCGCTCGAAGCGACGTGCAACGTGATCCTCCCGGAGAACGGGAAGATGTTCCAGGTCTGACGCGGGCCTTTCGGGGCGCCTCGATCGTGACGATTCCCCCCGGACCCGGGAGAGTTCCCGGTCAACGTGGTTCCGAGCGATTCCGACGGGACGACCGGCCCCGGGAGGCCCGAGCCCGGGTCGAACCGGTCGCGGTGGGCTCGATGGAAGACGGCATCTCCTCCGTCTCCGCATCTCGGATCGGGGGGAGGTCCCCGGACGGGCGGAGCAAATCCCGGATCGTGCGCTCGAGCTCCTCGATCCCTTCCCCCGTCTCGGCCGAGACGTGGAGGCGATCGGTCGGACGACGAAACAGGTCCGCCTTCGTCTCGACCGGAATGATCGGCACTTTGGGAAGCTCCTCCCTCCAGCGGCCCAACAAGCGCTCCTGCTCGTCGAGGGTGTAGCCGGACTTTCCGGACGGGTCAATCACGAACAGAACGACCGACGCCGCTTGCCCCACCGCCGCCCGTGCCTCGAATTCGGCGCGGTTCGCCCGGTCGGACCGGTCGAGCACGCCCGGCGTGTCGAGGACCTGGAGTCGGTCGAACCCGAGGTCCGCGTGCCCGACGGCGATCGAAAGGGTCGTGAACGGGTAGGCAGCGATTTTCGGCCGGGCCGAAGAAAGGCGAGCGACCAACGACGACTTTCCGACGTTCGGGAACCCCGCGACCACGAGCGTGGGCGCGGCCGCATCGAGACGCGGTCGGTCCTCGAGAAAGTGGGAGATCTCTCGGAGCTTTCGGATGTCGAGGTCCACCTCTCGAACAAAACTCGAGATCCGTCCGTAGAACGCGCGGACCTGACCGCCCAGGTCCTCCGACCCCTCCGCCTGGTGGGTCGCGCGCTCGCTCGCGGAGGCCAGCCCCCGGATCCGCTCTTCCGCCCGGCGGACGCGAGTGAGCGAACGTTCGAGCGTGCCGGAGCCGAACGCCTGAGCGACCAGGGTCGCCTCGAAGGGCGAAAGAGGTGTCTTCGCAAATCGACGGGTTTCGAGCCGAAGGTGCCGGATCACGGTCGCGGAGCTCCGAATGATCTTGAGTTGGGCGCGAAGTCGGTCCCGGCTCGCCTTCGTCTCCGCGCGCGGCGTGGCGAGGGAGGCGCGATGGAACGCGATGTCAAGTATCTCCACCGACGGCGGAGGGGGCGGCGCCGCCCCTCGGCGGGTGCGCTCGCGCGCTCGAGATTGCGTCATCGCTCGCCACTGAGGGCAACCGGGTCGGTCGAAATCCTTTGCCGTCGGTCCCGCGCCGGCGCAACGACGGATTCGACCCCCGCCACGGCCTCCGCCACGAGAACGCATTTATGGCCACCGAAGCTCCCCGACCACCGGTGACCCTCAGTGGCGCGATGGATTTCCGAGGAACCGGGAGAAGAGACCGCGCTCCTCGAAGCATTGGGAATATCGTCGACCGACGCCCTGTTCACGGACGTCCCCAAGAAAGCGCGCATCGGACGGATGGGCATCGGCCCCGCCCGGGAGGAGCCCGAGGTCGTCGCCGAGGTCGACCGTCTCCTCGGCCGGAACAAGCCCCTCGCCGGGTTCTCGAGCTTTCTCGGCGGGAGGATCACCTCGCGGTATTCGCCCGCCGCCGTAGACTCAATCGTTTCCCGCAGCGAGTTCTACACAGCCTACACGCCCTACCAGGCCGAGGCCAGCCAGGGCATGCTCCGCACGCTGTTCGAGTTCCAGAGCCTCTGGGTCGAGCTCACGGGTCTGGACGTCGCCAACGCCTCGCTCTACGACGGCGCCACCGCCGCCGGAGAAGCGCTTCTGTTCTCACGTCGGCTCCACGAAGGCAGTCGGTTCCTGGTCCCGGAGAGCCTTCCGTGGGAGGAGCGCAGTGTTGTTGAGAACTACGCGAGCGGACCCGGTCTCAAGGTCGAGGGGATTCCGTACGATGACCGCACCGGCAAGCTCGACCTGGAATTCGTCAAGAACGCGGTCTCGAAAAAGGACGTCTTCGGTCTGCTCGCGGATGTACCGAACGGCTTCGGCCACGTCGACGACGGGGTGACCGAGCTCAAGTCGATCCTCGGAGATATCCCGCTCGTCGTCGCGGCGGACCCGCTCTCCCTTTCGGTTCTGGAGGCGCCGGGCAACTACGGCGCGGACGTCGTCGTCGGCGAAGGACAGGGCTTCGGGATCAGCCCCTCGTTCGGCGGTCCGCTGCTCGGTCTGTTCGCCTGCCGGAAGGAGCACGTCCGTTCCGCCCCGGGGCGGATCGTCGGGGCCACCCTCGACAGCGAGGGGCGTCGGGCCTTCGCGCTCACGCTCGTGACCCGGGAGCAGCACATCCGCCGCTCGCGGGCCACCTCGAACATTTGCACGAACGAGTCCCTGATGGCCCTCGCGTTCGTGGTCTACGCGAGCGTGGTCGGACCGCGCGGACTCGCTCGTCTTCAGTCGAACCTCGCCGAGAAGGCGAGGACGCTGGCGAGCGGCCTCGGTCAGGTCGAGGGACTCAAGGCTCCGCGGTTCGACGCTCCCTACCTCTCCGACTTCACGATCGAGCTCGCTCGCGGCTCCGCGGAGGAGTTCCTCGACCGGTTGCGCCGAAAGAAGGTGCTCGGGGGCCATTCGCTCCGCGACCCCCGACCGAGCACGACCGCGCCCCCAGAGCGGATCCTGGTCGGGATCACCGAAGCGACGAGCGAGAAGGACGTGGCCAAGTATGTGAAGAGCGCGCGGGGAGCGGTCGCCGCCGTCGGGAGGTCGGCATGACGTTCCGTCAGGCGCGCTGGGACGAACCGATGATCTGGGACCTCGGGCCGTCGGAGGGCGGCGGCCCGCTGCCCGAGGTCTCGGGGATCCCCGAGAAGATGCGACGGCGACAACCCGCGCGCTGGCCCGAGATCTCCGAGGTGGAAGTCGTCCGGCACTACACCCGTCTCTCGCAGATGAACTTCGGGATCGACACCTCGCCCTATCCGCTCGGGTCGTGCACCATGAAGTACAACCCCAAGGTCTCCGAGCTCCTCGCCCGTCGTCCCGGGGCGGCGGGGGTCCACCCGTACCAGCCCGAAGCGACCGTCCAGGGGTCGCTCGAGGTCCTCTGGAAGCTCGAGCGCATCCTCTCCCGCATCACCGGGCTCTCCGACGTTTCCCTCCAGCCCGCCGCCGGCGCCCACGGGGAGTACGCGGCGATGCTGATGGTGCGGGCCTACTTCCGCGACCAGGGCGAGCTCGCCGAGCGGACCGAGGTGCTGCTCCCCGACACCGCGCACGGCACCAACCCGGCGTCCGCGGCGATGGCCGGGTTCACCACGCGGGAGATCCCGTCGAAGGAAGGGTGCGTCGACGTCGACGAGCTCCAGCGCGCGGTCTCGAAGAAGACGGCGTGCTTCATGCTCACGAACCCCAACACGGCCGGATTGTTCGAGAGCGATATCCTTCAGATCGCCGAGGTCGTCCATGCCTCCGGCGCGATGCTCTACTACGACGGTGCCAACCTGAACGCGATCCTGGGGATCACGCATCCGGGCCGGATGGGGTTCGATGTCGCCCACCTGAACCTGCACAAGACGTTCGCCACGCCCCACGGGGGCGGGGGGCCCGGGGCCGGGGTGCTCGGGGCCGGCGAGAAGCTCGGCCCGTACCTGCCGATACCGAGGGTCGTGAAGGAAGGCCGGAAGTTCCGGCTCGACTACGACCGACCCAAATCGATCGGCAAGATCAAGACCGCTTACGGGAACTTCGGCCTCGACCTTCGCGCGTTCGCCTTCATCCTCTCGCACGGCGAGGAGGGCCTCCAGCACATCGCACGACGCTCGGTCCTCAACTCGAACTACGTCGCCGCGAAGCTTGGGAAGTACCTCCCCCGTCCGTTCCGAACTCTGGTCAAGCACGAGTTCGTGCTTTCCGGTACTCCGCTCAAGGAACGCGGAGTCCGAACCCTCGACCTCGCGAAGCGACTCCTGGACGAAGGGGTTCACGCGCCCACGGTTTACTTTCCTTCGCTCGTCGACGAAGCCCTCATGGTGGAGCTCCCCGAGACCGAGAGCAAGCGGGAGCTCGACGGCTACATCGCGGCCTTCGAGCGGGCGATCGGGGACTCGCCCGAGAACCTGCACGCGGCTCCCCGCTCGTGCTCGGTCACTCGGGTGGACGAGGTCCGGGCGGCACGCGAGCCCCTCCTCTCGTGGAAGGATTTGCGCGGCGCCGCAAAAGCTGAAACCCCCTGACGGTTGGGAGCGACCATGAAGGCCCGCATCCAGAAGATATTCCGCGGCCTCGACCCGAAACCGGACGCCGTGCTTCTCGCGAACGCCGTCGACCCTCACCTGGACCAGTCGTTCTTCTACGTCTTCGATGTCCCCGCCGGACTGTTCGAGGGGTCGGTGGCGATCGCCCACGCCGACGGAGAGCTCGATGTCGTGAGCTCTCCCCTCGAGGCGGAGACGGCGCAGGTCGCCGCGAAGGCCGACCCTCACGTTCGGGTCCACGTGGTCGACCGTACCGAGTCGGACCCCGCGATCAAGAAGCTCTTGCAGGGCGTGGGCCAGGTGGGCCTCAACTATCGCGAGCTCACCCACGAGTGGTTCCTTCGTCTCGACAAATTGATGAACGGAACGAAGTGGGTCGACGCTTCGAACGCGATCCGCAACGCGCGGGTCACGAAGGAATCGGGGGAGATCGAACGGCTCCGCCGGGCGGCGGAGATCGGCTCTCAGGTGGGCCGGGAGATCCCGTCGTTGTTGAAGAGCGGCATGACGGAGCTCGAGCTGTCCGCGCAGATGGAATACCGGATGAACCAGCTCGGGGCGAACGGACGATCGTTCGCCACGATCGTCGCCTTCGGGCCGCATTCGGCCGAGCCCCACTATCAGCCCGGAGAAGCGCGGCTCCGCCCGGGTCAGTCGATCGTCTGCGACTTCGGCGCGCTCCATCGACGCTACGCGAGCGACATCACCCGTTCGTTCCACTTCGGACCGCGGGATGACGAGATGAAGAAGGTCCACGAGACCGTCGAAGCGGCGCAGAACGCCGCCCTGGCGGCGATCCGTCCCGGAGTTCCGGCCAAGGAGGTCCACCTCGCCGCGGCGGCCGTCATCGACGCCTCGCCGTGGAAGGGCCGGCTCACCCACGGGGTGGGTCACTCGATCGGACTCGCCGTGCACGACGGTTGGGGATACGGTCCGAAGGTCGAGGACCCGATCGAAGAAGGCATGGCCTTCACGGTCGAGCCGGGCATCTACCTTCCGGGGAAGGGAGGGGTCCGGATCGAGGACGACATCGTCGTCACGAAGAGTGGCTACGAGTTCCTGACCACCGCGCCCCGGTCGTACGTTGAGGTCTCCGCGTGAAGTTCGGTGTCCTCACGGGCGGAGGGGACTGCCCGGGGCTCAACCCCGCGATCCGAGCGGTCGTTCGCCGAGCCGCGAAATTTGGTCACGAGACGGTCGGATTCCTCGACGGGTGGAAGGGCCTCCGAGACGACGCGAGCCGTCCCCTCTCGCTCGCGGATGTCGCCGATATCCTCGGCAAGGGCGGCACGATCCTCGGGAGCTCGCGGACGAACCCCTTCGCCAAGGAGGCCGACGCGACGAAGGTTCTCGCGACGATCGGTCGACATCAGCTGGACGCGCTCGTCGCGATCGGGGGGGACGACACACTGAGCGCGGCTCGCGAGCTCTTCCGTCGGGGCGGGAAAGTGGTGGGCGTCCCGAAGACGATGGACAACGACGTCTCGGGCACCGACTGGACGTTCGGCTTTCATTCGGCGACCGCGGTCGCGGTCGACGCCCTCGAGCGTCTCCGCGACACGGCGGGAAGCCACCACCGGGCGATCGTCCTCGAGGTCATGGGTCGGCACGCCGGCTGGGTCGCCCTCGCGACGGGTCTCGCGGGCGGCGCTGACGCGACGCTCGTCCCCGAGGAGAAGTACGACGAGAGCGCGCTGTTCGCGCACGTTCGCGCGGCCGTGGCGGCCCGGGGGTATGCCCTCGTGGTCGCAAGCGAAGGGATCGACCTGGGTCCGCGACGCGGTTCCGCCGGCGCGAAGGACGAGTTCGGCCACGAGCTCCTGCGCGAGCGAGACGTCGGGGCCGAACTCGCGCGGCGGATCCAGGAAAGCACCGGTGTCGAGACCCGAAGCGCGCAGATCGGCCACATTCAACGCGGAGGACCGCCCGAGCTGTTCGACCGCATTCTCGCGACCCGGTTGGGGGCCTGCGCGGTCGACCTCGCGCTCGCGGGCCGGTTCGGCGAGGTCGCGGTGCTACGAGGGCCGGTAGTCACGGGGATCCCGCTCGACGAAGCGGTCGGCACCTCGAAGACCGTGACCTCGGACTGGCTCGACCTGCTGCACACCTTCGACGCAACGTAGGAGCGATCGATGGCCGTACGAGCCCTCTGGTTCCGCGCCGGTTCGCTCTACCTGCTCGACCAGCGGGAGCTCCCCGGGAGGACCGTGGTCCGTCGATTGACGCGGGTCCGACAGGTCGCGGACGCGATCCGTTCGATGATGGTCCGGGGGGCTCCGTCCATCGGGGTCGCCGCCGCGTACGGCATGGTGCTCGCCCGCTCGGAGGGCGGTTTCTCCTCGGAACAAGCGGCCGAGCTCCTGCGGTCCACTCGCCCGACCGCGCACGACCTGTTCGTCGGGATCGAGGTCGTCCGGCGAGCGTGGGAAGACGGCGAGGACGTTCGGAAAGCGGCGGACCGATATCGCGACGAGGTCGTCGAGGAGTGCCATCGCATCGGAATCGCCGGCGCTCCCCTCCTCCGAAAGGCGAAGCGGGTGCTCACGCACTGCAACGCCGGTGCTCTCGCGACCGTCGAGTGGGGGACGGCGCTCGCCCCGATCCGCGTGGCGCGTTCGGAGGGGGCCGAGTTGTTCGTCTGGGTCGATGAGACCCGACCGTTGCTCCAAGGTTCGCGGCTCACGGCCTGGGAGCTCTCCAAAGAGAGGATCCCGCACGCCGTGATCGTCGACAACGCGGCGGGTCCGTTCATGCGGACCGGGCAGGTCGACGCGGTCATCGTCGGCGCGGATAGGATCGCACGGAACGGCGACTTCGCGAACAAGATCGGTACCTACGAGAAGGCGGTCGTGGCCCACGAGAACGGGATCCCGTTCTACGTCGCGGCGCCGTGGAGCACGTTCGACCCGCTCTGCAAGGATGGAGATTCGATCCCGGTCGAGGAACGTCAGGCCGAGGAGGTCACGAGCGTCGCGGGCCGCCGGACCGCGCCGCGCTCGAGCCCGGCCCGAAACCCGGCCTTCGATATCACGCCGGCGAAGTACGTGACCGCGTTCGTCACCCCGGACGGGGTGGTCCGTCCGGACGACCTCGCCAAATTGCTCGGCGCGAGGGCGGTCCTGCGGAGGCTCCGAGGTCGCCCGCGTTCGAAACGCGAACGCTGACCCACGGTCGAGCGTTCGTCAGAACAGCGGCTGCCCGAGAAAGTGCTCGGTGCCGCGCAGCAGGCTGCCGATGTCGGCGGTCATGTTGACGCCCAGGTGGTTAAGCGCGAGTACCAGTCCTAGCACTCCGAGAATCGATAGCGTCCAGCTCGTGATCGCCGTCATCTTGACCGCCCCGCAGGTAGAGGGTTCCATTTCGGCCCGAGCTACATAAACCCGAACTTCGAGTGGCAAAATGGGTCGACCAGATTCCGAATTCCTCGCCGGTCGAACGCACGCGCGCCCGCACGCGCCGGCGCGCGCGAATCCGGGGCCGGGACCGAGGGACCGGTTCCGGAGAGCGGCCGAAACGCCCGTCGGCGTCGTTCGCGAGTAACATTCATAGCAGGGAACGGTTAGCGCCTCGGGGTTGCCCTGGTAGTCTAGTGGTCTAGGATGTAGGTCTGTCGAGCCTGCGACTCGGGTTCGAA
>Ga0335078_10018175_pt1 | contig 10457 bp, 7 predicted proteins | sample Lox_Sample_32_FD_206711 | JGI IMG/M metagenome (GOLD analysis project Ga0335078, IMG submission 206711) | Soil microbial communities from Loxahatchee National Wildlife Refuge, Florida, United States - Lox_Sample_3.2 | ecosystem: Environmental > Terrestrial > Soil > Wetlands | place: USA: Florida...
AGGAACAGGACGTTCCCATACAGGAATCGGGCGCCGGCTTGCGAGGCCTGAGCGGCCAGCGTCCCCAACATCAGCGGGGCGTCGTTCAAGCCCGGCAGGATGGGCATGGCGTTCACCCCTACGTGGATCCCGGCCTCGGCCAGCTTCCGTACCGCTTCCAGACGCTGGGCGGGAGGGGGAGCCTTGGGTTCCAGCAGACGCGCCAAACGCTCGTCGTGAGTGGTGACCGTCATGTGGACGCTGAAGCGGTGCCGTCCGGCCAGGGAGCGCAGCAGGTCGATATCGCGGAGAATCAGGACCGACTTGGTGGTCACGGAAAGGTCCAGGCCGCGGAAATCCGCGAAAACCTCCAGCAGGCGGCGGGTGATTTCAAATTGGCGCTCGGCGGGCTGATAGGGGTCCGTGGCCGTTCCCAGGGCGATCGGAAGACCTTTGTCGCGGCCCAGGCGCAACTCGGCGCGCAACAGGTCCGGGGCGTCGGCCTTGGCAAAGATTCGGCGCTCGAAGTCGCGGCTGTCCCACATCTCCATGAATTCATGGGTGTAGCGGGCGTAACAGTAGTGGCAGCCGAATTCGCAACCGCGGTAGGGGTTGATGGTCCAGGCAAAAGGCATGCGCCCGCTGGACTCGCGGTTCAGGGTGGAACGGGTCGTCAGGTGGAAGTACTCCACTTCCGCGCGCTCCCGGACCAAGGGACTCTCGGCCGCCAGGCGCGCGATTCCGACCAGAGGCAATTTGTCAGCCGGTCCCCGCAGAGAAGTGCAGCCCATAGGAACCTCCCCTCTCAAATCCGGATCGATTTTCGCTTTTTATTCGCCTATTGTCAAGGGGAGAATTGTTGGCACACGGGGTGGGGTAGCCTGACAATTTGTCGATGTTGGCGCGGACGGCCGCGTCCAACCGGGCCCTTCCGGCTTGGTGGGCACGATTGGGCACCTCAGATCGGCGCCATGCCCCCCGAAATTCAGCAGATTAAAGACGAACTAATCGACGAGGTTGAGTGGGAATTGGTTGCGCCGGAGACGACAAGTAGGAAGGGCCGCCACGGCCGCAACGTTGGAGCCCCTGGCCAAAAGAAAAGGGGCACCGCGCTCTGAGTGGTGGAGCGACGTGCCCCTCAAAAACTCGAACCGCTCTCAAGGAGAAGAACCATTAGCCTCACTGCCTCGAATTCCCGCGCCTGAACTTGCGGGATCGATGGCGACTCTGTGCGGCCGAGGATTCGCACCGCTGGCAGCCAGGCCTCAACCCCATGGACTGACGGCGCATGGACATCGCCGCTGGGGGGGTCACTTAATCATGACTACTGGCACTTCTGGCAAGTTTCCGCTTGTTTCAGCTGCATAACGGCATTATGTATTGCCTCCATCGCCGCTTGTCGATGGCCGCAGAAATCGTGGTTGGCGTCCTTCAATTCCTGCTGGGCAGAATGAAGCCCATCAATCGCTCCGTGAATGTTAGGACAAGCATGGGGCATGGGAACAGCGGGAACCGGCGCGGCGATGGCGACCGCCTCACTCACCGGCTGCACTTTATAACCTAAAACGTGCATGGTGACTGCCGCAAAGGCAAGGGTTGCCAACACGGTGATGATCGTTCGTTTCATATTTCCTCCTGAGATTTGAATTCGTACTACCCACAGCAAATGGCGTCACTATACACAATGCGACTTTCCTTCGCAAGTCCAAACACGTGGCATCCACAAAAGTTGCGGTTCTCAAGGCGCCGCTGGACACCGCAAGGTGTCCAGCGGCAGGGTGCTGGAAGTCGGTAATGCTGCTAGAATGGCGTGGACGCATTCATTTCCGGGAGGTCTATCATGAAGGTAGCCGCGGTGCAGATGGATGTCAGGATACTCGAGAGAGAACGCAATCTTGAAGCTGTGCTTGGCCACCTGGACACTGTTGGACGGGCGGGCGCCAAGCTCGCGCTCTTCCCGGAGTGCGTTTTGACCGGCTACTGCTTTGCCAGCCTTGGCGAAGCCGCGCCGGTGGCGGAGGAAGTTCCCGGTCCCTCGACCGAACGCATCCTGGCAGCCGCACGGGCGCTCGATTGCACGGTCGTCGTGGGCCTGCTGGAACGCGCGGGCGACCGGATTTTCAACGCCGCCGCCGTGGTCACTCCCCAGGGCATCCTGGGAACTTATCGCAAGCTGCATCTCCCTTGCGTGGGCGTTGATTGGCACGCGGCACTGGGCGACACGCCCTTTCCTGTCTTCGCCACACCCCACGCCCGGATCGGGATCAGCATCTGTTACGATTGCAGCTTTCCTGAAAGCGGCCGCATTCTCAAGTTAAAGGGGGCGCAGATCCTCGCCATCCCGACGAACTGGCCGCTCGGGTCCGATACCTGGCAGCACACTCCGCCGGTGCGCGCCACGGAGAATCACATGCACGTCATTGCCTGCGACCGGGTGGGGGAGGAGAGAGGCTACCGGTTTGCCGGGCACTCCCAGATTGTAGATTGTAACGGCACCAAGCTGGCCGAAGCGGGCGAGACCGAGGAAACGATTCTCTATGCCGACATTGATCCTGCCATTGCCGACCGCAATCGTGTGATCCGCCAACCAGGCAAGTGGGAGTTCGACCGTATCGCCGCCCGCCGGCCAGAGATTTACGGCGCCCTTATCGACCGGCCCGGAAAGGCATAGCCGCAGAAAACTGCCCGCCCCCCCTCAGGGTAGAAGGCCATACACGTCCACTTCGCTAGCCGTCCCGACGTACACCTTACCGTTGGCAACCGTGGGAACCACGAACTTCACCGCCGGACCGGCTTGGTCGCGTTGGCTGGGAGCCTGTCCGCTGTTGTAAAGCTCAGTGCCAACGTTGGTGGCGTCAAAGGCGTGCAGAACTGCCGGTCCGCCAGACCTGAAGGCGTCAGATTCCACTAACCAGACTATGCCATTGTTTGATCCACTGGCAGAAACCGTGGGCGGCGCATCCGGATACTGGCACTGAAATGACGCAACGATGGGTGACTGCGCCCTGCCGTTCTGCAAAGGAAGCTGATTCAGGAAGGAACCTACTTCCTGGAGGTACACATTACCATTCCAGTAGGTTGCCCCGCCGAACAGACCGCTACCCAGTCCTGAGATCACCTGGACCTCTCCCGCGTCATTGCTTTGTATATGACCCAGGTTGTCACGATTGAGCAGCCAGACCCGGCCGTCCTTGCCGCCCGTGACCATCAGGTGGGCGAAAGAGCCGGGCTGATCGGAAAGGATCAGGGCGGGGGACGACCCCAGGTCAAGATCCTGCTGAGCCAGGTAAAGTTGATTGTCGGGAGTAAAGTAATCCACGACCTGGAACCGGCCGGACTGAAGTTGGAGTTTTAGCACACTGTCGCCGTAATTTGTTCCCCCCGCATTGGCGTCGAAGGTTCCGTTGGCCGTGACTAGGTAGATGTTCCCGTTCGCATCTGCCGAAATGCCGCCCCCCGACTGCCAGATGGCGCCCTGTTCACCATTAGGCGTGACATTGAAAACCCCCGCCTGCTGAAGGGTGGTGGTGTCGTAGGCCAGCAACCAACCATGGTAAGGGTCAACGTCCCCATGGGAACCAAATCCGATGTATAGCGTGCCGTTCAGCAACAGCAGTCCCGGGCGTTGCAGGTGGCGCAAGGGCAGAAAGGTGATGGCGCCATTGACGTTGTCATATCCATCACCCGGGATAGTCGCCAAAATAGCCACGGGGCCGCCGAACTTCTCCGCTCCCGTGGCGATATCGAGTGCGTGCAGGCGGTAGAAATAGTTGTATACGCAGTTTGAGGCGCAGGAGGGATCCTGCGCCTCCTTGGTTTTGGCGGTGACGTAGAGGGTGCCGCCTGCCGGGTCTATGACGGGAGTGGAAGTAATTCCAATCTCAGGGTTGATGTCAGCACTTCCCACATCCTGAGCCGGGACGGTGGTAACGCCGGCAGCGGGATTGATGAAACTCTCCTGCCAGAGAGCGGTGGTGGATTGGCCATCGGCGTCGAAAGCAAACACGCTGTCGTGTTCCGTCGCAACGTATAGAACGTTGTGCACCCCTTGGTTGGGAATCGCGACGTTTTCCACATACAGCGGCTGCGCATAGACCTGTCCATCCACTGGGAGCGAGAACAGTTTCCCGAAGTCGTTGACCGTCACGTTGGATGGGGTTAAGAGTGTTTCCTGGGTGTTCTGTCCGGAACGGCCATTGTCGTACCGCTGGGTGAACACGCCTGCAAAGGGGCCGTTGCCGGTCCCTGTCAAGCTGACGGTTTGCGCGGTACTGGTGGCGGAGGTGGCGATGGAGAGACCCCCGCTGCGCGTCCCGGCGGCCGCCGGCGCAAATACAACCTGGATGCTGCAACTGGAAGAGGCTACCAGAGAGCTGGGGCAATTGTTGCTTTGGGTGAAGTCGCCGCTGATGTCTATACCTGTAACGTCGATCGCTGCCGTTCCGATATTGGTCAAGGTCACGGTCTGTGCCGCGCTCGGCGTACCCAGGGGTTGCCCCAAGAACGTCAGGGCCTGGGGCGCAACCTCCGCCCACGGGACCCCCGTCCCCGTCAGGCCAACGGGCGGGACGGCGGTCGTGGACGAAGTAGCGATGGTCAATGTCCCGGTGCGTACACCCGTTGTCACAGGTGTGAATGCGACTTGAATGGTGCAATTTGCGCCGGAGGCAAGGGAGGCGGGGCAGTTGTTGGTCTGCGAAAAGTCGCCGGTGATGCTGACCCCGTTGACACTGATCGCACCCGTTCCAGTGTTCGTCAAGATGGTGGATTGCGCGGGACTGACTACCCCCAGGCCCTGGTTCGCAAAGGTCAGGCTTGCCGGTGAAACCTGCGCGGAGTAGGAGACTCCCGTGCCGGTCAGGCTGACCGTCTGCGGGGTGGTCGACGCTGTGGTGGTGATCGACAGCGTGCCCGTGCGGGATCCGGCGGCGGTGGGAGTGAATACGACTTGATAGCTGCAATTCGAACCGGCGCCCAATGAGGCCGGACAATTGTTGGTTTGCGCGAAGTCCGCGGCGACGCTAACGGCTGAAATGGCAATCGCCCCCTCCCCAGTGTTCGTGAGGGTCACAGCCTGGGCGGCACTGCTGGTTCCTACGGTCTGGCTGCCAAACGTTAAGCTCCCGGGGGAAACTTGCACGGAAAGTTGAACGGCGGGCGGGGTCGTCGCCGGGGATCCTCCACCGCCACAGCATGCCATGCCGATGGCCGACAGGACCAAAATTAAGAGGCGCGCTCTGGCACGGAGCGGCAAATGGCCTTGACCCTGGTGCGCAAGATTGTCCCGAGGGACGGGGTGTGATAGCCGGGCACTTGGTTCTTTTACGCAGTGAGTCATTGAACAGTCCAGTTTGCTCTCCTGTTAACAACGATTCGCCCCAAATCGTGGCCGTATTCAAATCAGCAGATTTTCAAGGGCGAGGAATATGGAGGCTTTACCCTTCTCCCAAAGTATAAACCATATCCGAGGTCTAAAGTCGAGATGAGGTTTTGTTTCTCGGCAACGTGCGGACCTCTGACAGCCCTCACGACCTTTTTCTTGGCCACTGACGCTCCGGTGTATACTCTCGACATGCAGAACCGGTTCTACCTTTGGCTTTACAGTTGTGCGAAGCCTGTGCAGCTCGATTGGAATCACTTGCCTCCCGATCTCCCGGCCACCGACCTGCGATATTTTCTTGGTATCTTCAAGCACCTCGACCACCTGCTAACAGGTGCCGGGATGACCTTCGTTTTAACCTGGCACCTGGATGCGTTTCATGAAGTCATGCAGGATGCTGTCATTTTCCTGATTGGCGATGAGCAGTACCAGATGCCATCCTATCTGCGCCACGTGCGCGCGCTATTCAAAACTGGGGGATTACAGCCTAATCCGTTGCGGGACACGCTTGGGCTTCCCTGGCCGGTGGCGTGGCGCGCCCTGCTCCGGGACGCCCGCAACCTAGGTACCCGAATGCGGCGGCGGTGGCGGTATGGGCCGTCTGGTAAGGTGGCAACCCTTCAAGGTGAACTACCTCTCGGATACTTCCAACTGTGCGACGCTGAACCAAAGCCAGTCAACCAACGGCCCGTGGATGTGTTCTTTGCAGGCGTTCAGGCGGCCTCGGGATGGACCTTGCGCGCTTCCGTGGCTGCCCGGAAGCAGATGGCCGCCGGACTGGCGGCCGCGCAGGCAGCTTTACCCCAATACCGGTTCGAATCATGGCTGGCTGCCTTTGCTTCCGGCCGGAGATTGAATCCGGAGGAGTACACGCAAGCGCTCTCCAACGCCAAGATCGCTTTGGCACCCCGGGGTAATTTCGATGAGACGTTTCGGCTGTTTGAAGCGGCCAAGTTGGGTTGCGTGATCGTGAGCGACCCGCTGCCCCGCAGGTGGTACTATCAAAACTGCCCATTGGTTTCCATTCACAAATGGTCCGCGCTGCCGGATGTTTTGAAGGACCTGCTGGCTGACCCCGCAAGACTCGCAGAATTGTCCCTGCGCACGCGCCAATGGTGGGACACCGTTCTTTCCAAAGACGCAGTGGCAAAATACATCATTGAGCAATTGACCAATGGGAAACCCGCCGCGATGCGCAAATGTATATCCTCATCGGCGGGCCCATGAAAGGCGTTCCAACGCAGAACTCGTTGCCACGGAGGAGGCGCGTCCCTCATGGAGTCTTATTGAAGCGTCAACTTAACAATCCGGGATTAGATTCGGTTCCCAAGAGGAGCGGCCCAAGTAATTGATGAAGCACTGATTGTTTCCGCGTATACAGCAAGTCTATCTCTATGCCCTTGTTCGAGTCCTTGCGTCGCCTGAGCACCTCCTCGACGGTTGCGATCTCCAATTGGCGCCGTTCATCGTCGATGATTGCCACATCAAATCTCAACCTGTTGAGCGTCCCCACGACGGCGCGTGCCGTGTCAGAATGTGTATAGAGGGGGTTATCGCTAGAATCTGTTGCGCCTGGCCAAGTGAGCCCACAGAAGATGTTCGGTGGGTACCCTTACGGTGACTCTTCGCATCTTCCGGTGGAGCGCCATAACGTAGGCTACAATCGGGGCGCTCAGCAGCCAGGCAGCGGAAAAGTAGGCAAACGTCGATTCCGCCCAGGAAGAAATGGTTACAAAAAGAAAAACTGCCGGAATCTCAGGTGGAATCAATGACTTATCACGTGGCTGATGAATGAAAAAGTACTCGATAAGATACCACCAGACGATCGCCAGCCCAAAAAGAATCGCCACCCCCCCCAGCAGCCCGGACTGGATCAGAACGTGGAGGAAGGCATTGTGCATATGTTCTCCCAAGAAATACCGGTCCGCCTGGAAGCCGAAACCCACCCAAGGGGACTGCCAGAGAAGGCGCAATCCCTCCTCCCAGGTTACCGTACGCCCGCTCATGGTTGTATCGACATGCCCAGTCCGGGTGATAAACAAAAAGAATCCGGAGAAGAACCCCTTTAAGCCTAGGAGGATAGCTGCCGCGAGAGCCACCAGGATGTTGACCGTCCGCTTGGCCTTCTCCGCCACCAAGATCAATGCCACACCGCCGACAAAGGCCAGGGTTTCCGTGCGGCCATTGGCAATAACCAGGGCGTAAATCGAAGCCGCGAAGATGACACCCCATATGATTCGGACGCTAAGTTTTCCCTTTCTCAAAACCGTCGGGAGCGCCACCAGAGCTGAGATGGCCGCATAGCGGGCAAACCCGGTGTTGCGCGTACCAGTCATCCCCCCTATCAGTCCCGCGCTGCCATAAGCGCGAAAACCTACCGGTGTGCCTTCCGTCTCAATCATCGCCTGCGAGCCCAGGAAGGGAAGGGCGCCCAGCAGGCTGATCGTGGTCAGCGTGCCCCAAATCCAGGTGAGGTTCAACACATTGCGAAGATCCGGGATGGGGTCCTCCACCAGCACAATGGCCAGCAGCACCAACACGATCGCCAGGTAATTGAATCCATAATACAATGCGAAGAGCGGGTCGGGCGACTCGATGGCGGACGAAATCAGCCCCATGAGTGCGTACATCAGCATCAAGCCAAGAGGGCCCATGATCCAGTAGAACAGCCGGTTGGGCCTACGGAAGATAATGAGAAGGGCAACCCACCCCGCCAGCATGGGAAAAAAAGCCCTGACCCCATGAATGAAATCCATGGAGGTAGCGGGGAAATCGGGACTCATTACGTAACCCGGACCGGTGTTGTAGCCCAACCAAAGGAGCAGCCACAGGGTCATAGCCAGCAGGCCCTTTGGTCTTGCTTTTCGCTTAGTTACAGGGGACCAATCAGCCGGCGCCGACCGGTCCGTCCAGCGCCTCAGCCGTAAGGGTCTTGCCACTCCGACGCCCATTAGTGCCCCTCGACAGGGTCCTCTCAGTTAAAAGGCGCGGCGAGACGGGAGCACAGGGAGTTGCCTGCTTTCTGCCGTCATACCGCTGACCATTCTCGCCATTGGCTTCATTGGGACCTGTCCGCTGCCAACGCCGGGGGCGCGTCGGATCCGGATTCAGAGTTGGCATCCGGAGCGCCGTTCCTTGCTTGCCGCCACTTCAGCAGCTTTTCCCGTACCGCGATCTGATGATCTCTTCGGAGGCGGCGATCCAATGCTAAGACGTATGCAACGATCGGGGCACTGAGCAACCAAGCGGCTGAGAAATATGCGAAAGTAGACTCCAGTACGGAGGAAATCATCACGAACAGAAACACCGCGGGAATTTCTGCGGGAACCATAGACTTGTCGGATGGCTGTCTAAAGATAAAGTATTTAATGAGATAAAACCACGTGATCATGAGGGCAATCAGTATTGCCCCGCCTCCCAGGAAGCCGGACTGAAGGAAAACATGCAGGAAACCGTTGTGCATATGCTGCCCTAGTAAATAGCGGTCGGCTTGGAAGCCATAGCCAATCCAGGGAGAATGCCACAACACGTGCCATCCCCCTTCCCAGGTCATAGTGCGCCCAGTCATAGTGAAGTCAAGATGACCCGTGCGAGTGATATACAGGAAAAACGAGGAGTAGAATCCCCGAAATCCCAGTAAGAGCGCGCTGGCGGTTACCACCAGAATGTTAATAGTGCGTGTAGTTCTTTCTGCCATCAAAAGCAACACCAACCCACCGACGAACGCCACGGTCTCGGTTCGCCCATTGGCAACGATCAGCGCATACAATGAGGTGGCGAAGAAAATACCCCAGATGCATCGAACGATACGATTGCCTCTTCTCAACACACCAGCAAGCGCCACCAGAGTAGAAATTGCCGCGTACCGGGCAAACCCAGTGTTACGCGCTCCAGCCATTCCCAGCAACGGCAAAACCCGGTCGTATGCTCGAATCCCCAGGGGGCTGATACTCGTCTCAGTTATTGCTTCCGAACCCAGAAATGGAATAAGACCCAATAAGCTGAGGGTGAGGAGGTTACCCAGAACCCAGGTAAACGTCAGCACTTTGCGAAGGTCAGCGAGAGGATCATCAACCAGAGCGACGGCCAGGAGAACCAGGACAAGCGCCAGATAATTGGCCCCGTAATATAGAGCATAGGTCGGCTGGGGTGAATAGATTGCGGATGAGATCAAACCCGTGACCGCATACAACAGCACCAACCCAAGAGGGCTCAGGATCCATGAGAGGACCCGGGCTGATCGAGTGGCGATCAAAGCACAGGCGAGCCACCCGGAGAGAATCGGGAGAAAGGCTCTCGATCCATGAACTAAATCGGAAAAATCGGCAGGGAAACCCGGGGCCATGAAATACCCCGGACCAGTGTTATAGCCGAGCCAGAGAAGCGACCACAGCCCTATCCCGATTAAGGCGTTCGTGCCCAGCTTCTGCTTCGCCTTCGATGCTCGCTCCAGGGGACCCAGCCGGCCGGCTTCCCGCTTCAATCGTAAAGGACCAGCTACATCTACGCCCATTTAAACCTCTGAAGAGCGTGTTGGAAGGACCTCTTCGTATGTCTTCAACAGCCTCTCCCCCAAATGATCCCAGCTATACACTTGTTCCGCGCGCACCCGAGCCGCTTGCCCCATCTTAACGCTGAGTAGGCGATGCTGGTAAAGCCGTTCCAACGCCTCGGTCATCAGTCCAATCGCCTCCGCCGGCGACCGAGCTGGAATCTTGATACCACAATCCGCCGTCACGTGCATGCCGGGCCCGGCGAGGTCCATGCAAATGACGGGCTTCCCTGCTGCCATGGCCTCTACCACGACGGCGCCTCCGCCGTCTCGAAGGCTGGGAAATACGAAAGTGTCGCATTGGCGCATCAACGCCAGCAGTTCCTGGCGGGGCATCCACCTCCTCAAGTGGACCTGCTTCTCCACTCCCAAATCCCGAATTAAACGGTCCAGACGACCTCCCTCGGGGCCATCGCCCACGAGGGTGAACTCCACGTCCGAATGACCCTGGGCGAACGGGGCGAAGGCTCGTATGGCCAATGAGTATCCCTTGAGGCTCAGCAGTTTTCCCGCCGAAAGCACATGAAAAACCCCTTGACGCATCTC
>Ga0335078_10018177_pt1 | contig 10457 bp, 8 predicted proteins | sample Lox_Sample_32_FD_206711 | JGI IMG/M metagenome (GOLD analysis project Ga0335078, IMG submission 206711) | Soil microbial communities from Loxahatchee National Wildlife Refuge, Florida, United States - Lox_Sample_3.2 | ecosystem: Environmental > Terrestrial > Soil > Wetlands | place: USA: Florida...
TATTGCGCCGCCTGTCACCGGCGCGCGCAGCACGACCGCCCCGCCGTTGGCTTCGAGCTCGGCCCGATAGGCCAGCATCAGCGAATGGCTATCGACGATGCCGGACCACGGCGACAGGTAGGCGGCGTGACAAACAAGATTGGGCTCCAGCTTTTGCGCCTGATGCGGCTCCAGCCATTCCAGATCTTTGACGCCGGCCTCGATGGCGTGCGCCATATGTTGGCGCAGACGCTGCGCTTCTTCGGCGCTGCGCGCCACAACGAGCTTGCCGAGGCGGCGGTGCGGGACGTCGTGGTTCTCACAATAAGCGTAGAGCAGATGGGCGGCGCGCGGGAACAGCTGCTGCCGGAGGCTGCCCTTTTTGTAATACAGGCCGGCATGGATCACCTCGCTGTTGCGCGAGGAGGTGTGTTCGCCGATGCGCTGTTCGGCTTCCAGCACCAGGACGTCGCGCCCCGCGGCTGCCAGCGTACGCGCGACCGCAAGACCGACGACGCCCGCGCCAACCACGACGCAGTCAACTGACTCCATGAGTTCCACTCCGCTGTGAGCCCATAGCCTAGTGGTCCGATTCTAACATTCGCATCCCATTTCGGCACCCCCTCATGCGAATGTTAGAATCAAAAGGACCACCAGCAATTATAAGTGCTAATGGAGCTTTTGGATTTGACATTCGCCACCGGAGTTGCCGGCTGGGTGGGTAGCGAATGTCGCTCCACTAGCGCCGGTGCCGGAACGTCGCCAAGGCATTCTGCAAGCGCCGCCAGGCGGGCGCGTTGGCCGGCAGGCCGAAGCGGACCCACTCCGGATGCTCCGGGAAGATGCGCACCAGAATGCCGGCGCGGCCGAGATGACGAAACAATTGGTTTGCTTTCGGGAAGCGCACGAGTCGGAACAGACTCGTGCCGCCGAGGAGGGTCAATCCTGCCCCCGTCAGCATGGCATCGAGCCGCTCAGATGATTTCGCGAGCCGGCGGCGCGTCATATCGATCCAAGCTTTATCGGCCAGCGCCTTTGTGCCCGTCACAAGCGCGGGACCGGACACCGCCCAGGGACCAAGCATCGCCGCGACGCGCGCCGCGAGTGGCGGCGCGGCGAGCGCGAAGCCGAGCCTCACTCCGGCCAGGCCAAAGAATTTGCCGAACGAACGGAGCACGACGATGTTGCTCCGGCCCCCGCCGAGTTTCTCCGCGAGGCTCGCGTCAGGCGGGCCGACATCCATGAAGGCTTCGTCGACGATCAGCAGGCCGCTGCGCGCGTGCAAATCTTCGGCGAGATCGATCAGATCGGCAGCGGCAAACAGCCGGCCATCGGGATTGTTCGGATCGCTGACGAGAACAAGCTTGGCCTTGCTCGCCGCGGCAAGATCGCTGACGGCGGTAACCTGATGTCCGGCGAGCGCCGCGGCGCGGGCCAGTTCGCCGTAGGCCGGAGAAACAACGGCAGCCCGTCCGGGGCGAACGAGCCCGGCAACGAGCGGCAGCAGAATTTGCGTGCCGGGTGCCGGCACGACACACGCGGCCGACGGCGCCCCATAGGCCTTTGCGGCGACGGCGGCCAGTTCAGCCAACGCGGCCGAATCCGGCAGGCGCGCGAATAAATCCGCCGCAAAGCGCGGCAGCCGATACGGATGAGGATTGATCCCCGTCGAAAGGTCGATGAAAGGTTGCGGTGCGCCGGGAAACAGGCGCCGCGCAGCGGCAACGTCGCCGCCATGCGGCAGCGGACGGTCGAGGCCGTCGGGGAAGACGATGTTCGTTACGCTCGCGCTGTTGGCCATGCTGATCGAGCTTGCGTTCGGCTATCCGGAAGCCTTGCTGCGCGCGACCGGCCATCCGGTGATCTGGATCGGTACGCTGATTGGTGCGCTCGACCGCTCGCTCAACAAAGATGCGGCGGCGCCGGATTCGCGGCGCCGCGCCGGCATCGTCGCGCTGCTCCTTGTTTTGCTCATCGTCGGCTTAATCGCCTTTCTGATCGGTCACGAATTGTCGCGCCTGCCTTACGGCATCATTGGCGCCGCCGTGCTGGGCAGCAGCTTGATCGCGCAAAAGAGTCTATACCGGCACGTTGCCGACGTTGCCATCGCGCTCGAAGCCGATGATCTGGCGGGCGCCCGCGCTGCGGTCGCGAAGATCGTTGGGCGTGACACGGCGACGCTCGACGCCGCCGGCGTCGCGCGCGCGGCGATCGAAAGCCTGGCGGAGAATTTCTCCGACGGCGTGGTAGCGCCGGTGCTGTGGATGGCGGTCGCGGGCCTGCCCGGCGCCGCGCTCTACAAGGCGATCAATACCGCGGACAGCATGATCGGCCACCGCACGCCGCGATATGAAGCCTTCGGCTGGGCGGCGGCGCGGCTTGACGATCTGGTCAACCTGCCGGCGTCGCGGCTCACCGCACTGCTCTTGATCGCGGCGGCCTTTCTCTACGGCAACGCCACGGCCGTGCCTGCCTGGCGCGCGGTCCTGCGCGATGCGCCAAAACACCGCTCGCCTAATGCGGGCTATCCGGAGGCCGCGATGGCCGGCGCGCTTGGTCTGTCGCTCGCCGGGCCACGCATCTACGGCGGCGTGCGCATCGATGACGCGATGATGGGGCAGGGAAGCCGCGACGCGACTGCGGCCGACATTCGCCGTGCGCTCGTGCTTTACCGCACCGCCGATGCCATCCTATTGGCGCTCGTCGGTGCGTTCGCGGCGCTCGTTTTCATCGTGCCAGTTTGAGAATCCGGTCGAGATCGAGATGCGCGGCGAGGTGCGCGGCGAGCGCATCGAGGGTGCGTTCGATCAGATCGTCGTAGGCCACGCGTGACGGCCCGGCGGACAGGCGCGCAAGCCAGGCCGCGCGTTGCCGGTCGTCGGCGAACAGGCCATGCACATAGGTGCCGGCGACGCGTCCATTAGGCGCCGTCGCGCCTTCGGGCGATCCGTCGGCGAGGTGCGCGAACGGCCGCGCGCGGTCCGGCCCTTCGGTAATACCGATATGCATTTCATAGCCGGCGAACGGCACGCCGTCGGTCGTTGCGCCGCGGACCGGCTCGAGGCTCTTATCGCCCGACAAAATCGTGTCGACATCGAGCAGTCCGAGGCCGGCGACCTTGCCGGGCGGCCCTTCGATGCCGTCGGGGTCGGCGACCGTTTTTCCGAGCATCTGATAACCGCCGCATAGCCCAAGCACCGAGCCGCCGCGGCGCCCATGAGCGGCAATGTCGATATCGAAGCCGGCGGCGCGCAACGCGGCGAGATCGGCGATCGTTGCCTTGGCGCCGGGCAGCACCACGAGATCGGCATCGCCCGGCAGCGCGCTGCCCGGTTTGACGCGAACGAGATCGACAGCGGGTTCGGCATCGAGCGGGTCGAGATCGTCGAAATTGGCGATGTGCGGCAGGATCGGCACCGCGATGCGCACGCGCGCGTTTGCCTTTGCGGGCCGGTCGTATTGGAGCGCCAGCGCATCCTCGGCCGGCAACAGGTGGGCATCGGCAAAGTATGGCACGAGGCCGAGCGCCGGCCAGCCGGTGAGTTGCGCGATGCGCGCCATGCCGGACGCGAACAACGCCGGATCGCCGCGAAATCTGTTGACGATGAAGCCGGACACCAAAGCCGCATCCTCGGGCGCGATCACCGCCTTGGTGCCAACCAGGCTGGCGATGACGCCGCCGCGGTCGATGTCGCCGATCAGCACGACCGGCACATCGGCGGCGCGAGCGAAGCCCATATTGGCGATGTCGCCATCGCGCAGATTGATCTCCGACGCGCTGCCGGCGCCTTCGACCAGCACGATATCGGCCTCGCCGCGGAGCCGCGCGAAGCTGTCGAGCGCGAACGGCAGCAGCTGTTTCTTCGTATGCTGATAGGCGGCGGCGTTCTCGCCGTGCGCATAAACGCGGCCTTGCACCACAATCTGCGCGCCCACCTCGCTTTGCGGTTTGAGCAGCACCGGATTCATGTGCACGCTCGGCGGTACGTGCGCCGCGCGCGCCTGCAGCGCCTGGGCGCGGCCGATCTCGCCGCCGTCCGCCGTCACTGCCGCGTTGTTGGACATGTTCTGCGGCTTGAATGGCCGCACCGTGAGACCGTGCAGCGTCAGCGCACGCGCCAAACCGGCGACGATCAGCGACTTGCCGACGTCCGAGCCGGTGCCCTGGAACATCAGCGCGCGCGCCGGCATGGTTTAGAACTCGATGCCGGGCTGCGCCTTCACGCCGGCGGCGAAATGATGCTTGACCAGCGTCATCTCGGTGACGAGGTCGGCGGCGGCAATCAGCTCCGGCTTGGCGTTGCGCCCGGTGACGACGACGTGCAAATCCGGCCGGCGCGCGGTGAGTGCGGCGACGACCGCGGCGAGTTCCAGATATTCGTAACGTAGCGCGATGTTGAGTTCGTCGAGAATGACCAGCGCAAAACTCGGATCGTCCATCAATTCGCGCGCCTTCGCCCAGGCGCGTTCGGCTGCCGCAATGTCGCGGGCGCGGTCCTGGGTTTCCCAGGTGAAGCCTTCGCCCATCGTGTGCCAGGACACCTGATCGCCGAATTTTTGCAGCGCATCGCGCTCCGCCGTGTGCCACGCGCCCTTGATGAATTGCACGACGCCCACTCGGTGGCCGCGCCCCAGCATGCGCAGCGCCAGTCCGAACGCGGCGGTCGATTTACCCTTGCCGGTGCCGGTGTGCACGATGAGCAGGCCTTTTTCGACGGTCTTGCCCGCCACCTCGGCGTCCTGCACCGCCTTGCGCTTCGCCATCTTGGCGCGATGGCGCTCGGCGTCGGATTTATCCGTTGCGTCGTTCATAAGGTCCCTTTTACCGCAAATGGCAGGCCTGCCACCATGAGCACGACACGATCGGCGCGCGCCGCCACGCGCTGATTGAGGATGCCCTGTAGATCGCGAAATTTTCGGCCGAGCGCATGCTCCGGCACGATCCCTGAGCCGACCTCGTTGCTGACAAGAACGATGGGCGCCGTGGCCGCATCGAGCGCCCGTTCCAGCCGCGCCGTTTCCATATCAATGTCCGCTTCCGCCAGCATCAGATTTGACAGCCACAACGTCAGGCAATCGACCAGCACCGGCATCGGCTGCGCCAGCACCACCGCTTCGGCGAGTTCATGCGGCGCCTCGACGGTTTTCCACGACGAGCCACGCCGTGTGCGATGGGCGGCGATGCGCGCTCGCATTTCCTCATCGCCGGGCTCCGCCGTCGCCACGAAAGCCCACGGCGGCGGCAACGAGGCGACCAACCCTTCCGCATAGCGGCTCTTACCGGAACGAGCGCCGCCGAGAACCAGCGTCAGTTTGGGTGCGTCGCCCATCACCTTGCGATCGTTTTGTACAATGCCGGAGCCAGATTGACAGTACGGCTCATCGAAATCTATCGTTAGGCATCGACGGTCCCTCGTCAGAGGGCGAAAAGGGAATGCGGTGCGGGACGTTCGTTCCTAATCCGCAGCTGCCCCCGCAACTGTGAGCGGGAAGTCTCGTCCACGTGCGCCACTGGCGGCTGTTGCCTCCGGGAAGGCAGGGCGAGGCGCCGATCCGCGAGCCAGGAGACCTGCCGTCGGTCCGAGGTCGACGCGACAAACATCGGTCGGGGTGTACCGGTGGATGATCCAAAAGTCCCGCTCCTCCCAAATGCCGGGGAAGGGTAGGGCTTTCGGTCCTCGCTCGCGCCGACTGCAGACTGCAGGTCACGCGAGGACCCATCGTGCTCAATATCCTGCGAATCGCGGCCGATGACGCGTCGGCCGATCGGCGCGGCAAGGTTGCCGCCATCTATGGCCTGCTGCTTGCCGGCAACGCCGTGATCTGGACCTGGGCGGTGATCGCGCTTGCAGACCGGCCGGCGCTGCTTGGCACCGCAGTGCTGGCTTATGTGCTCGGGCTGCGGCACGCGGTGGATGCCGATCACATCGCATCGATCGATAACGTCGTGCGCAAGCTGATGCAGGAGGGCAAGCAGCCGCTTTCCGTCGGCCTGTTCTTCTCGCTCGGCCATTCGCTTGCCATCACGCTCGCGGTTGCCGGCATCGCGGCGGCTGCGTTCGCGCTGGCCGGGCGTTTCGGTGAGTTGCAGGCGATCGGCAGCGTCATCGGCACCGGCGCGTCGGCGTTCTTTTTGCTCGCTATCGCAGGCATCAACCTCGTCATCCTGCGCGGCGTGTGGGCGAGCTTTCGCGCCGCGCGTCGCGGGCAGCCGGTCGCCGAGCATGAGCTCAACGCGCTGCTCGCCGGCCGTGGCTTCTTGGCCCGCATCTTCCGGCCGCTGTTCCGCATGGTGTCGCACAGCTGGCAGATGTTTCCGGTCGGCTTTCTGTTCGGGCTGGGCTTCGACACCGCGACGGAGATCACATTGTTCACCGTCTCGGCGAGCCAGGCTTCGGGCGGCATGAGCTTCGGCACGGTGATGATCTTTCCGGCGCTGTTCACAGCCGGCATGACGCTGGTCGACACCACCGACAGCGTGCTGATGGTCGGCGCCTATGGCTGGGCGTTCCTCAATCCGATCCGGAAGATCTGGTACAACCTCACCATCACGGCGATTTCGGTCGTGGTCGCGCTCGTCATCGGCGGCGTCGAGGCGCTCGGCCTGATCGCCGGCAAGCTCCGGCTCGAAGGCGCGTTCTGGGATTTCATCGGCGCGCTCAACGGCGGGCTCGCCAATTTCGGCTATCTGGTCGTCGGCATTTTCCTCGGCAGCTGGGCGATCTCCTATCTGATCTATCGGTGGCAGGGCCTCGACCGGCCGCTCGCCGAACGCGCCTCGGTGTAGCCATGGGGGCTTCGGAAACCACCGCCGCCGATCGCAGCGCCCCAGGCGCCGCGGCACCGATCATTTACGTCTGCATCACCTGCCGGCAGGCCGGCGAGCCTGATCGCGAACCGCGCCCCGGCGTGCTGCTTGCCGACGCGACCGAGCGCGCCGCCGAAGGCACCGAAGTCGAAGTCCGCCGCCTGCGCTGTTTTGCCAACTGCTCGCGCGGCCCAAGCGCGGCTTTGCGCGCCAACGGCTCGTGGACCTATGTGTTCGGCGGCCTTGATGAAAGCTGCGCGGAGGCGCTGGTCATCGCTGCGCGCATGATGGCCAACGCGCCCGACGGCATTCTGCCGTGGCGCGGCCGGCCGGAACGATTAAAGCGCGGCCTGATCGCGCGCGTGCCACCGATCGGATTTGTGGAGTCTGACGTATGAACGGTTCGCGTATGAACGGCTTGCTCAGCCGCGTTCCCTGCACCATCGTCACTGGATTTCTCGGCGCCGGCAAAACCACGTTGATCCGCCACGTCCTCGGCAACGCCCAGGGCCGCCGCCTTGCCGTCATCGTCAACGAATTCGGCGACGTCGGCATCGACGGCGAAATTCTCAAGGGCTGCGGCGACGCGGCCTGCCCGGAAGAGAATATCGTCGAGCTTGCCAACGGCTGCCTGTGCTGCACGGTGGCCGACGAGTTCGTTCCCGCGCTCGACGCCATCCTCGGCAGGGACGGCGTCGAGCACATCGTCATCGAAACCTCCGGTCTCGCTTTGCCGAAGCCGCTGGTGCAGGCCTTCAACTGGCCGGCGATCAAGAGCCGCGTCACGGTGGACGGCGTCGTTGTCGTCGTCGATGGCGCGGCGCTCGCCGACGGCCACGTCGCCCGCGATCTCGATGCGCTGGCGCAGCAGCGCGCCGCCGATTCCGCGCTCGCCCACGACGACCCGATCGAGGAAGTGTTCGAGGATCAGATCGCCTGCGCCGACCTCGTCGTGCTCAACAAGCGCGATCTTCTCGATCAAGCCGGCATCGACAAGGCGCTGGCGGCGATCGCCGACGCGCTGCCGCGGAGCGTGAAAGTCATCAGCGTCACCGACGGCAAGGTCGATCACAAGCTGCTCCTCGGTCTCGGCATCGGCACCGAGGACGACATCGCCAATCGCATGACCCGGCACGACGCCGAGGCCGAGCACGACCATGACGATTTCGATTCCTTCGTGGTGCCGCTCGCCGAGCTCGCCGAGCCGGCGGCGCTGCTCGCGCGGGTCGGAGCGCTGGCGGAGAATTTCGACGTGCTGCGGGTCAAGGGCTTCGCCGCCATCACCGGCAAGCCGCTGCGCCTCCTGGTGCAGGCGGTCGGCTCGCGGGTGACGCATCAATACGACCGGCCCTGGCAAGCCGCCGAGCCGCGCCAAGGCAACCTGGTCGTGATCGGACTGAAAGGACTCGATCGCGCCGCAATCACCCGCGCGCTCCAAGGCGATTCCCAGAAGCGCAATCCGGCCTCCGAAAAAGATATTGCTCCAACGCCTATCGGGTGAGCGATGCATCTGCTCACGACGAGTTCCACCGGGCTCGACGAGCTTGTCGAAGCGGTCGATCTCGGCCAGCCGCCGGGCGACATCGTGGTTTTGTCGTTCGCCGACAGCGATCTTAGCGGCCTCGCCGCCGCCTGGGACGCGGACCGCGCCGTGCTGCCGAGCATTCGCCTCGCCCAGCTGCGCGATCTGCGTCATCCGATGTCGGTCGATCTCTGGATCGATCGCGTCGGCGCCCACGCCAAGGTCATCGTCGTCCGCCTCCTCGGCGGCCTCGATTGGTGGAAATACGGCATCGAGCGATTGTCGATCGTCGCCCGCGCGCGCGGCATCGCGCTTGCCGTGCTGCCCGGCGAGGACCGCGATGACCAAAGGCTCGTCGCGGCTTCGACGCTGCCGGCCGCGGAGCTCGACGAGCTCCTTCGTTATTTCCGCGAAGGCGGCCGGGAGAACCTTCGCGGCTTCCTGCGCCGGCTTGCGCGCCATGCCGGGCGCGATCTCGCCGTTCACCAGCCGATGCCAGTGCCGCGCGTCGGCGGTTATCTGCCGGGCGAAGGCGCCGTCGATCTCGACCGGCTCGCCGCCGCGCTAGAGCCCGGCCGGCCGGTGGCGCCGATCGTCTTCTACCGCGCGATGCTGCTCGCCGCCGACACCGCGCCGATCGACGCGCTTTGCGCGGCGTTGACCGCGCGCGGTCTCGCGCCGGCGCCGCTCATGGTCGTAAGCCTGAAGGATCGCGAAGCGGCGGATTATCAGCGCGGTGCTTTCGCCCGGCTCGATCCGGCGATCGTCGTCACCGCGACGGCCTTCGCCGCCGGCGGCAATGCCGGCGAGCCGACCCCGCTCGACCATTCCGACGTCCCGGTGCTTCAGGTCATCAGCGCAACGACCAAGCGCGCCGCCTGGCGCGACAGCGGCCGCGGTCTCGGCGCCGCCGATCTGGCGATGCACGTCGTCCTGCCGGAGCTCGACGGCCGGGTTCTCGCCGGTGCGATCGCGTTCAAGGACCCGCTGCCGGCGCAGGACGGCTTGGCGTTCACGGCGCTGGCGAGCAGGCCGGAGGCCGATCGGGTCGCGATGGTCGCCGATCGCATCGCCGCGCTCGTCCGCTTGCGCGGGCTACCCCGCCGCGAGCGGCGCGTCGCGATAGTCATGCCGGATTATCCCGGCGCGGCCGGCCGCGCCGGCTATGCGGTCGGGCTCGATGTCCCGGCGAGCGTGATTGCGGCGATGGAAGACCTCGCGGCGGCCGGCTACGTCCTCCGCGGCGCGCCGCAAACATCGCGCGGCCTCCTCGACGCGCTGGCGGCCGCCGGCGACGAGGCAAGGCTCGATCTGTCGGAATACGAAAAGCTGCTGCTGCGCGTGTCCGGCGCGGCGCGGGCGCAACTCGCGGCCGCCTGGGGTCCGCCGGCGAACGATCCCGACATGCGCGACGGCGCATTTTTCTTCCGCGCCAAAAAGTTCGGCAACGTCCTGGTCGCGCTGGCGCCGGATCGCGGCCGAAAGTCGCAACGGCGCGCCGACTATCACGATCCGGCGTTGCCCCCACGGCACGCGCTGGTCGCCTTCGGGCTTTGGCTGCAGCACGTCGTCAAGGCCGATGCGATCGTCCAGATGGGCGCGCACGGCACGATCGAGTGGCTCCCCGGCAAGGCCGTCGCGCTCAGTGCCGATTGCTTTCCGGAGATCGTCAGCGGGTCGTTGCCGGTCGTCTATCCGTTCATCGTCAGCAATCCCGGCGAGGCGGCGCAGGCCAAGCGGCGCCTCGCGGCGGTGACGATCGGTCATCTGCCGCCGCCGCTCGTTGACGGCGGCCTTTCCGGCGACGCGCGCGAGCTCGAACGTCTCATCGACGAATATGCCCAGGCCGACGGCCTCGACCGCCGCCGGCGCGAGCGCCTGGCGCGCCTCATCGTCGAGACCGCGGAGCGCAGTGGGCTTGCCCGGGAAGCCGGCATCGCTGGCGCGGCGGCGCCCGACGACGCGCTGCGGCGGATCGATGCCTGGCTGTGCGATCTCAAGGACCTCGCGGTGAAGGACGGTCTGCATGTCTTCGGCCGCGCACCGGCGGGAAGTGCCGATCCGCTGTGGCGGGCCAGCGCCGAAGCCGAGCGCGCGGCGTTGCTGGCCGCGCTCGATGGCCGCCGGATCGCTCCCGGCCCGGCCGGC
>Ga0335078_10018178_pt1 | contig 10456 bp, 4 predicted proteins | sample Lox_Sample_32_FD_206711 | JGI IMG/M metagenome (GOLD analysis project Ga0335078, IMG submission 206711) | Soil microbial communities from Loxahatchee National Wildlife Refuge, Florida, United States - Lox_Sample_3.2 | ecosystem: Environmental > Terrestrial > Soil > Wetlands | place: USA: Florida...
CGTGAAGTAGCCCTCACTCAGGTCCGGCGCCAGCACGCCCACGCTCATCGACTTGCTGCGGCGCAGCGACCGGGCAAAATAGTTAGGCAGGTAATCGAATTTGGCGGCCGCTGCCCGCACCCGGTCGCGCGTCTCGTGCGGAATGGCGCGCACCCCCGGAGCGTCATTCAACACCAGCGAAATCGTAGCCGGCGAAAGATCCAGATACTCACCCAGAATCCGCAGGCTAACAGGTTGACCCGGCTTGGGCTCGCGTCTTGGTTTCGCGTTTTTGGCCATTCTCTCTTGTAACATACCGCAAAGCATTTTTGAACTACAAAGCATCTCATTAAATCGTTTTAGTGGCATTGCCTGCTCGCTGTCGCGCCGTCTAGGCCGTCATAGTGGGAGAGCTACAGGCGGCGTTGCGTATACCTGTCGATGCGCGCGAATTCAATTCGGGCGATCTCTGGGGATCTTCGAGGTATTGGATCCGAAGCGCCCGGCTGAAAGCCGTACGATGTATACTCCTCAATCACTCTGATTGCGCCCGCAGTTTTCAGGCTGGATATTGGGACCTACGGCGAAATCCCATGGACATCGGAAGCTGCAGCAGTCGCTCGGGCAATCTAACGGCCGAAATGATCACTGCCGGAATCAAGGTTATTCGACTTGCTTTTCAGGGGAACGCAGCGCAAGCTGAGCACGGTGAGAGTCATATTATTCAATAAATGGCTCCTCAGGTGGGACTCGATCGCGTGCTCGATCCATCCTCGCGCTTCCAGCCTTTTTAATGCCGGGCAAATCGATCCCGAGCTATCGCTGCAGTGTCGCATTCCCGTGGTCGCAAAAACCTTGCGCAAGTCGCAGCCGGAATCGCGGCTGCTGTTGCAGTAAGCCGATGAGAGCATACTCAAGCTTCGACGCCCTTCGCATAGTACGAAACGTACTAAAGTACGGCTCGTACTATCTGTTAAGGAAAAACTCTTTCCAATGATTGTTCCGCAATGGTGTGCTCAATCTGATTAAAGAGCAGAGGGCTGAGGCTAAAATCCTTGCGAACAGACCAACACAGAATCCGAATGTTTCTATCTGCCGCGAAACCGGTAGAGTACTCCGGCACTGTTGCGCAGATCATTCTGCGAGCCGACCTTCCAATCACGTCGTCCCGCGCATCGGAATAGTGCACGCCAGCCAATTCCTATCCGCGTTTCTGCTCTCCTGCATCTTCCCTTTCGCCAGCCACGGTTCCAGCACATTCGCGCCAGGGCCCAGGATCGCCGCTGCATTGGCCGCGCGGATCCCCACGGAGCCGGCGCCACAAACCCGGCAGCAGATCGTTCCGCGGCCCATGCGCACCGTGATCTCCTGCCTTTCCACACGAACCTCAGTCTTTCGCCATCGCTTCACTTTCTCTCCGCTGCGAGGCCTCTCATGCGCCTCTACCGTGGCGCTTGTTTGCAACTGCCGGCCACGGGCAACCTGCGCGTACCCAATGCCGAGCGGGGAAGAAGAGGACGGCACAACGAGCATGCGCCACAGTTCTCGCAAATCGGCATTTTGAAAGTCCTCAGCGGACTGATTCAACGGCTTCAATTGTTCTCAGCGCCCTTATCTTGCTGTAGGCACCATTTGGCGCTCTGAGAATTGCGCGCTCGATCCCGCGCGGCCCTCCCTACCTGCGCAGGCGAGTTTGTGCCCCGGAATCCCGGGACCTTCAACCTGCTTCTGTACCTGGTGACTCATGCGGCCGCGTGGTCGCGAAGGACGAATTGCTCGCAGCCCTCTGGTCTGACTCTTTGATTGGGGAGCGCGCTCTGAGCCGCCATGTGTTTTTCTTGTGCAAGGCGCAGCCGAAGATTACTGTCTTGATTTGGTGCACCCGCGCATCGAGCCCACGTAGCCCGCATGCACGCTCTCTCTCCTTTCTCTGGCGCTTATTCTGGAGCAGCAGAAAACCACCGAAGAGACGCGCAGCGAGTACGGACCCTTTCTTGACAGTTGGAAGAACGCCGATCGCGACCTGCCAGTCTTTCAGCAGGCGCGGCGACCGTACGCCACACTATCCGTGCCCGGTGACCCCGAATTTCCTGTCCCCAGGAGCGGCATCCGTGGCTCGCGTTATTGGGCGCGCATTCTCACAATCACAGCCGTCGTGCTTTGCACAGTGAGTGTGATCTTGCCGTTGTGTACGTGGCCCAGAGGCGTCCACTTGCCCGACCAGGGAGCATTGTTGCTGATCGCAGCCCCGCCCAGTGTGGCAGTTGGCAGTGCCGCATTCCCGGGCTCACCATCGGTGAGCACCATCGAATCCACCCGGGCGCCATTGAAGCGCGCTGCTTCAATGACGACCGCAGCATCCATTGCATCGTGCGTCGTCACATGCGCCTTGTTGATGATGGTGACGTAGAGATCGCGCGATGTTCCCACCGCGTAGGCCGTCAGGTTCATCTGCTGTGGATTTGCGATGGCGACGGGCTCCACGTAGCCATGGCCGCCGAGATCGAAAGCTTTGATGCCGTAGGCCTTGGGCGTGACCCGGTAGTTTGTGCAACCGGCGGCGGTACATGGGTTGGGATCGGGAACGATGGTGTCGGTCGGCAGCCACGGATTGTTGTGGAAGTTGACGCCGGCCATATGATGCGCGGCCCACCAGTGCATGTAGTCGAGAGCCCACAGAGCCGCGGCGAATCCATTGCTTGCGCCGGGCACACCGTGCAGGCAATCGTTGGCCTCCGTCATCCGGTAGGGCACGCCGAGAGAGACGAGCGGGGCGAGAACCTTTGCGTAAACAAACGGGTAAGGATGAAACTCCGCCGAACCGCCGTCATGCGCGGGCTGCGAGCCTTTCGCTCCATCGTTATCCCAGGCTCTCGACAGCATGTCGTCGATAGCTTCCTGCGCCGTGGTTCTATCCGGAATGCCCCACACGTAATGATGTTGCAACGCTTCGACGAGCATTCCTGAAGATTTCAGGTCCGTGGCGAAATGCACGGTCCAGGAAACCCCGTGCGCGGGATCCGGCGTGAAGCTGCTCGCGTCGGAAACTGCGGTGTCGGGCCCGGAGAACGTCGCTCCCGGAGCGGCCTTGCGAATGATCTCTGCATACTTCTGCCATTGCACGAAGTAGGAAGCGTACGCCGATCCGGGGACCCCGGGGGTGGATTCGTAGATGGCCGGGTCGACCATGTGGCCGGGTCGCGAATGGAAGCCGCGCACGTCCGGCTCGTTGCCGATGGAGAAGCTCGAGAGCTGGGCGCGATATCTTCGCCAGATGTAGCGCACGGTCTTCGCGTCGTCTTCCGCAAGATGCGGATTCGCGCAGAAGCTTACGTTCAATAGTCGCACCGAGTAAATGACTTTGACGCCGGCAGCGCGGGCGAAGGCGAAGAGATTGTCGATGTCTTTGAAGGAAGGTGCGGGCGTAACGCAGTGCTCATCTGTGCCGGAGCCGTCCACGGTGCCGCCGCCCACGCGGATATTGTGGATGCCGGTATTGCGAAACAGCGTGATGAGCTCGGTGTTCGCGGGTGAGAAAAAATTGCCGGAGACGCCGTAGGTGTTTGCGATCACGCTCTTGGTTTCAAAGCCCAGTCCCGCAAAGTCGTTCGGGACTCGAAACTCCTGCGATGCTGTATCGACGGTTAATGTAATCGGGGCCTGCGCCAGCGTGGCCCCTGCGAGAATGCACCAGCAGCAGACCACATTCCACGTCCTACTCTTCACGATCTGACTCCGGTTTCGCATCCCGCTCATTGCATCGCACATTCTTCGCCCGATTCCTGCATCATGGCTCTGCACTCGTGCAGCGTTTTCTTCGTGCCGCTATTGCCCGGGCCCAAATGCTGCGCGAGCGAGGAATCAAAATCATTTACGGCAAGAGGCCTTTTGATCCTCGTGAAATGGCGCGGCGGAATAACGCCGCCAATTTCGCCATCAAGTCTCACTGGCGCGGCTTCCCGAGAATTATCGCGGCTGCCCCGCGCGCACGCCGTTGTTCGTATTCACCACCCACTTCGGTACGAATGCATTCCGCGCTGCCTCCTGCTCGATGATGCGCCGCGTTTCGAGCACGTGCTGGCGGGCAAACTGTTCCGCCTCGTCCGGCATATTCCGGCTGATGGCATCGATGATGCGCAGGTGTTCGTCGTAGACCACCCGCGGCTCACGCGAGGCGCGGACGGCCATGCCCAGCGTTCTGTATCCTTCCGCCAGACGAACGAGAACGCTGTTGCGGGCCAGATGCACGATCTGCAGATGAAGTGACCGGTCCATGGCGCCCATCTCTTCCACGCTGCCTTCTTCCGATAAGTTCCAGATGCGATCGGCCATGGCTCTGAGCGCAGTGACATCGGCCTGCGAAGCCCGGCAGCAAGCGCGGCGCGCGGCCAGCCCTTCGAGATATTCCCGCACCTCGTAGGCCTCAACCAGGCGCGAAGCGTCGAGCTTCCCGACAAAAGTGCCCAGGCCGTCGATGGACTCGACCAGCCCAAGCCATTCCAGCTCCAAAAGCGATTCCCGCACCGTGCCCTGACCGACGCCCAGCTTTCGGGCCAGGCTCTGCTGGGCCAGGCGCTCGCCCGGCAAGTTCTCACCCGCCAGAATCCTGCGCTGAATCTCGTCCCGCACGTGCCTGCGAAGAGACAGTGATTGTGTCGTCCTGTCGCGCATGGCTTTGATCCTTAGGGCCGCCGAAGCCGCCCTCTTTTATTTGTGCGCAGATTCCCTGGGGCCTGCGGCGGAGAGGATCGTTTGGCGATCCCCTCCACCGTGGCAGTCCGCGTTGAGAGGGTTGATTGCGTGTCAGCAGCACCTAGAAGTAAAGCTTCACGGCAAACTGCCAGATGCGGCCCGAGCCGTTGTTCGAGGCGTCACTGGTGATGGTGCCAAAGCCGCCGCTGATCGACTCAGAGGGCTTGGTATAGCCGCCCGTGCCTGGGTTGTTGAGGTGTACGTGGTTGAAGGCGTTGATCGCATCCGCACGGACTTCCAGTTGCAGAGTCTCGTTGATCTTGAACTGCTTGTGGCCAGAGATATCGAAGCTGTACCAGCCGGGACCGGTGAGCTGATCCCCTCTGACGCCCCACGGCGTAAAGTCCGTTTGACCGAGAGTGGCAACTCCGACAGCCGGCGCGGTTAACGCCGTAGAGTTCAAGTAACCAGTCACCTTGGTGCGAGGCGCGTCAGCCGGGCCTGGGGTGTAGCGGTTCACGCCCGGCACGAGCGGTGCGTTGCAGGCCCACGCCGTACCGCTGGTTTGGAACCACGGACCGGTAAAGCCGGCGTTGTTGGTGACGCCGCCAACGGTGCCCTGGCAAGAGATGTTCAAACGGAAGCCGCTCGATGCCAGCCAGATGGGATCAAGCTTCCAGCCGCCGATGAAGGCATCCTCTAAAGCACTCGCATTGCCGGCGATGAGCGCGCCCTTTCCGAATGGCAGGCCGTACTCGCCCGACAGCTTGAAGACGCTGGTGGAGAATTGCTGGCACCGGTCGTAGTCAGCGCGGTAGCCCATGCCCGGAATCCAGGGAGCGCGTCCGTTGCCCGGTCCGCCTTCGTTCTGCTGGCCGGCTTGCGAGTCAGCCAGGCAACTGGCCAACGTGTAGTTCGCGTCCATGTTGAAGCCGCCGCCGAACTGGTGGATGTACTCCACCTCGCCCGACTCGTAGTTGCTGATCTGCTCGGTGTTGAACATCGGGCCCGATAGTGTAGCCAGGTTTGGGAAGGGGATCGTGGTCGCGGTGTTGCTACCCAGCATGAGGGGAGAAGAGACCTGCGAGGTGCCCAGCGCAGCCTCGTATCCCGTGCAATTCGGGAAGCAGCCTGCCAATTTCTGTTGCGCTACGCTCGGGACCGAGACAACGTTCGTGCCATTGGGCACCGCCTGGTTGGGCGCGTTGTGGTAAGGGTTGGCGCTTTCCAGTTGCTTGCCCAGCACACCCACATAGCGAACCTCAACCGAGTCGTGCTTGGTGAACTGCCACTGCACCGCGACGTTCAAATACTCCTCGTACGGTATGTGCTCGTTATAGGGCTTAGAGTAGGTTTGCAACGAGCCCAGCGGGATGTAGACGTTGGGATTGGTCATGTCCAACTGCGCGAAGACATTCTCCATCGTCGCAGTTTGACCGTTGGGGAGCGACTGGGGCTCATATGAGTACTGCGGGCCGTTCTGCACGGAGACGCGGAACGGGTAGTTGGTGCCCAGCGTGCCGCCGTATCCGACCGAGTCGAAGGCTCCGTACTCGACGTTGCCGCCCAGGCGCACCACCAGGTTGGGGCGCACGCGATAGGCGATGGCGAGGTGCGGCGCCCAGTTGAACTTGGGCGCGTGGTTGGCCGCGTTGTTGGCCTCGCAGATGATCGGGATGCTGTCGGCGGCCATCAACGCTCTGAAGTAGGGCGATGTGGTGACGTTGCAGCCGTCGTGCGCTACGTAGTAGGCGCTGCCGCTGGCCGTGTTGCCGCCGCCGCCAAACCAGAAGTTGCCTTCGCTTCCCGTACCGCCGTTGGCGTAATAAGGAGCAAAGTAGTCGTCGCGGATGCCCAGGGTCAACGTGATATTGGGCGTGATCTTCCAGTTATCGACCGCGTAGAACGAGATCTGCGGCGCGTGATATGTGGACTTGTTCCAGTTGTTGCCGTTAAAGCCGTTCAAGCCGCCCAGCGGTGCGCTTGCGGGGCTGAGCCAGTTGGCATTTGTATTGTTCGGGGAGACGTTGCCGCTTGTCGTCAGCAGGAAATCCGCCATGCTCGGATTGCCGTCGCCGGAGCCGGCCACGTTCGAGAACTGCCCGTAAGAGAAGTTGCCCCTGGAATACGGCAGCTGCGCGATGTTTCCATAGATCCACCAGTACTCGCCGCCGAACTTCCACTCGTGCTTGCCTTTGATCTTGGTCAGGTTGTCGGAGAACTGCCATGCGCCGACCTTCTGCCATGTGACGTTGACGCGAGATCCAAAGGCGGAGATACCGCTGCCGATGCCAAACACCGGAAGGCCGCCATTGTTCGCAGTTTGCGGAATGCCGGGAATTCCATATTGCGCCGGGGTCCCAAGCGTATTGTCGATGGCGCCGGGATCCATACGGGTATTCCAGTTGCGTTCGTCGGAAACTCTGGCTTCGTTGATCAGGTTGGAGTTGAATACGTGGGTTTCAGTCACCACCACCATGTAGGTCGGGTTGGTGGTCCAGAACGGCGTGCTGCCGCCGCCTTCGAGCGGGGCCGCAAACGGAGCCGCCTGCTGCTGGGTCTGGTTGTAGTGGCTCCATGTGAGATAGGCCTGGTCCTTGTCGCTGAATCTGTGGTCCAGACGGACGTCGAACTGCTGCGTATTGATGGGCCGCGGCAGAAGCTCGAAGAAGTTGCTGCCGTAGCTCTGGGTGCTGCTGATGGTGCTTAGACCGGTGGCGGGATTGATTCCCACGTTGTTGTAGGGGTACGCCTTAAAGAGCTGCAGCAGCTTTACAGCGTTGGAATCGATGCGGCCCGCCGGAAGCTGGTTGAAGCAGGAGGGCGAAGCCGTTCCGCCGGCGTAGGTCGAAGACCAATTGCCGACATAATTGAGGGCTGGACACCCGCTGGCGGACGAGTTCAGGAATGGATCGCGAATGACTGCCAGTTTTACATTCTGCAGCGTCGTGAGCGGGAACGCCGGATCCGTATAGATTCCTTGTTCGCCGCTGTATTTCGTGCCGCAATCGACCAGATTACCCGTGATGGGATCGTTGGTGCCGCATTGAACCGCGCGCGTGGTGGACGGATCCATCATCGTGCCTACCTGGAAGATCCGGCCCTCTCCGTCGGTTTTGGTGGCGTTACCTAAAGTAAGCGTGTCCGACAGGTTGGCGAAGTTGCTGCTCTGCATGAGCGCCGTCGGCAGCGTGCCTGTGAAACTCGGCGCGTCCGTGTAGCGGGTGACCTGAAAATCAATGGTGAAGAAGGTCTTGTTGTGGCCGTTGTAAAGGTGCGGGATCATGATCGGCCCGCCCAGAACGGCGCCAAACGAGTTCTCCTTGAAGCGTCCCGGCCGATTCGGCAGGGGCGAAGGAGAGTGCAGCAACTGGCTGCGCTTGTTGAAGTAGTCGTTGGCGTTGAACATGTCGTTCTCGATGTATTCCCACGCCGAGCCCTTGAGCTGGTTGGTGCCCCGCTTGGTGACAACGTTGACGACCGCGCCGTAGGTGTGGCCCAGTTCGGCAGGATCATCACCGGTCTGTACCTTCATTTCCTGGATCGTATCGGGAATGGGCGGGATGGTGATGCCGCCGAAAACCTCGGCGTTATCGTCGGCGCCGTTCACGCGTACATCCACCGCGCCGCTTTGCGTGCCGTGGACGAGAAACGTTCCGGTGCCCTGGTTGTTACCGGTAAACTGCACGCCCGGCACGGTGGTAACGAGGGTCATGAAATTCCGCCCGCCGCTACCGCCGAAGATGGGCAGTTCGGTTGCCGCCGTACTATCGATCGTCGTGCCGAGCTGAGCATCCTGCGCCTGCAGCAGCGGCGCGGCCGAGGTCACCGTGACCGAGATGCTCTCGGCGCCGACCTCGAGCGGGACGTCTTCCGTGACGGTGTCGCCAAGGTGCACCACGATGCCGTTGAGCACATACTCTTTGAATCCCTTCGCTTTGACCGTGAGGGTGTAGTTGCCTACCGGGACGTACGGGAAGACATACGCGCCGGCTGTCGTTGACACGGCAGTCAGGGAGTTTCCCGTGCTCTGTTGGGTGAGCGTACACTGCGCCTTCTGCACCAAGGCGCCGGTAGGGTCCGTGACCGTGCCGGTGACGCTGCCCATGTCGATGCCTGCCTGGGCAAAGATCCGGCCGCTGCACGCCATCATGAGAACGGCACAGAGAATCGCCAGGAAACTTCGTGGAATTGCCCGTTCCTTCTGTTTCATTGCACATGCCTCCTTAAGCATGGTTCGGCCTTAAGCATGGTCGGTTGACCGGCGCCGTACCTTGTTCGATCTTGACCGGCTGCTCCCCTGTGAAACCGAAACGACGGAATGCGTGGGTAAGCCGTTGGTTGCGCGATACCGGTATCCCTGGGTCGACACGCAACAAAGACAATGAACTCGGCAGGCCCATGCGACGCACCCGCCGGGTCGGGGAGATGGTAGTCCATTCTGAATTGACTGCTCATTGTCTGCGCACAATGCATAATTCGCGCGGGGGTGTCTTGTGAAGTGAAGTAACGGTAAAATAAATGATCACGATTGTTTACTCGCTTTTTGCGGCCATGTAAGGGGATTGAGAGACCGTTCTCTGAGATAAAGCAGGGTGAGCCTGAACCGCGGGGCGGACATTCGCGCCCCGGCTCCGCAGTTGCCGCGCAGGCGCCGAGACGCCTGGCGCTTCAGCGGGCTGTCGCGTGGAAGACCTTCTACGCTTCGTATTCCCAGGCCGGGAGGGGACACTCCAGCGGAGCAATTACCCTTAAGAAATCAAAGAGATTACCCTTTCTTCCGGCCTGCGGTTCCCGGCCTGAGCGCGCTCGTTATGCGGAGTTTCAGAACGGCCTTTGGAGGCTGGCCGGGGCTCCAATGAATTCACCCTTCTTCTTCCAGAAATGGAATTCCTTTGAGAGACTTTCTACGTACAAACGGATTCGAGGTACCAGTTGCTTAATTTCCTTTACAGAGGTAAAAACTTTACCGTAAAATGACTCCCCGTGCAGGAAATCGCGCCATCTCCGGTGTTGCAACGCCAGGAAAACATGAGCGCTCTCACGTCAGATCAGAAGCGTGAGTTGGTACAGCGCGTGGTCTCGAGCGAGGTGTTTCGCCGCTCGCCAGCGTTGCGCGCCTTCCTCGTCTATATCACTGATCGCGTCATTGAGGGCCGCGCCGAGGAATTGAAGGAGCAGTCGATCGGCGCCGAGGTGCTGGGACGCAAAGCCAACTACAACCCTGCTGATGACAATATTGTCCGCGTCCGCGCGCACGAGTTGAGGGGCCGGCTGGATCGGTACTTCACCTCGGAGGGCACTTATGAACCCGTGGTCATCACGGTGCCGCGGGGGAGGTATGCACCCGATTTCGTGCCGCGCAAATCCGCCGATCTAGCGGACCCGAAGCTGAAACCGCAGGTTGAGGAGGAACCTCCTGCAGGTGCGGAGGAGGAAGATGCCGGCCCGGCCGTGGTGGCCGTTGAGAAACCGGCGTTTCGGCATTGGCTGGCCTTCACGGCCGTGGTTGTGCTCGCCGTTGCCGCCTCCGTCGCAATCACACGATCGGTGTTGCTGAGCAGGACGCCGTTCAGCTCTGCTCGGCCGGCCGGCGCGCTTGCCGATTTCTGGGGACAGTTCTTCTTGAAACCCAATGAAGAACTGAAGGTTGTATATGCCGACACAAGTTTTGCCCTGTGGCAGGATTTGAACGGCAAAGACCTCGATCTCGGCGACTATCTCAATCGCAAATACTACAGTGAGCAGGGCAACAAGCTGTTCAACGTGGCGATGCGGCGCGTCA
>Ga0335078_10018179_pt1 | contig 10456 bp, 12 predicted proteins | sample Lox_Sample_32_FD_206711 | JGI IMG/M metagenome (GOLD analysis project Ga0335078, IMG submission 206711) | Soil microbial communities from Loxahatchee National Wildlife Refuge, Florida, United States - Lox_Sample_3.2 | ecosystem: Environmental > Terrestrial > Soil > Wetlands | place: USA...
AGCTTGGAAGCTTCGCGAGCTGAGAGGGCACCCAGCGAGTATCTCTCCTCCATCTTGGATCCGTTGGTTTGAACGTTGCATATTCCATAGTTGCCAAGGAAGAGCAGAAACTCCCGAGCCATCCTTTCATCATTCGCCGCAGGAGTGCAATCAGGCCACCCCTCCCTATCTGGCTTCAGTCTGCCCTCCCTGTAAAGCAGAATAGCCGCCACATACTTGCCCAGAGAAGCCTTGTTTCCAGCCAAAGGGATGACAAGCTTGGCCAACTCGTCTGGCGTTAGGTAGGCCTCTTCCCTCCCTTTTGTCTTTCTCAGGGCCACTATTATCCGCAGGATCAGCTCTAGGGGCCTGATCTCTAGGCCCGCCCGTTGCCACCTCTCCTGGCTGGACCCCATGCCAGAGTTGGGAAGCCTCATCGTCTTGACAACGGTTGTCGCAAACTCGACCCTGGTTGTATTGCGGTCAGCCACACTCCTGCCGAAGGGAGTGAGCGCGATATCCCCCACTGTGTCCTGCAGCACGCCGAGAGCCTTCCAGTACTGGCCGGAGTTTCGAATCAGGTTCCTTTCCGGATCCCTGGCTAACTTCACGGTTGACCGTGTTTGCCTTTCAACAACAGCCAGGTCGTCACGGAGCGTTGGACTGCTGGGAGGCTCCCCCTCATGGGCCCCCAAAGCCCGAAGAACGCCGAGGAACACAGCTGGCGAATCTAGCCCCTCGGTAGGAGTAACAGTTGCCCACTGCCATTTGTAGTCCGGGAACGGCTTGGTCGGGGCGATCGTGTGATTAGCCCCTGGGGAAAGATTTCGCTAGCGCTTCCGCCAGCCTCGGCGGCACCGCATTGGCCACCTGCCTATAGACAGAGGTCTGAGAACCTTTGAACTTGTAGGACAAAGGGAATGATTGGACTGTGGCCAGTTCGCGGGCGGTCATTCTCCTACGATTGTTGGGGTGGGGAAGTACTACCACTCCGCCCCGGTAGTCTCCTCTTGCTGTAACTGTGGGTGCGGGCTCCGCAGGGTTCAGCCTTCTGTGGCCGAGATACCCATTGAAATCAAGCTTGTACTTTGAGTTGGTATGGTTGTGCAAGCCTGAAGGTCCCGATGGCGATGGTATCTTGGACAAAGCCTCACTGACCGAAACCCATGGCTTCAGCGGCGGCACAAGCAGACTCCCTGGTCTGGCATGGGTAGCCTCCGGGAATCGTACTTCTGGAACATCGAGCCTCGACCCGACTATTATCACCCTTTCTCTCTTTTGGGGAACACCATAGTCTGCCGCGTTTGCGACTTGGTACTGCACTTTGTAGCCAGCGCGCTTGAAGTCTTCCAGCATGCCCTTGAAAATGGCTCCTCGCTCTAATGACAAAAGCCCCTTAACATTTTCAGCCAGGAAGTACCTTGGCTTCTTTGCCTTGATGATTCTGAGAAATTGGAGGTAAAGCTTGTTGCGCAAGTCTTCAGCCTTTCGACTAGTGTTCGCGACCGAGAATCCCTGGCATGGGAATCCGCCTATGACAAGGTCGCAATCTGGCACATGCAATTCGTCCACATTTTCTATGTTATCTAGAACTATATGATCGCCCAGATTCAGTCGGTAGGTTTCCACTGAATCAGAGTCATTGTCGTTAGCCCATACCACTTGATGGCCGACCTTGACGAAACCGGAGTCTAATCCTCCCGCTCCGCTGAATAGCGAAACTACGCGCGTACTTGCATCACCGCCTCCAAGAGTCGGAGCTGCTCCCCGAGGCGGCGTGCGAAAAGCACAGGAACAGCATTACCTACCTGCCGGTAGCATGAATTCATCCTACCTATAAACTCGAAGCTCAACGGAAAGGTCTGGACGGCCGCACATTCTCGAACAGTCATTCTCCTGTGGTTCTTCGGATGCTGAATGGCACAGACCCCTCCCTTCCCGTTGCCTCGCGCGAGAATCGTCGGTGATGGCTTGTCGGGGTCAGTCATCCTATGCCCTGTGAAGTTCCTATTCGTAACTTTGTACTTTGAGTACTCCTGGTTTGGAAGCATTGCAGTGACCGTTCCCGGCTCTGGAATCCCCTTGAGGGCTTCCGAGACGGTAATCCATTTCGGCAAATCTCTTTCGTCCAATTCCCGGCTGTGTGTAGGTTCCGGAAACCTAAATTCCATTTCTTTAGGCAAATCGGACCTGGTTCCGGCTATAATGACCCTGACCCTTGTCTGAGGAACTCCGTAGTCTGCCATATTGAAAACCCTGTATTTCACAGAATAACCTGCCTCGCCAAAATCACGAAGTATTCTGTTCATCGCCCTGCCACCGCCGAGGCTCAATATCCCTCTTACATTCTCTGCGAGAAACCACTTGGGCTGTTTTGCTCGAAGGACCCTCAGGAAATACAAATACATCTTGTTTCTCTCATCCGCTGTTCTTCTTTTCAGGTTTGCCAAGGAGAACCCCTGGCACGGGAATCCACCTATCACCACATCGCCATCCGGAATCTCTTCAATGTCAACACTTGCGATGTCGCTTTCCACTACGTGGGGACTGATGTTCTTCTTGTATGTTTGGACGCAGTCAGGATCGTTGTCATTAGCCCAGACTACTCTGTGCCCTGCCTGTATCAGTCCCAAATCGAATCCACCGGCTCCACTGAAGAGGGAAATTACGCGCATTTACCAGCCGCCCCAGGTGCATTCATCATTCACGAAACTTCTCTTTCGCATCATCTTAAAGCTGACTCCTGACAACTCTCTCTAGTGGGACTTTTCGACACCGCATGAAACACACGGCCTTAACACCCATCCATAATGTTGGAGCGGTATTTAGCCACCAACCTTAGTATCCGGCGTTGCACAAACAAGGTATCGAGACCCCGTCCAGAATCCTACCTGTTCCTGAGCCTGAAAGCTTGCATCTGCTGCTTCTTCACGAGTCCTCTGGAACCGACGCTCATGCTCTCGTTTCCGTGGCCCGCCTCAGAGTAGTGGACCAGAACCCGTTCTACAGACCTGTACCCCCGCCCACAACTCAGGCACCAGTAGGGGCGTAACCTGCCCCAATCGCCGTCGATTCCATCTCGCTTTGTGTCTGGCCCATTGGTAATGCGTTTGACGTCTCTGCTGGGCAACTCGGTTCTGAATAGACACTTCGACCCGATATAAATGCCAATTCGCACCAGGCGCTATTCGATTCCTTCCTTCTGTGGGTTCAATCCCGAGAAGAAGCCCCTGACGCCAGCCAATGTGGAGGGGGTAAGCGAAGCGACTCGGGCCTCGACCTCGTAGACGAAATCCCTGGTGAAAGCACGGGGGATTCCGACGTGTTCGTCTATCATGTCAATCGCATACGGCAAGCCAGTCGCCTCCGAGAAGTTCTCGGTGGTTAACAGGCTCTCGACCAACTCCGGAGGCACAGAAGTAGGGATCTCCAGTTCACAGGGCGGCGCGTCGCCGAAGAGCCTAGCCTGGACGCGCCTCAGCCTTGACGGGTCCACTCTTGAGCCGAACGGTTCCTCGAATGCCTTCAGGAAGCGCCTCGCCGTCAGCTCCTTTGCGCGCGCGAATGCTTCTTTGCCAGGCCCCGTTTCTCTCGTGCTCGCGAGGTTGTAGGCGAGCACGGAATACGCCAGAATGGATTCTCCGGACAATAGTATTTCGTAGTCGAAGAGCGACATTTCCGGGAGTTTCCTATTCATTATGTGTTTGTCGATTAGCCCTGGGAAAATCGTCGATTCGTTCTTCATCGAAAGCCAGCCCGAGATGGCCCTTGTCCGGGATCGTTTGACGACACCAATGCACTTTCCAGAGCTGAGCAAATCGTCAGTGCTCCGGAGGGCTCCTGATATCGCCTCCGACCACCTCCCTAGACGCTGAGTGGCTCGAGGATTCCCCCTGAGTACGTTCATCACGTCGCGCGCGAATGCGTAGAAACTTCCGTCAAGCAAGACCAGGTCAGAGTCTCTCAGGGCGGCTACTGCCGCTTCTCTCTCAGCTTGAAGCGACTTCGCCGAAAGCAGGTCGGAAAGGTCAGTCGTCTGGGGCCCTACGCTGTCGACCTTCCCGACCCGAAAGCGGCTTCCCGTTACACTCTTCCCCTTTAGCTTCAACAAACCGGCTGAGTACACAGCGAAATCTGCGCCCAAGCGCCTTGTGGGCTCAGGGCTCCTCGATCCGTCCACTGCCGTGATTGTCAGGTCATTCATCTTAGCGTTGGCGAGGGGCTTGACCGCGAACTCCACCTGAGGCCAATAATTCGAAATCTCGTTTTCCACCAGAGCTATGTGCTTGGCGAGGTCTCCGGCTGTTGTCTCTGAGAGCCTGTAGAACTCTTCCTGAAGGTCGAACGGCAGCTCAGACCAGCTCGACTTCTCAGCCAAGGCTACTCTCCCGCCTTGAAGGTCATCAATAGGGGGATGGGACTAGGGTTCATCCTCCCGCTGTAGTAGAAATGCCCGGGCTCCATGCTCAGAAGGTCGTCAGGGGATATCCCATAGGGGGATAACCAGTTTCCAGCCTCCATCATGTCAAGGGGGTGTATCCTCCCGAAGAACTGCGTATTCAGGTTCCTCCTCACGGCGGCGTTGATTCCAATGTCCCCCGATATCCCTTGTGAAAGCATTACTACTGAGAGCTTGTGTTTTCGACCGAGGGCGCACATCCCCTTAATCAGCTCCGTGGCCTCCCATTGCAGCCCTTTCGGCTCCCAAGGGCAATACTGAGGACCTTCGTCGATTACCAACGCAAGCTTCAGCTCCTGGCCCGAGTCCATTAGGTCAGTCAGATGGTTCGCCAGGGTCGTGAAGAAAGAAAGCTTCTCGTCAGTCCCCACCTCGTGCATGTCAATCACAGATACATCCTTCAGGCTGGAGAGCAAGTTCTCGGCCGTCTTCTTCCCCATCACCACCCTGAGATGCTCTTCCTTGAGCCTCCTGAACCCTCTTTCGAAGTTCCTAGTCCACCCCGCAAGCACCAGCGGCTTGTTGCCTGCAGCAGCCTGGAGACCAGCCAAAATCGCCGTATGAAGCGCGCTCCGGAGGTCAGCTGGTCCCTTCGATCCGGCGACGGTCGTCTGCCAGTCCTCACCTACAAAGTCCTGAAGCTCGGCCATAATCTGATTGTCAGACCTGTAGGTCCCGTGATAGCCAAAGTGCTGCATCTTCGTGGCCAAGTATTCGACCACGGCACCCTCGTCAAGCGCAACATCCCCGATTCTTGTGACTTTGACGCCGTAATAGGGGCTGTAGTCTACACCACTCCAGTCCAACACAAGCACCCTGTACTTCGCCTGGAGGAACATCGGGATCACTGAAAACCTTGCCAAGAAGCTCTTGCCGCAGCCGGTTGAGCCGAAGACCCCTAGGTGGTAGTTGAGGTACCTGGATTCGGCGGGTATGGGCCAGGAAGGCCTGTCCTCGTAGTGGGCCTGGGGTATCCATTGGACCTCCTTCTTCCCCACGATCATGTCCAAGGGGCTCGGCTTGTCTCCCTCCTCCAGGAGCATAATGTCACTCCTCGGCGCAATGATCGTTCTGTTCTTTCCCAGCCCTTCTTCATCTGGCAGCACGCTCCCAAGGACCTGAACGCTGAACGAGAAGGTCTCTCGAGCACCTGAAGGGGCCCCACCTTTCTTCGCGAAGGCTATGGTTGGCCTGTAGGTGCCCACTTTCAGCGATTCGTCGATGCCGGCGCCTCCTCTTAGGACGCCGAGAACCTGATGACCTATTCGGTTCTTCATCAGAACGAGGTCTTCGGCACGCACATCTGATTCGAAGCCTTCCTGCAGAAGGCCGACTGCCTTCTCTTCGCTCGAGTCGCTGGCTACGATGCCGACCTTCTTCACGAGATCAGCCCCTCCCCCGCTTGTTTTACCTCTTTCTTGCCTGAGGCGCGCCGTTTGAAGTACGCTTGCCTTCCTCGTGTGTCCTTCTCACGGACCAGCCTGATTTCATAATCGCTGAATGGCCGTGACCAGACGATTCTGTTATTGCGAATCCAATAGTGCGAACGACAAGGAAAGCTCCAGTTGCCAACCGATGGGTCAAGTGAGACTTCCTCACCATTCCAAGTGAGGGACCAGTCAGTCGGTTTAATCGGTGTCACAACGCGCCGGCCACATCCACATGCGCACTTGTGACTGGCCGTGGCGTACTGGACAGAGATGTAGAGCACCCCGTCCTCCAACACGTCGGGGACGTACTCCACGAATTTAGGTACTAGGCTCTTGAGCTTCACCATTAGTAACCTCGTTGAGCAGTTTGTTCATCGAAACCATGTACGTAGTTGAACGCTCGCCCTGCAAGTCGCTGTAGAAGCCCCAGAGCTTCTTCCATCTTATCACAGCCAGGGCTGCATTTAGGGCATTCAAATCAGAGACCTGAATGTTCTGAGCGTACTCTTCGTTCTCGCCGTCAGTGAAGGGAATCCTGCTTACCACGCTTTCGGTCTTCCCAGGAACGGCTGTTGTCACTCTTGCGAGTCCGGCCAATGATTCCCCTTCGATATGGAGCCCCATCCCGACGTCGATGAAAGGGATGTTGTTGCCGATGAGAAACTCGACGACAGAGCGTTTCGGAGAGCCTCTGTCGATACAGAGAAACACAAACTCCATGCCAAGTAGCTCGGAGACATTGGTTTCATCGAGGTCGTAGGGGTGCGGTATGATCCTACGGTGCATGTGGGAATAGAGCTCTGCGAACCATTCGACTTTTCTCAGCCCTCTCTCCAACTCCTCGGCCGAGGGTGCCCCCGGCGATCGGAAAGCGTTGTGTTGGAGGAACCTATCACCATCATAGAGATGTATTTCAGCAACGGGCGTCTTTGCGATGTGGTCAAGGACGTATGAGCCCGTTCCCCCGACACCCACAATCGCTATTCGTCCTTTCTCGAGCTTCTGGGTGATGGGGACGATGCCCGCGCGGCTGGAGGCGGTGTCTTCGTAGGTGAAAACTGACTCGGCTTCATCTGTCCGGACGACTGGAAACACTCGGGCCGTGACCCCGGGGACTAGAGCCTGAGCGGGACCCTCTAGCATCCTTACGTAGTTGGTCATCTTATGGTGATAGTCCACGTACCCTTCCGCAGGCTTCTGGGAGAAGGAATGGTGGGCGACAAGGTCCTCGATGATGGTCCGGTCGCTGCTCTGGTTGACGAGCCTAGACAGAGGAGACCCGTTCGCATCACATGGCATGTCCCCCGTCCAGAAAACGACGTGATCCCTAGGCCTCTGCGCGACGTCATTGGCAAGCTCCAAAGGGGAGACAAGGATTCCTCGGTCGACCGTCCTGTCCGTCCTTGCGTACGGGACCTGCCGCACCAGAAGGAATCCCGACTGGATGGCGATGTCGTAACCCTCGTTTCTCAGCTTCTGCAGGTCGGGGCTACGACTTATTGGTCGGTGTGACATCGAAGGCCATCCCGCTCTTGACGTATACAGAGTGCCCTTCTGTGAGCGTCCCTTCGGGGTTCTCCCTCGGGCCTCGGCTGTAGGCCACCGTGAACATCACGTTGGGGCCTGTGGGGGGACTGCCGTTGAAGGCCAGGCTAACAACCTGGTCGAAGCTAATCTTCTCCTGGTCCCACCTCTTCGGCGTGCCATTGACTATGAGGTTGAAGACCTTCTCCTTCGATTCTCCACCTTGGACTGTTTGAGTACTTTCTGGCATTACTTTGCACCTCCTGCGCCTATCGCCTGCGACCTCCTAATGTGATAGAAAACACTATCGTGACAGCGACGCCTCCACCAACTAGCAACGCGAACGCCTCGATGAACTTGTTCCAGATATCTGAAGCTAGGGCAACGGAGAAAATTGCTACGATAGAGGTGACAACAGCGATCACAAAAGCGACCATGATGGCAGGCACGATGGTGTTCCCTCCCCTTGCGCGAATCATCTCAATCGTCACCCTCCTTTGACTTCAGGAGCCATACGAACGCGAAGGCGATGAAGATACCGCCCAGCCATCCGAATCCGGAAGCAGACGGGACGTACCACGCGAGGGCGAACAGCAGAACGGACACCAGCAATAGTGCCACTATGGGGTGAGTCTGTGCCCTCCTCACTTTAGCGGGCGCCCCCGAAAATTGCCGCGATGACCCCTGCCACGGCAGCCGCCGATGCGGCGTAGGGGATGCCAAAGAGAAAGAGGAAGATGGTCAAGGGGCTCCACCCAGCGAAGGAGTCCCCAGCAATCAACGAAAAGAAGAACGGCTGAGTCACAAAGTGGTCGACAACGCCGCCCAAAACGAGGACCATTACTCCCAGGATGGCGCCTCCATCAGCCAATCAGGGTCGCCTCCAACTGCACGTGCTCCAACTTCGATGGTGAACTATTCACTGCACTAGCACCCTGGGTTGATGTAAGGGACCTGCAGCGATGCTAGCCAACTCTCGAAGGTGCAGAGGAATTGGTTCATGTACAGCCTGATGGTCCAGTGGATCCCGCTCAGAACTGCGCTGTAGCAGTCGTCCCCGCATGCGGACCTCAGCGTGGCGAGCCCCAGGTCGTTGTTGAGCTCCCCCGTCGTCTTGAAGGCAAGCTTGTAGGAGACGGCGTCGTTGATGATTATGAAATCTGACGACATCAGGAACGCGTCTACGTAGAAAGCCTTCACCGAAGTCGCGTTGTTCGGGTTGAGCGCCCTGGAGGCAAAGATTAGGTTGTCGTACGTTCCCAGCACCGGAGCGTATTGGACGACCACGTCACACCCTTGGGAGGCGTCAAACTGCACGGCTCCGAAGCCGGTCCCGATGGTGTGGTCCATGTCCTGGAGGATCGTAATCACGTCGGCCGCGAGCGTGGGAATGCCCTGACAGGTGGCGTCTCCAAGTACCGGGAGAGGAGCGATCTTGTTGGCCAGGTTGATTGCCAAGCCGGTTTCCGGACCTTGGACGAAAGCGGTCGGAGGCGCGGACGGGACGATGAAGAAGACTAAAACAATCAGGCCTATCATCACAGCGGCCATCGCGATGGCTGCGTTTCCGCGCCGAGTAGCGAATCGAGACATTCTCCTACACGATAGTTCGGAAGGGTGACACTTTCGATTTAAAAGCTTATGCCATATCTTCTACCGTGCCGGTAGTTTCAGCCGGGCCCCCTATCGTTCAGCGGGCTTGAACGTGGGAAGCTTTTAGTCTAACACCTATTAACTGACAAGTGAGAGGTGTGACGGGCTTGCCGCAAACGCAGTTTGGTCTCCGCAGTGCGAGCCTTCCTGACCGATTACTCAAGCTACCCCCTCCAATCTTCAATCCCAACCGCATCCGCATCATGCTGGCCCTGTACAATGCCGTAGGTGCTGATTTTACAGAGTTGAAGGAGAAGCTCGGTCTCACGGACGGCGCACTGGCCACTTATCTGAAAGCCCTCGTCAAGGACGGACTCGTCACCACCGAACAAGACCACACCGGGAACAGGGAAAGGACGGTGTACATGATCACGCGCAAGGGCCTTAAAACCATCGACGAACTGCTGGAAGTGTTCGGCAGCATCAAGGAGGAGATCGCTCAATGACATCTTACGATGAAGTCGCAGTCTACCTGAAGAACCTAGGAATGGACACCAACCTTGGCACTTTCGCCGAACGCGTAAGAGTGCAGAAGATGGTCTACATGCTCAAACAGTTCGGGGCAGACCTAGGCTTTGGATTTACCTGGTACCTCAGAGGTCCATACAGCCCATCGTTGACCAAGACCCTCTTCAATCCAACAGGCGAGGAAGATCAGTCATTGAGGCAGCTCAACACCAAAGAACTTGAGGTCGTCAACGCGATGCGTAACTTCCTCGGAAGCGACTTCTATTCCGCAGAGCGAATGGAATTGATGGCGTCACTGGTTTATCTCATCAAGCACGGACCAGAGAACGACCTCCAGACGAGAGCCAAGATCATTAGATTCCTCCGAGAGGAGAAGCCTCAGTACACGTCTGAGGAGATAGAGCAGGTATGGCAGAGAATCTCTGTCTCTGGCATGTGGAATGACGAGTTGAGTAGGTTAAGGTAGCGAACTCATACTGGACTCCTGGAGCCGGTGAGGGACGTCCTTCAGGGGGAGAAGGTCAATTCAAGAGTTGATTCCAGACCTGCGCGGTCTAGCTTGGACCTGAAAACGGCATCAAGATTGTCGAGCTCGCTCGGATAGAGCGAGACGACCCTCACCCCGTTCGTTCGATATTGCTCTGTCTTCCACCTCATCGTCCTGTCGTACTCATTCCCTGCCCCCGCGAGGCCCCAGTACTCCAAATACACGCCGTAGTCGGGGAGGTAGAAGTCCGGTCTGCTGATCACCGACCCCCTCCGGTCGAAGGCCGGATACTCGTACACGTACCTGACCCCGTTCCTGCAGAACCAGTCTGCGATGGCCTTCTCCGACCTGCTCCTGACCAGCTCCCCCCTCAGGGTCACCGAAGGATGACCGTACTTCCTCCTGCGGAAGGGATGAAGGAAGACAACAATGATTGCGAAAAGGAACAGCGCCAAG
>Ga0335078_10018180_pt1 | contig 10455 bp, 11 predicted proteins | sample Lox_Sample_32_FD_206711 | JGI IMG/M metagenome (GOLD analysis project Ga0335078, IMG submission 206711) | Soil microbial communities from Loxahatchee National Wildlife Refuge, Florida, United States - Lox_Sample_3.2 | ecosystem: Environmental > Terrestrial > Soil > Wetlands | place: USA...
ATTTGATCCTGCATGGCCGCAGCGACCGCGTTCTGCGTTTCGTTGCCGTGGATTCCGCCAGTGTCGCCGAGCGCATGAAACACCAGCGCGCCCGTTTTTTCCGATTGTTCGGTCACGCCGGGAAGAACCGCTTCCAGTGGAAGATTGAAGCTCGTTCCGGCAAAAAAAGGCGGCGGCTGGAAGCGCGGCTCCTCGGGAAAATTCGTGACCGGATTGCCGATTTCGGGCGCGATCTTCGCGAAGGCCGAGCCTTTGACGTCCTGGTTCACGACGAAACCTCTCGAAAGCTCGAATCAAGAGGAGGAAATTGGAACGTGAAGACGACAACCCGGAGACGGTCGAGCGGAGGCCGGCGCTTTTGCATCGCCGCAATTAGGAATCTAGTATTCCGCCGATGGCTGCAATTGCCGATGAGCCAAAATCTGGCCTGCCGAAGCGAGTATGCTGCCTGGGCAGCATCAACGTCGACATAACGCTCCGCCTGGACCGTCTGCCGGAGCGACACGAGAAGATCCTGGCGCAAGAGGCCCACGTCGGCGGAGGCGGCTCCGCCGCCAACACGGCCATATGGCTGTCGCGGCAGGGATTGCGAGTCGAGATGCGCGGCTGGCTCGGAGACGACGCGCTCGGGAGGCTGGCGCTTGCCGACCTTCGCGCGAATGGCGTCGACACGCGGGGCGTCAAATTGCTGCCGATCGCGTCGCCAATCGCCGTTTGCCTGTCGCCGCCCGATGACAAGAGGATCATCACCAGTCCGATCGTGGAGGCGCCCTGGACGCCATACGATCTCGGCGACTCTTACGAAGACGTCGATTGGCTGCACACGACCCATGACGAGGCCGCATTCCTGCGCCATGCGAAAAGCTCGGGCCGCAAGCGGGGAACCCTTCTCTCGCTCGAATTGGACGGCCGCTACGATCCTGCTTTAGCCAGCATAGCGGATTATCTTTTCACCAACGCTGACGAGCTGGCGCGCAGGCTCGGCACAACCGACCTGGCCGGCTTCATAAAGGAAAAGCACGGGGCGGACCGAGCAACCTGGTTTGTCACGCAAGGAATGGACGGCGCGATGATCATAGGCGGCGAAAGGGTCGAGACCGTCACCGCAATGCCGATCGAACCCATCGACCGCACCGGCGGAGGCGACGCGTTCAACGCGGGCGTCATAGCCGCCCTGTTGGCCGGCGCGGATCCTCCATCGGCCGCGATGGCGGGCCTTCGGCTCGCCCCGCAGGCCCTGGGCCGTTTGGGCGCGCATTGAGCGGACCAAAGGCTTCAGCGAAAGCGTGCTTTGCCTGAGCAAGAGGAAGCATCCGGACCGGATGCTCCTGGCGTCGATACGGTCATAAGCGCGGGCGCGCAGGCAGGTTGAGGAAGATAGCCGATTCAGTCCTTATCCTCGTCGTCGTGGTCGTCGTCGTCGTCATCCCCATCGTCGTCGTCCTTATCCTCTTCCTCCTCGTCGCCGTCCTTGTCGCCATCTTCCGCTTTATCGTCGGCGCCCTTGCCCTGGGCCTTCTCGAGCTTTTTGAGATCGTCTCTCAATCTTTCGATGAGAGATGGCATCGACTCCGCGACTTTTTCGAGGCCCTTGGTCACCGGCTCGCAAGAACCGATGTCGAGCATCTCTTGTCCGAGACGGATGGCTTCGCGGGTCTGTTGGATCGCTCCTTCCAGTTCCTGAGCGCTGAATTTGCCGTAAGCCATGAGGTTTCTCCTTGGGCCGATCTCATATGAGCGGCGCGCGGCTGTACCGTTGCACGCCCGCACAACACGCGTGCGACGAGCCTAGCCTCCCTGGCTTTGGCGGGTCCCCCGGGGCTGGCGAAAGCCTCAGCTCCTGCGCGCTCCGTCTCGGCCTTCTTTTTCGCTCTGCGTCTGCGCGATGACCTGATTGAGCGCGCCGCCGAACAGCAGCATCGCGGCGAGCCAGTTCAAGAAGATGATCGCGATCATAATCGACGCGAGGCCGGCGTAGGTGGACACGTATTTCTGGGCGGTGGTCGCGAGGACAGCGCCGAAAGCTGCGCCGAAAGCAAGCCAGGCCGCCATCGTGACCAGCACGCCCGGCGCGATCATCCGCAAAGAGCGCGTTCCCGCCGGCAAATATTTATGCGCGACGACGAGAACGAGGAGGATGACGGCGGAAGAAACGCCGTAGCGCACGGGCGTATAGAAGCGCGCGAGCCCCCCTGCGGTTTCGGGGGCCGCTTCTTGCAGATGAAGCCATATTAATGGCGCCGCCACCATCAGAAAGGTGAAGGCGAGGAGAGCGATCGCGGCCATGAGCACGAAGAGGATCGCTTCGAGCCGCAGCAGCCACCAGGGCCTCGCGTCGCGCAAGGCATAGGCTCTGTTGAGGCCGACGCGCAGCGCTTCGACGCCGCTCGCGGAGAAATATAGGGACAGCAGTCCGCCGATCGTCAGCAGTCCGCCGCGTGGCGTGGTCAGCACCCGATGGACTTCCGAGGCGATCGGTCGGGCTATATCCGGCGGCCAGGCGTCGAAAAGGAGCTCAGCCGCCTTGTCGGCCATCTCAGGCGTGCCGAAGAAGCCGGCGACCGCTCCAACGAAGATCAGGAAAGGAAAGACCGTAGTGAGAACAGAGAGCGAAATGTGGCTGGCAATCGGCCAGCCGTCATCCTTCTCGAATTTGAGATAGGCGGCATAGGCTAATGTCATGAAGCGTAACATTGGACCTCGAAGGGAGCGGCGCTTGGAACACGAGGGCCATATGGGCTCGGCGTCACATCGGGGCAATGTCGAGCGCCGAGGAGCCTGCGAGCGTCCTGTTCGGGAGACTGCTGGCGCACCCTCGCTCTCGAACGCGCGCATGACGCTCTCCAAGCCTCTACCGCGCCCCGCCCGCTCCGGCGCCCAGCGGCCCAGAAGGTCGGTGCGACGAACGCGCGCGATGGCGATGCGCTCCGCCGCATTTAGCTTATGAGCGCTGGGCGATGCGATCGCCACCAAGCGCGCTCTCCGCTCGAACGGAATCGTTCGAGCGATCTCAAATCACGTCAAATCAAAAAGCGGAGGAAATCCGATCGCGAGAGTCTTCCAATTTTTGCGCAATTTCGCGCAGGGAGCGGCCGCGCATGGCGCGGCCGTATGCGTCTCATTGGAAACGTCGGTGGCCTATTTTTTGGCTTCCGTGCTCTCGTGCTCAAGATAGCTGCGAGAACTCGCGTCGGTGGACGGCACGGGTATCGGCGCCCGCACCTCGTCCTTGCCCTTGGGGGGCTCTTTATAGCCCGGCATCCCAGGGGTGCTCGGCGGAGCCCAGCGGCTCGTTTCTTCCGCGAGAGGAGCCCCGCCAAAGCCGGCAAGAGCCAATAGAGCGACAACAGCGAAGAGCGTCGAGTGTTTGAAAACCATCGTTGTCCCCTCCTGGATCCTTCGTTCTTGTAAGGAAGAAGCTACCGCATCCACACACATGATATCGTTGCGTGCGAACTTAATTTGACAAGGCGGTGTCCGCCCCCTGGAAAATGATCCGATCGGTATGTCGCAGCCTGGCCCTGATTCCTCCGGGCTGGGCTTTCAGCGTTCCCCTCCCCTTCCTGAACGGATGGCTTCAGCGACACGCAAACCTTCTGCGACGGCGCTTTCTACCGCGGGCGCGCCTTGGCCATCCGAATGCGCAAGCCGCACGTTTCCGAACCGTTTGGGCAAGCCGCGCGAAAATGCTGAAGCCAACGGCTGAGTCTCTCGCACCGCCGGCAGGACCAGCGAGGCTTCTTTCACTGCCTCAATAAAGAGTGATACGCTCCAGGCTCGCACAATTTCGCGTTTTACCGCCTTCGAAAGCCCCGGCGAAGGCAAGGTGGCGGCGCGCAGGCGCGAAGATCCCCGCCGAGAGGCTTTGCATGAGATTTCTGACCCTGCTCACGGCCCTCGTTATTGCCGTGATGCGTCTGACGGCGCCGCTGAGCGCCGCGCCCGCCCAATCGCCCCATGTCCCCGTGATTGTGGTGGGCGGCGGACTGGCCGGCCTCCTGACGGCCTACGAGTTGGAGAAGAAAGGCGTCCACGCGGCCGTGCTGGAGGCCGGGCCGCGCCTGGGCGGACGCATCCAGACGGCCGACTACGGCGCCGGCCTGAAGGCCGAGTTCGGCATGCAGGAGGTGTGGGAGAAGAACCCTCTCCTTAGTGTCGTCAAGGAACTCGGCCTGGAGACCGAGGCCACCGACAACGCCTACTCGAGCCTCATCATTGACGGCAGGCTGTACCCCTTCATCCAGAATAGCCAGAAGGAATTCTTCAAGACCCTGTTCACGGCCGACGAGCGCAAGGTCTTCGACGCAGTCATCGCGGAGATGGAGGATCTCTATCGCGAGGCCACGACGAAGGGCCTGACTTCGCGCACGAGGGCGTTGCAGGACGTGTCCTACGCCGATTGGCTGAAGGCGCACAAACTGCCCGGCAAGGTGGAGCAGACGCTGCGCCTCACCATCGAGGTGGAGCTGGCGGCCTTGTCCGAGCAGTTCAGCGCGCTCTCGGCCATATTGGAGTGGCGCGTATTCCTGTTCGGCGGGGAGAAGAACTACCACGTGAAGGGGGGCAACTCGCGGATCATCACGAGTCTGGCGTCGCATCTGCATGGTCCTGTGCAGTTGAACGCCGAGGTCGTGGCCGTGAAAAGCGTCCCGCAGGGGGGAGGAGCTTACGATTGTGAGGTCACGTACATGACCGGCCGCGAGATGCGCCAGATGCGCTCGGACGCGGTGGTGGTAGCCGTTCCCTGGGTGCGCCTGCACGGCATCCAGTTCGATCCCCCTTTGGGGGAGGCCCGCTGGAACGCCATCGACACGCTGGGACGGGGCCAGTACACGGTGGCGCACTTCATCATGTCGACCGAGGCGATGAAGCTCTGGACGACCGACAACGGCGCCTCGCCCTTCCCCATCCTGTCGAACGGGCCGCTGGGGGTGATTTACGGCCCGCACAACAAGGGCAATGGCGCTGGGGAGATGGTGTTTGGACTCCTCATCTACGGCCCGGAAGCACAAGCCCACCACATGAAGCCGCGCGACGCCAAGCGCGACGAGATCCTGGCCGAACTCGACAAACTGTATCCCGGTTTTTCGAAATACGTGCGCGCAACTTACATGTACGGCTACCACCCGGCCTCGGTGGCGTACTGGCCGCCCGGACGATCGCCTCTGGACGAGGGCTCGGCGCTGATACGCCAGCCCAAGGACGCGCTCTTTCTGGCCGGCGACTGGCTCTACAACAGCCATTCGGAGGGAGCGGCGCTGGCCGCCCTGCAGACCGCTAAAGATGTGGCGGCGTTCCTCAAGAAGCAGAGTCCGCCTCACTCCCTGTGGCTGCCCGCAGCCTCCACGAGGCCATAGCACTTGGAAAGCACTTCAAGATTTCGCGAAATGCGACGCGAGGCCGTTTGCAGACTTCTTCAAAGAAATCGGCGCATCGAGCCCCCTCTGCGAAGGCTCAAAAGCAAACCATCTTACGCATCAAATTTTCTCCCTGCGACCCAGGTCGCGAAAACCGCCAAGTCGCTTGGGTCGAAGGCCACGATGTCGGCTCGATAGCCCGGAGCGAGGCGGCCGAGCCAATGTCCGAGGCCCAGGAAATCGGCGGGCTCGGCGCTCGCGAGCCGCAGCGCCTGTTCGAGCGGCGTCCCGAGGAGCCGCACACTATTTCCGACCGCCGTCGCCATCCCGATCGCCGAACCCGCGAGCACGCCTTCCGTCGTCGCACAGCGGCCGTCGCGGACCATGATCGGCGAACCTTGCAGATCGAACTCGCGCCTCTCCCCGCCGACCGGCGGCATTGCGTCGCTGACGAGCATGGCGTGGCCGGCGCCGCGCAACGCAAGCCTCAGCATCGCCGGTGCGACGTGCCAGCCGTCCACGATCAACCCGTAATAGGCGTTCGCCGATTCGAGAGCCGCCGCGACGGGGCCGGGCTCGCGGGCCGAGAGCGGCGGCATGGCGTTGAACAAATGTGTGAAACCGGTGAGCCCTTCCGCCATCGCGGCGCGGGTCTGCGCATAGCTCGCCAGGGAATGGCCGAGCGCAATTCTCGCCCCCGCGGCGGCTAGCCGCGCGATAAAGCCTGCGGGGATCTGCTCCGGCGCGAGGGTCACGAGCAGCGCGCCCTTTGTGAAAGACGTGAGCATGCGTTCGTGACGCGGCTCGGGGCGGCGAATGAGGTCGCGGCGGTGCACGCCAGGCTTTTCTGGCGAAAGGAAGGGACCTTCGAGATGGACGCCGAGCACGCCAGGCTCGCGATCGAGCATGATCTCGACGGCGCTCAGCGCCACCGCCATAGTATCGTCCGTATCGGTGATCAGCGTCGGCAGAATCGAGGTCACGCCAAACTTTCGATGCGCCGCAACGATTTTTGCGACGCCCTCCGGCGTCGGGTCGGCGTTGAACAACACGTCCCCGCCGCCGTTGACCTGGATATCGATGAAGCCCGGCGCGAGCCACGCGCTCCGCGGCGCCTCGAAAGTCTCGATCGAATCGGAAACCTCGCCGCGCGGCATAACCGCCGCGATCGTCGAGCCCTCGATCACGACCGCGCTGTTGCGGCGCGACGTCGCGCCGTCGAAGACAACGTCTGCGGCGATCGCATATCGCTCAGCGCTCATCATCGCGTGCGCGTGACTTTCCGCAGATGCCGCGGCTGGTCGACATTCGTTCCGCGCGCCGCGGCGACATGCACGACCATCGCGTAGAAGCTCTGAATCAGACAGATCGGGTCGGTCTCCGGGTGATCCGGCGGCAGCGCCGCGAGCCGGCCAGGCGTCGCTTCTTCGGACGCGGTGATGAAGAGCTGCGCTCCCTTCGCTCTCAAATCGTCGGCGAGCTGGGACATCCCCTGCGCGGCGGCGTCGGTCGGCGCGAACATGAGAACCGGATAGCGCGGGGTCACCAGGGCGACGGGACCGTGCAGAAATTCGGCCGAGGAGAAAGCTTCGGCGTGAAGATCCGAGGCCTCCTTCAACTTCAGCGCCGCCTCGCGCGCGATCGCAAGCGTTGGCCCGCGCCCGATCGTGACCAGGCTGCTCGCGCCGCTCAAAGCCGCGACGAGAGCGCTCCAGTCGAGCTCGCAGGCCGCCGCGAGGCGATCTGGCAGGCGTTTCAGCGCGTCGGCGAGAAGCTGGTCTTGCGCCCATAAGGCGGTCAGGCGCGCCAGCGCCGTGAGCGAGGCGATGAAAGTCTTTGTCGCCGGGATGCTGAGCTCCGGCCCCGCCGCCATCGGCAGAACGAATTCGCAGGCCTGCGCCAGTTCGCTCTCCGCATCGTTCGTGATGCAGGCGCTCACCGCGCCGCATTCGCGCGCCGCCACGGCCAGTTCGACGAGATCGGCGCTCTTGCCGGACTGCGAAACGGCGAGGAAGAGCTGGTCCACGAGGCGCAGACGCTGATGGTAAATCGTCGTGATGCTCGGAGCGGCGGCGGCGACGGCGACGCCGAAATGCCGCTCGATAAGATATTTGCCGTAAGTCGCGGCGTGGGCGGAGCTCCCGCGCGCGCAAGTGACGACGACCTGGGGCGGGCGCCGGCGCAGGCGCTCCACGAGCGCGGCGAGGACGTCGGCCAGGACAAGCTCCTGCCGCCGCACCGCCTCCGGCGCCGCGCGCAGGTCGGCGCTCATTTGGACCTCGAGGACGCTCATCCGCTCGCTTTCCGGCCCCCTTGCCGAGCTGATCATCTCACAAGAAGGCCCGCAGGGCGAGCGGGAGCCGGGCGGATGCATGGCTTCCTCTCGCTCGCGCGGCTTGCTTGAAATTCCCGCTATGCTCAACATATGCGGACACGAGGTTGAGCGCGCCGATAGATGGACACCGAACGACAGAGCCCCCGTTACGCCAAGATCGATCTCTGGGAACCCGCGGAGATCCTCGAAGGCATGATCGAGGGGCAGTTCAGCGCCGTCGCGGCCGTGCGGGCGGCGCGGCCGGCGATCGAAAAGTCGGCGCTCGCGATCGAGCGGCGCCTGCGCGGGCGCGGGCGCCTCGTCTACATCGGCGCCGGGACCTCCGGCCGCCTCGCCGCCCAAGACGGGGCCGAGCTGATGCCGACCTTCGGCTGGCCGCAGGATCGACTCCTGCTGCTCATTGCGGGCGGTGCGAGCGCCCTTCTGCAAGCCGTCGAAGGCGCAGAGGATGAGGACGCGCAGGCGACCGAGATCGTGCGCCACCACGAGATCGGCGCGGGAGATGCGGTGATCGCTTTGGCCGCGAGCGGCACGACGCCTTTCACGCTGGCCTGCCTGCGGGAAGCCAACCGGCGGGGCGCGCTGACGATCGGCGTCGCCAATAATCGCGGCGCGCCGCTTCTCCACGAAGCGGATCATGCGATCTTCCTCGACACGGGCCCGGAGCCCATCGCGGGCTCGACGCGCATGAAGGCGGGGACGGCCCAGCGGGTTGCGCTGCTGTTGCTCTCCTCTCTCGTCATGATCCTGATGGGCCGCGTCTACGACGGGCTCATGGTGGACGTGCAGGCTTCGAACAAGAAGCTCGTGCGTCGAAGCGAAAAGATCTTGGCGCGCCTCTCGGGCCGCGGCGGCGAGGAGATCCAAGAGGCTTTGGAGCGGGCCGGCGGCAGCGTCAAGCTCGCCTTCTTGCTGTTGCAGGGATGCGAACGCGGCACGGCCGAGGCGGCGCTCCATCGGGCCGAGGGCCATTTGCGCCGGGCGATGAGCCTGATCGCGGAAGGGCGCCCGGAGGGCTCCGGCGCAAAAGAGCCTCGCCATGCGCTCGCGGAACCGGACTACAATAAAATTTGAGCCGGGCGGCGTCGCCGAGGCTTCGCGGAACCGATTGCACCGACCAACCAAACGGCGGCGACGTTCGTGACGCTGCCGCCCGCGTGGCCTATTTCAACATCCGCCGAAGACATTATGGAGAGCGCGAGCCATGACGATCGTCCTCAACCACACCATCGTTCCTGCGCACAACAAACGCGAGGCGGCGCGCTGGTTCGCGCAAATCACCGGTCTGCGCGTCGAGGACTCGGAAGGACATTTCGCGCCGGTGCGCGTCAATGACACGCTCACCTTGCTGTTCGCGGATGAGGCGTCGTTTGACCAACGTCATTACGCCTTTCACGTCAGCGACGCCGAATTCGATTCGATCCTCGGCCGAGTGAAAAGGGAGAAGCGAGCTTTCGGAAGCGCTCCCTGGAGCTCCGAGGACGGCGAGCTTAATGATTGGAACGGCGGACGCGGCGTCTATTTTCGAAGCCCCGATGGCCATTTGCTCGAGTTGATGACGGCGCCGCAGTGACGAGCGGAAGTTCAGAGTTTCCGCACAAAGACGACCTCGGCGATACTTGCGTTCCTAGCGAAGGCGGACGCCTTTATCTCCAAGTCGGAGACCACTCGCGAGTGATACTCAGGGTTGGTCGCATCCATCGGCAGGTCGGTTTCGATGATTAACCTATGCGGCACGAACAGGCCGTTTGGCCCGTCCGCATACTCGACGCGGGAATCGATCGCGTGTTGATGGTTGAATGCGAGCATCGCCTCACCCGTTCACTCCGAGGCCAGGAAGAATAGCGCCCGCCCGACCGGCCGTGTATCCGTAGAATTGCGCACCTCCGGGAAAATCATTAGCCTCCCGCCTCGCAAACTGGGCGATGAAAAACGGTCTGCGCATTCTTGTAACCCGGCTTTCATCGTACAGCTTGTGTCCGAAAGTGTTGCTTCCGATGGATTTGAATAGCCCTCCGTAAGCGTCCCTACCGAGGCAGGGTTGATCCAACGAGAAAGGCCCTGCGAGCAGGGCCTTTCTCCGAACTCGCTCTCCGGACTAAACACCTAGAGCAGGGGGAGGAAGTCGGAGACTTGCCTTGCGCGCGCTGTGCGCGCGGGTCGAATTCCCCCTAGAGAGATGCTGTGTGAAGCGCCCGCACGGCCACTGTAGAGCGCCGTGGCGCCGCCGCGGTCGAGACGAAGCGCTCTATCCTCCGGCTATGCCCTGGCCCGCCTCGCGGGCCCGCCAAATCAACCGATGGACTGCGGCCCCATTGAGCTCGCAGTCCCGCCTCGAGATTTACGGACTATTCCACTATGCCGCGCGCAATGCCGCCGGGAATATGGCAGGAGCATCCGGTTGCGAGCACGCCCGGCTCCTGGAGCAAACACGTCCTGACGGCAGTCGCGCAGAAGTTTCCACTCGGCACGGCCGCCACCGCAACAGGGGGCGCGACGTAATCAGAGGCGACGACGTAGTCAGAGGCGACGACCGGAGCCCGATGCCACCTGTGCCAACCGCAACCCCTGTAGTAGGCGTCAGCCGGGCTGGAAAGAGCGAGCGCTCCGGCGCCGAGCGCGGTCGCCGCAAGAAGAACTTTCAAGCTTTTGAGAGTCATAATCGCCTCCCTGGTTCTGTCCCTGCGAGCCGGATTGAGCCGTGACTATTTTACCGCGGCCGCCCCAGTTCTCGCCAAGGGCTACGCACTGAACTTGCGCTCA
>Ga0335078_10018182_pt1 | contig 10454 bp, 11 predicted proteins | sample Lox_Sample_32_FD_206711 | JGI IMG/M metagenome (GOLD analysis project Ga0335078, IMG submission 206711) | Soil microbial communities from Loxahatchee National Wildlife Refuge, Florida, United States - Lox_Sample_3.2 | ecosystem: Environmental > Terrestrial > Soil > Wetlands | place: USA...
GAGTAGACGCGCTGCAAGCCATGCCTGGCCAGGGCCCGTGGGCTCAGCAGATTCGCCGCCGCGGGGCGCGGTCGCAGCGCAAGATCACCGGGGCGTCATCCCTGACCTGCTGATCCGCCAGCGGAAAGGCCGTGGCACCAGCCCCGGCCTATGCCTGAACTCCAGTCAAATAATTCCTGAACAATTTTGAACTCTGCGGGCCTGTGACTCGTTATAGCCCCATCCACGTCCTCGGCCTGGGTGGGAGAGACCCGCGATGACCAAGCTCATTACTGGCAGCCCGCCGAGGCCATCGGGCTGTGGCTGAGCAAGTCCCGGCTTTCCGGCGGCCCATGACCGGCCGCGCGCGCCGAAGATGGGGGCTCGTTCGTTGACTGCTAGCCCTCGGCCTCGTCCGGACGCCGACCCGGTATCCGGGGCTGCCATGCCCGATGCCGATGCGGCCGGGGTGCTGGCCTCGTCGGCCGGACTGATCATGCGCGGGGCGGCCGGACGGGCGCGGGGCGAGAATTTCCCGGTCGCGCTGCGGCTGCTTCCGGGCAGCCGTCGTCGGCACCTTGCCGCGGTGTACTGCTTCACTCGGTCTGCCGACAACATGGGCGATGAAGCGCCGCCGACGCAGCGACTGGCACTGCTTGGCCAGCTCGCCGATGACATCCGCCGGCTGTACCGGCCCGGCGATGCGGGGCCGCAGCTGGCGGTGACCCGGGCCCTTGCCCCGGCCGTGGCGCAATGCGCGATCCCGGCGCGGCCGTTCCTCGACCTGATCGAGGCGAACTGCCAGGACCAACGGGTATCCCGTTACCGGACATTCGGGGATCTGCTGGCGTACTGCCGGCTGTCGGCCAACCCGGTGGGCCGGATCGTACTGCATATCTTTGGCGCGGCAACGCCGCACCGCGAGGCGTTGTCGGACCGGGTCTGCACCGCGCTGCAACTCGCCGAGCACTGGCAGGACGTGGCGGAAGACTTGCGGGCTGGCCGCATCTACTTGCCTGGTGAGGACATGGATCGATTCGGCTGCACCGAGGCTGACCTGGCAGCGGCCACCGCCGGACCCGCGGTGCGGGCGTTGGTCGAGTTCGAGACCGGCCGGGCGGGCGCGCTGCTGGACGATGGGGCACCGATCATTGGCTCGCTTTCAGGCGCCGCCCGGGCCGCCGTGGCCGGGTACGTGGCCGGCGGCCGGGCCGCCCTGGCGGCGATCGCTGCGAGCGGCTATGACGTGCTCGCCGCGGCACCGCGACCGCGTGGCCGCCGTGTCGCGGCGGAGTTGCTGAGGGCCTACCTGAAGGGGAGGTGACACGTGATTCCGGTTCGTCTCGCCTACCGGGTTTGTGAACAGATCACCTGGTCGAGGGCGCGGAATTTCTCTTACGGCATCTGGCTGCTGCCTCCGGCGAAGCGGCGTGCGCTGGCCGCCGTCTACGCGCTCGCACGACAGATCGACGACATCGGGGACGGCCCGCTGCCCCCCGACCGCAAGCTCGCCGGGCTGGCACAGGCTCGTGCTGCCCTGGCGGCGCTGATCGCCGGCTATCCCGACAGCGGCAACCCGGTCCTGTTGGCGCTGGCCGATGCGGCGCACAGGTTCGACATCCCGCTGGTCGCATTCGGTGAGCTGATCGACGGCTGTGAGGCCGATGTACATGCGGTCAGCTACCAGAGCTTCGGCGACCTGCTGCACTACTGCCGCTGTGTGGCCGGCTCGATCGGGCGGCTGTCGCTCGGAGTGTTCGGCAGCCGCGACCCGGAAGCCGCCGCGCCGCTAGCCGATTCGCTCGGGGTGGCGCTGCAGCTGACGAACATCCTGCGCGACATCGCTGAGGACTACCACAACGGCCGGGTCTACCTGCCCGCCGAGGACTTCGAACTGTTCGGCTGCAAGCTAGCGGAGCAGGGTGGAAACGGCAGCGGCGAGAAGCTGGCGGCGCTGGTGAGGTTCGAGGCGGACCGGGCGAGGGCCTGGTATGCCGCGGGACTGGCGCTGATGCCGCTGCTGGACCGGCCCAGCGCGACCTGCACCGGCACCATGGCTGCTATCTACCTCCGGCTCCTGGAACGCATCACCGCTGCCCCCGCGACAGTGCTGTCCACCCGCGTGTCGTTGTCCGCGCCAGAAAAGGCCCTGGCCGCCGCCTCGTCGCTGGCACGGGCGGTGCGGCCATCGGGGCCGCGGGTACCGCGGAGCACAGCGCGGCCCCAGGGACCGGAGTCGGTCCGGTAATGTCCCGCCTTGAAGCCCGTCCTCACGTGGCCGTGGTGGGCGGTGGCCTGGCCGGCATCAGCGCCGCGATCGCCCTGTGCGAGATGGGGTGGAGCGTCACATTGCTGGAGGCCAGGCCAAGGCTGGGCGGCGCCACCTGCTCCTTCCGGCGCGGCGACCTGACGATCGACAATGGCCAGCACGTGTTCCTGCGCTGCTGCACGGCCTACCGGGGCCTGCTCGCCAGGCTCGGCATGAGCGGCGCGGTGTCTATGCAGGACCGGTTCGACGTGACAGTACTGAGCCCCTCCGGCGCGGCCCGGCTGCGCCGCTCCGCCCTGCCCCGCCCGCTGCACCTGGCGGCAGCCCTGGCCGGCTATCGCTTCCTGTCACCGGCCGAGCGGTTGCGGGCAGTGACGGCCGCCCTCGCCATGGCACGGCTCGACCCGGCGCAGCCGGAACTTGATGGCGTGCGCCTGGGCGACTGGATGGCCGCGCACCGGCAGGATCAGCGGACCCGCCGGGCGCTGTGGGACCTGTTCACCGTATCCACTCTCAATGTGGCCGGTGACGATGCGAACCTGGCGCTGGCAGCGACGGTCGTGAAGACCGCGCTGCTGTCGGCAAGCGACGCGGCTGACATCGGCATCCCGGCCGTCCCGCTTGGTGAACTGCACGGCCGGGCCGCCGCCAGCCTGCTCAGCCGCGAGGGTGCCAGCGTCCTGGTGAACGCCAAGGTGGTGCGGGTCGAGTTGGCTGCGGGCGGATTCCGCATCCGGCTGGCAGGCCCTGGCCGCGCCGCAGATGCTCGCGGACTCGTGGCCGGGCCCGGTGCTCAGGCGGCCGGCGAGCGGGCCGTCGATGCCGACGCGGTGGTGCTCGCTGTGCCGCCAGCGGCTGCGGCCGCCCTGGCGCCGCCCGCCGCGCACGGCCAGCAGGACGGGAAGGAGCCGGTGCCAGGCCCGCCACAGTGGCGGCAGCTTGGCACCTCGCCTATTGTCAACGTGCATGTGATCTACGACCGGCGGGTCACCAGGCTCCCGTTCGCAGCGACGGTGGACTCGCCGGTGCAGTGGGCCTTCGACCGGACGGGCCCGTCGGGCCTGCAGGCGGGGCAGTACCTGGCGCTGTCGCTGTCAGCGGCCAACCGCTACGTGGACGTGCCCGCCGCCCGGCTAGGCGAGCAGTTCCTACCCGAATTGGCCAGGCTGTTTCCGGCTGCGCGAAAGGCGGGCGTGGCCGATTTCTTCGTCACCAGGGAGCGGCGGGCGACGCTGAGCCAGGTGCCTGGATGCCAGAGCATGCGGCCATCGGCCGCGACGGCGCTGCCGGGCCTGGTGCTGGCGGGCGCTTGGACCGCTACCGGGTGGCCGGACACTATGGAGGGAGCCGTGCGGAGCGGGCTGAACGCGGCCCGGGCGTTGCGTGCTTGCGCCGCTGTACCCGTGGCAGCGAGAAGGCAGAGCTGCCAGTTTCACGCATAATGGGGTAATGAGGCGCGTTCGTGTGGTCTGGCAGTTCGTCCGCGCATCTGCCGCCTACCTCCTCATCGTCGCCTTCTCGCCGCTGATCGTGGTCGCGGGTGAGCCGCTGCGGCGGTACCTGCTCGCCGGGCCGGTCGCCCTCCCGGCGCAGCCGAGGTGGCATCGAGTGCGGCGGCACCCGGGGCCGGGCGGGCGGGCCGCGCGACGTGCTCCTCGTTCGCCGCGGAGCGTTCGTCCCGCCCGGCGCCTGCCCCGCTTCCTGATGCTGTTGATCACCAGCCCGCTCTATATCGCGCTAACGGCTCCGGCCAGGTGGGCGCTGGACCGGGCCGGCGGACTGGGCCGCGGGCCGCGCCCCGGCCGCCGGCCGCCGGCCGCCGGGGTACGGGAGCCCCGGCGGCCGAAGCCGGGCCCGCCGAGCGCTGCGGTCGCGCTGGCCGAGCCGCGAACGGAACCGGTCATCGCGCGCCTGCTCGGAACGGTCTCCGGCCGACCACGCCGCCCAGATAACCATGAAGCGCCCGGGAGCCGGGGCCGGAGGCGACGTGCCAGCGGTCGCTGGCGCCGTCAGGCACCTTGACGGCACGCCCGGTTCACCCGGCTGCTGCAGCGGGCCTGCCGCCGCGGTGACCACCCATGGCCTTCTCTGCATCGCCTTGCTGCCGTTCCTCTCCAGCGGGAGGATCAGCAACGCGGGATAACTGCGCCAGCGCTGCGAGGCGATGGGCTCACCGAACTGAAATTCCTGGCCTACACGGCGCGCTGCCTGCCCGGGTGTCATCTTCCGAAGACTGCCCATCACTTCTCCGGTCCACAGGCGGCTAATGGTTTCATCATCCATCACGCGCTGCGATTCCTCTGACGAGGGCCGGTCCATCCGCACTCCTCGACCAAGGAACGACCTATCCAGGTTTTTCAATGTACCCGCAACTCGCCCAGTTCCGGCAAATCGCATCGAGGCCGGGTATCGGTGCCCGTTTCCTCTGCGGCGGACCTGCAGCGCCGTGCGGCACGCCCGCATAGGCAAATGGGCCGAGCGTAACAGTGAACCTGCCGCGCCCCTGTCCCGTAACCGGAAATAGCGGTTCCCCGGCTCTGACCGCCAGCCGACCCGAGAGTGAGGTGTCGCGGCATGGACCCTGCCTGGGGGGGCGCTGCCGGGCCTCGGCACCGCAGGACCAGTTCGCCGTTCAGCCTCTGGCGCAGGGCCGCGCGCGCGGCTAAGTACCGGCCCGCGCATACCCGCGCGCCCGTCACGGCGACTGCTGATGACCGGCCCGGGGCTGCGCTGACCGCGGCGCCCGCTGCAGGCAGGCCCCCCGCGGGTCTCGATCCCCGCGCTGGCACATTCCGGCTCGCAGCCGGAAATGAGTCAGCCCAGGTGACCGCCCTGCATAGGGCTGCCGTTCAGGAGGCCGCCCAGATAGTGCAGCAGGCAGAGACCATACGCGTCGCTGCCGAACTAGAGGCTGCTGAGCTGCAGACGGTCATCACAGCGCTCTTCACTGAACTGGACCAGATGAGCGGGTATGTCAGGGGCGCCCTCGACGGCCTTGCGGAACTGGCCGCCAGCCCTGCGGAGCCGGCGGCGTCATCGGCTGCCGCACCAGCGGCCCAGCCCGGTGGGGCGTGTCCCTGAGGCCCCGGAAGGCGGAGCGGCCTTTTGCTATAAGTCCCGGGGAGCGGTGGTGGCGGCTTGCGACGATGGTTGCCCGCCGGCTCGTAGACCGACTAGTCTATTTTATGTGGTATCTACGCCTGCCGCTCAGCGCAGCCGTCGCGGCCGAGGTACACCCGGGTGGCGGCAGCCGGCGGCGCGGCAGCGCATCCTCGACGCGGCTTTCTGGCTCTTCTACCAGCACGGACCGCGTGGCGTGGGGGTAGACACGGTCATCGCCGAGTCCGGCGTCGCCAAGGCGACCCTCTACAAGCACTTCCCCTCCAAGGACGACCTCGTCCTGGCTTACCTCGACCGGGTCGACCAGATTTGGTTCGCTCAGCTGCGTGCGGCGGCCCGTGCCGCCGGCGAGGCGCCCGCCGGACAGCTGGTCGGCATGTTCGACGCGCTGGTCTCCGCCTGCCGCCGGGAGGGCTACCACGGCTGCGCTTTCATCAACACCGCCGCGGAGTCGGCAGCCGGCAGCGAGATTCATGCCCGTACGGTCGAGCACAAAAGGGTGGTGCGGGCCTGGGTGGCCGACCTCGCCCGACGTGCCGGAGCGTCGAACCCCGCCGAGCTCGCCCGGGGACTTACCCTCCTCCTCGACGGCGGCCTCGCTGCCGGTGTTCTGGACGCAGACCAAGAAGCACCCCAAGCGGCCAAGTCGGCGGCCCGGGCTCTCGTATCCGCCGCCGTCTCGGAATTGAGATCACCCACTACTAACGGTGAGGGCGGATTCCAGAACGTAGACGACCGTTCGTTGAAATAGACAGACCTGTCTGCTAATCTCTACCGCAGAAGCAAGCCAGGGAAAACGACCGGTCCCGACGCCGAGGGAGCACGCAGGATGAAGATCGCAGTTCTGGGCACGGGAATGGTCGGCCAGGCATTGGCCGGCCGACTGGCAGAGCTGGGCCACGAGGTGACGGTGGGCACCCGCGACGTCGCCGCCACGAAGGCGCGCACGGACCCCGACGCGATGGGCAACTCGCCATACTCCGCCTGGGCAGCCACCCACACCGATGTCACGCTGGCTACGTTCGCCCAGGCCGCATCGAGCGCCGAGGTCGTGGTGAACGCCACTTCGGGCAGCTTCTCGATGGCCGCCCTGGGGGACGTCGGCGCCAAGAACCTGGCGGGCAAAGTGCTGGTCGACGTCGCCAACCCGCTCGATTTCTCCCCGGGCATGCCGCCGACCCTGTTCGTCAAGGACGCTGACTCCCTCGGCGAGCAGATCCAGCGCGCCTTCCCCGGCGCCAAGGTCGTCAAGGCCCTCAACACGCTGGCCGCACCGCTGATGGTCAACCCGCGCCAGCTTGCTGCCGGCGACCACACCGTCTTCGTGTCCGGCAACGACGCCGAGGCCAAAAAGCTGGTAACCGGGCTGCTGGAAAGCTTCGGGCACACCGACGTCATCGACCTGGGCGACATCACTACCGCACGAGGCGCGGAAATGCTGCTTCCGCTGTGGCTGCGGCTGATGGGCTCGCTGAACACCGCGATGTTCAACTTCAAGATCGTACGCTGACCCATGACACCGTGACTGCCGCCGCGGTGCCCAGGTCGTTGACGCCTAGAGCTACTAGGCATAGGCTTTCTTGGCATGAACAGGGAACGGCTGAAGGGGAACCTGGATCTGCTGCTGCTGTCGGTGCTGGCCGCCGGGTCCGGACATGGGTACGCGATCATCTCGGCGCTGCGTGACCGCAGCGGGGGCACGTTTGACCTGCCCGAGGGCACGGTTTACCCGGCGCTGCACCGGCTTGAGGAATCCGGGCTGCTGGCCAGCTCGTGGGCTGATGTGAACGGGCGGCGGCGCCGTGTCTACGGGCTGACCGACCAGGGAGCGGCGGCCCTGGCCGCCGAGCAGACCGACTGGCGCAGATTCGCCAGCGGTATTCAGGCGGTGGTGGGGTGGCCGGCATGAGCGGCCCGCGTGACCTGGTCGAGGAATACCTCAGCGATCTGCGTGCCAAGCTAGAGCTCGCTCCGGCCGAGGCCGACCTGGTCGTGGCCGAAGCCGAGGATCACCTGCGCGAGACCGCTGCCTGCGGGCTGGCGGCCGGGATGACCGAACACGAGGCGCAACTGGCTGCGATCTCGGCGTTCGGGCCGGTCAGCGCGGTGGTGCGCGCGCACGCGTCCCGCCCGGGCGGCTTGCGCAGGGGCAGGACGCCAGCGGCAATCCTCGGCGACCTGATCCTGGCGGGCTGGAAGCTGGCGGGCACCGGGCTGATCGCGGTCGGTATCAGCGGGCTGGTCGTGTTGCTGATGAGCCTCGTGTTCGGCCGCGCGTTCACCGGCCAGGCCCCGGCCGGCGTGTCATTCCGGAAGGCCGACTGCGCGTACTGGATGAGCCTGTGGCCGGGCGCACACACCTGTGCGGCGGCGCACATGCTGGAGGCCAGCAGTGACGCGGTGGTTCTGCGGGCCGGAGCCGGGATCATGGGGGCCGCTCTGCTCATGGTCTACGCCCTCGTCCGTGCGGTGCAGCGGCGCCGCGGGCGGGGCCCGGTGGTGGTACTGGCCGGCTACTTCCCGCTGCTGGCCGCCGCCGTCTTCGGCGCCGGTGCCCTCGGGCTGGCCCTGGCCCAGGTCACCGGCATCGGGATCACGCAGGGACCGGGCACCTACCTTAGCGGCGCCCTCGTCGCGGCAGCGGCGGCGGTCTGGTACGGGCGCCAGGCCCGGCCAGCGATCCGGCACCTGACGCGCAGCTGGGCGCGCTACGCCGGCGCCCGGTAACTTCCCCCGGGCTCATTCGAGTCTCCACGCCAGAGGGCCGGCCCGGGCGATGCGCGCCCTGCCGGTGGGCCACGCATCGCCGGCCGGGTGCGGGCTGTTCGACGTCAGCTGCCACTCAGGGAAGCCGCCGCCTGCTGCCACCCGCGTCCTCTCCAACCGGTTTCGCCCCCGGGAGCAGCGGGATCAGCTTGCCCATCAGCTGCTTGCAGTCGTAGCCGAAGGTAGCTCTGCGGAACCGGCCTATCCCGTACCCGATCAGCCCGAACAGCACGGCGGTGACACCGCAGATGTAGCTGCCAGGGCTGGCGTGGCCAGCGGCCGCGGCCAGGACCGCCGCCAGGGCGAGCAGGACGGCCATGGTGTTGAACCCGCGTGGGATGCTCACGCTGGCGGGTGACTCGGAGATCACGCCTTGGACGACGGCGCCGCCGTCACCAGGCTCGAAACGGCCCTTGAGGCAGGGCGGGCTGTAATAGCGCCCGCCCGGTATCCGGGCCATGAACCGACCGTCATCCTTGACCTTCACCCGCAGCCCGTGCTGACGCGCTTGGTTCCGGCGCGCCCGCATGGTGACTACGGCGTCCTCGACGCTTGGTGCGGACAGCCTCAGGCTGACCTGCTGACGCTGCCTCCTGATCACGCCCATAACTCAAACACCGCCACCACTGCATAATGTCAGGTTTCGCGCGCTTCTACCGGCCGCCGTTTCGGACATCGTCCCGCGGAGCCGGCGCTGCTGGCCGGGCTGGTCACGTCCGGCCGTGCGCCCCGTCATACCACGCGGTATGGTCTAGCAGACTGCTCGGTATCTATCAAGGCAGCAAGGAGCGGTAATGCGGCCGTCAGACTTCCCCCGGGACGAGAAGTTCCGTGATCCCCGTACCCCGCCGTTCCGCGACGACCGAGGGATCTACCACGTCTTCAGCTACGCGGACGTCCTGACCGCGCTCCGGGATTCGGGCAGCACCTTCTCCCGGGACCCCAGTGGCTGGCTACCGCCTGGCCCTCATGCCCCGACGTTGGACTTCATGTGGTTGACCGAGCCGATTACCCCGGACGGGAGGCCGGGTAGGCACACCGCCCTGCGGGCGGCTGCCGAGCCGTGGCTGCGGACCCGGGCGATTCGCGAGATGGAGGGCGTGGTCCAGGAGACAGCCGAGCGGCTCGTGACCGGAGTGATCGAGGAGGGCCGGGGCGAGTTCAATCTTGCTGAAGTAGCTCAGCGTTTCTCGCTTCGCGTCATCTGCCAGCTCGTCGGCATCGAGCTGGAAAGGGAAACCTGGATCCGGGAGAAGGTGGACGAGCACATGCGATCCACGTTCTCGGACATGCCCGTGCAGTGGGATCTCCAGAGTTACTTCTGGCAGATGGTCGCGCGACGGCTAGCACGCCCCCGGGACGAGCTGCTCGACGTGCTGATCCGAGCCTGGCAAGACGGCGCGCTCAGCGACGCGGAGCTGCTGGGCTACCTCAACGGGCTCGTTATGGCCGGGACCGACTCGACCGCCGCGAGCATGGTGAACACGCTGGCGCTATCCGCGGAGTTCGGGTTCCTCGACTATGCCCGCGATGTCCTAGATGACGACGATGCGCTGCGTGACCTCATCGAGGAAGCTGTGCGATTCGGGGCACCCTTCCCCGCCAAGCCGATCTCCGTGCTCAGGGACTGCCGGCTTGGCGGCCTGGACATCCCCGCTGGCAGCACCCTCTATCTGTGGTACGCCGCCGCGAACCGCGACGAGGCAGTCAACGGTGGGGTCCAGCAGGCTGACCCAAGGACTTTCGATCCCAGGCGCCGGCCGAACATGCACCTCGGATTCGGTCGGGGCAGGCATTACTGCCTGGGGGCAGACCTCAGCCGCCTGGAAGGCCGGGCTCTCGTCCGGGAGCTGTCGACCCGGTTGCCTGATCTCAAGATGAGCGAGACCAGGCCATTCCTGCGCCACGCCGGCATCACGGACTGGGCCAGCGATGCGTGGTTCACCTACGATGCCGAGCGAGCCGCTGCCCGCTCGGCGCGATCCAGCCTCGCCGCTCAGCCAGGCTTAGTAGCTAAGCTGTCACGGTACCAGCGGAGAGGCAGCGATTCCACTCCGTAGACGCCCTCAACGTTCCCCCCCTCTCAGGCTAACCTGGCAGGGCAAGGAAACGAACCCGCGCACATGCGGGTGGTGCACCCGTTCGGCAAGGTCAGTGTCGAGCTCGTAGGAGTAAATCACCGCGCCTAGTTCGTCCAGCGCGACCCGGGCCTCCAGCCGGGCGAGGGCTGCGCCGAGGCAGAAATGCGGGCCTTGCCCGAAAGCCAGCACGGCCTGGCTGCTATCGCGGTCCAGGTCGAACCTGTCGGGGTCGCTGAACA
>Ga0335078_10018184_pt1 | contig 10454 bp, 7 predicted proteins | sample Lox_Sample_32_FD_206711 | JGI IMG/M metagenome (GOLD analysis project Ga0335078, IMG submission 206711) | Soil microbial communities from Loxahatchee National Wildlife Refuge, Florida, United States - Lox_Sample_3.2 | ecosystem: Environmental > Terrestrial > Soil > Wetlands | place: USA: Florida...
GATGAGGCAATTGACGGTACTGATTGTCGATGCCGAGCCCATAGCCAAACAGGAAATGATTCGGCTCGATGAATGCGCTGAAATCGGGGCCTCCCTCGACTCGCCGCTCGCTAGGTTTGTCTATTAATACGCAACTGCGCAGCGATTTTACTCCGCGATCGCCCAACTGTTTGGTTATGTAGTCCAGGGTCACCCCGGTGGCGGCAACGCTACTGACCAGCAAGATGTCCCTGCCGTGTGGATCAAAGTCGGTCACAAACATGATTTCGGTTTGCGCCCCATGCCGGCTCTGCTGAACCTTCATAAAGCAGCAATTGATTTGCCGGTTAAAGGCCCTGATCAAGTCCGCCAGAAAGACAAAGCAGTCATCAAGCATTCCTACAACGGTAAGGTCGCGGGCGGGAATTGAACTTGAGATCTCTAGTGCCAGCGCTTCGACACGTGCGCGGATTTCTTCCTGAGGCCGTACAACACGAAGGGTTTTTTCCATAATACTCCCTGGGCCTGTTGGCCGTGGATGCTATTGGCCGGCCCGGCGGGCCCGTACAACAGCCAAAGCTTTAGATTCTTTAGTCGCGGAAAAATCTGATGAGGGGGGCAAACAAGGTGACCAGATATAGCAACCTTCCATGCCTGCCACCAGCGGCCATTTGGACCGCAGGCTGACAGGGATTCTATAGTCTATCATTAACTTTTTCAACTTCTTTGGGTGTTCATGCCCAATAACCACCGCCGTTTCCCCGGCGATTCGGGGCCTGACAATCAGCCGCTTGGGGACCTTTTCGTCGTCCAGCAGCGCGGTCATCCAGTCCTGACCGGTCAGTGATCGGTGCTGCTTGGCGGCTTCGATCAGAGGACGATACTCGGCGGAGGAAACGCCTCGCTGAAGGCTTAGGGAAATCCCTTGGACTATCACCAGTCTTTCCGCGTCTAATCGCAACTCGTCAATCCGGTCTCCCATATTCCGCCCCACTATTCGCAGGGATTCATAGACACGCCAAACGTCGAGTCCTCCGGGCAAGGTGATCCGGCGCCCGCTTTCAGGCGTGGTGATCAAAGACTCGAGCGCCGCTATGTGAGCCGATGTCAATTGGACAGCGCGCTGTGCGGTTTGTATGGTGCGGATTAGCATCCTTCTTCGAATCGCGCCCGGCTGCGCGATGAATTCGCCTATGCTGTACGAGGCCGAGCCGTCAGATCGTAACCCGTTGTTAGATGGCGCGACTCCCGCTCGCTGCAGGGCGTGTTCGGCGGCGGCATCCATGGCCTCGTCTTCGGTTCCAATGATTTCAGCGGTTCTCGCAATGGCCTCAACCGCCCGAGGGTTCATGCTCTTAAGGATCGGCATAACCGCGTGCCGGATTTTATTTCGAGCGATGTCGTGGTCATTGTTGGAGCTGTCCGTCCGGAACTCTAGTCCTCTTTCCAGGCAGTATAGTTCGACCTCATTGCGAGTCAGGCACAGCAAGGGCCTGATGATTGATACCGGCACAATTGATTTTTGCGAGGCTTCGATGCCGGAGTCACCGGTGGTTGCACCCCTTGCATCGGGCGCAATTGAACCACTGGCGAGGCGCAAATCTCCAAATTCGTGAGCCGCTACGACGGGCTTCATTCCGGCCAGTCCTTTTGAGCCCGTCCCCCTAGCCAGTCTCATGATTACGGTCTCAGCCTGGTCGTCCATCGTGTGGCCGGTAATTATTCTATCAACGCCCAGCTTTCTTGCCGATTCGAGCAGAAATCGGTAACGGGCCTCTCTCGCTGCCTCTTCAATCCCGCGGCAGCTAGCGGCGGCTTCCGATCGGACATCGGCGGATCCGACGATAGACGCGAGCCCATTTCTCTCGGCAGCTTGTGCGACGAACGCCGCATCATCCGCTGAGTCAGCCCGCAGCCCGTGGTTCAGATGGCCGACATAAAGCCTGAGCGTGAGTGACCCCCCCGCCCCTGATTGCAGCATCAGCGATGGAGGTGAATGGGACGATCGCAGCCCACCACCGTTTGCCGCTCCCAAACAAACCCGAGAGGGCACGGAACTCTCTTCAGGGCTTGCATCCTGGGCCGCGCGGCCCGACGATAAGATTCGGAGCAATATATCGAGCACGGTAACCGAATCAGGGCCGCCGGATACCGCGACCAGGGCCCCCCGAGCCCCATCCAGCATATTGTGCTGCTGAATGAACGTGCGGACTTTTGCGACCGTTGATTCCATATCCGGTTCGTCGTTGACGATCTCCCGGCAACCCGGTCTTCGCAAATGCTGGTCGAGCCCGGAGGACCGATTGATCGTTCGCTCTTATGATAAGTATGCTGCCAACGCTGAGCACGCACAAGACCTGTGCTCTAAGCTGATCGCAGTGACCGTTAATCTATATGGGTGCGTCGAAGAAATCGCAATTGACAGGGTCGGGTTCACTGCGGGTGATAGCGGGGATATATCGCGGTAGAAGACTGCGCACCCTGGCAGGATCACAGACCCGGCCTACCTCTGACCGGTTGCGAGAGACATTCTTCAATATCGTGTCGCCATGGGTTAAGGGGGCGGTGTTTCTGGATCTGTGTGCTGGCTCGGGTGCGATCGGAATAGAAGCGTTGAGCCGGGGCGCATCTAGAGCAGTGTTTGTTGAGATCTCGCGGACGGCTTCCGCCATCATTGATGAAAACCTCTGTCATGTCGACGCCGACAGGCACGCGGCTATCGTCACTCAAGATGTCATATCAGCGCTAAAGCTGCTCGCTGCCAGGAATCAAGCATTCGATCTCATCTACTTCGATCCTCCCTATGACAGCAATCTGTACGATCCGGTTATCGGCCAGATTGCGTCAAGCGAACTGCTACGGGAAAGAGGACTATTAATCGTCGAGCATCAATCACGGCGCGCCCTGGAAGAGAGCTATGGCGGCTTGACCCGATATCGCGAGGTAAGGCAGGGGAATTCGGCCCTGGCGTTTTACCGAAGGGATTCGTCCAACCTTCAGTTGATACTGGAGGCACCGGCAAGAGGAAGCGATAATGTATAGAGAGGAGTGGACTAAGCCAGAGAAGAAGGTTGCCGCCCGGGCCTTCAACCTGGCACTTGAACGCGAGTACAAGGCCCTTACGGAAAAGATCCGTCGGCCAGTCGAAGCTTAAAAGAAGGCAAGGACGTCTGGGCATTGCACGGACTTCTTGTCAAAGCAGCGCCGTGAAATAGATGAAAAATACGACCATCGCTATTCACAATTAATATGTGTATTCGCGCGATTGATCGGCGAGGGGTACTTGCACGAGGACGAACTCGAAGGCCTGGGTGATGACAAGATGACGAAGATACTGTTTCTTGCCGGCAAGATTGAGGGCCCCGTAATGAAGCGCCTCAAGGCTTCCGAGGATTGAAAATCGCGGTGTGGCGGACCTTTTGGACCAACCTGTCGCTGCTGCTCACGACCAGGTCCAGCACCACAAACTCGTGGCCCTTCCGTTCGAAAGTATCGTGAATCCTGCCGTTGACAGTAACCATTTCGCCATCACGAACCACAGAGTAATTCACAAGATCGCTGCTCGCGTGGATCCACGGCCCAAGTTTGACGTTTTGCATCAGCATGTAATTGGACAAAGTTAACAGAGTGATTGGATGAGCAATCGCACTAGGGCCATAGTATATTGGCAGACATTCGTCGATTTTCCGAAGAAGTGTACTGGCTATCAGTTCAAGATCGAATGCTTCTGACAGGCTGCCGAAGACGGTTCCGGGCTTTAGCGCGTCAAGTGTCGCGGGAAGCCGATCGTCAGCGGGAGGCAGCGGCGTTCCAGGCGGTAAGGAGTCATCGGCAATCGGCGATGGCAGAAGCGTCCGCGGTTCGTTGGACAAACTGGCCTCGCCCGATGCGCACAACTCACCCGTTTCGCGCTCGGCTCTAACTTTGACGACCGTAAATCCACCTTCACTTGACTGCTCCGATCTCACAAGCACCTGATCACCGTCAAAGAAAGGCTGAATGAACCGCACCTTCATCGACCCGCGCTCGAGCCAATCGAGTCCCAGGCTCTCTACAACCGGAACGGTCATGTACGCATAAACAGTGACGCCGGGCACCAACCCACCGCGAAAACCGAACTCGGCGGCCACCCGATCATCGTGCATCTTGTTTTCCGAATCGGGGGCGGTGTTCCTGGCACTGACTCTATAGACGGGAAGCTCGCTCATTTGTAATACCGGACCAGCCATTCGGCCGCAAGCGACGGTTTTGACGCGCCCTCTACTTCTGAAGTAATGCCCCAGGTAATTTGGATGCCGCCTTCGATATCCTCCACCGCTTGCAGGGTGAACCGAGCACGCAGCCGCGACCCCGACGGCACCGGCGACGGGAACCGAACCCGATTCAAACCGTAGTTGATCCCCATTTTAAAATTGCCCCGGACCTGAACCGTCTGCGAAGCGAGGTGGCTGAGCAGTGAGAGCGTAAGGAATCCGTGAGCAATTGTGGTATGAAATGGCGAATCCGTTTTGGCGCGGTCCGCGTCAATGTGGATCCATTGCCGATCCTCCGTGACTTCGGCAAAGCCATCGATGCGCGACTGGGACACCTCAATCCAATCGCTAGTGGCAACCTCTTTTCCGATCAAGCTCTTTAATTCGTCGATTCCGTCGATGATTCGGGGTGGCATGTTCTCCTCCATAAGAAAATAAGCCGTTTCGATCTTCGCTAGATGCGGCCCGCGGGGCGCCGGCGTGCGGCGGTCGAAACGACGGCCTTGAGTTTGGACGTTATCGCGACTCTGCCGCCCGCCCGTCGCAATGCTCCGTAGCCGTGTTAAAGTCGGCGCGCCCAGACCTCTGTCCCCTGCGGCTCAGCCGCGTGCACGGCGGGAATGCTTCGCATTCACGGCAAGCGCCCTATCACCTTTTCCCGCGGCTACGCCGCCGTTGATCGACGGCGGCGTAGGGTAGTGAGACTTCTTCGACCGCACCTTGATGCCAGGCGAAATTCAAGTCGCCGCAGCGGCTGAATCTCATATTGCTCCAGCGGAGCGGAATTCGTTAATCTGGTTGCGAGTAAATCCAAGCTCCGACAGCACCTGGTCAGTGTGTTCACCGAGCGTTGGAGCGCGGTGCCTGACCTCTCCCGGCGTATCGCTTAGCCTGACCGGGGTCGCGGCAAGGGGGACCGGCTTTGCGGCGCCGGGAAAGGCTACCTGCTTTAACAATCCGCGCGCCTCGACCTGCGGATCGGCCAGCACTTCATCCAGTCCGTATACCGGCCCGCACGGAATCCGAGCACGTTCCAATTCCGAGGTTGCCTGGTTTCGAGTGCGCGCGGCGCACCACTCTGACATCACCTGATTTATTATTTCGCAGTTGGCGGCCCTGGTAATATCGTCGCAGAAGCGCGAGTCCGTGAGGAGTTCTTCCTTGCCCACAAGGCGTGCCCATCGGCGGAACATCTGGTCGCCAATAGTAGGCACGACGATCCATCCGTCCTTAGTGCGGAATGTGTCGCTCGGCGCCGTGTAATAACTCGTATTCCCCTGCTGTTTGCGGACGATACCAGTCACTGCCAGCTCTGCCAGCAACGGCGTCATAAACGTTACGCCGGTCGCCAGCAACGACACATCGATCAATTGTCCGCTGCCAGTTTGCTGCCGGTGATACAGAGCAACCATCGCTCCGAAAGCCGCATGCAGAGCTGTACCATAATCTTCAAATGAGACAATCGCCCGCACTGGCAAATCGGGAAACCCGGTGAGCGCCATCGCCCCGGTCATTGCCTGAGCCACTGTGTCAAATCCGACGCGATTGCTATACGGGCCATCCGGCCCAAACGCCGAGGCCATTACCAATATGATGTTGCTCTTTAGCTGCTGCAATGTATCGTAATCCAGCCCCACTTTCTTCATTACATCGATGGGCAAATTGACGACCACGATATCCGCGCTTTCAACCAACCGTCGAATGATTGAGGGCGCAAGTTCGTGACCAAGCTCGAGGGTCATGGCCCGCTTGTTGCGGTTGAGGTTCAGGAACAGTCCTCCCTCGCCGGTTGCGGTGATTGGGCCAACGAACCGGTCTTCGCCACCCTCGCGGCGCTCGACTCGAATCACATCAGCACCCATATCCGCGAGCAATGTTGCACAGTAAGGCCCCGCTATGAAGCGGCCAAAGTCAACGACGCGAATTCCTTGAAGGGGTCCGGCCATACGATTGAGGAGACTGGGAAGGACTGTTTTCAGGGCAGCCTTCCGCCACACTATCCAAGAATTGGTGAGTTTTTGTCAAATCAAGGGTTTGTGGAATCAGTTTTCTTAGCGTCCGGGTCCAAGTTCCGTCGCCCCGCCTGCCAAAATACTGCGTTCGGGCGAGGTGACCTTACCTCGCTGTGGTGTTGGAGTAGGCCTTGATCTCGATTTTCGTCCGGGAGTTCAGGCGGCTCCAGTAGTCAATAGGCGAAAATGGGGAAATAAAATCGGAACTTGCGTCGCAGAACCCAATCATTCTTGGGATGATCGCGAAAGCGGACGCAGCAACCCAGGGACTTAAGTAGTCATTATAAAGGAAATATGCGAACGAAGGCGAGCTGAAGTGGTTAGACCTCCGAGACGTCCGGCCGATGCTTCATAAATTACTTTAAGTTTTTTCTTGCATCTCGTTGAATACTATGCTATAAACAATGCCCGTAAGCAGCCGTCCCCCATGTTCCTGCCATGAGGGACCACTGTTTGAGCGGTGCGCTGGGTGGAAGCATTCAGCTAGGGGGCTACTGAGTGCTAAAGGGCTTGTCTTCAAAGCAACTCGGCGCACCGCAAATATACTTAAAAACCACAGCAAAGTCAATGATTTGTTGCGGCTTTTGTCTACTTTATTTTCTCCCAGCCTCATCAGACACTAACTTCCTGGTCCGATCAACGTCCGCAACCGCTTTTTTCCAAAGCCCGCCAATCAACTTGTCCGCCGCTATCCCCGTCGTTCCTGCTTGCGCCCTGAGATCCGGATAGAGGTCCAGTGCGTCTGCAACAACGGGGGAATCAGACGCAGTCAATGTAGTTGTCGCGGTCCGGCCCAGCTTGAGCGTCCAAACTGTTCGAGCCCACGTGTAATCAGTCAATGCGGCCGACAACAAAGCAGTCGCGCGCGACTCAACTTCATCGTCAGAACCTGCATACTTGTTTACGAAATGCTCAGCAACCCGGCGCAAACCGGTCAATTGTCGCCCGTAATCGGTATAGTCCGCACCGCCTTCGATCGCTTTTTCAATTTCCTGAAATGAGCTCAGCACTGACTCCACGTCGCGAGTGAAATTCGGATGTCGCGATGTTGCCGGAGCGGTTCCGGCCGCTGGCACACCGGTCGGACCAAATGATATGGACGCCAGCGACTCGAGTGGAATAATCGCCTGACCCGAATCGGATTTGACCTGGATTGCCCCGTCGCTGATGTCAATGACCTGTCCGGTAGTGCGTTTACCGTCCTTTGTCACCAGTGTTATCTGGCTTCCAACGAATGGTAGAGTGGTGGCACCTTTAGCCTCGGGCGCAGCCGGTTTGGTCTTGTGCGTTGGTGGCCTTTTGGTGGACTGTTTCGCCGCCGGCCTGGACGGATGCTTTGCTGGATGCTTTGTTTTGTGTTGTGGCTGGGTAGCCGCGGCTGCGGTCGAAAGCAACAACAACAGGATGACGACTCGGTTCATATCTCTAGTAAAAGGGACCGAATTCACGAGCGAGGTGAAACCCACGTATCAGTGGGCAACCGCTGAGGATGTTTCGGCTGCTTGCGGAGCATCTTCACAAAACACGCCACTGGATGCGGATTCCGGAACCGGCATTCGTTCACGGACACTTCTAAGCGCTTCTTGCTCCGCCCTCTCGGTTTCCGCCAAGACCCTTTCCTCTACCCGCTCCAGAACCTCGCGATTGAGGTCGCTCATGTTTCCTGCTTGTTCCACTGTTCGCCCGCTTTCCAGGTTCACACTTCCAGCCAAAAGGTAGCTTTCATACATTGCTACCGGATCGCGTTTGCCCCAGTGTTCGAAGAGTTCCGGCGCCAGTGTTTTTCGCGCTTCGCGCTCGTCATGGGTCGCATGGCCGCCCATTCGGAACGTGTTGGCGATTAGCAGAAACGGCCCGCAACCAGCCGTTCTGATGTGATCCGCCGCGAGCTTGGCCGCTGCGTACGCGTCCAAAACGTTATTGCCATCAAAGACCGCGCCCGGCACTCCATATGTCGGCGCCAGGCTTTCAAACGATCCACGATGATACTGTTCCAAGCGCGTCCCTAGCGCGACCTGGTTATTTTGGATGATCAGAATCAACGGAAGGCGCTGGGCCGCGGCAAAGCTCACTCCCTCGTGAAAAGGGCCTGTCTTTGTTGAACCGTCTCCGACCCACGTCAGTGCAACACGCGGTTGTTTTTTCAGCTTGAAGCTGAACGCGATGCCCACGGTCACCGGAACCATCTCCGCCAGATGGCTGATTGGCGTTACGACCCCCGTTCTGAAATTTCCTACATGAAGGTCGCGGCCCCGCGTTGGCGAATCATCCGTTCCAAGATAGCCGCGCAACATATCAGCCACGGTCATCCCCATTTCGTGGCAGGCCCCGGCGTTGCGAATCATTGGCGCAACGATATCGGTGGGCAGGCCGTCGCCAAAAGGCGTGCGGTTCAACGCGTGAACGGGCCCAATGGTGGCGGCTTCCTCACCAACTCCGAGCCAGGCTTTCGAAATGACTCCCTGCTTGACCCATCGTTTCAGAGTGATGTCGTGAAGCCGGTTACGCACCAGTCCTTCGTATAGCGCGAGCAGGTCCCTAGCAGTAAGGCTGTTGACAACGGTCTGTCTTTCGGCCGAAGCGGCAATGGTTTTCCGGTATTCCGCCAATAAGGCGGGATCTGGCTGCCAGTTTATATACTCGGGCGGATCGTATGCGCTATACCTTTTCATCTAGTCAAATCGCTTGTTAGGCGTGCCTGCTGGACGCATGCCTTATGAAGACGACCGCCTAATTCAATCCCTATATAGCGCCCCTGACAAGCCTTTATAATCTTAGAGGCCAGCCCCAGGCGGCTGAAGTCAATCCTCGAGGATCCAAATCAGGCGCCCAACATTCTACCTATCGCCGCGGCCGCTCCTTCTAGAGCCTGGTCCAGCTTTTCGGGCTGAGTGCCGCCTCCAGTCGCCATATCGGCCTTACCCCCGCCTTTGCCTCCGACCACCGCGGAGATCTCGCGCACGATTGTGCCCGCGTTAAGTTTACCGGTCAAGTCGTCGGTTACCCGCACCGCAAGCGATGCTTTGCCGTCAGTCGTTTGTCCCAATACGACCACCCCCGGTCTGATCTTGGATGAAAGGGAGTCGGCAAGCTGCCGCATCGTTCCCATATCCATTTCCGCGACTCTCCGAGCCAGGACCTTGATTCCCGCCACCTCGGACACATCTTCCGCGCTTGCGGCCGGCTGACCCAGCGCCACCTTCATCTTCAGCTCTTCGATCTCACGCTGCTGGCGGCGCACCTGTTCCTGGAGCTTGTCCACCTGAGTGGGCAGGTCAGCGGCTTTCGTCTTCAACGAGTCACTCAATTGCCTGAGCACCTTCTCATCGGCCTGGAATCGGGCGATCGAATCATCGGCGGTCACAGCTTCCAGCCTTCGCACACCGGCGGCAAGGGCGGACTCGCTAGTGATCTTGAACGGCCCAATGTCGCCGGTCGCGTGAACATGAGTGCCGCCGCACAATTCGACCGAAAACCCGGGGACGGTTACAACTCGCACCCGACTACCATACTTCTCGCCAAAGAGTGCCATTGCGCCGGATCTTATGGCTTCGTCTAGCGACCTGATCTGAGTCTCCAGCGGCCGGTTGTGAAGAATCTCGTTGTTCACCAGCCGTTCAATTTCCGCGACCTCGTCTTCGGTAAGCGACGAATAGTGTGTAAAGTCAAATCGCAGTCGATCTGGCGCCACCAGCGAACCGGCCTGTTTGACGTGAGGCCCGAGCACCTCTCGCAGTGCTGCGTGCAGCAAGTGCGTGCCCGTATGATTTGCTTTAATGCGCCGACGGCGCTCCGCGTCGACAGTGCCGTCAACAGTATCACCCGCGCGCAGCGATCCGCTCTCAACCTTCACCTTATGAAGGTTGTATCCCATGACCGGCGCAAACGTGTCTTCAACCTTGGCCCGTACACCCGGTTCCTCGATCACGCCCGTGTCGCCGACTTGGCCTCCCGACTCAGCATAAAATGGAGTCCGGTCAAGCAGCACCTCACCCGCGGCGCCGGCTTCTAACGATTCGACCTCATGGTCGCCAACGATTATGGCCAGGACCTTTGATCCCTCCAAGTGGGTTCCCTGGTAGCCGGTGAACTCGACCGGGGAGAATTTTGCCGTTACACGAGCATAAATTTCAGCCCCTTTCCGCGCCTTGAACGATACCGCTGCGGGCGCAGCCTGCCGCTGAAGCTCTTCAATCGCCGCGTCGAACTG
>Ga0335078_10018185_pt1 | contig 10454 bp, 12 predicted proteins | sample Lox_Sample_32_FD_206711 | JGI IMG/M metagenome (GOLD analysis project Ga0335078, IMG submission 206711) | Soil microbial communities from Loxahatchee National Wildlife Refuge, Florida, United States - Lox_Sample_3.2 | ecosystem: Environmental > Terrestrial > Soil > Wetlands | place: USA...
CAGCAGGACGCAAGGCCGTTTGCTGTAACGCAAAGCCCTCACGAGCGGTCCCTCGGCGAAGAAATCGAGCGAATGCAGGCGCTCGCGAATGTGCCCCCAGTCCTCCCCCAGGCGCTCCCCTTGGATCGTAAGGAAAAGGCTCTGCAAGGCTTCGTCGAATTTACCGATCGCCTTGTCTTCGGTGATTCCTTCATAACACTGAAGCCGCTCGACGACCGTCCCGGCGGCTCTTGCTACCGCATAGGCAAGCTCCGTCTTCCCGCACCCCGGTGGGCCTTCGACCAAAAGCGGTTTCTGCATGCGCGCTGCCAGATACACCACTTCAAGGGCGACACGATCGACCACGTACCGGCCGGCCCGAAGCTTTTGCGATAACTCACCAAGCGACGAAAACATCTAAAGGCCGAACCTACAATTGAACTGGTCGCTTCGCCAAACTCTCACAGTCCGTAAGCCTGGAAAAGTCGCGGTCCTACCGTTTCAATATGCGCGGGCGTGAATCAGAACTAGGTGTGAAAAACATCTTGCAACGATTTGGTCTCTCGGCCTCCTTCGCATGTCGGCGAAGCTACCCGAGAATCATCCGGGGGGACGCCATTCCCGCAAAGCTCGTCCTCTGCGAAGGTGGAGGAGCGGGAATTCACTCCTTTGGCTGGGGTAGCCCTCCGCTTACGTGGGGGCGACGACGAGGGTTTTCATTCCTTCGGGTGGGCCGAAAGCCCGTAAGTGCTCCTGAAGAAAAACAAATAAGGTGTGAAAAATTTCTTGCTACGATTCCCTCAGCCGCAGCGCATCATCGCAGACAATGGCCGGCTCCCTGTCCCACCTTGGTTGCAAAAAACATCTGGGTGTGAAAAACTTCTTGCTACGTTTGGTCTGCAGTTTCCCTACAAAAGCCGGCGGGAATTCACCGGAAAAAACCAACAAGCCGTGAAAGCCTTCCTGCAACGGTTTGACACGCCGCCGCTGAGTCCTGACCAGGATGGCCACGGAAAGAGAATTGAATAAGGTGTGAAAAAGTTCTTGCAACGATTCACCCCGGTCTGGCCTCGTATGGATCCTAACCATGGAATCCGACAACCCCACTGCTCTAAGGTTGCGCACCTGCGATACCCGGGAGTAGATCGCCGCCGTTTAGTTTGGCCATGTATCGCGGATGGGAGGAGGTCAGAAAGTAGGAGTTTTGACAGTTCGCCGGTGCGGCGCAAGACTGGGTGCATGAATGCAATCCTCAATCGCCTTCACGCATCTCTTGAGGCCCGAAGACTTCCTTGCGGCGGCTGGTCATTCCTTCGGGGTTCCCCCCAGATGGCCCTCGAGCCCACCTGCTTGGCTTTGATGGCCTTGCAACTGGAGCAGCATGCGAATGTGCAGGTCTTGCTGGACGATCAACGTCCTGATGGAAGCTGGGGTGCCTTCGGAGACGATGACGAATCATCGGGGCTGACGGGCTTGGCTTTACTGGCTCTGAACACATTGGGAGTGTTTCCAGGCCCGGCTGCTCGAGCGGCCCGGTGGCTTCTTGACATCAAAGGACGAGAAGCAAATTGGCCATGGAAATGGAAGTTCCGCACCACGGACACCCACGTACGCTTCGATCCTGACAAATTCGGCTGGCCTTGGCAGCCAGGCACGTGCAGCTGGGTAGTTCCAACGTCCTTCGCCTTGCTTGCGCTCAAACAGAGCTTTCCCTGCTGTCGGGAAGGAAAAGTCGCTTATCGAATCCAGCGCAGCGTGGAGATGCTTCATGATCGGGCTTGCCCCAAAGGAGGTTGGAACGCCGGCAACGGCGTCGTGCATGGCTCGCCCATGGCACCGCACTTCGATGCCACGGCGATTGCTTTACTTGCCCTTCGTAGTGAGCCAAGCAACAAATTGATTGATCGCAGCCTTGTTTGGCTCGAGCGCCAAGCCCACTCCTGCCCCTCTCCCTGGAGCCTCGCTTGGTCAATTCTTGCGCTCGATGCCTACGACAAGCCGATCGCTCCGTTGCAGAATCACTTGGAGACACTCTCAGAGCCCGACGAAACGTACGACACTGCGACCTTGGCTGTTACCGCGCTGGCGCTGGACTGCACAACCTCCGGCAACCCGTTCGAGGTGGTTGTATGACCCGCCGCGCTGTGCTTACCGGCTCGACCGGCATCGTCACTAGCAACGCGACTTCGTTGCCCTTCCTTGTCCCGCGCTACGACCACGACCGCAGGCCCGCGCGCTCCCGTGTCGCAATCCTGCAGGCGACCCAATACTCCGAAAAACTCTCGGCCGTCTTGTGGGACGGTCTCAAATTGTTCAACCTGGATGTCACCGGAAAATCCGTCCTTCTCAAGCCCAACCTTGTTGATTACACTCCAGATGCGGAGATCAACACGCACCCACTGCTCATCGCCGCCGCCTCTGAGTGCTTCCGTCGATTGGGAGCCGGAAGAGTCGTCGTGGCTGAGGGCCCGGGCCACCAGCGGGATACACAACTGGTGCTTTTTGCGACCGGCTTGGCGCAAACCCTCAGTGAGCAGCAGATCCCTTTCGTGGATCTCAATCGCGACGAGGTCGCGAAGGTCCGTCTCCGGGCGGACTATTCACGCCTCAAGCATCTTTGGCTGCCGCGCACCGTGCTGGAAGCGGACTTTATCGTATCCATGCCCAAGGTGAAGACTCATCATTGGAGTGGAGTCACACTGAGCATGAAGAACATGTTCGGCGTGGTGCCGGGTGTGAAATACGGATGGCCAAAAAACTTGTTGCACTGGCAGGGCATCCAGCAAAGCATCGTGGATCTTATAGCAACCGTGCCGATCCACTTCGTCATCGCCGACGCCATCCTCTGCATGGAAGGCAATGGGCCGCTCGCGGGAACCGCCCGACGGCTGGATAGAATCGTTCTTTCTGATGACCCGGTAGCCGCCGACGCAACATGTACCCGGCTTATGGGCCTCCTACCGGAGCGCGTTCCCCACATTGCGGAAACCGCAAATTTCCTCGGCAACCTATCGCCGGAGCGGATAGAACCACTAATCACCCATCCAATCTCTCCAGCCACACCGTTCCAAACCGTTCGAGACTTCGAACACTTACGCGCGAGAGCCGGCCTCGCGGCTCTCGCACTTCGGTAATTTCCGAGTGCCTCTTCATGCAAGCATAAAGGAATGATAGGGTACACAGCATCCGCGTGTAGCGACTACCCGTCAAAGTGGTTATCGGATTCGTTTCGATTTGCCGACTATTCGGACATGATCTGGGAGCATGGCCAAGTGTAAAGCGTGCGATGCATCAATAAAACCAAGGACAACGCTCACATGAAGGCCGCCACGAACAGCACTCCAGCTACAACTCTGATTGCGGTCGCCCTCGGAGTCGGGGCATCGCTTTTTCCAGGACCGATCTGGCCAGCTCGCCCGCAGCTCGGTACCATTCTGATCACTAGGTCAGCAGCCCTTCTTGTCGCAAGTATTCCGCCATCATGTCGTCGCCCACTTCATCTTCACGCGACTAATTGTCGATGCTGCCGGTCAAACATTCAAAGTCAACTCGCCGCGACGAAGGCGCCGCAGGTCTGCGTAAGTGCGGCGTGGAGCGCGGCGCACATCGCTTGACCGCGTGCCTGCGGAGTGGTAAAAGAAGATCACCCAAGGAGGCGTGGTTGTCCCCTGTTCAGGAAAGCGCAGCGTGCTGGAGGGTCTAATGAACGGCCTCGAAATTCTTGGTGCGGTTGTTGGTTTCATTGTTCTGTGGGGCTGGTTTTACTGGTACAGGTCCGAAAGGCTTCTGAAGAAATACAAGGCGCAGACGCACTTTTCTGTCGGCAAATACATTGTGGGTCTCGAAGACTGCAACTACGTTACGGATTATGTGGAGTGCGTCGTAAATTCTCAAGACTTGATTTTCGCCAAGATGAGCGGGACGGAACTGGGCAGGATTCCGAGAGATGCCGTGGAAGAGGTCGCCATAGACGACAAGTCGCAGATTACACAGCGACTAACGATTACACGTATGGTTGCACTCGGCGTCTTCTCTCTGGCGGTACCCAAGAGAAGCAAGATCAAGGAGTGGTGTGTGGGAATCCGGTGGGAGGACGGAGGGCTAAAGAGGGTAACAGTATTCGAGTTTACCGGGTCAAACCCGGAGGGTGCGGCAAACGAAGCCGCTACGAAACTTGTCAGGTGCGTCCGGGTTTCCGCGCGCCAAGCGGAAAGGGCCTTGCCAGAGCGAGAAATTGCGCGGGACGACTCCAAGGTTTGCCCTTTTTGTGCGGAGACAATCAAGGCTGCGGCTATCGTTTGCCGCTACTGTAACCGCGAACTTCCTCGATAACGGCTCGTCTTGCCTGAGTCTTGTTGCGTGCGTAATCGCCGCACCTTTGTGCCTGCCGCGCATTCTTGACTACACGCTGCGGAGCAACGAATAGTCAACAAAAATCCAAAATTCTTACCGCTCATGCTGCAACATGGCGCACATGGCGTACATTACGTCGATAAACTTGTCTGGTGCGTCCGTTAGCAGAGTTCCCATCCGATACCCTAGATTCTCCCAGGTAAGGTCATTGAGAACTGAAGAGTCAGCGTAACGGGCATTAGGTTTCGCGCCTTGGTGCCACCCTTCTCGAAAGTTTTGGAGCCGCCGATGATCGGCTGGTTCCCGAACATCCCTGTCGTAATCTAAGCGTTCCATTCCTGGCCTCCTGATACTAGTTATCGCCTCCGCATTGCGCTACTATGGTTTTAACAATAGGGATTCTGCCTTTTTCAGCAGCCTCTAGGTTACCCGCGTGATCGTGCAACTCGAACGGCTCGTTCGATGACCCAAAGGGGTTGCGTGATTCGATATCGAGCCCCAACCACTTAATCCAGCCGTAGGCCGCGTTCCAAGCGGAAGCGCCATCTTTTAGCGTCTTGTGTACCCTTTCGCCGATTGTAAAACCAAAACGCATATCGGTCAGCAGATCATCGTATTGCGTCAGCACGTCTCTCATCGCAGCGCAGGCGGACGCGCTGTCCCCAACGCGAAGTGCGAGGCGGACTCGGGATTGGCTCAACTGAATGATTTTCATGTCTGATGGCATTTTATACTGTTGCTGATTCATTTCGTCGTTGATCGCTGTTTGCCGATTTTCTGCCTCCATCAAACGAACGAATACGTCCCGCGCAGTACGATATGGCCCCGCATCATAAAGCCGTACTCCGGCAATCCTTTTCTCCCGTGCTGCTACTGCTGTAGCAGCCATCAGCCCACCCCTTGTCGCTATCTCCGCCGCAAAGTCGGACAAATCTTCCTCCAGGATGGGTCGCATCTTGTCACGAAACTCAGACCGTTGTCGCAACCGAATCACCAGCGCGATCCCGCTACCCGCAATGGCCAAAATAAGAACTAGCCCAATAGCTTTAGCTCGTCCGATTGTGGTTATCATTTGTAAACCGGCGCATCTTCGATTTTTCCTGCAGGAATCGTCTAGCTAACTTCCGCACGAAGGTGCCCACTGGCATCTATGCAGCGGCAGACATACTGGCTGTGAATAACGCCCAATTGTCTTTGAACTTTTCTACGTTACAGCGGTTAATCTGGTGGAAAGCGGTATCCGGATTCGTTTTGGACGGATTGGTGTGGATGTGGCTTGCCACCACTTCGCTAGGCACGACATAGAACTGCGGTTCCGTCTGGCGGCGCTTCGCCTGTCTAAGATTTTCGAGTACGTACACGTAGCTGTCCGATTTCATTTCAAAGGCGTGTTTGCCGACGAGCCAGAAGCTAGCATTACCAGCATTTGTTTTCACTTCTACCGACCACGCCCTCTTATGTGTTTGATCGGTGGCGAGGAGGTCAGCGCCGAATGCGCTGCGGGATGTTGGCGCAACGATGAGTTTCCTTTTCGCTGGTTCTGCAGCGACCAGGAAGACCCCTTGCATACCACTTATCAGTTTTCCGTCCGGCATAGAACCGCCTATAGGGTGTGATATCGTGGGTGTCTTTTACCACCGTGGGGTTGTGTTGTCAAGGGAGATGCGCGGGAGATGCGCCGCTGGTAGTGTCCTAATTTTGTGTTGCTGACCAAGGATTTACGTCCGCCGCCTTCCGATCCGAAAGTTTATTTCGGCTGTTGACTGCCCAGAGGTATAGAATGTGCGTCGCCTGACGGATCAAGGTTCTGATTCATGCAGCTACTGGAGGCGACACCTATGACTTACGGTAACGCAGGAAAATATACAACGATACGCTGTTGGCCCGATGACGGCGACCGAGCAAGATTCTTAATCCACAGGGGTTCTCCCGCGAACCATGCCACTATCTGTCTAGCTTATAATCTCGGCAGTGGCTTCCACTCTTGGCCAGCTTCTGAGCGGGTGGAGCGGGTGAGGGAACTGATAAACCTGATGGGGTTCGTGGTTGAGGATGCAATGCAAGCAATGGTTGAAGAGCTACAACATGGTGATTTCGTCGCGCCGTCAGAGGTTCTTGGCGAACAGTTGCGACAGCTAACGGGTGAAGACTTGAAGGCAAAATTGAAGGAGATTGACCGCAGGTACACAAGGTATTCCCCGGTGGTTCAAGGAGGATTGCCAAGTCTGGGTAAGCGACATTCTTGAAGACCACGAATCCGTGGGATTGTAGCAGATTGGTTGAGCGGGTCAATCGGCTTTCGATTCAGGTAATAGGGGCCGTCCTACAAGGCGCGCTAGAGCCTTCCTGACTGATTCCAGTGTAACTCCTTCAAGGGTATTCATCGCTGCGGCTTTGGCTTTCTCCCAGATTACAGATTCGCGGGCGTCATCGAGGAAATCCTGACCTTGGCGCGTCAGGCTCAATTTCGCTGCGCCCCCGACAGGTATCGGGGGAATATTGACCAGCCCCTTTTGTTGGGTGAGATCCAAATGTTTCTGTATCTCGGTCTGATTATGACCATCCACGGATACTTCAGAGCGACTCATGCCATGGCTTTTGATTTTGATTAGGAGTTCGCGAATAAGATCCACGTTATACATACTTTTGTCTCCAGACACTATATAGGTCATACTCGATGTATAAAATACAAAGCCCGGCTGCAACCGGGCTCGGCAAATCTCTTGGACACAATCTAACACTACCACAGGTGTGTGCCCGCTGCAATCGCTCCCCACGAAAGTATGCAGGCTGCATGTTCATTCGGCTCTAAGTGAAATGTCCGTCAGTGAAATGTCCGCCAGGTTCGGCCAGGGTCTGGTTATGCTAGAATCTTCGTTCGTGGCCACAGCGATTGTGACTCAATTCACACCCAATGGGTTCGTGATTGCGGCCGACGGACTCCGAAGAACTGAACCCGACGGGCAGGTGATTAATGAAACTGCCCCGAAAATATTCAAGCTCGTCGGAACCCGAAGGTCGATTGCGTTTGCCTTCGCGGGCAACGTGCACATTCTAAATGCCGCTGGCGAGATTGTTTTTCAGCTTCCCCGACGTGTGCCGGCGGGTCGCCGGGGAAGTGTCCAAAGTAACATACCCTTCTGCTGTCTCCTACCTCGAAGTCCTTGTTTCACGGATTAAAGATGTCCGGCGTGAAGTGAAACCGAGTGGGAGGGTAGACAATTACCCAACAGTAATTGGTCATGAAGGTTTGATCGCCAACGTCGTGTTTATTGGCTACTGTAATAGTCCTCCTTTGCGGGCATACATCGAGTTCAACCATGAAGGCGGCGGTCAGCAGTTGACCAGCGATAGTATCCGCACAGTCGAAACGAACCGTGCACGGTTGATGCAGGCATTCGAGATCTTCAGTGGCCCTGTGCGGATCAAAGATCTTATGTTCGACCTGTCGTTTAGCCGATTTGACAGGTACAGAACAAACGAGCTGAGGCAGCGTAGATTGCCTGTAACCCTCGAAGGTGTGCAGATGTTGGCCGAGAACTATATTGAGGCGTGTAAGGGCAATCCTCAAATCGACCAGGAATGTCGGCTCGTCGGGGGGCATATCCATTCCGCAGCAATTACGCCGTTCCACGGCTTCTGCTGGCTTAAACCGCCAGTTGCGCCCCAAGATCAGTCGTAAGCAATTCGTGCACATCCCACACATGGTCCGTAATCCCCCGCTTCGATTGCAGGCGTCACCTTCAACGTCTAGTGGACTCTCACAAAATTGTAATGGGCAAAGTAGACCGCCAGTGCCGCTTTCAGGTGCTCCCACTTCTTGCTGAAAGCGTTGGTTAGCCGAGTGAGCCTACGAACCCCCATCCGCATCATGAGGTTCTGCCTTTCAACGTGTGACGTGCAAATCTGGTCGAGGTTTGGGTTCCCCCATTGTCGGACAGGCACCACGTCCACGACTTCGGCGGGAGAGTACCTGTGCTCGCCTTCCCCCGAGGCCGAATAGACCGTAGTCATCTGCGCAAGATCGGCCCGGGTTCCCAAGCTGTACTGGATGGCATCCACGTAAGCCTTGAACCCTTCTGTTGTGATCATCTGGAACTCGCCCCGCGTATCGATGACCAACGTTGCCAACAAACGGCCTAACTTTAGATCTATCCACCCGAGACCGCAGAAAACGGCACCTGCTCGGTCTTGTAAGAGAGACTGCACCTGTGTAATTCTCTCACCTTGGTTGCACTCACGGAGGGATTCAATAGAGTGGCCCGGCCGAAACGGAAGCGCATCTGGCACCCAAGCGAGCTCGAAAGACGGGTTAGACAAACGGCCCGCCTGACAGCGGAGAGGGAGGCGGCCCGCATACTGTGGCCGCGCCTACAAGAGGCTCGTGAGGAATACGTCGGGTGGGAAGCCTTTGCTTTGTGGGTACGGGCCGTCGAGGAGGCAGAGGGGAGTTTCCCTGGATGGCTCGCCAACGTTGTCAAAAAGCGGTGCCCGGGTTTCTTAAATTCGCTCAGAGAAAAGAAATCGGAATACGGTATTGAGCCGTCCCTCCTTTGGCGTCGGGTTGAGATCTGGATTAACGACCGAATCTTTGGCGTAATTTGGCGTGAAGGCTGGATGAACGCCGTGGGATACTACGCGGCGCGCGATCTTGGCTCCGTGTGCAATCACGCTTACTGGGAATCCTGCGAGCGCGACTGGAAGCGTGCGAAGCCGGACCATTATCCCACTTTCCGTGAGTGGCTGAAAGCCTCAGAGCATTGCAGTGACCGCGTGCTCGACGAACGCGAAATGCCCGAGGAGAAACGCCGATTGGTCAAGCTCAGCCGGTTGGTAAGCCCTCGAACTCTTCGCGAGGCGGTTGATCGGTATATCGAGGGGGAAGTCTTCGCCTACTGGACGCGGAGGGCTCTCGAAGCGGGATCCCCCATGCCTGCCTCGGCCGAGAGGGAAGTACAGCGAAGATGGCCCGGGTTCTTGGAGGCGGATGCCATCGCGCGCGCAGCAAATCCGACGGAAGAACCGCACTGCCGATTTAACCGATTGATGAAATGGATTGAGGACCACGAGTTTGCTGACGCTCAGAAGCGAGGCTGGGTTGAGGTCCTTCGATACCAGGCCCGCCTTCATGCGCGGCATGCCCGGGTAGTCGACTATTGGCACGACTGGGAGGAAGGCTGGACCAGAGATAGCTCTACGGGTTACCCCTCCTTTCGTGAATGGCAGCGTTCTGCCGACCGCTATACGTTTGAGCTCGACGAGATCTAAGCTGTTTCCACGGACCTCGCAAGCCAGCCACTGTTGAGACAGCCTTTACCCATCAACGGTAACTGTCTCCATGCCGCCTTAGTCGGCATGGGCAGAATTCGCGTTGCACTTGTTCACATGGCGAAAGTAAGCATTACCGCGAATGACTCGTCCGCACTGTGGGCAGCGCCTGCTTTGAACCAAGTGTTGTCGTGTACCCTGACAGCCCGTTAACCGCACGTTCTTATTCTCGATCAGCAGCAGGAGGTCCGGGTCACACTGGTCGGCGTTGATCTTATCGGGATGCTTCACGCAAAAGGCCACGACAGTCTCCAAGGTCAGGCGCGGTCCGGATTGGGATTTTCCGCGTCTTTTCTTTTGATCAGCCGGCTCGCCAAAAAGACCGTTTCGAAACCACAGGCGAACGGCAGTGTCGCTTACCCCCAGCAGTTTGGATACACCGTGAAGATTGTGTTCTTTTGGACTTCGCACTTTGGACGTAGCGCCGTGACTCGAGAGCATCTGGCGCACCGCTTTCTCGCTCCTGCCCAGCTTTCGGGCAATTCTTCCGAGGGGCTTTTCTCCAGCGTTCCAAAGCAAATCGCCATACTCCTCGCGCGACCACGGCCTAATCGTCCCTGATCCAGTTGAGATGCCCAGTCTGGCAGCCTTGTGCCAAATTACGCGCGCGTTCCAGTCAGGGTGACGCGCATGGAGCTCCTTGACGGCCCGGCGTGCTCCGGCCCGGCCCTGAGCATAGTACGTGCGGAGAATGGTCAGATCTTCTTCACCCCAAACGGCATGGCGCCGGCCAGTCTCCCGCTCCTCTTTCCTGAGTTGGCGGAGGCGAACCCACAACTCTCCGCGCTTTCGCC
>Ga0335078_10018186_pt1 | contig 10453 bp, 6 predicted proteins | sample Lox_Sample_32_FD_206711 | JGI IMG/M metagenome (GOLD analysis project Ga0335078, IMG submission 206711) | Soil microbial communities from Loxahatchee National Wildlife Refuge, Florida, United States - Lox_Sample_3.2 | ecosystem: Environmental > Terrestrial > Soil > Wetlands | place: USA: Florida...
ACGGGTTCATGGATCGCGCTGTGGACGACGCCGATCGGCTTGAGTGTTACGTCAGAGGTGTTCACTAGAGAGCAAAGTAGCCCGCGCGCGTCCTGGCGTGCAAGTCGGGGCGATCTTTCACGTCGACGCGGATGGCGTGGAACTTCCCTGCTTCGCCCGGTGCCGGCTGGAAGCTCAAGATGTATTGGCGGTGGACCTCGGCCGCAACCAACTCGACGGCTTGTTCTAGGCCGTTTTTCTTGAGGAAGCCGACGCTGCGGCCGCCGGTGGTTTTGGTGAAGAGTTCGGCGAGATCGGGTTTGTGCAGGCGAATCAGTTCACCGATGGCATAGATGGGGTTGCCCGGGCCCATGTCGAGTGGAACGGGAGTTTCATCAGGCGGCGGGCATGTCGCGCATTGCTGAACCTTGATGCGCTCGGCTTCCGGCTTGGTGTCCTCGACAGTCTTCGGTTTCACGGTGAAGACTTGTTGGAATGGCGAGTAAGTGAGCCAGTAGACCGCGATGTTAAGCTTTTGGATCTGGCCCACGGCTTCGGCGAGTTTCGCTTTACTCGACCGGTCGCGTTTTTCCCCGATCATGAGAATGATCCGGCGGCGGCCGGCAGGCCGGTGTTCCAGCATGGTGGCGGCCTGGATGAGCGCTTCGAGGGTGTGCGCCTCGGCGCCTTCTTTGCGGAGCATGCGCATGGCGTGGATGACGGCGTCGGGACTGGCAGTGAAATCCTGATGGACTTTCGGTTCGTCGCTGAACGAGATTACCGCCGTTTCACCAGCGTCGGCCGCGAGTAATTGGGTGAAGAGAATGCCGCTGCCGCCCAGCTTGTCGATGACCGCACCGGAGTTGTCGCTGGTTTGAACCGCGACTACAAGATCGATGGGGAAGGTCGTCCAATCGAGCTGTATCTTTTGCGGCACATTGTTGTCGTAGAGGATCAGGTCTTGCGCGGAGAGGCCGTCTACGTTGCTGCCGTGCCCATCGACAACAGTCGTCAGCGCGACCACCAGCGGGACGGTGCTTTTGAATTGTGCCCAGCAAGGCACAGCGGTTAAGAATGCCGCAACGACGGCTCGCATCATGCAGTGCACTGAACCCTAGTTCTGCACCCACAGTACCAATCCGCTCGGCGATTGGACACCTCCGATGCTCGCTTGCACGGGCCAGTTCCCGTTCGGGAGCGAAGTCGGCACCTGGATCGCCACCTGATACAGCCCCGCAAATCCGGGAGCTAGCGCTGCGCCATAAACCGTCGCTGAAACATTATTGATGGTCACTGTTGGCAGCGTGCTGGTGGAGTAAGTGGTGTCGTTCGGTGTTGCGACGCCCGCGGGCGCTACGGGAGTGGTCGGCCCGAACCCGGTACCCCAAAGAATGATTACGTCTCCGGGCTTTGCGGGCACGGTGGTAGTGCCCGGGAATGTTCCGTTCTCGGCGGCGTAGCTGAAATCCTGCCGCGTCGCGACCACTTGGTTATTGGGCCAGGCGAAAAATGCGGGTCCGAAAGAATTGACCGAGGCGGTCACAGCGGCGCTGGTTCCAAGCGAGTTCTTCACGACGACCTGTTGCGGCCCGGTTCCCACGTTGGGGACGATGAAATTGATTTGACCCGAACTGATGTAGTAGACGTACGCAGGCTGTCCTCCCACGCTTACGCCGACGCCGTCAACGGTGGTCGGGAGATTTCCGTTGACGATGAAGTTGGTCCAGGTGTCGGTTACGGTGGAGAGACTACCGCCTTGCGCCGTCGCCCAGGAACCGGGAGTGATGCCGGGCTGGAAACTCGCGCCGTTGACGATGTTGCTGATGGTGGGGAGCGTACTCGTAAGATCGGTGTATTGCTGGGCGATCACTGCAGAAGACAGCGCGCTTGGAAACACGGCCGCATCGGCGACGGTGCCGGTGAAGTAGCGGGACAAGTCGCCGGCACGCTGGATGGTCAGCGGGCCCGCTTCGACGTTTGGGGTAATCGGGGCGCCGGCTATGAGGGTGGTGTCGATGGTAGTGGCTGCGACCACGCCGTTTATATAGAGGGTGCTGCCGGTGAAGGAGTTGTTCTTCCCGCCGTTGGAATCGCGCACCCAGGCGATGAAGTTCCAGGCATCCAGATTAATGGTGCCGGTCATAACCAGGCCGGAATTGTAGAATCCGACGAAGACCTGGTTGCCGTTGGTGCGGCTCAAACTGAAATAGACTGAGTTGCCGGTTCCGTTGCCGCCCCACCATAGGAACGGGGCGTAAAATGGCGTGCTTGGCTGACCGCTCGACGGGATGTAGACCAAGGCTTCCGCGGTGAACGTAGGGTTGCCCTGCAGGCTTCCCGGAACACTGTTCGCTGTCTGGATGTATTGCTGCTGCCCGCTTCCGTTGGTGAAGCTGACACCGGTGTCGCCGCCGTCCGCGGGCGCGCCGAAGGTGGGAGTGTTGAACGCTGTTCCGTTCAGAGAAGCACCGAGGCTGCCGGAGTTAGCAGCGACCTTAGATCCGGCGGGTTCGTTGAGTTTGTACCAAATTAGCGGGTTTTGCGCGGCAATGTCGTTTTCGAAAGCTTGAGAAGCGGCTTCAACGCAGAAAGGGACAAGAGCGAATCCGGCAATTGCAAACCAACGGTACATTGGCATGGCATTCCTTTGTGTTTGTAGCGGCGCGGCTGTTACGCGCGTCTTCACCTTAGCTATTACGTGAGTGGTCAGCGGATTCCGTCATCCGGAGCATTCCACGTTTTTGGCCACCTGTGTCCCCATGAGTGGGGACTCGGCTATTTGACTTCGGATTGGAGGACTTCGACGGCTTTTTCGATTTGGCGGTCGTGGCCGGTTAGGAAATCGGACGGACCGTTGTCGACGAAGATGTCGGGTTGGACCCCGTAGTTTTCCATGTTTTCTCCGCGCGAGGTGAAGACGGCCGCGCCCGGGGTGCGGATGGTTGAGCCGTCGAGCAAGCCGTACGCGCCGGTGCCGATCACAGCGCCCATGGTCGGCGTGCCGATGATTTTGCCCAGGCCGAGGGCGCGGAAGCCGTCCGGGAACATTTCGGCGTCGCTGGCGGAGCGCTCGTTTTGTAACACCACCATGGGACCGAAGAAGGCCTGGATCGGGCGCGGGACGTCGAGCGAGTCGCGGTTGCGTGTGCGCTGGTATTCTTTGCGCTGGTTGAGGATCTCAAGCAGCTCCTGATCGATTCCTCCGCCGCCGTTGAAGCGCTCGTCGATGATGAGAGCTTTCTTGCCGCGGTTGTCCATCAGGTCCTCTTGGAATTTCGCGAGCGAGGGCGGATCCATGGCGCGGATGTGGAGGTAGCCGATCTGGCCGTTGGAAAGTTTCGAGACCATGGCTTCGTGTTCGTCCACCCAATGCTTGTAGTCGAGGTCGGCTTGGGCTTGCGCGGTGATGGGCTCGATGGAGATAGTCCAAGCGCCGTCGGGCGCGGGTTTCGAGTTCACCTGGAATTCGAATTTCTTGCCGGGGAGGACGTTGAACAGCTCCCAGTAATTCGGATTCGCTTTCAAATCCTTGCCATTCACAGCGAGGACGAAGTTACCGGGCGCGAGCTTGATGTAGTCGTAGTCGGCTGGACCTTTTCGATAGATGAAACTGACTTTGTAGTAGCCGGAGGCATCCGGCTCGAGATTGAATCCGGGATAGCGCGTCTGGATGCGCTCGGGCGCTGGCTCGCCGGGGAGCGTGCCGCCGCCGCTGATGCCGGTGTGCGACGCGTTCAGCTCGCCGATCATTTCCATGACGAGGTTGTGGAGCTCTTCAGCGTCGGCGATGTTGGGGAGCAGCGGCTCGTAGGTGTCTTTGGCCGAGGCCCAGCTTACGCCGTGCATTTTAGGATCGTAGAAGCGATTCTTCATGGTGCGCCAAGCTTCATCGAAGACTTGCTTGCGTTCGGCGGGACGGTCGATCAACAGGCGGACGGTGAAGTCGACGCGGCGCGGTGTGGGTGCGTTGGTTGAGGATGCCGTCTCGGTTGCTGCGGCCGCACCACCGCGCCCGCCGCGGCCTGCGATTGCGCCGCTGGGTGTGTCATTGGTGGGTGCAGGAATCGCGATGGAGTAAATCGAACCGTTCTGCATGAAGAAGAGCGAGCGGCTATCGCGGGCCCACTGGGCCTCGGATGCGCCGCCGAAGCCGCCAGGTCCGCGTCCGCCGCCTGTTGCTGGGGCCGGCGCGGGAGGCGAGTTGAGGCGCGTCTGGTGAGTGCCGTCTTCTTGGATAGTGTAGAGCGCTGGTCCGCCGGTGGGCGCTCCCATCGCGGCGAATGCGTAGACGCCGCCGTCGGGCGATGGCGCTACGTTCAGGACCGAGCCGGACATGTTGGTCAGCTTCTTGACGCGACGATCGATGCCGTCCCACTCAATTTTGACTTCGACCTTGGGCGTCGCAGCGGCGCCGTTTCCCCGCCCCCCGCGCCCGGATCCAGTTTCGGCTAGTGCGGCTTCTGCCTCCGCTTCGGTGTCGACGTCGCGATCGTCGGGATTCTTTTCGATGTGAGTGAGCGCGACGCTGTAGAGCTGCGTGGTGCCGCGCGCCGTGGATGCGATTCCAGGAGTGCCGACTCCGCCGAGGACTAGGAGACGCTTGCCGTCGGGCGTCCACTTGACATAGTTCGCAACTTGGAATTCGGTGGACGTGATCATGTGCTCAGCGCCGTTGGGGAGTTCCTTGACCCAGACGTGGGCGCGCAGGAGATTGTCTTGCTTGGCGTAGGCGATGAATTTGCCGTCGGGCGAAAACTGCGGCGAATTGATGTTGGCGGCGTCACTCGAGGCGATGATTTCGGTGGCGCCGCTTGCGATGTCGACGCTGCGGAGCTTATGATCCGAGCCGGACCAGAGCAGCGTCTTCGAATCGGGCGACCAGGTGAGAGCGTTCTTATCGCAATCGACGTCGCTTAGTTTCTTTTCGGTTTTGCCGAGCTCGTCGCCTATCCAGACTTCTTGGCGGCCGGTGCGGTCCGAGACGAAGGCGATCCACTTGCCGTCGGGCGACCAGCGCGGGTCCTGCTCGCGCCAGGGAGTTTCGGTGACGCGCTGCGGCTCGCCGGTGCCAGTGGCGATGGTGAAGATCTCGCCGTGCGCGGTGATGGCGGCGCGCTTGGTGGAGGGCGAGAGATGGAAGGACTCGGCCTGGTTCGAAATGCTCACTAGTTCGACGTCGTTCTGTTTTGAGTCCGATTTGATGTCGATGTGGATCTCAGTTGATTTTCCGGATGCGGTGTCGAGTTTCCAGATGCCGAAGTTGTCTTCGTAGACGATGGTGCGGCCGTCGGCGGAGATGCTAGGGAAGAAGAGATTGCCGTCGCCGTGGTGGGTTACCTGAACCGGCGCGCCGCCTTTGTCGGAAATCTTCCAGATATTGTTGACGCTCTTCATGACCTCGGGGCCGGCGTATTTGACGTTCTTTTCGCTGGCGAGGCGGTCGGCCACGAAATAGATTTCGCCGTTGCGGCCGTACATGGGCCAGAGAGTGTTGCCTTTGTAGTCGGGATCGCCGAGCTTGGTGTAGGTGTTGGCTTTGACGTCCATCACCCAGAGGTCGGCTGCGTACGCGCCGCGATAGTGCTTGCGCGACCAGACGGAGGGGTGGCGCATGAAGGCGAGCTTGGCTCCGTCTGGCGAGTAGCTGCCGGAGAAACCCCAGTCGGTGGGGACGGGCTGCTCGATGCCGCCGTCGGTGGAGACTCCGAAGAGAGTTGTGATGGCGGGGAAGACGCCTTTGGCGCGATTGGAGGCGAACAGGATTTTCTTGCCGTCGGGCGACCAGCCGACCACGTTGTCGTCGGCACTGTTGAAGGTAAGCTGGCGCGGTGTGCCGCCGGTGGAGGGGATGACGTAGACATCGTAGTTCCCTGCCCGGTTGGACGAGAACGCGATCTGGGAGCCGTCGGGCGAGAAGCGCGGGTAGATTTCGCGCGCGGCGTTGTCGGTGATGCGAGTGACGTTGGAACCGTCCTCGTTCGCGACCCAGATGTCGCCGAGGTAGCTGAAGGCGACTTTGCCTTTGGAGTAGGAAGGATGCCGGAGCATCCGTGAGTCAGCGTGGAGCAGAGCGGGCGCGAGCAGAAGCACGGCGGCCAGCAGCGATTTCCCTGTCATTGTTTCCCCTCCCGAGCGTAATTTCGATTTTAGCTTGAACTCGTTGGAAATCACCGAGGCTTTGGAAGCCGACATTGTTCCTAAACATTGGCGTGATACCGTAGGTTGCCAGGAGGGCTCCGATGCGGATATTTTTCCAAGCTCTGTTATTGTCCTGCTGCGTTCTGAGCGGCGCAGCCGAAGCCGGCATACTCGAAGTGACGCCCCAAGACGTTCTGCTAATCGCGTTCACTTCAGATCCGACTGTCGTCCCCTGCCCATTGGGTCCATGCGATGGTCTAAGCTTCAATGTCGTCCTAGACACGCCAGCTCCCGGAGTGGAGTATACGGCTAGTCTGTTCAGCAGCGATGGCACATTGCTAGGTACTACAACGGATGAGTTCTTCCGGTCGCCGACGAGCGTCTCGGCGTTCGGCACCGTCATCGATTTCACTGCGCTCCAAGGCCCCTTTAGCGGCTTCTTCGATGTTGTGCCGAACCAGACCGTTTTCGTAGACACAACTCTCACCAACGTAGACCTGGGGAATTCTACAAGCCCCGCTGGTGGAGAGTTCAACCCGGGGACCGCGACGGTACAATCGGTCAGCTTGGTGCCGGAGCCTCGATATGCAGGTCTGGGTGGGATGCTGTCTTGCCTTGCGCTTGGATGGAGGTTAATCCGTTTGCGAAGCGAGGGCCCAAAACGAGCACACTCCGTCCCCTTGTCTAAAACTCGTATTTGCCATTTTTCTCTCATAGCGAAGGGTGTTGGCGGTGGGAGGTTAATGACTGGCCGTCTCGCTGCTTAATTGTCGGCCGGAATTTTCTCGGCGCTATCGACGACCAGAACGTCGACTGGGCCTTTATGAGATTCGAGTCTTAGGCCAAGTTGTTCCTGAAGGGCGGTAGGCAGCGCTGGGCCATCGGTGTTCTGGTTGGGCGACCATTCGAGTTTGATCTCGAACGAGCCGGTCAGGCCGGTTTGGTCGATGATCATCTCGCGTTGGAAGCGCGATAGCAACAGCGACAGCGCTTGCATCGACATTCCATTGGTTACGATGCTGCCTGCGACCATCGGGCCTTTTGGCGGCGGAGGATTAGGCTCCGCCTGGCGCATCCTCGAACCATTTTTCGCCTGTACCAATGCGAGGTAGGCGAGTTCGCGCGATTCGTGATGCACGGCGACCTTCAGACGTTCGGCGAGAAGCGCCTGAAGCATGAGGAGCATGCGCTCACGGGAAGTGTCGGGCGCCGCTTCAGCGACCACATCGAAACGAATGGCTTTCGATTTGATCCAATCCGGTCCGGCGAGTTGGGCGTCTGCGACGATGTTGTAGGCAAATTTCAGGCAATCGCTCAGGCTCGCGTTGGTCAGCGTGAGCCTGCCGTTCTGGATCTTGCCCAGGTTGATGTAGATGAGGTCGCCTTCGGGAGGTGGGGAGGCCTTTAGCGTCGCGGCATCGAATTCGAGGCTCTGAGCGATAAGTGAGCCCGCGGCGCAGAAGAGGACGGGCACGATCCAGAACGGCTTCAGGTTCAACGAAGGCTCTCCCTTCAGGCCACATTGTTTCGACACCAGTCGTCCGATCATTGTTCCCGATTGGGCGGTGATAATCTGTTGGGACGAGCGACGGACCGCCCAGGCTCCGGCCCTTGAGTTCGTTAGGAGGCGATCTTGGCTGTATCCATCTTTCACATTGGGCTGCCGCTGGATCAGATCCCGGAAGAAGAGCGCCCGAAAATTGCCAAGAGGTTGAGTGAGCTGCGGCAGCGAATGATCGGCGCCGGCTACAGATACGAAATTATCCACGCCTCGCCCGAGGGCGGCCTCGATGCGTTCAAAGACATGCTGAGAACGCAACCTTGCGATGGGGTCCTGATCGGAGGGGGTGTGGCGGGCGATCCCGCGCTGAGTTACTTCATGGAGCAAATCATTGATGCGGCTCACGAAGCGGCGCCGAAAGCGAAGATTATGTTTTACAACCACTCAGTGGATGTACGGGTGATCGTTGAGCGCTGGTTCGGATCGCGTAGCTGACTAAGCGATCGCGGTGTTATACAGAGATTCTTTCGCATAGCTGTACCGTTGCCGACGGAATTACGCAAACGGGAGTGGGCGGCGCCACAAACGGGCCGCTCAGGTTGGCAGCATATGATTCGCTCCGTAGTACGGCCTGTACGAATTTCGCCCGACGCTGGTGAGCCTCGGTCTTTACACGGATTCGAACGATCAGCCGGGATCGCTGCTGGAGAGCTGGAGCATCACCGTACCGGGATTTCCCGGAACGCTCACGACCATCCCTTCGGTGCTGAATCCAGTTCTCTCCGCAGGCACCCAATATTGGTTCGTAGTAACCGTCACTGATGCCCAGAAGAATAAACTCGCTTGGTATGAAAACGATCAGAATGTCTCGGGAGGAGTTTGGGCGGGCAATTCCCTGGATCAGATGTTGAACTTCGTTTCCGGATCTCCGATGCCCGCGATTGAGTTGAACACGGTGGAAACGTCAGCCGTGCCGGAGCCAGCAGGGGGAACGCTGTTGGTCATGGGGCTGGCGGGGCTGGCGATGCTGACGATCGTGAGTAGATCCAGGTCAAAGTCTCCTCGTGCGCCAGACAGCTGCGGCGTTCTAAAGAAGTTACCGTAGATCGTCCGATGAGACAGTTGTGGACCGTTTTCGCGGAGCCCTATCCAGGGGTCTGGCCTTCGTGTTGTTGTTCGCGCCGGCGCACTTCTTGTCGGCACAACACTATAGTTTTCAGAGCTATGGGCAGGAGCGAGGGCTCAACAACGATTCCGTGGTCTGCTTATTCCAAGACCAAGCCGGTTTTCTTTGGGTGGGCACGCAGAATGGGCTATTTCGTTACGATGGCGATCGCTTCCTCCAGTACGATCGCGCGGATGGCCTTCCCAGCAGCCAAATCCAGTCAATAAGCCAAGCGCCTGACGGGACACTGTGGGTGGGCACGTGGTCCGGACTGGCATACCTCCAAGAAGGGCGGTTCGAGCAGGTGGTCGTTGGTGAGCCGGTACGATCGGCCAGCAGCGGTTCGCTTTCGTTCGATAGGACAGGCAGGCTCTACGCAGCCACCGACCAAGGCTTGCTGCGGATCGAGAAGGCGCCGGGCCGATCGCAGCCGCGAATCTTCTGGGTAACTCGAAAACCAGCCCACAGCGTGCACGTGATGCCGGATGGGAGTATCTGGTTCGGGTGCGAGAACAATGTGTGCCGGATCGGGGCAGCCGGGCTCGAGGTGATGGGTCGGGAGCGGGGGCTGCCCAGCACTGTTTGGAGCAGCATTCAACCCGATAGTCACGGCACCACCTGGATATCGGGCCTCGGGCGCATGTATCGGCTTCCGGAGGGCGCGCATTCCTTCCTTCCGGGGCCCGAACTGCCGAGCGGCGGTGTGGAATTCGGTGAGGTGCGCATTGCAAGGGATGGCGCGATTCTCGCTTGCACCGCGGCGGGACTGGCGATCTCAAGCGGGGGGAAGTTGCGCGTTATCGGACCGCGCCAAGGGTTGACGCAAGGACAGGTCACGTCGGTCTTGCAGGATCGCGAAGGGTCGATCTGGATTGGATTCCTGGGCGTCGGTTTGCAGCGCTGGCTGGGATACAACGAATGGGAAGGCTGGACTCCCGAAAATGGATTGTCGGACCCGGTGGTGTGGGCGATTCAGCGGGACCGGAGGGGCGGGCTTTGGGTCGGAACCAATCGAGGGCTGGATGTGCTCGATGAGTCCCGCGGCCGCATCTCCTCCGCGCTGCCGGCGGGCCATTCGCCGGAGCGAACCGGGGGCCTGGCACTCGGGCAGGATGGAAGCGTCTGGGCGGCCAACAGCTCAGGAAGTCTTAGCCGCTTCGACGCCACCGGGCGGTTGGTGGAAACATTTGATGCCTCGGATGGTTTGAAATGTCCGCGCCTTGCGGGCGTCGCGGTGGACGGTGAGCAGCGCGTCTGGGCGGCCGGTGTGGGGGCTCTGTTTCGAACTGAACCGGTGCGACCCGGAGTCCGCCCGCGTTTCGTTCGTGTAGAGGTGCCCGGTCTCGGTTCCGAGGATGTCCTCTACCAGATTTTCCGGGACAGTCACGGGCAGATCTGGCTCCCATCGCCGGCCGGATTGCTGTGCTGGCAAAAAGGCGGATGGCGAAAGTTCACCCGCGCGGACGGGCTCCGCATGGATGGCACTTATCTCGTTACCGAGACCAAAGACGGATCGTACTGGTTGGCGTACTTGGAGCCTCTGGGCGTAACGCGGCTGGTGTTGAAAGGCGAACGCGCAGAGGTCACGCACTTCGACCGGACGAACGGATTGCACTCGAATAACCCTTATTTCCTGGGAGGCGATGTTCAAGGCAGGCTGTGGGTCGGCA
>Ga0335078_10018187_pt1 | contig 10453 bp, 8 predicted proteins | sample Lox_Sample_32_FD_206711 | JGI IMG/M metagenome (GOLD analysis project Ga0335078, IMG submission 206711) | Soil microbial communities from Loxahatchee National Wildlife Refuge, Florida, United States - Lox_Sample_3.2 | ecosystem: Environmental > Terrestrial > Soil > Wetlands | place: USA: Florida...
CACAATCATACATGCTTTTCAGTCGGTCGCCCTGAGCTGTCCGCTCCCGGGGGGTTACTCTGCGGCTTCATAACGTCGGCACCGGTTGCGCCGGTTGAAGTACGATCGATGGTGTATGTCGCTCAAGGGAGAATACGGGGGACCGGGGAGTGATAAGCTCTAGCCCAGAGCCGCAACCTCCTCCGCTGGCACGATGGACCCTCGTTCATCCTGCCGAAGCGCCCGCTCCACTTGGCCGTATCACGGCCTACCCGTGCTTTAGGGTCGTCGTCGCCAGACTCCAGGTCACAAGGGCGGTATGCCGACTTATCGTCAACTGACCGCCCGGATATTGTCCGAGTGTCCGACTATCCGCTCGCCATCGGTTCCGCCGGGCTAATTCCCCAAAAACCGTGGCATCGGTGACGGTGATCACTGATGCTCGCAGGGTCGGCGCGCAAGATCGTGTCTTGGACATTTAACGGTCACGAATGAGAGGCAAATGCGTAGGCGCTTTCGATGCAAGGTAATCATCACCGTGGTGCTCTTAACGTTCGGTGGTGTCGGAGTTGCTGGCGATTGGAGAACCTCTACTCCGGCTAACCAGGGAATGGACTCGGCGACGCTCGCAAAGATGGACGCCCACGCTCGCGCTGCGCTGCCGCATGTTCGGAGCATTCTCATTGCCCGGCACGGTCGTCTGGTGTTTGAGAAATATTACAACGGTGGGAACTCGGAGGAATTGCAGAATATCCAGTCCATGACCAAGAGCGTGACGAGCGCACTTGTTGGCATCGCCATTAAAGAAGGCCGCCTGAAACTTGACCAGAGGGTCCTCGACTTCTTTCCGGAGATCAACACGCCCCGCGATCCCAGAGTCCGAGCCATGACTGTCCGACACCTCCTTACGATGTCGTCGGGGATCCGCGAGGGACCGCCACAATGGGACAAGACAGATGATAGTCCGGCTGTGTCTGCGCTCATGCAGTCGCTCGACGCCGATCCAGGTGTTAAATTCAATTACTCCGGCTACGCAAGCCATATTCTGGCAACCGTCATCAGTCGGGCAACCCACAAGACCTTTTGGGAGTTCGCGGATGCCAGCCTCTTCCGTCCGCTAGGGATTTCTAAAATCGTCTGGTACAAGGACAAGAGTGGGATGGAGCTCGGCTGCGGAAGCTCGTGTGGAAGGCGACGGACCTCCTGAAATTCGGCCAACTCTATTTGGATAAGGGACATTGGAACGGGGCTCAACTGATTCCCGAATGGTTTATCCTGGAGTCAGGCGAGACTCATCTCACGGGGGATTTCTTCGGAACTCGTATCAGCTATGGATACTTGTGGTTCACGGATACCATCTCCGGGCACCGCGCTTACCATGCGGCGGGTTATGGGGGGCAGTACCTGCTAGTCGCGCCCGACCTCGACTTGGTCGTTCTTTGCACCTCAGACTGGCATCAACCTGAGTATCCCGAACACTACGCGTTGATAAAGGATTTTGTGATCCCTGCCATCATGCGGAGCCCGTCGCATCGGTAGCACCACTGCCGCACAAAATCTACTCTGAACGGCACGGAGTCGGTCATTCCTATGCCGATGACCGCGACGTACATGCGCGCTATAACGCCGAGCTTTGCTGGTGCCCAAAGTTCTGTCCGTGCTTTACGAGGCGCTCGGAAACAATCCATCTAAAATTAATCTCTTAACGCCCTTCTTCGAATGAAACCACGGCGCCCTGCCGGCTGACGAGCGCGACTCAGCAGCGGCCTGCCGCCTTCTTGCCGCCCGCGATCTTCGCCAGCGCCCGCGTGTAGCTGGCGATTGTTTCGGGGACGGCCTGGCTATAGACGAACTGCCCTTCGCGCCGGCAGGCAATCAGCCCGGCGTCGCTCAGAATTTTGAGATGATGAGAAACGGTGGCGGCGGTCACGCCCCGCATGGAGACGATCTCGCCACAGCTCATGCGATCGGTGGCCGAGATGGCCGCAAAGATCCTGAGGCGAGTCTCGTCGGCCAGCGCTTTCGATATTTTCTCAACTTCCGAGAGTTTCATGGCTCAGGCCAAAGTGTAGCGCAGTCACGCCCTTACCGCCACAGAGAACCGGTCCTCCGCAGGGGTTCCACTGAATCTTGCGACCAAATACTTCGATATTCATCTAAATGTCGAAACCTCCCGGCCCGCAGGATGTCCGGCGGAGAGGGCGGGCGGAGATTTCGAGAAAAGGAGGCTGACATGAAGAGACTCGAAGGAAAAGTGGCGGTGGTAACCGGGGGAAACAGCGGCATCGGTCTGGCGACGGCCAAACGCCTGCAGGAAGAAGGCGCGCGCGTCGCCATCTCGGGCCGAAGCAGGAAAACGCTCGATGAAGCGGTGAGAACCATCGGCAATGGCGTGGTGGCGGTTCAGGCAGACGTGGCGAACCTTCCGGACGTGGACAAGTTGTACGGAGAGGTTTCGCAGAAGTTGGGCAAGGTCGATGTGCTGTTCGTGAATGCCGGAGTGGCGAAGTTCGCGCCCCTGGCCGAGACATCCGAAAGCCTTTACGACGAGCAGTTCGACATCAACATCAAGGGGGCGTACTTTACCATCCAGAAAGCACTGCCTTTCCTGAATGACGGCGCCTCGATCATCTTGAACACCAGCGTGGCCGACAGCACCGGTACCGCGGGGACCAGCGCGTATTCGGCAACCAAAGCAGCGTTGCGCTCTCTGGCCAGAACAGCGGCGTCGGAACTGGCAGGGCGCGGCATCCGCGTGAATACGGTCGCGCCGGGGCCGATTGCGACGCCAATCTTTGGAAGGACCGGGCTGCCGAAGGAAGCGGTCGATCAATTCGCGAAGGAAGTTGTTGCCAAGGTCCCGATGAAGCGGTTTGGACAGCCCGAGGAAGTGGCATCGACCGTGGCGTTCTTGGCTTCGCAAGATGCTTCGTATATCACGGGGGTGGAAATCAACGTGGACGGCGGGTTGGGGCAAGTCTGACTCGCCCCGGACGGTCGCTTGGTAGATAGGGGCGGGCGGGGGTCCGCCCTTGTCTTATGGAACCCGTCGCATCAGTAGCGCTACTGCCGCACAAAAATCTACTCTTAACGGGACGGAGTCGGCCGGTCCTGCGCCGATGACCGCGACGTACATGCCCGCTATAACGCCGAGCTTTGCCGGCCCCAAAAGTTTCTGTTTGTGGTTTACACGCAACCCGGAAGTTGGACAGGGGCAGTCAAGTTGCCGATAAACGGCCATAACCGCCGAAGTGCCCAATAACCGTACCGGATCACAGTCGAAGCTCTGGACAGTTACCCGCGATCAACGGCGCAGCGTTTATTTACAATTCGCTATTCCCAATCAGGCTCATGCAGGAGAGCGGCGCACTGTTCTGCTTGGGAAGGGTACCAAGGAATTATCTTGACTATTCGGACAGCTATGCTATAGTACTAGCCGAAACGAGAATGTGGCTTCTGAGTGGACTGTTATTGAAGAGGCGGTGAGTGGCGTTAGTGGCTAGTAAGAAAGACGGAGACGCGCTGTTGCCAGCCGCTGACCACTAGCGACTGGCCGCGACTGGCCACTTCACGGTGAGCGATGGAAACACCGACCGACCCGAAACCGAAGCGCAAGTACGTGATGACCCCCGAGCACCGGGCGAAGGTGCTGGCGAATCTTGCCCAGGCGCGCCTGGCGCCCAGGGAGAAGGTCTACCGCAAGACCCCCAAGCGCTACGCCGCCAACTTGAATAACCTGGGGATCGCCGCCGCCAAGCGCCGCGAGGAACGGGAAATCCTGAGCGCCAAGATGGAGGAACTGTTTCCCCTGCCCGAGGTTCCCATGCCTCCGCTCGCCAGTTTTGCCCAGTCGCCCGACCACCCGCTCCATCGCATGCCGCCCTCGTTCTTCCTCGACCCGTTGGAGGAGGCGACGCGGCTGATTGGCAAGCGCCTGCGCAAGGTCCACACCGCCTTGCGGCGCGAAGGCCGGCGAGTGATGCGCCTGCTGACGGCGGCGCTGAAGCGATCCCAGAACGGGTCGCAACCCCTGAGCGCTGAGGAAGCGATCGATTTGGCCCGGCGGTTGCTGAAGTGCCTGGACGGGACGCGGGTGACCGAGGAGGCGCGCCGGCTGAACGACAAGATTACCCGCCTGCTGAGGAAGATGATCGAGGTGCGCTACGGACTGGGTCCGGGGGACGTGGCGCTGGAGATTTGGCTGGAGCAGATGCGGGAGGAGCGGCGGGCGCAGGCGGCGGCAGCCCGCGAGCGACGGGCGGCCCGCCGCGCCCAAAAGATGCCGGAAGCCGGCGGCGCGGGACCTCCCGCAAGGCGAGGTGACACGGCAGCGACCGGGGCCGAAGTCCGGGCAGGGGCCCAGGTGGGGGAGATGGGGGTGGGTCCGGCCCTGGTCGCGGAAGACGGCGAGGAAAATGACGGGGGTGGGAGAGGGCAACGTAAGGAGCCTAGCAGAGTATCAGTTCCGGAGCTGCCCAAGACGTTGGAAGAGTTCCAGAGTCTGGTGACGCGCGCGCTCTGTCTGGAAGACGAGCCGGACGTGGCCGGGGCGTTGGCGATCAACTTCTGGGTGCGGCTCCATATGTGGCAACCGCAGGAGCAGAAGGAAGGGCAGTGGCTGGAACGGCTCTTCCAGGAGGGGGCGGCCAACCCGCCCGATTCCTATCCCGACCCTTACCAGGAGCTTCGCGACCGCGCCGGGAAAATCCCACTGATTCTGAAGCTGGACAAGGACTTCCTTCGCTGGATGGATCAACTTACGGCGGGGGTCGAGAAAGCGTTGGACGTGTGGGTGTCTTCGATTCCTTCGATCGAGCGCCGCCAGGCGTCGCGTCCCGTCACGTTTCCCGCCAAACCCCCGGTCAAAGCTGCTTCCGATCAGCCTGCCAGAGGTTCGGAGGATCTGTCGTCAGTCGCCTGAAGAGAGGGAAAGAACGCGGGTTGGGATGGGGGCACCGCTTGGAGATGGGCGTTGCGCGACTACCGTTCCACAATGGTGCTTGCCGCCTGGCGCTCGTCAATTCGGTACCACCACCGTCCGGCTCAGTGCCGAAAGATGCCCGCCTTCCGCGTCCCGCACCACCTGGCGGACCATGTAGGGGCCGGGCGCGAGCGTGAAGTCGGTGCGCATGGTCAGGCCCTGAGTGCGCAGTTCGGCGAGGTTGGCCTCGGGGACGACGACGTCGAGATCCTTCTGCTGGCCGGCCACGTAGTTTCCATTCACGTCGAAGACCAGGGCCACAAAGCGCAGGTGGTTGGTGTCGGTCGCTCCCTGCTTGCGGAAGTCGAGCCCGCGCGCGTCGACGCGGGCGATCATGGTGAGCTTGGCCCCGCCTTCCTTGGTCTTGAAGAACTGGGTTTGCAGCCTCACCGGCAACTCCATGGTCTCGCCCGCCGAGTAAGCGGCTTCCTTGATCTGGGCGTCGATCTGCTCCTGCGCGCTCAGCACCTGGCGCGGCGCAAAGTAGCCCTTGCGGGCATCGGCAGTGAGGCCGCGCTGGTTGGCAAGCTTGATCTTCAGCGTGTGGAACTTCCCGTCGGATTTCAGGTCGGCGGGCGAATATGCCAGCGTGTAATAGACCGCCGGAGGCGCCGAGAGGATATTGAGACTGGCGGCCAGGTCGTTGGTATTGTGAATGGCTTCACCACCCGTCGCCGCCGCCAACTCCGCCGGAACCGCCCAAGCCGCCGAGTTGCGCATCTGCTGGTAGCTCATCCGGACGCTGGTCTCCTCCCGCTGGTCGGAGTCGATATCGATGTTGAACTGCTGGTCGCCCGCGTCCGCCATTTGCACGGTGTTGACCAGCCCCCGCGGGTCAAGGGCGCCAATCATTACGTTGGAGCGCACGGCCAAGTCCGCCGCGTCCTCGAGCATCGAGCGGAAAGTAAGGGGCATGAAACCCGCCGTCACCAGCACGATTTCGCGCTGTCCCGGCAGCAGCGCCACGCGGCGAATCATTTCCTGGAGCGTGTAGAGCGAGGTGTGAGCCTGGAGATCGTACAGCTCGAACACCTGCTGCGCCTGGGCGAGGATTAGCTCTTTAACCCCGCCCACATCGCCGGCGGTGGTGAGGCCGATCGCTTGGGACCCGGCGCCGCCGTGCGTGGGCGCGCAGCCTCTCTTAATGGCTTCATTGGTGGCGATGGTGACCGCGTCCGGGTCCTGGTGGTTCACAATCAAATCGGCCTGGTAGTCGGACAACTCCGGGCAATCACCGCGCGGATCGCCGGTGTTCGGACGGAATTGAAGCTGGGTCAGGGCGGCTTCGAGTTTGGCGCGATCGCTGGTGTAGTCCTGATTGACGAAACCGGAGGTGGTAAAGATCCCCAAGCGGTCTTGCGAACGGATTCCATTGGCGAGAAAGCGCCGGCCCGCGTCGCGCACTCGAACCAGGTCCTCGGAATGCGTGCGCGAGTCGTCGATATAGAGCGCCACAAAACGCTCGGGCGCCGCAAACGCGGGTTGCCCTGGGGAAGGCGGCGCCGGTTTTTCCGCCGCCGGCGCGGTCTCGGCGGAAGCAGCGGGGTGCTCCACCGCGAATTGCGCAATGGTCTGCGGCTTGCCGTTGTCGAAGAGCTGAAAGTCGTTTTGGGTGAGCCCGTCGACGGGCTTGCCCTTGGCGTCGCGTACCACCACCCTTACGACCACGACATTGGTTTTGGATTCGATCTTGTAGCTGGGCTGAGCCTGGGTTGAGGATGACGCGGGCGCCGGCGATGGCTCCTGGGCCTGGGCTACGATACTGGCCGGAATCAGGGCGACGCCGCCAAGGCAAAACAAGACGGTCAGGAACAACGGCCGACTGAGCATGGGCCTGAGCGCCTTCTCGCATCTCTTCATCGAAGCTACCTCCTGGTTGCTGGGTTAGATGCCGTTTCGGTACCATGGGGCTAAGGGGGGCTAAGGGGGGCTAAGGGATGTTGCGTCGACGGTGGGCGGGGGCGGACCAACGGTGGCAGCCGCGGTTTCGGCGGGGCTGAAGTCCCACCCTTCCAGCGGCGTCCAAAGGTGGTGGGAAGTCCGGGCTAATAGAAAACGGCTAAACCGTCCAAGGGGACTTTCGACGCTTTGTAGCTTTTGCCCGGCGGGGGGTCAGGTGTATAGTTATCACATGAGGTGTCGATAATGAGAACCCCGGCTCGCTTTGCGCTTTCCTCCCTTTTGACTTTCCCAAGCTACACGCCCGTGCTTCCGCAGCGGAGGGCGTGGCTTCGCGCCCCCTTCGGCGTGCCGCGCCGGGCGGCCTGGGTAGCCATGGCGGTGGCGCTGTCCGCCTGCTTTCTGGGCGCGCAGACCAACCCGGTGCCTTCCATCGCCGCCACCTCTCCGGTGAGCGCTGCGCCGGGCGGTGCGGACTTCACCTTGACGGTGCTGGGGACCGGCTTCGTCAACGGCGCGTCGGCGATCTACTGGAATGGCAGCCCCCTGTCTGGCACCACCTGCGAGGCCGCCAATCCCAACGGCAACCCGCCCACGTTTGTCGCGACCTGCACGGCAACCGTGCCGGCGGCGAACATCGCCACTCCCGGCACGGCGAGCATCACCGTGGTCAATCCCAACACCAGCCCGTTCGACGGTACTTCCAACGTGGTGTTTCTGCCCATCGCCACCGCGACGGCCAGCGCCGCCTTGTCTGGCCAAACCTACTTTGCGACCCAGGCCTTCCCTGATTACCTGGCGGTGGGTGACTTCAACGGAGATGGCAACCTGGACTTGGCGGTCTCGAACCGCGGCAACAACAACGTCACCATTCTGCTGGGCGACGGCAAGGGAGACCTTGCGCCGACCAGCTCAGCCCCCGCCGTGGGTAAATTCCCGCAAGGGTTGGTGGTGGGGGACTTCAACGGAGACGGGAAGCAGGATTTGGCCGTTGTCAACTACCACGACAATAATGTGAGCATTCTGCTGGGCGACGGCACGGGAAACTTCAGCCAGGTTTCGTCCCCGGCCACCGGTCACGGCCCATACACGCTGGTGGCGGGCGACTTCAATGGCGATGGGAATCTGGACTTGGCGGTGGTGAACTCCTGCCCCACCGGCAGCAATTGCCAGTCATCCGAGGGCAGCGTGACGATTCTGCTGGGCGACGGGACGGGCCACTTCACGGCCAGTTCGTCTCCGGCCACCGGACTCTTTCCGACGGCCGTGGCGGTGGGGGATTTCAATGGCGACGGAAATCTGGATTTGGCCGTTGCGAACTACGGGGGAAACAACGTGACCATCCTGCTGGGTGATGGTACGGGCGACTTCACTGCTACCTCCTTGTCTCCGCCCACGGGACAACGCCCGGTGTCGGTGGCGGTGGGGGATTTCAACGGGGATGGAAAGCTGGACCTGGCGGTGGCGAACTCTTGCGGCAGTGACGCCACTTGTAATTCCAACGGGTCCGTGACCATCCTGCTGGGGAACGGGGATGGCACCTTCACGCCCACCGCCTCGGCTCCGGGCACCGGGTACCAACCCAACTCGGTGGTGGCGGGAGACTTCAATGACGACGGCAAGTTGGACCTGGCAGTTGGAGACGAGGGAGACGTCACGCTTCTGTTGGGCGACGGCATGGGCAACTTCACGGCTGCCTCGTCGGTGAACTACGGTACGCTCGGCGTGGCAATGGGAGACTTCAACGGGGATGGAAGGCTGGACTTGGCCGCTCTCAACGCTCAGGGCGGGCTGTCTGCCGTCCTGTTGCAGGGACCTCCGGGGATGGCGATCGCGAAAACGCACGGTGGCCGATTCTCCCAGGGGCAGATCGGAGCCACCTACCGGATCACCGTCACCAACAGCGCGTCGGTGGCCACCAGCGGCAACGTGACGGCGCTGGATACGCTTCCAACCGGACTGACAGCCACCGCGATGGCGGGCAGCGGCTGGGACTGTTCTGGCAATTCCTTCCCGGTGATAGGCAACGGCTCGGCCACCGTCAGTTGCCTTCGCTCTGACGCCCTGGCCGCTGGGACAAGCTATCCGCCCATCACCCTGACGGTTAACGTGGCTGTCAACGCGCCTGCCACCGTCAACAATAGGGCGGAGGTGGAGTGGAGCGCCGGGAGTAACACGACGAACGATCCTACGACGATCGACCAGCCCCCTACTCCCGACTCGGTGTCGCCTACGACGGCGCACAGCTCCAACCGGACGTTCACGGCGACGTACTCCACTCACAACGGCAAGCCCTACACCGACCTGAGTTGGGCGCTCGTGATGTTCAGGTTGGGCCCGGTCACTTTGGGTCCGGCGCACGCCTGCTACGTGCTCTACCAGCAGGCCATCAACGGTCTCTTCCTGGAGAATGATGCGGGCACCGCCGAGTTGGGTCCGTTGACGCCGGGAACGGCGGGGACGCTCTCGAACAGCCAGTGCACGGTGAATGGGGCAGGAACCACGGTCTCCGGGTCGGGCACGACCCTGACCTTGAACCTGTCAGTGAGCGCGACAGCCGCATTCGTCGGAACCCAGAACACCTACCTGAGGGTTCAGGACAGCGAAGGATTGAACAGCGGCTGGAAGAGGAAGGGCACCTGGACGCCGGGGTGGACTCACCTTTCATTGCCGACTCGGTGACGCTCAATCCCGCCGCCGGCGTCGGTCGGGCTTTCGGCCTGAGCTACTCGGCTTACCAGGGCAGAGGTCACACCGGCCGGAGCGGCAGGCGCGTGCAGTTTGACCGATCGAATACCAACGCGAACGCCGGCGAGGCCTGGTGGTGCCTCCCTGGCAAGTCCGGGCCGCGACCTGATCAGAAGTCACCGGCCTCCTTCACCGCCCCGTCTTTGACGCCGGGGCCAACCTCATAAGGCCGGGCGTCGTGCAGTTGGTTGCCGCGCAGATGAATGTCGGCGCTCCGGGGCCCTGTCACTTTGAGAAACACCTGTGTTCCTTTTCTAGCCTCGGAGTCTGCGACGACGGCGCCCTCCACCTGATCGAAAACGACGGCGGGCGCCTCCGGGTGCGCCCTGGCGGGGGCGCCGGCAAAGCCCTCCAGCTTCAGTCCGCTGACCTCCTGGAAGGTTAGGGCGCTCTGCCACTGGCGCAACTCGGGCTGGCCCCACGTTACTTCCACGTCCTTCACCTTGAGGTTGCGGGCGTAGCGAAACTGCATGGCGTTTCGCGACCGGTCGTAGGCGGCCGCAGGGTCTGTCGAGAGAAACAGCTTGATATTCTCCAGGCTGATGTCGTCGAGCCAGCTATCGGGATGGCCCAGGATCAGGCATGAGCCCTCGCCGTGAGCGATAATGTTGCGCAAGATCACATGCCGGATGGCGCCGGCCGGGGGCTCATCGGGTTTCAAGGGCAGGCCCAGGCTCTCGCTCCGCCTTTGCACGGTAAAGTAGATGGGATCGCCGTTGCCCCACCAGAACCAGTCGAAACGGTTGGTCTCGATCACCACGTCGGCGATGACCACGTTCTCCACTACGCCGCCGTCATAGACCATGAAGGCGATGCCGCGGTTGGAGTGGGTGATGACGCAGTTCG
>Ga0335078_10018188_pt1 | contig 10452 bp, 4 predicted proteins | sample Lox_Sample_32_FD_206711 | JGI IMG/M metagenome (GOLD analysis project Ga0335078, IMG submission 206711) | Soil microbial communities from Loxahatchee National Wildlife Refuge, Florida, United States - Lox_Sample_3.2 | ecosystem: Environmental > Terrestrial > Soil > Wetlands | place: USA: Florida...
GGGGGAATGCTCCGTCATTTTCCGGCTTGCCGGCGTTAGGGCGTCCGCCCGGGTTAAATCAATTGTGCCACCGGAGCGGCTGGCTCGGCGCGGGCACGGCCCGCGCTCCCAACCCGGCGTTCAGGTACGGCCCGGGCCGCCGGATCGACCGGGCGTAACGCCCAATTTTGAAAAAAGGGCCAAGTAGTCCGCGACGACATCATCCCAAGTTCGGACGGACGTCGGCGGCTGCGGCCGGCTCACGTTCACCATCCGATCGATCGCCTCGACGAGCGGGCCGACTTCCCCCGGGGCAACGAGGCGCCCCCGAACTCCGTCGTTCGGCAACGATTCTCCGGCTCCGGGGATGTCCGAGCCGACTATGGGCGCACCGCACGCCGCCGCCTCCTCCAAGACCGTGGCGGTGGACTCGAGTGAGCCGGTCGAGGGGACGACGACCAGATCCGCGTAACGATAGAGTGCCCCCAATTCGGCATCCGGAACGAAACCCAGAAAGTGTGCGCGCTCATTGATTCCCAGAGCCTTCGCCTTCGCTTGGAGGCTCTCGAAAAGGGGGCCCCTCCCCGCAATCAGTAACTCCACATCGGAGCGGCGTTTCCTGAGCTCTGCGAAGGCGTTGAGCAGGACAGTGACTCCTTTGTACGGAACCAGACGGCCGACGAACAGAATGCGTTTGTGGCCCCCGACTTTGACGGAGTCCGGAACCGAGCTCGGCAGCCGCATAGGCCCGGGGCCTGAGCCTATCCCCAACCGGACCGGGTCGACACCCTTGGGGATGACGTGGACCCGGTCTAGATGGGCAGAGAGAATGGGGGACGCTCGCGCATACCCTAGACTGTTGGAGACAACGAAGTCACACTCGTCGAGCGCGGGGTGGGCCGATCTCTGCCGATACAACCGAGTGACCCAGGCCGCCCCGATCGAGTGGCGAGCGGACGTCAGGTCGGCATCCATGTGATAAGTGAGGACAACCGGGATCTTCGAGCGATGGGCCAATCGGACCGCTTGGGCCTCAATGAACGGGAACGGCATGTGGAGGTTGACCAGCTGGCTCTCGCGAATCGTCGCCCAGACCTTCTGTCGGGCGCCGGGCGAAACAAGCAACGGTCGCTCGTAGATTTCGTGCGCGGGGAACCGCTCGACGATTGCAGTTCCCGTGTCCAGCATTTCGGCTCGCGGGTTCCACCGGACCGTGGTACTGAGCGCCACCGTCGGGTTCACTTCAGAAAATCCCTTGACCAGCCGGTAGGCGTACTCTTCCGTGCCTCCCCGATACGAGGGCGGCATGGGAACAATGACCGTCCACGGCGGAACAGTTCCGACGGGCGTTGCGCTCACCATGCCTCGAGAGCCCTGCCTTTCCCCCGCGAAGCTCCTCCGGTACCGACCCCGGGCGGAGAAGCAACACGAACCTCGAGGCGGCGTGCCCGCAGGATGTCAGCGGACTCCCTTCCGGCCCACCGAGTTCCGAGCTTCAAGGCGGGTCCCGAACCGGGTGACCCTCTTATCCTAATCGAAATTGGCCGCACCGCCCCCGTCGATCGATCCGGAGGCGCGTTCAGGTCCGGAACCCGTCTCAACTCCAGGGGGAGGTTTCTTCGTCCGTTCGCGAAACACGGTGAAATCGGTGTGCGCCACGTTGGCCGAAATCAGGGCCAAGTCGCGCTGATGTCCGAACTGGGCCAGGGATGAACTCAGAAGGCGGAGAGGGCTGAGGGGTCGCAAGGAGGCGCGTTCCAATTTGTATACGCCGGAGCGAGCCGCTCCCTGCGGCGCCGGCCGAGTAGCGCTTCCCTCCGAACCGAAATCGATGTAGATCTTCCGCTGTCCCGAGGGGATCTGGATGTTGGCCGTGCGTTCCGCCCGGTGGATGGGCCGGGAGGGCAGGTCGATCACGATGGTCCAGGGCTCGGTGAGGGAGGAGCCAAGGTAACCGGGCCCTGAAGGGCCAATCTCCTTCGGTTCGGTCGGGGCGACCCCGGTCGAGCCCGTCTTTTCCACTCGGATCGATGAGTAGCCAGCGCCTAGTCGCCGGACCAACTCGTCGACGACCGCACCTCCCTCGGGGGCGGCGGAAACGAAGACGCGGGGGCTATTCAGCGCAAAAAGGACCGATTGCAGGTCTCGAAGCGTAGTCCCGGGAAGGACATCCGGGGTCTCCGGGGGCGCGTGACGAGGGCTGGAGGGAGAAGTATCGACCCGCGTCGCGTATCGGAGGATGGAAAGGAGGATTCGAGAACCGTCCTCGAAGGCGTGAAGTTTCGCCGTGCCGATCCGGTCCCGATACGCTACCGGCAGCTGCGAAATCGCCAATCCTTGTCGGAACGCCTTCACAAAGGCTTCGGCCTCGATGTCGAACCCCTCGGAGACGAGCGACATGTCCGAGAGAATCGAGGTGCGAATTCCCCAAAGACCGCTGCACACATCGAGCACCGGCCCGCCGGAGAGATAACCTGCCAGGAAGTTCAAGCCGGCATTCCCCAGCCGGTGGACCAGGCCCCGAACGGTGCTCATCGCATGCCGATCTGGTCGACGGACGCCAATCACCATGTCCGATCCAGCGTCCAAGAGCGTGACCATTGCCGTGAGCGCCGAGCCGGGATACGTGTGGTCGGCGTCGAGGACCGCGACGTATGGGACCCCTCGGTCCACGGCCCAATCCATCCCCTCGCGTACGGCGGCGCCCTTCCCCTTTCCTCGTTGCGTGATCACCGTAGCCCCGGCGGACTCCGCCACGGCGACCGTGGCGTCGGAAGAGTGACCGTCCACGACGAGAACGTGGCTTTCGAAACCGAGGGAGCGGATATCCTCTAAGGGAAGGTCGGCGATGGTCGCGGCGATACCCTCCTCCTCGTTGAGGGTCGGAAGAAGGATCACGAGGCGGGTCATGGCCCTCGGTCGGGAGGTGGCCATGGTTATACGAACCCGGGGGAAACGTCCTGCATGAGGGGCTGAGTCCATCCCGTGGGTGGTATAAGGGCGTTGTTTCAGGCGCAGGAAGCGACCGCTAGGTCGGTGCGCCCCATGCAGGGTCGACCACCGATTACCGGCGAGGATTAGGCCGCAGGCTTGATTTGCTGTCGCAATCCTTATCAAAAGCACGAAGCATCGGCGCGCTCCTCCCAGCCGGGAGGGATAGGCACCCCCTCGGTTCGGCCAACGGTACAGGATGTCGAATAACTCCGGCGCCGGTGCGAGTCCGCCGGAAGGGACGTCGGTCGGCAATGATGTGACGGTCCCGACCCCGTCGCGAGGCGAGGGCGAGGGGCCTGGCGAGGTCGGCCGATCGCCGGCCGGTCGATCAAAGGATGCCGAAATTGCACCAATCGTAGGGTCTTCCAGTCCCCGCTATCGAGCAGTTCGAGGATGGATTCGCTCCCCCGAGGGAGTCAGCTGGCTTCTCGCTGCCTTGGTTTCGGCGACCATCTCCGCAGGAATTGCCTACGTCTTCCACTTCCATGCGATCCCGCCGGGAGGGGACCCCGGGACCTGGCTGGCCACCGCTCGCGCTTACGTCGGAATCAACTACTCTTCCCAGACAGTCCCGCTCGCTTACCCTCCGGCCCTCTTTCCGTTCCTCGGTCTCGCAATCGTGGGGACCGGCAGTCCCGTCACTGCTGCCCAGGTCTTCGCTCCCACCCTCTATTTCGTGCTCGGCCTGAGCGTGTTCTTCCTCGCTACCCGCATGCTCCAGAGCCGAACCGTCGCGTTGGTCGTCCTCACATTCACGATGATCGACCCCCAGCTCGTCCAGATGGTCTTCTGGGGAGCGTATCCCAACCTGCTGGGATTCGTGTTTCTCTATCTCTCGATCGCGGGCCTTGTCTTGGTCGGTAAGGGCGATCTTTCGAGAGGCGCCGCGCTCTTTTGGGGCGCCAGTGCGATGACGGTCCTCACCCACTCGTTGACCGCATTGGTGCTCGCAGGAACGGTCCTACTCACCTTGGTCCTGTCGTTTCCGCTCTGGTGGAACCATCGATCGGCGGCCGGTCGGTCGCCCTCTGCGAACGCCGACTCGCCGGCGAATCTCTTGCGCGGGCTCTTCCGATCTCGCGGGGGAGTGATTGGGTTGTTCGCCTTCGCGATTGCGGTGGGCGCGTTTTACGTCGTGACCGCGCTCACGAAGGTAACGCATCCGGACTACTTTGTGTCGAGCTCGCTCGCGTTCCAGGTGATCGGGCTCGGAAGCACGTTTCGCGCGTTGTTCCCCGGGTTTCGGCTCGCTTCGATCGAGGGATTCTACCTCCTGGTTCTCCTCGTTATCGCCCTACTGATGTTCTACGCGCTCGCGCTCGAGTATCGCCCCGCATGGCTCACAACCTCCCTCCTCCTGTTGCTCGCGAACGGAACGACCGTTCTGATCACGCCGGTAGGAGGTTGGATCCTTCGCATCGTCACCGACTACGCACGGTTCAGTTTCTTCATCATTGTCCCCACGGCGCTCTCTCTGGGCTACCTCATCGACCGGGGTTGGATTTGCTCCGCCCGCGGCGCTCAGGCGCCTCCCCCGCCGGCCGACCCAAAACACCCGGAGCCGGTGGTCCGACGGTGGCTCCGCCGGTCACGACATCCCCGCCGTACGTTGACCCTCGCGTTGCTCGGGTTCGTTTTGGGAATCCTCATCGCGGCGACGATCACCGCGCCCGCGCTGGGACGATTCGAGAGGGCCTACACCGGAGTCGGGCACGACCACGATTTCGTGGATGCCTTGAACGCCATCGAGCAAACCGGCACTCCGGGAAACATCCTCACGATTCAGGGCGCGGACAAGTGGGCACGGGCCATCACAAATCGCAATACGTTCGCACCGTACGCCCAAGCGTCATTGCTGTTCTATCAAACCCAAGTGATCGACTCCGAACTAGCGTACTATGCCCTCGCGAGTCATTTTGCGGTCACGAACGGCCTCGTAAGCGGCCTCATTCGGGGCACTGTGCCCTCCGTTCTCGATGGCATCCCGGACTACGGGATCAACGTGATCGGCGCCAACCAGGCGGTCCTATCCATTCCCCCCGGCCTAGTCTCCGTGATCCTCGTGGGCGCGACGAACCACACTCCGTATCGCGTGGGCCTAACCGGGTCGCCGACGGTTTCCTTGCCGCCGTTTTCGGGAGGGGGGCCGATGGTGGTCACCTTCACCGAACCTAGGTTCGTCTTCACGGTGGACATCGCACTGGTCCCGGACAGCCCCCAGCTCGACGTTGCTTACAGTGTCGTCGCGACGAGCGCCGACCTCGTGCGATCCTTCAATCTCACCATCGTGCCAGCGGAGGGCCTGAGCGCGAAGGTGTGGCCGGCGGTCGCGCTCGGCGGCTTCGACTGGGTCGCGCAGGCCCGGGCTGCGGTCCCGGTCACGATCGGCGCCGTCTCGCCGACGAGCGGGCTCAAGGGCGTCACGACCCTGGACCCCGAGACCTCTACACCCGCGGTGACCCTTTCGTTCAATTCGTCGGGACCCGCCGGGGCTCAAGTGATTCCGGGATCGCTCAACCTTACCACTCCGGGAGCTTCGACGCTCATCGCTCCCAATCCGGAGGTCGTCCTGACCCCCCAGGTCTGGAGCCAGTTCGGGATCCGGTTCATCTTGATGACCAATGCCACCTACGACGGCCCGGCCATCGCTGAGTTCCCGAATGAGGTTCAGTATCTCGAAACCGAATACGGCCTCCCGGTCGTTTACCAAAACGCCGAATGGTCCGTCTTGGAAACTCCCCCTTAGCTGGAGCGTGGCTCCGTGGAGAGGCCGGCCCAACCGATTCGATCGTGCCACCCGCATGTAGAAATACGGTAAGGTCGTCGGACGTCCCCGCGGCGCCTGCGTCGCAGAAAAAGGAGAGCCATCTTGAGAGGAACCGGAGGGCGGAGCTCGAGCGCACCGATCTTCCTGGCCGTGCTCATTGTCGTCTTGGCGACCGTGGCGGGCTCTACCGGGACCCTGACCAACGCGGGTTCCCCCGAACCGAATTCCCTCTCTCACTCATGGGCGCCGATGCTCGCCATCCGAGCTATTGCGGAGCCAACTATCGGCGACGATCAGACCCTCAATGTCACGTCACCCGCTTCTTCCGAACTCACCGATTCAGTGAGCTACGCCGGGGGCGAGGGAGGCACACGGGCCTACTGGGTGAACCTCACGGCTTCGACGCCGATCCCGAGCACGAACGTGACCTTGACCACCCTTCCGCTCGTACAGTGGGGCGACCCCGGTCAATTTCCCAACGGGCCCGACGAGCTGCCGCCTCTCGCCTTGTGGAATTGGAAGGTGGTGAAGGACGGCGCCAACGATTCCCCCTCGTGGTCCGAGACGGCCGGGAGCGGCAAATTGAGCCGGACGATCGACTGGTCCAATCAATCCTACGAAGTGTTGGGGAGCACCGGCCCGGTGATTTCGGTGGCGGTGAATCTTTCCCGTTCCGGGGGCACAATCACACCCGGCGCCGGGTTTGTCGTCAACACTCCCGGCGTTACGGGAGGGATCCCGGTCAACGACTCCGACTTCAGCGATCTCGTGACCTCGCTCCATCCGTCGATTATTCGAATCTCGACGTTGTTGACGGACGCTTTGCGTTCGTGGAATACGATGACCAACCAGCCGGCTTACAACTTCTCCTACTTCGATCAATGGGTCACGATCGCGCAGAGCTTGCACGCGATGATCTACCTCTCGATCCCGGCGGGCTCATGGGGTGATGGGAACGTGCTCCCGGCGGGCATGCCAGTCAACAGCTCGCTGGTCGTGAAAGCTTCGTCGGGGAACGGGTACTTCCCCCAGGATCAGGCGTGGAGGGAGTGGGTGGAGGGTCTGGTCAACCACACGGTGGCGACGGGCGCGAACATCACATACTGGAATGTCGGAAACGAGGTTCCGACCTACAACGCGAGCGAGGTTGCTGGGTTCACGAATGTATTCAATATCGCCGAGGGGTTGATTGCCGCTCAGCTTCCGGGCGCCCTGGTCGGCTCGGACGTGATGATGGACCAGACCTACGAGAGCTACTTCGCGGAGCACGCCCATCACGTCGGATTCCTTGCCTTCCACTACTATCCGGCCGCGGGGCTTTGCTTCCAGGGAGGAGCCTTTTGCCCGCCCGGCGACCCTAACGGAACCACCGACCCCGAGCTCTTCTCGCACCGCGCCTATACGTTCCTTGGTCGGTTCTATTCGCCGCTCGGCGGCCAAGCGCTATGGCACAACTTGACGGGTCGTTGGCTCCCGGTCCTTAACTCGGAGACGAATCTCAACGCGATCGGGGGGAATACGGCGACCGGCGGAACGGGAACGGATCCTCGGCAGCAGACCCTGCTCGACGCAAGCTGGCTCGTTTCAACGCTAATCGAGGGCGCCGACCAGAACGTCACGGATCTGGCGTACTTCGCCCTCAGCAGTGGGTACGGAATCCCGAGCACCACCACGGCTCCGCTCGGTGGCTGGGGTTTCGGGATGAGTCGGGAGTCGGCGGACAATACCGACGTCCGCTACGCTCCCTACTTTGCTCTGGAAATGTGGTCGAACGCGATTCCGGCAGGGCACCAGGACGTATGGACCAACTCCTCGGCGCCAGGGGTGGTGGAGGCGTACGCGGCCCGCGATGCCGAGAATCTATCCGTGGTGCTCGTGAATCGAGCCAACGTACCGGTGAGCGTGAATCTCTCCCTGCTCGGAGGCAATCTGAGCTTGGGGGCTGTGACCACGCTTGACCAGCGCACCTACCTCGAGTCTTACGACCCATCCACAGGATTGGTCACCCTCGGGGAGGACGGTATCGCGGTCACGTACCCCGCCAGCACGCACTCGCTCGAGATTGACGGGTACGGGGTGGTTACGGTCGAGTTCATCCCCCCGACCACGAATCCGTGTGCCGGGCAGTCGAACGCCGAGGGCGGTGGTGCCCAGTCGGCGGGCTGCGGACACCCGCAGGGCGGATCGCTCCTTCCCCTAACCGCCATTGGATCCGGGGTCGCAATCGGGGTGGGCGCCCTCCTAGTCTACCGGTTCCGAAGGAAGCGGCGGGAACCCGTCCCTGCCCAGTCGGAGTAGGCACTCCCGCACCAACACTCGCTCTGATCTTCTCATGGCCGGTTCCGTCCCCACGGACCGAAGGACCTCCGGCTTTAGGGAAGGGGACCCGTGCCCAACCTCGGCTGGATTCGTTCCAACAATACGTACTTATACACATTCCTGCGTAGATTTCTCCAGCGTCAATCCAGGGCCCCCCCTGGAAGTCGATTTCAATGAGCGGTTCTCCAATCCGCGGAAGACCCGCACGCGGACCACGCACCTTGGCGTGGGCCGTCAGCATCGCGCTCGTCGTCATCATTTCGGGCCTGATGCTTGCCTTCCCCGGCTCGTTGACTCCGCCCAAAGCCTCCGCCTCGTCGACAAGCGGAATTCAATCGGCGACCGCGCCGGATCAGTCGATTTCCGACGGACAGACCCTCACGATTACCTCGCCGGTGCATTCGGTCCTGACCGACACGATTGGCTACGCGCCGGAGCACGGCGGGACCCGTACGTATTGGATCAATCTCTCCGCTTCGGTCGACGTGGCGAGCGAGACTCTCGCTCTAACGACCTTCCCGATCACTCAGTGGGGACTGCCCCTGCAGATGCCGGGTGGAATGGATGCCTTGCCGCCGCTCTCTCTGTGGAGCTTCACCATCTTCTCGAAGGGCGTGAACGAAACGGCCCTCTGGTCGGTTACGGCTTGGGATGAGATGCTCACCCTGCACACCAATTGGAGCAGCCAATCGTTCAAAGTGGTCGGGACCACCGACCCCCAGGTCACCGTGTCGGTGAACCCGACGCGTACCGATGGGACCACAACGCCCGGGACCGGATTTGTCGTCAACACCCCGGGAGTGTATGGAAGCATTCCCACCAACGATACGGATTTCACCCCGCTCATCACCGCGCTACACCCCAGCATCATTCGAATCTCCACCCACCTTGAGGACGTCAGCATCAATTGGAACACGGTGACAAATCAGCCCAAGTACAACTTCTCCCTCTTCGACCAATGGGTACAGATCGCAGAATCGCTGCACGCTCAAGTCTACCTTTCGCTTCCTGCGGGAACGTGGGGCGATGGAAACGACCTTCCGAACGGCATGCCCGTCAACGACTCGCTTCTCGTCACCTCCTCGGCAGGGTCCGGGTACTTCCCGCAAGAGCAAGCCTGGCAAGAATGGGTCGAAGGGATCGTCAATCACACGGTGTCGCTGGGAGAGAACATCACGTACTGGAACATCGGCAACGAAGTCCCCACCTACAGCACCACGGAGGTTGCCGCATTTACCAACGTGTTCAACATCGCGTCGAAGGTGATCACCGCCCAGCTACCGCGCGCCCTCGTGGGTTCGGACGTTATGATGGCCCAGGGATTCGAGAATTATTTCGCGGCGAACGCCCATCACGTGGGCTTCCTTGCCTTCCATTACTATCCTGCCCTCGGAATCTGTTTCAACAACGGCGTCTACTGTCCCCCCGGGGAGCCCAAGGGTTCGACGGATCAGGGGTTGTTCTCCCACACGGCGTACGAATTCATGGGCCGCTTCTACTCTCCTGCGGCGGGTCGATCGCTCTGGCACAACATCACGGGGCATTGGTTGCCCGCCATCAACGCCGAGACGAACTTGAACGCAATGGGCGGGAACACCGCTTCCGGTGCCACCGGGACCGACCCCCGACAACAGACCTTGTTTGGCGCGAGCTGGCTGGTTTCCTCGTTGATTGAAGGCGCGAGCCAGAACGTATCGGGACTCCTCTACTTCGCCCTGAGCAGCGGATACGGTATACCTGACACCAATACGTCGCCCTATGGCGGGTGGGGATTTGGCATGAGCCGCGAAGCGGGCAACAACACGGACGTCCGCTATGCTCCGTACTATGCGCTCGAGATGTGGTCACAGGCGATACCCGCCGGCGAACCGGGCGTGTGGACGAACTCTTCGGCATCCAGCGTGGTGGAGTCGTATGCGGCAGTCAACGGCACCAACATTTCGGTGGTTCTGGTGAATCGGGCCAACGTTCCGGTAACCGTCAAGCTCCAGCTGGTGTCCGGGAACTATACACTCGGCAATGTGACCGCGCTCGATCAGCGGACCTACAACGAAACCTACCTCCCTTCGGAGAATACAACCGTCCTGAGCGGCCCGGGGACGCAGACGATTCATCCGGGGAAGGGGGGCTCGTTCGTGATTGACGGCTACGGCGTCGCGACAGCCACTTACGTGTCGCAGAGCGACAATGGTTCCAGTGGGGGTTCGGGCGGCGGCAACAGTTCCGGGAGCGGCAACAGCACGGGTGGTGGAGGCGGCAACAGCACGGGTGGTGGAGGCGGCAACAGCACGGGTGGTGGAGGCGGCAACAGCACGGGCGGTGGAGGCGGCAACAGCACGGGCGGTGGAGGCGGCAACAGCACGGGCGGTGGAGGCGGCAACAGCACGGGCGGT
>Ga0335078_10018190_pt1 | contig 10452 bp, 6 predicted proteins | sample Lox_Sample_32_FD_206711 | JGI IMG/M metagenome (GOLD analysis project Ga0335078, IMG submission 206711) | Soil microbial communities from Loxahatchee National Wildlife Refuge, Florida, United States - Lox_Sample_3.2 | ecosystem: Environmental > Terrestrial > Soil > Wetlands | place: USA: Florida...
TTTCCATGTGCAGCAGGCCGAGAAAACCGCAGCGGAAACCGAAGCCGAGGGCCACGGAATTTTCCGGCTCGTAAAAAAACGCCGCGTCATTCAACTGCAATTTTCCCAGGGCGTCGCGCAAATTTTCGTAGTCGCTGGCCAGCACCGGAAAGAGGCCCGCGAAAACCATGGGCTTGATCGCTTCAAAACCAGGCAGCGCCGGGGCCGGCCGCGCGGGATCGATCACCGTATCGCCCACGCGCGCATCCGCTACTTGCTTGATGTTGGCGACAACGAAGCCGACATCTCCCGCGGAAAGTTCCTCGAGCGCCACCGGTTTGGGAGTGAGCGCGCCCAGCGCTTCGACTTCATACACCTGATCGTTGAAGCACAGGCGAATCTTCATGTGCTTCGCGATCCGCCCGTTCATGACGCGCACGAGGATCACCGCGCCGCGAAACGGATCGAACCACGAATCGAAAATCAGCGCCTGGAGCGGCGCCTCCGTGGTCCCCGTGGGCGGAGGAATCCGCGCCACAACGGCTTCCAGCACGGAATCCACGCCCAGCCCGCTCTTCGCGCTGATCAATAGCGCGTCGGAGGCCGGAATGGCGAGGACATTTTCAATCTGCTCCTTGGCCTGCTCGGGTTGTGCGGCCGGCAAATCGATTTTGTTGATGACGGGAATAATGGTGAGATTGTGCTGAGCGGCGAGAAATGTGTTGGCGACGGTTTGCGCCTCGACGCCCTGGCTCGCGTCCACCACCAGCAGCGCGCCCTCGCACGCGGAAAGCGCGCGGGAGACTTCGTAGGAAAAATCGACGTGGCCGGGCGTGTCGATCAGGTTGAGCTGATATTCGTTTCCATCTTTCGCCGCGTAGTGAAGGCGAATGCTCTTGGCCTTGATGGTGATGCCGCGCTCGCGCTCGAGGTCCATCGAGTCGAGCACCTGCGCGCTCATTTCGCGCTGGCTGAGCGCCCCGGTCAGCTCGAGCAGGCGGTCGGCCAGCGTGGACTTGCCGTGATCGATGTGCGCGATGATGCAGAAATTGCGGATGAAACGTGGGTCCATCAGTTAACCTGCCGGCGCGGTGTCTTCCAATTGGGCAAGTTGTCCGCCACAGGCGGAGAGCATGCGCCAGCGCGCCGGAAAAATTCTCCTGTCCGAAGGGATTTCCGGGAGCGAGTCTAAAGCCTTGCGCCCAGCGGGATTCACGATCCGCTCCGTGATCATTCAGTGTGCCACAAGTGGCCGCAGGCAGGAAATGGCGCGATGAAACCGGCCGTCGGCCGGTTGAGCTGGCGAGGCCTGGCGGGACGGGAAGTGGGGTTTCACGGTCATGGGTGACACTTCTGGAAACAGCGCAATGATTTTCTCTCACTCAACGCCAGGGTGATTTAAAATCCGAATGCAGGGCACTTTCAGTTTTACCCCCCTTCCCTTTATCGGCAATTTGACGGCGGAAGTTTGAAAACCTTCCGCGGCTACTTTGCCTAATCCTGTGGCGATCGCGAGTCCTAGCAAATGCAGAATGTGCGGGCTGCCGTTTTCTCATCGCATAACGCGAGTTTTGCCGGAGTCACTCCGCCGCCGATGCCGCGGCGTTCAACACGAGCGCATTCGCGACGCGATCTAGCGGCTGGATGGTTTCTCCTGTTTGCGATGCTTTGCCCCGGGTCCGTCGCCGCGCAGCAGCCTGGCCCGGACGATCTGGGCAAGCAGAGCATGGAAGACCTCGCGAAAATGACAGTCGATTCGGTTTACGGCGCCACCAAGTTTCTCCAGAAGGCGGGGGACTCCGCGACTTCGATCACCGTGATCACTGCCGAGGAGATTCAGAAACACGGCTATCAGACCCTGGCGGATGTGCTGAAGGGCGTCCGAAGCTTCTATGTGATCAACGACCGCAACTACAGCTATGTCGGCGTCCGGGGATTATCGCTTCCGGGGGATTACAACGCGCGAATTCTATTCTTGCTGGATGGCCATCGAGTTAACGAAAACATCTTTGACGGGGCCTATGTTGGGACTGAATTCCCCGTCGATATCGATCTGATCGAGCGCATTGAAATTATTCGGGGACCTAATTCCTCCATCTATGGCGCGGGCGCATTCGCCGCGGTCATCAATATCATCACCAAGCGAGGCCGCGATTTGAACGCCCTCGAAATCTCCGCCGACGCGGGAAGCTGGAATTCCTACAAAACCCGATTGAGCTTTGGCAATCGTTTTGACAATGGCCTGGAAACGCTTCTCTCCGGCACTTTCTACAACAGCCAAGGACACAAGGAACTCTTCTTTCCGGAGTTTGATAGCCCGGTCACCAACAATGGGATTGCGGAAAACGCCGACGGCGACCAGGCCTACAGCATGTTTGGCGACTTCATCTATGGGGACTTCAACATCCATGTGGTCGGGAACTCCCGCACGAAACACGTTCCCACCGCCTCCTTCGGCACGGTTTTCGACGATCCACGGAACGAAACGACGGATGCGCGCAGATACGTCGATCTTCAGTACCGCCACACGTTCGGATCCTGGGAGACGCTCGGACGGTTCTCTTACGATTGGTACGGTTATCATGGAATTTATGTTTACGATTATGCTTCCGCAGAAATCCCGCCGTACACCGAGAATTACGACGCCGCGAATGGAACTTGGTTGGACTTCCAAGGGGATGTTTCCAGGGTCTTTTTCAAGAGGCACAAGGTCGCCTTCGGCACGGAATTTCGCAAGGATATCCGGCAGCAGCAATTGAACTACGATATTCAGCCCTATTACCTATATTTTGACGACCATCTTACCGCCCGGCTCGACGCTTTATATGTTCAAGATAAATATGTCTTCTATAAGAATATGGCCTTGCTCGTGGGACTTCGCAGCGACTGGTATCGAATTTATGGAAACACGCTGAGCCCGCGAGCCGGTGTGCACTTCAATCCCACGCCCAACACCGACTTCAAAGTGAATTACAGTTCGGCGTTTCGCGCACCGAACGACTACGAAGCCTTCTATGCGGGCAACAATAGCAATACCCCCAACCCTTCCTTGAAACCGGAGAGAATCCGGAGCTGGGAGGTGGATGCGGATCGTCGTTTCGGAAAGACATACTACGTATCGGGCGCCGGTTTTTTGAACCGAATTGACGATTTGATTTTACCGAGCCTCGATCCACTCACCGGAAATCCGGTCTATACGAATTCCTCCCCGGTGAAAACGAAGGGGATCGAATACGAGGTGGGCGCGAAATTCCCAGGCGGTCTAGAAGGCTCCATTTCGCACACATTACAAAGCACTCGGGACGTGCTTACCGGCGAGGATTTGGTCAATTCTCCGAGACAATTGGCCAAGGCAAAGCTCAGCCTTCCGCTCCTGCAAAAAAGGCTCTTTGCCAGCGCCGAATCCCAGTACACGAGCAGGGCGCGAACTGTCCAGCAAACAGAATTGGGTGGATTCTTCCTCGTGAACCTTACGGTATTTAGCCGCAAAATTTCGAAAAGGCTCGATTTGTCCGGGGGTCTCTACAATCTCTTAAACAAACGCTATGCCGACACGGGCGGCCTTGAAGATCGGGAAGTCTCGATTCCTCAAGACGGGCGAAGCTTTGGAATGAAGCTGACTTTCCGGCCCTACGTGGATTCGAAATAAGCGCGGGATTGGAACAGTCCAGCTGGCCATATGAGTCTACAACGCCAACCACGAACGAAACCGCGCCGACGCTGGAGGCAGTTACTTGGCCATTCGATGCGGGTACAGCGCATCGTTACCTTCGCTCTCTGGCTGCTACAAGCCCTTACCGCCGCGGCCGTTGGCGGGCAGGGAGACCCCGTCGATGAATATAAATTGAAAGCAGCCATGCTCTACAACCTGACGTATTTCGTCGAGTGGCCTGGCTCGGCTTATCCGAACCGCCATTCACCGATCGTTCTGTGTATTCTGGGGGAAGACCCGCTCGCAATTTCTTTAACGACCTCCATCCCCGAAGAAACCGACGATGACAGGCCTGTGATCCTTCGTCACGTTCAAAGCGACAAGGAATTCGCGGGTTGCCACATTCTTTACATCAGTTCTTCCCAGAGGAAGACCGCCGCGCGCATCGTCTCGTCCCTGAACGGGTCCAGCATCCTCACGGTCGGAGAAATGGCGCAGTTCGCCGCTCACGGCGGAATGATTCAATTTTCGCTGGAAGATCGGCATGTGCGGTTTGACATCAACCTGGACGCAGCGTCCCGGGTGGGGCTCAAGATCAGCTCCAAGCTGCTGGCGCTCGCCCAAATCGTGAAGAACTGACGCGGCGAATCGGGGCTGGCTGAGGGGAACGGCGCCCGGCAAGAAGAGCAACGCAAGATGGTGCGGGCTGTCGAACTTCCCAGGCAAAAGGAATCAAAGGGGAACGCGAAATGCATTCATATTTGGATTGGTCGATCCGCCAAAAGCTGCAATTCATTGTGATGGCCACCTCGACTGCGGCCCTCCTCGTCGCCTCCGCCGTTTTCGCGATTTTCGACCGGTCCACATTTCTACGCGCCAAGACGCAGGACCTCAGCGCCGCGGCGAAAATGATCGGCTCGAACAGCACGGCCGCTTTGACTTTTGGAGACGCGAAGTCGGCGGGGGAAATTCTAACCGCCCTGCAGGCCAAACCGCATGTGACCAACGCTTGCATCTATCGAATCGACGGAAATGTTTTCGCCACCTATAGCCGCGATGCGGCGCGCGTGGAATTCTCGCCGCCCCCGGCGCAAGCCCAGTCTACTGCGATTGTTGGGCGCAGCATGGACTTATTTCAATCGATCACCTTGAATGGCAAACCCATCGGGACGATTTTCATCCAGGCCGACCTTCTGGACCTCGATGCGCGCATCCTAAAGTTTCTGGAGATAGATTCCTTTGCTTTGCTGGCTTCCCTGGCCTTCGCCTTCTTGTTGTCCACTCGGCTGCAGAGAGTCATCTCAGGCCCGATTCAAGAACTGGCGGATACGGCATTGTCGGTCTCAAATCAGGAAAACTATTCCATCCGCGCCACGAAAAGAGGCCATGATGAGATCGGACTTCTCTATGACCAATTCAACGGCATGCTCGATCGCATCCAGCAGAGGGATATCGCGGTGCAGGAAGCCCGCAATGATTTGGAGAACAAAGTCGTCGAGCGAACTTCGTATCTCAACACGCTGATTGAACACAGCCCAAATGGCGTCTTGGTTTTGAACCCGGAACGAAAAGTCCAGTTGTATAACCCCGCCTTCGAGACCCTGTTTCAATGCACCCACAAAGAGCACATCGGGAAGCCCGTCTCCGCCCTGTTTCCAAACGAGAAAACATTGCCGGAAACTGGTGATGTACCGGGGGCGGCATCCGAACACGCGAGGGTCAGTCTGCTCACGCGCCGAAAACGAAAAGATGGCAGCTATGTCGATGTGAATTTCGATCTTGTGCGGCTGACCGGAAATGGAAAGGTGCTGGGCTTGTTGTGCGTCTATCGGGATGTGACGGAACAGCGCGTGCTCGAGCGGCAGCTCCGCATGGCGCAGAAGATGGAGGCCGTGGGCCGGCTCTCCGGAGGAATCGCGCACGATTTCAACAATCTTCTCGGGGTCATCATCGGCTACGTTCAGGTCATCAAACGAAGGCTGGACCCTGGGAATGCCTTGCACGAGTATGCCGAGGAAATTGAAAAAGCCGGTCAGCGGGCTGTGGGGCTGACCCGGCAGCTTTTGGCCTTCAGCCGCCAACAAGTTCTGGAACCAGTCGTTTTAAACCTGAACACGCTCGTTGCCGATATGCAAAAGATGTTGCCTCGTCTGATCGGAGAAGACATCGATCTGAACATCATCCTGGACCCGGCTCTCGGCCTGGTCAGAGCGGACCCGGGGCAAGTAGAACAGGTCTTGATGAATCTGGCCGTCAACGCGCGCGATGCCATGCCCGATGGTGGAAAATTGACCATCCAGACGGTCAACGCCGAAATCGATACGGCCTTTGCGAACGAACATCCCGGGGCGTATCCGGGCAAGTATGTGATGCTCGCGGTCACGGATAATGGCGTAGGGATGGACCCGGAAACCCAGGCGCAAATTTTCGAGCCGTTCTTCACCACGAAGGGGCGAGACAAAGGGACCGGGTTGGGTCTATCCACTGTTTATGGAGTGGTGAAACAGAGCAATGGATATATCGCCGTCGATTCCGAGAAAGGAAAGGGATCTTCCTTTTGTGTTTACTTACCACTGATTGAACAACACGTCAAAGAGCCGGCCGCGAGCAACCCTGAGCCTCGAGATGCCCGCGGATCCGAAACCATTCTGTTGGTGGAAGATGCGGAACCACTGCGGAGATTGGTCCGGTTGTTTCTGCAAGAAAACGGATATCGGGTGGTCGCGGCGGCGGATGGGTCTGAAGCGGAACAGGTCGCCGCGCAAATCTCCGGCTCCATCGATCTGCTGCTCACGGACGTTGTAATGCCCGGAATCAACGGGCGAGTCCTGGCGGAGCGTCTGGCGCCTAGTCATCCCTCCATGAAAGTCCTTTATATGTCCGGCTACACGGACAGCTTCATTGCCGGCCATGGAGTTTTGGAGCCGGGCACCCACCTGCTCCGTAAGCCTTTTACCGAGGACGTTCTGATGCGCAGAGTGCGCGATCTTTTGGACGGCACGAGCGACACGAAGGAAAAAGGAAACACTGCGGGCCCCGAGGATCCGGTGGCTGCCGGCCCTGATGCCAAATCGTAAAGTTAAATAAGGAGTAATTCATGCAGAAGGTACTAATCATCGACGATGAGGAGCCGTTCCGGCGATTGCTGCGAATCAATCTCGAAGATCGTTACACCGTCTTCGATACCGGAGAATCGGAACTAGCGCTTGCCGCGGCCCTCAATTACAAACCGAATGCCATCCTGCTCGATCTGAGGATGCCCAATTATTCCGGGTTCGAGCTTTGCCGGACTTTCAAATCCATGTCTTGCACACAGTTGGTTCCCATCATCATCGTGACCGGGGAAGGGGGAGCCGACACGAAATCCTACTGCCAGGAACTCGGCGCCACGGCGTACTACCAGAAACCGGTGGACTTTGAAGCTTTGCGGGAGGGATTGGCCAAGATTTTGCAAAACGCTCAGCCGGAGCGGCGAAGCGAAGTTCGTGTCTGCCTGCGTGTCATGGTGAATCTCCGCGGAAAAAACCTGCGCGGGAAACTATTCGAGGAAATGTTCGAGGAAACCTGCGCCACGGAGAACATCAGTCGAAGCACGTTCTTTTGCGCCTGCAAGGCTCTGCTGAAGAAAGATTCCGAAGTCGCGGTGTCACTGGTCGGCGATTGGCCGCGATTCGTCGGAGTGGCGCGCGTGATGAGGTGCGACGCCTGCGACACGCCTCGCCAGCGGTACGCGTTTCGATTCGTCGAGAAAGATGTGAATTGGGTTCTAAAATAATTTTCTGTTGTGCCTGTGTCCCGCCGCGAGTTCTTTAAATCCATGCCACATCGGAATCGTCGTTCTGCCCCATCCCCAACCCGGCGACACGGTGGCCGGCCTACGCTCCGGTGACGGTGCTCATCTCCACGTTCGTTTTCAGTGTGGGGGCAGGCAAAAGCGCGGATCCCATTCGGGCCACTGCGAAGACGGCGAAGATGACGAGGAAGGGCTCAATCGGATGGCGGTAGCGCAGACCGGTATGCGTGAGGTAATAGGGGATGGGGAAAATCACGATAGAGATTGCCAGCGGCCAGGAATCCTTCCGATTGGCGCGCAAACCGAGGATCGCCCCGGCCAACGAAATCACTGAAAACACCGAACAAAACCAGACATTGAATTCGCTGAGGTGCAAGGCCAGGACCCAGCCATCGACGCTGGAATCGTACGTGGCCGCCCAGGTGTCCAAGAAGCGGTCGAAGGTATTCTTCAAAAACACTTCCGGATGCGTTTCGATGAACACGATCGCTTCGTGCTGCTTTTCCCGGTTATATTTGGGTTCGCCTTGAAAAACGAGCCGCAGGCGCTCGGGAAAGCTGCGTATGGGATGCAGTTCATTCGAATAGACATTCTTGACGGCCGGATTGTTGCCCAGCCATAGCTCCAGCCCAAAATTCGATTTCACAAAAACCCAACCATCCAGCGCGTAATAGTTGCGGATCGTCCAGGGCAACAGAGCGAGAACAAACATGAAAATTGCCCGCGCGCAAGGCGGCAAGGTCTTCCGGCCCAGCCCGCGCCGCTGAAATATCAGCCACCCGAGCAGAAAGGGGAGCAAGCCGCACAGCGCCGGATTCACGAGTGCGGCCAAGCCCCAGAGGAGGCCGTAGCCCGACCAGGCCAGCGGGGAAACCGATTCGCGCAATCCGAAAGTGGCCTGGACGATCCAGGCCAGCAACAAAGCGGCCAGACTCTGGTCCCACGTCCATTCCAGCGGCATGAGAATCGCATAGGGCAGAAACACCCACGCCCAGGCGGAGGCCAAGCCGATTTTCTCGCCGAAAAGTCTCTTGCCGATGGCGAAGATGGGCCAGCAGGTGGCCGCGGAAAAAAAGCAATTCAAGACCTGACCGATCAAGATCCGCGAGGGCGGATCGAGATGCACGATCCGGAAACCGATCGACCATAGGAACGGGTAGACCGGGGCCAGCCAAGCCGTTGTGAGATCGTAGCCGGGGAAGGGGCCGGAAAAACCCTTGCCCGTGGCGAGCGACCAGGCCAGGTTGGCCGCCTCGAGCCCCACGACTTGAAATTTGGGGCGAACGTCTCCGTTCGAATGCGTGAGAGACAATAGGACGAATCGGAGAGCGAGCGCGGCCGCGACGGCGAGGGCCGGGGAACGAAAGACGAAAACCGCCTTGCGGTTTGCTGTGTCTGAAAACATCGTCGGCGGAAACGCCCTCCGAAGAAATTCGCCCGCCCATTCAGCGTAGCTTCCTTCAACCGTCATTGCCACGCCGTTCGCGCCTTTCGATGCGTAATCATTAGGATTGACAAACCAGGCACACACGTACGCCGCGGCCTATCGCCATTCGCGAAAAAACGGCCAGGTTCGGTCCGGATGTATTTGGAATAATTGCGAAAAAAAGGCGGCCCATTTGGGCCGCCCTGAAATTACGGAATTTTTTAGAGACGTTTGCTGTGCGCCGCGGCGCCCAGCCGTAAGCTCAAGCCGCTACTGGGAACCCCCCGACGGAGCGCTGGGGCTCACGAGAGCGCGCCAAACGACGATGCCCGTTACCGCGGCGATGGCCGGGACCGCGATCCAAAGGAAACGGTTGCGCGCGGTCGGGTGCGGCGCCTGCGGATTCGGGTCGGGGTCCGCGCTCTCCACTTCCAGGCGGTAGGAGCTGCCGGCCTCGACGGTCTTTACTTCGTCGCCCATGGTGACTTCGAGCGTCCCGCGAGTGCTGGTCAACAGCAATTCGGTCGCGCTAATCATGCTGATCCGGCCGGAGGTTGGCTGCGTGTTCGCCGGACGAATCGTGGCGCCGTCCGCGATCACTTGAAAGGTTTGTCCCTCCGTTGAGGAAGCCACGACCGTTCCACTTTCCAGGTTGGCTAAAAATCCGTTCGGAAAGGAATGCACGTTGGCGGTGGTGCTCGAACGCAAAACCAATTGCCCCGATCCGAGCTTTAGACGAAGGGTGGAGTCTGGCGGCGTTTGCAGCCGGTCACCATCATAAATCGTCGCGCCACCGGTTGGAACTCCCGCCCCAACATTGGCGTTTTCCGCGGAAAGGACAACGCCCAACGGAGCCGATGGAGAACTCGCGGGCGATGCTATTGCAGGTGCTTCAACTAGTACGAAACAAAGCGTCGCAATTAGAAGAGCCGTAAACAGTCTACGCACGTAATCCTCCCCAGTGGGCTGCCGTATTAGAGTAAGTACCAGCCGTAGGTGTGTCAATACGGAAATCGCTCTGATGCGAAAAATACACCCCCCTTCAGGGCCTGGGATTTTGGGCCGAAAGCCCCTGGAATCAAGAACTCCTGCATGCAGCCGACCCCCTCACGGCGCGGTTCCTGCGGCCTCCAGTGAGGCATCCCGAATGGCCTTAAATTCAGCCCCGGAATTCCACTCCGGCATGCGCGGATCGTTAGCAACTTGGTACCCAATCAGAAAGTAGAGCTGCGCGTCCTGGACGGCCCCGCTCATGTCCCAGTCCGGGTAAATTTTGTCGGCAGGCTTGTGATACCGTTCGGCGGTAAATTGGCGGCGCTTTTCGAGACCCCAGCCCTCCGGCTTGCCGATGAAGTCGACGCCTTCATCGGGATCAAATGCGGGAATGCCGCTCTTGGCGAATTCGAAATGGTCGGACCGGTAATAAAATCCCTTTTCGGGTTCGGGATCGAATTTCACGGTGCGGCCCTGCTCGGTGGCGGCGGCCTGGACGATATCGTCCAGCGTCGAGGCGCCGCGCCCGATTTGCACGATGTCCTTGGTGCGTCCGTTGACGTTCATTCCGTCCATGTTGATGTCCAGAGCGGTGCGGGCCAGCGGGTA
>Ga0335078_10018191_pt1 | contig 10452 bp, 11 predicted proteins | sample Lox_Sample_32_FD_206711 | JGI IMG/M metagenome (GOLD analysis project Ga0335078, IMG submission 206711) | Soil microbial communities from Loxahatchee National Wildlife Refuge, Florida, United States - Lox_Sample_3.2 | ecosystem: Environmental > Terrestrial > Soil > Wetlands | place: USA...
GGCACGCGGCGATCGACTACGCGATCGGCCTCGGCCGGCGGGCCGGGGCGCGGCGGGTCGTGCTGACCCATCACAAGCCCGGCCGCACCGACGCCGCGCTCGACGCGGTGGCCAAGAGGGTGGCCGCCCCCGCGGGGGCTCCGCCCGAGGTGATCGTGGCGGCGGAAGGCGAGATCTTTGAGCTCTGACGGCGCAGACGCGGTCGTGGTCGGTTCCGGGCCGAACGGGCTCGCTGCCGCCGTGACCATGGCCAGGGCGGGCCTGTCCGTGCACGTCATCGACGGTGCGGCCACGCCGGGCGGCGGCTGCAGGACCGAGGAGCTGACGCTGCCGGGGTTCTGGCACGACGTCTGCTCGGCGGTGCACCCGCTGGCCGGGTCGTCGCCGTTCTTTACCGGCACCGACCTGGCTGCCTTCGGGGTGAGGCTGCTGGCGCCGAAGGTGGCGTTCGCTCACCCGCTGGACGGCGGCCGGGCCGCGGCCGCCCTCGGCTCGGTCGACGAGACCGCCGCGGAGCTCGGGCCCGACGCGCGCGCGTACCGGCGCCTGGTCGGGCCGCTGGCGCAGGACCTGCCGCTGATCCTGCCCACCGTGCTCGGGCCGCTGGGGCGCACGATTCCCCCCCACCCGCTGGCCATGGCCAGGTTCGGCGCCGAGGGTCTGCTGCCGGCCAGCGTGCTGGCCCGGCGGTTTCGCGGCGACGAAGCAAAGAGCCTGCTCGCGGGCGCGGCCGCGCACACGATGCTTCCGCTCAGCAGGCCGCTGACCAGCTCCTTCGGCCTGCTGTTCCTGATGATCGCGCACTCGGTGGGGTGGCCTTTCGTCGAGGGCGGCAGCGCCAGGCTGACCGACGCGCTGGTCGCCGAGCTCACCTCGCTGGGTGGCCGGATGGAGACCGGCCGCTGGGTCACGTCGCTCGGCGACCTGCCCCCGGCGCGTGCGGTGCTGCTGGATGTGACCCCGCGCCAGTTCGTCGCGCTCGCTGGTGACCGGCTCCCGGCCAGGTCGCGCCGGGCGCTGCAGCGGTTCCGGTACGGCCCCGGTGTCTGCAAGGTGGACTGGGCGCTCAGCGGGCCGGTGCCGTGGCAGGCCCCGGCCTGCCGGGAGGCTGGAACCGTGCACCTGGGTGGCGCGTTCGCCGAGGTCGCGGCGGCCGAGGCCGAGGTGGCGGCTGGACGTCACCCGGAGCGCCCGTTCTGCCTGCGTGGTCGATCCCGGCCGGGCCCCGGCAGGGCAGCAGACGCTGTGGGGCTACTGCCACGTGCCGCGCGGCTCTGACGTGGACTCCTCCGCCCGCATCGAAGCGCAGATCGAGCGGTTCGCGCCCGGCTTCCGCGACCTGATCCTGGCCAGGTCGGTCCGTACCGCCGCCGACATGGAGCGGTACAACCCCAACTACGTCGGCGGCGACATCAGCGGCGGGGCTAGCACGCTGCTGCAGACGGTGCTGCGGCCCACACCGCGGTGGAACCCGTACCGCACGGCGCTGCCCGGCGTCTACCTGTGCTCGGCTTCGACCCCGCCCGGTGGCGGCGTGCACGGCATGTGCGGCGCCTGGGCCGCCCGGACCGCCCTGGCCGACCTGGGCGGCGCCCGCCAGCCCTGACGGCGAGGCGCCTGGTACGCCGCCACATTCGGACGGGGTCCGGACCGTGAATCCGGGCCGTGAATGAGGGGGCCGGGCACGGCTGGGGATATGGGAGGATCCTCGCACGCGCGGCGGTCCGCCAGCGCTGACCCGGAGGACGAGTGCTCATGCGCGACGAGAAGATCGGCGACTTCCTCGACCAGCTCGCCGACCGCGTGCCGGCGCCGGGCGGGGGCGCTGCCGCCGCGCTCGAGGCCGCGCAGGGCGCCGCGCTGCTCGGCATGGTCGCCCGCTTCACCACCGGCGAGCAGCATGCCGAGCACGCGGAGATGATCGGCCGCATCATCAGCGAGGCCGATGAGCTGCGCGCGATCGCGCTGCGCCTTGCCCAGGCCGACGCCGAGGCATTCGCCGCCGCGGCCGAGGCGTACCGGCTTCCCCAGTCCACCGATGCGGAGAAGGCCGAGCGGTCGGCTGCCATCGCCAGCGCGCTGGTCGGCGCGGCCTGGCCGCCGGCCAAGCTCATCGGCGTCGCCGGCCTGATCGTCGATCTCGCCGGGGCCCTGCTGGAGATCGGCAACCGCAACGTCATCAGCGACGTGGCAGCCGCCGCGGAGGCGGCCCGCGCCGCGGTTGCCACCGCCCGGGTGAACATCGAGATCAACCTGGCCGGGATCACGGATGCCCAGGCCAGCCTCGAAATGATCGCCGACGCCGACAAGGCGGACGGCATCATCGCGAGCGCGGAACAGATCACCATGGCCGTCCGGGAGCAGATCCGGGCATGATTGGGCCGCAATGGCCGTGACCGTCACGGCCTTAGCCGCCGCAGCCGCCGTTCCCGCCGAAATGGCTCGGCTCGCGGCGGAACCCTTCCGCCGGCTCCTTCGTGCTTGATGGGCGAAAGGAGGACGTGCCCATGGCAGACGACCCAACGGCTAGGGAACTCGAGTTCTTCCTTGCCGAGCGGGCCGGCCGGCTGATGCGTACGGCCGTGCTGCTTACCGGCAGCCACGACGCTGGCCAGGATCTCCTGCAGACAGCGCTGGAACGGCTCATCCGGCACTGGCGGCGGCTCGATGGCGACCCCGAGGGGTACCTGCTCCGGACGCTCTACAACCTCGCCACCGACGGCTTCCGGCGCCGGGGCCGGCTGCAGCGCAAGCTGCTGCTGATGAGGGCCGGAACGCAGCCGATCGCGGACCCGATCGCCGAGGTGGACCTGCGGGACGCGCTCGTCCGCCTCATGCTCCAGCTGCCCGCCCGGCAGCGCGCGGTCCTCGTCCTCCGGTACTGGGAGCAGCTCACCGAGGCCGAGACGGCGGACGTGCTCGGCTGGCCGGAAGGCACGGTCAAGTCGACCGCGGCACGAGGGCTGCAGCGGCTGAGGGAGCTCGCCGATGGCTGGAACCACGCGGATCCGGCACTGGCTCACGTGAAGTTAAGGGGACAGCACGCATGAACACTGATGTCGAGGGCCTGCTCCGCGACGGCATGGAGCGGTTCACGGAGGACGTGTCGGCGCCCGCCGGGCTCGCCCGGGCCGCCGCGTCGCTGCACCGGCGGCGGGTGGCGATCCGCGCCACGCTGGCCAGCAGCGCCGCCGTCGTCGCCGTTTCCGCGGTGATCGCGGTGGTCGCCGTGGCCGGCCCGCAGTCGGGCCGGGCGCAGACCGTCGCGTACCTGACCAGCCAGGTCCGGCAGGCCGTCGCCAGCGAGAACATGGTCTACGTCGGGCGCACGACCAGCACCTACGGACCCAGCACCGTCTGGGCCTACGGCCAGCAGAGCCAGTGGGTGGAGTACTGGCCGACGGCCGACGGGAACCAGGTCGTCAACGGGCAGCGGCAGTGGGACTTCCCGCCGCAATACCGCGGCCAGGCCTATTCCGCTGAGGGAACCGTTCGGGTCGGCGGGAAGCTCATGGGTGCGTACGTCATATACCCCGACCAGAAGTACAACCTGTCAGGGCAGCTGCCCACCCAGGGCAGCGCGTGCACCACCATGGGCGATCTGGAGCTCGGCGGCCCCGCGGTCGTGAGCGTCAACTGGAAGTCCTTCATCGAGCAGATGCTCGCCTGCGGCGCCGCGTCGACGACCGGGCGCGTCCGGGTCGACGGAGTCGAAACCACGAAGATCACCGGAAAGCCGGTCACGGTCAGGCTGGCACCGGCTTATGGCAGGGCCGTCCGCGAGAAGTGGGTGACGGTGCGGTGGGCCCTGTACGTGAACCCGGTGACCTACCTGCCGGTCCGCATCGTCGGCTCGACAAAGACCTATGGCGGTTCGGCCGGCGCCACGATCTCCTCGGCCACCACGAACGTGCAGTGGCTGCGGCCGACGAAGGCCAACATCGCCAAGACCCTGGTGACCATCCCGCCGGGATTCCAGCAGGTGAGCTCCCAGGCAGGCGTGTAGCCCCGCCGGCCCGGCCGCGGCGGGTCAGGCCGGGCCACCGGATCCGCCGCGCGGGAAGAACGCGCCGCGAGGCGTGCCGTCGCGACGCCGACCCGCGCGCTCACCACCGGACCCGGCTCCCGCCCCCATCCGACCTGGATGACTGACGGCTGCCCGCAGGGCGGCCGGTAGGAGAACCCCATGGCCAGAACCGGGCAGAGCATGCCCTCCGTAGTGACAGAAGAGACCCATGTGGCTGGTGTTGCGCCGCGGCCACCGGACGCGCCGAGCCGGGCGCAGGTCACATCCCGGCTTGCCCAGGGGCCCCGTCGGCTCCCCGACGCGGCGATGATCGCCAGCCCGGCGGTGGCGCTGGCCGTGATGTTGTGGGGTCTGTCCGCCCGTCCCTACTGGGGGGATGAGGCGGACACCGTGTCGGCGGTGTCCCGGTCGGTGCCGCAGTTGTTCGGGCTGCTCGGCCACATCGATGCCGTGCACGGCTTCTACTACCTGCTGCTGTGGCCGGTGGCCAGGGTCGCGGGGACCGGCGAGTTCGCGACCAGGCTGCCGTCGGCGGTAGCGATGGCGGCGGCCGCCGCCGGGGTTACCGCGATCGGGCGCCGGCTCGCGTCCCGGCAGGCGGGGCTGTGCGCGGGGCTGATGTTCGCGGTCCTGCCGACGGTTACCGTCCAGGGTCATGACGCGCGGCCCTACGCGATGGTCACGGCCGCCGTCGTGCTGGCGAGCTACCTGCTGGTGCGTGCCGCGCAGGACCCGCGGCCGCGCTGGTTCGCCGCCTACGGCCTGTCGCTGGTGCTGGTCGGCTACGCCCAGCTGTTCGGCTTGCTGCTGGTGCCCGCGCACGCGGTCACGCTGGCCGGCCTGAGCCGCGGGGCAGACGGCGGGCCGGGCGGTGTGCCGCGCGCGCTGCTGCTGTGCCGGTGGATGGTGACGGTCGCGGCGGCTGGCGTGGGGGTGGCTCCGGTGACGGCTGCGGGCTGGGTGCAGCGAGCGCAGATCGCGTGGATACCGGCGCCGGGCTGGTCCGACGCCGGTGACCTGGTGTCCACGCTGATCGGCGGCTCGGTGTGGGCGGAGAGCGTGATCGTGCTGCTCGCCGTGCTCGGCGGGGTCTGTGCCGGCACGGCCGCTCCGGCGCGCCTTCCCCGGCTGGTGTCCGCGCGGGCCCGGACCGCGGCAGCCGCAGATCGCAGCCTCACCTGGCTCGCGGTGCCGTGGCTGGTGCTGCCACCGCTGATCCTGATCGCGGCATCGCTGCTCAAGCCCGTCTACTTCGGCCGCTACCTGACGTACTGCCTGCCCGCGGTGGCGCTGCTCGCGGGTGCCGGGCTCGCCGCGATGCGCTGGCCGAAGTGGCTTGGCGTGCTTGCCCTGGTCGTGGCGCTGGTCGCGCCGACACAACTGGCGATGCGGGTGCCGGGGGGCGGCATGCAGATGGTGGCTCAGTTCCTCAGCGCCCATCGCCGGCCCGGCGACGCCATCGTCTATCCGGCCTCGCTGGTCCCGCCCTGGTACCTCGCCTACCCGGAGGGGTTCGCCCAGCTTCGCGACCTCAGCATGGCGCAGGACCCGGCCGCGTCGGGCCGCCTGTTCGGCGATACCGTCCCGCTGCCGGTTCTCGAGCGGCGCGAGGAGAGCGTCCGCAGGATCTGGATCGTGCCGTTGGCGGGCCAGAACCCGGCCGCCTACCTCGCACCGGGATTCCGGCTGGCGCACCAATGGAACCTGCCCGGCCAGCAGGTCCTGCTGTACACGAGAACGGGCTGAGGCCGCCGGTTACCCGCGGTCCAGGCCGCGCAGGCGGGCCAGGTGATCCCGGATGACCTGCTCCATCTGCCCGTAGAACTGCACGATCAGCCGCAGTTCGTCGTCGGTGTACTGGGTCACCACCGCCTGCCAGCCGAGCACCAGCTGCAGGAAGACCGGGGCGACGTCCTGCAGCGCCCGCTCCAGCACCAGCCGGATCACGACCCGGCGGCGGTCGCGGGGGTCGCGTTCCCTGCGCACGTAGCCGGCTTCCTCCAGCCGGTCGGTCACCCCGGTGATCGAGGCCGTGGTGAGCCCGGTCGCCCTGGCCAGCTCCCCGGCGGTCAGCTCGCCGCTGAAGCTGAGGATGTTCAGGCAGTTCAGGTCCGTGGCGTTAAGGCCGATCCGGTCGGCCGCGGCCTGGCCGAGAAGCTGCATCAGCGCGCTCGTCTTGCGGAACCCCTCGCCGAACGCGGCGGCCAGCGCCTTGCGCTCCGGCGGGGCGTTGCCGATGGCCTCGATCCACGGCATGTCCCAGTCATGCTGGCTGGCGCCCGGCCGCTCTGGCCACTCCTCGGACATGCTTAAGCTCCCTATTTGTTAAGCTACCTAGACAATAGCGCAGCGAGATGTTAAGTTGCCAAGAGTGTAAGGGTGATTACCTCCCAAGAAGCGGAGACCGAAATGACATCCGACGCTCAGATCCTGGCACCTCGGAGGGCCGGGGACGAGGGCGTTGACCCGCGGCGCTGGCTGACTTTGATCATCCTGCTGCTGGCCGCCTTCATGAATCTGCTGGACGTGTCCATCGTCAACATCGCGATCCCGTCCATCCAGCGCAACCTGCACGCCAGCTACGCGGACGTGCAGTGGGCCCTAGCCGGGTACACGCTCGCCTACGCGCTGATCCTGATCACCGGCGGCCGGCTCGGCGACACGTTCGGGCGCAAGCGCTTGTTCCTGATCGGCGTGACCGGCTTCACGATCATGTCGGCGCTGTGCGGGGCGGCGCAGAGCCCGGGCATGCTGATCGCCAGCCGGGTGGTGCAGGGCGCGATGGGCGCGATCATGGTCCCGCAGGTGCTCGCGGTCATCCAGGTCATCTTCCCTCCGGCCGAGCGGATCAAGGCACTGGCCGGGTTCGGCGTCACCGCCGGCCTCGGCACGGTGAGCGGGCCGCTGCTCGGCGGACTGCTCATCCAGCACAACCTGTTCGGCCTCGACTGGCGGCCGATCTTCCTGATCAACGTGCCGGTCGGCATCCTGGCGGTGGTTGCGTCGTCGGTGCTGGTCCGTGAGTCGCGGGCGCCGCAGGTGCCGAAGCTGGACCCGGTCGGGGTCGGCCTGATCAGTGCCGCGCTGCTGCTCCTTCTGTACCCGCTGGTCGAGGGGCGTCAGCTCGGCTGGCCCACCTGGACGTTCATCTCGATGGCGGCCGCCGCGCCGGTGCTGGCCGCGTTCATCGGCTACGAGCGGCACAAGACCCGGCGGGACGGCTCGCCGCTGGTGCCGCTGAGCCTGTTCCGCGACCGCGGCTTCAGCATCGGCATGGCGATCGCGCTCGCGTTCTTCCTCGGGATCGCCTCGTTCGGGCTGGTGCTGACGCTGTTCCTGCAGCTCGGCCTCTCCTTCACGCCGCTGCACGCCGGGCTGACGTTCCTGCCGTTCTCGGTCGGTGTGCTGCTCTCGTCGGGCGCGGCGGCGCGGCTGGCGCCCCGGTTCGGCCGCGGCGTCACCATGGTCGGCGCGCTGATCATCGCCGCGGGCATGGCCGGGCTGATCGCGATCGTGCACCACTACGGGGTCGCGGTGACCACCTGGGAGCTCACCCCGGGCCTGGTAGCGGCGGGCCTCGGCCTGGGCGCCGTGATCGCGCCGCTGGCCGACATCGTGCTGGACCGGGTGCCGAGGCAGGACGCGGGCTCGGCGTCCGGGGTGTTCAACACCGGCCTGCAGGTCGGCAACTCGATCGGCATCGCGGTGATCGGGGTGATCTTCTTCGGCCTGCTCGGCGCGCAGTCCGGGCCTGCGGCCACCGCGGTCGCGCCGCAGCTGCGCACCGGTCTCGTGGCGGCCGGCGTCCCGGCCCAGTACACCACGCGGATCGAAGCCCAGTTCGGCGCCTGCCTGCACGACCGCCTGGTCGCCGCCGACCCGACGGTGACCCCGGCGTCCTGCCGGCCGGGCGCCGTCGAGCAGGCGCTTCCCGCGGCGGCACACCGGGTCATCGCGGGCGCGGGCGGCAGCGCGGTGCGCGACGACTTCGCCGCCTCGCTGCAGCGCACGCTGTGGTTCCAGGTCGGCGTGTTCGGCCTGGCCTTCCTGTTGATGCTGGCGCTGCCCCGGGGAGCCGGCCGCCGCGCGCCCGAGCAGCCAGCGGCAGAAGAGACCGTGCCAGCACTGGCCGAAGGGAGCGTGACCCGGTGACCGAGACCCAGGCGACGGCGCGCCCGCCGGCGACCATCGGCCAGGCGGTGGGCATCGCCGAGACGGAACTCACCAGGCTCCTCGCGGGCGTGCTCGCGCAGACCGGGACGGCGCGGGAGACCTACCTCGCCCTGCAGCGGCTGTCGTTCCTCGGCGGCACACCCGCCAGGCAGGCGTTCGTCCTCGACCTGAGCGACGCGCTCGCGCTCGATGAACCATCGGCGGCGGCGCTGGCTGACTCGCTGCGGACGGCCGGTCTCATTCATGACCTTGAACGCGACGCGTCGGGTGGTGTGGTCGAGCTCACCGCCGCCGGTGCGGCGCTGCAGGACCGGCTCCGCCGGTCCGTCGGGCGCCTGGCCGCCGAGCTGGTCGCGCCCTTCGACGCCAGTGACATCGAGACCACGATCCGGACCCTGCAAGCCGTAACCGAGCGGGCGCGCCAGCTGCGGTGCGCCGGCCAGGAAGGAGAACCACGATGACCACACACCAGCTTCCGGGAACCGACGCCGCCCGGCACGGCACCGGGGACGCCGACCTCACGGTCATGCTCGCCGCGCACGACGCGTTCCGCCGCGACCTGGTCAGCCTGGCCCGGGCGGCGTCCGCCGCGGATCGCGCGGACCCGCAGCGCCGCGAGCAGGTCGGCCGGGGGTGGCAGGTGTTCAAGCGCCAGCTGCACTTCCATCACACCGGCGAAGACCGGCACATCTGGCCCAGGCTGGCCGACCGCCTGGCGCACAGCGAGAGCGCGATGTCCACGCTGGCGGCGATGGAGGAGGAGCACGCGAGGGTCGACCCGCTGCTCGAGGCCGTCGACGCCGCGTTCGCCGATCCCGCGGGCGACCTGGCCGGCGCCGTCGACGAGCTCGCCACCACGCTGCACGGCCACCTGGCGCACGAGGAGCGCGACGCGCTGCCGCTGATCGGGACCGCGCTCACGGCAAGGGAATGGCGCTCGGTCGGGATGCGGCTCGGCCGGGCGAACGGGCTCTCCGGCAGCTCCGAGTTCTTCGCCTGGATGCTCGACGGCATCCCCGCCGAGGAGGTTGCCGCGGTGCTGGCTGAGTTCCCGCCGCCGCTGCGCCTGGTGTACCGGCTGGCGTGGCGCCCGCGCTACGCCAGGGTCAGCCGCTGGTAACCGCACCGAGGAAGGAACGCCCCGGCCCTCGCCCGCTCGCCACACCAAACTGGGGAGGGAGGCGTCGGCGGGGACAGGCGCCCGTGACCAGGCATGTCCAGGCGGATATCGCGTCGGCGTGAAGAAGGTTTGCGGTTCCGACCGAGTATGGGTGTGAGTTACCCATCCGGGAGGATCACCTGTGGCTGGACCACCCTCGTGAGCGAGTCCGCGCAGCCGGGCTCGCCACAGGCCGGGCTCCTCGGTGCGCTGGGCGCCCTGGTGAGCCCGCCCGCCGGCTCGGGCGCGCCCGGCGGCGAGCAGGCCGGGACGGGCGCCCCGGTCGGCGACGACGCCGCGGTGCTGGCCGCGTCGCTGCGGCAGCCGGAACGGTTCGGTCACATCTACGACCTGCATTTCCCTGGAATCTACGGTTACATCGCCAGCCGCCTGGGACCCGACGAAGCCGACGACCTTACCGCGGACACGTTCATCGAAGCCTTCCGCAGGCGCGCTTCATTCGATCCCGCCCGCGGGTCGGTCCGGCCGTGGCTGTTCGGCATCGCGACCCGGCTGGTGGCGCAGCACCGCCGGGCGGAGGCACGGCGCTACCGGGCCCTCGCGCGCACCCCGGCGGAGCCAGACCCCGGCGGGCATGACGACCGGGTCGCGGCCCGGGTCAGCGCGCAGGCGCGCCGCGGGCCGCTGCTGCGGGCGCTCGCCGGGCTCAGCGACGACGACCGGGATGTGCTGCTGCTCATCGCGCTTGGCGGCCTGAGCTACGAGGAGGTGGCGGCGGCGCTGTCGATACCACCCGGCACGGTCGCCTCCCGGCTCAGCCGCGCCCGGCGCAAGGTCCGCGGCGTGCTCGGGGCCCAAACCAGTCCGACCGACCGGCCGAACGGCCACGGAGCCAGCCATGCCAGCCACTGACGACCTCGAGGTCATCCGGGAACTGCTGGCCGGGAAGCCACCTTCTCACGACGTCAGTGAGCACGTGAGGGGCCGGCTGTCCGCCGTCATCGCGGCGGAGGATGGCCCGGATGGCCGGCCGGCGGGCCGCAACGCTCGCTCGCATCACACCGTTGCCGAGGCAGCGCGACTCCGCCGACGGCGGCTGGCGCTGAGCTCGGCGGCCGCGGTGAGCGCGCTG
>Ga0335078_10018194_pt1 | contig 10451 bp, 13 predicted proteins | sample Lox_Sample_32_FD_206711 | JGI IMG/M metagenome (GOLD analysis project Ga0335078, IMG submission 206711) | Soil microbial communities from Loxahatchee National Wildlife Refuge, Florida, United States - Lox_Sample_3.2 | ecosystem: Environmental > Terrestrial > Soil > Wetlands | place: USA...
ACGATGCGAAAGCCGGCGATGGCGCCTTTCAGAATCATTTCGACGGCCCAACCGTAAGTGGGCTCTTGGAGTGCGAGGGTGTTAAGGACATCGGCGCGGGCGGCCCGGAAAGGGCCGAGGTCGGTGAGAGGGACACGGTAGAACCGGCGGATGAGGCCCGCGGCAAGGCGATTGCCGAAGGCCTGGTGCCAGGGGAGCGCGTCCGGGTTGTTGCCGCCGAGGCGAGAACCAAGAGTGATGTCGGCGCGGCCTTCCAGAATCGGAGCCAGGAGAAAGGGTAGCTCGGATGGACGATCGCTGTAGTCGCCATCCAGGAAAACGACGACGCCGGGATTGTGCGTGCTGGCGAGGCCAGTGAGACACGCGCGGCCGTAGCCGCGCCGGGGCTCGGAGACGACTCGGGCGCCGAGCTTGCGAGCCACTTCGGGGGTGCCATCGGTGGAATTGCTATCCACAACGATGACTTCGGCAACGAGATGCGCAGGAAGATCGGCGAGCACAAGGCCGATGGCCTGCGCTTCGTTATGAGTGGGAATGACGACAGACACGCGCACGCAGGTTCGCCGATCACCACCACGGGGAGGATGGGTTGCGGCGAGCGAGCAGGGCGTCCACGCCCCAGGCGCGGCCAGCGCGGCCGACGGCAAGCCCGAGCGACGCGACAAAGGGGACGAGAAGTTCCCAAATCCAGGACGTGCCCAGCTCCGAAATCCACAAGCTGCCGAGGAAGAGAAATGCGACGGCGGCGGCCGGCCGTGTAAGGAGCCCGATGACGAGCAGGATGCCCAGCGAGATTTCGGTTAGCGCCTGCATGGGAGCGGCCATGGCGGCATGGGCCGACATGAACCCCAAAACCAGCTTCCACGGCGCCGGGCAGTGACTATTCTTTATGTAGAAGTTGATGACCCCGGCGTAGCCCGCGGTGGTGTAAGTGCCCTTGCCCAAATTTTCGAAGAAAACAGAGACGAACATGGAGCCGATGATGAATCGAACCACGGCCAAGCCGTTGGCGGCGTAAGATTGGCCGAGAAAACCTGCCGCATCGCGCGCTGGAGCTACATTTGTGGTCATCAAGAACCTCTGCGAACGGACTACCGGAGCGATTGAGGCGCAATCTTAAACCGCGCGCCCCGGATTTGCCTAGTAGATGCTCCAAGGGAGAATAAGTTTCAAAAATGAAGCGGCAGGAATTGAGAACGGAGGTCGGAGGCCCAGGCGTTCGGGCCGGGAAGCGGGGAAGCCCGCCATGGGATGAAGGCGGAGGATGGGACGGAGAACAGGCGGCTTTAGCGTTTCCGGTAGAGGAAACTTGTATACTTCCCGCACGGTAGTTTACGAGCGAGGACGGGGGAGAACTCTATGAAACCTGCGGCGAGGCGGATTGCGGGGATTTTGCTGTGCGCGGCGGTCTTGGGGCTGGGGGCGCGGGCGCAAAAGGTGAACACGAAGTTCGACGAGAGCTACGATTTTTCAGAGCACAGGAATTACAAATGGCGCGAGAACCGGCTGGTGACGCAGCAGAATCCGGATACGAATTACGTGATGGACCGGAAGATCGTGCGAAACGTGAACGAACTGCTGAAGGCCAAAGGATTCACCGAGGTGCAGGAGCATCCAGATTTTTATCTCTACTATGACGGCGGAGGAGACATGCAAATGGCCTCCGGCGGAGCGAGCCAGGCGGGATCGGGACCTTCGACGACGGCGGATATTTCCCCGGACTGGGGACTGGGCAACGGGCCGACGATGGCGCCTTCGACGTGGCTGAAGGTGAACGGCCTGATCGAGTTTCACATGGTAGACGCGAAAACCAAGAAGGTTGTCTGGGATACGACGTATAGCAAGACGTTCCGGGACCGAGATAAGGCGTTGAAGGAGATGGATAAAGAGGTGAAGGAGCTGGTGACAAAATCGTTCAAGGAATTCCCGCCGAAAGAGAAGAAGTAGATTTTCCGCACCGCCGCGATGGAGTCTCTACGAGTGAAAGTGCGGTCGTTAATTACCAAAACCCATCTCCTAAATAAAATGGCGAGACTTACTCCAATTTCAGAGGGGCTAGAGTTCGATTTTCGCTCGCCTTCGTTGCTGGAGCTAAAGCTCCGGCCCCCGTCGCGCCATCTATGGGCTCGCGCATGAGTGCGAGGGTATCGAAGGACAGCGCGTGGCGCAAAGGCAACTGATGAGGAAGACACGGCAGAGCGAGGGATTTAGGGGAAGCGCGGAGGCGGCTGCTAGAATTGTTGGCAGATGAAGACGACGCCAGGTGGGAAGAAGAAGGGCCGCGGTCTGATGGTGATCGCGGTTTTCAAGTTTATCGAGGGTCTTGGGTTGGTGGCGCTGGGGCTGGGCGTGCGGCACGCGCTGCGCGGTGACTGGGAGCAGGAGCTAGCGCATTGGATCGATCTGCTGCGAATGGATCCGCACAACCGGTATTTGCTGTGGGCGGTGGAGAAACTGGCAAAGGTGGATGAGCACCGGCTGCGGGAATTGAGCGTGGGAACGTTTTTTTACGCGGGGCTGCGGTTTTGCGAAGCGACCGGGCTGGCGTTGAAGAAGCGCTGGGCGGAGTATTTGACGATTGTGACCACCGGGGCGCTGGTGCCGGTGGAGGTTTACGAGATCTTCCGGCATGCGACATGGGAAAAGGTGGTGGTGCTGGCGGTGAACCTGGGGGTGGTGGCGTATCTGGTTTGGGAGTTGCGGAGGAGCAGAGAATAGAAATTGGAAAATGGATAATGGGAAGAGATTGGAGCGGCCAACTTTGGGGTTGGCCATTTTTTTTGCTGCGATCCCCCCACTGTGCGGCCCGACGCGCAAAAACCGCGCGCGGAAAAAATCGGGCCCCTCCGGCCGGGATGACAGATGCGGCAGAATCAGCCACCGGCAATCGCGCCGACGATCAGGAACGGTTCGGTGCCGTCGGCGATAGGGGCGGGGAGCGGATCGTCGGGAGAAGCGTGGGAAAAATCTTCGGCGCAGGCAAAGAAGCGAAGGAAGGGGCGGCGCTGGAAGGTGACGTGGTCGCGGATGGTGCCGCGGAGCATGGGGTATTGGGTTTCGAGGGCGTCGAGGATGGAGCGTTGGGTGATGGGGCCAGAGATTTCAAGACGGACTTCGGTGCCGACGCGGGCGAGGGTGCGGAGATGGGCGGGGAGAGCGACGCGGATCATGGAACGTAATTTAGCACAACCGGAATGGTTAAGAACTGGCGAGTGACGAGTGACGAGTGGCGAGAAAAGAAAGGAGGGAGATTTAACACAGAAGGCACAGAGGAAGAGCACAGAGAAAAAAAACCGCACCCACAAAATCGGAGGGTGCGGGACCCAGTTTTGCAAGGAGGAGCCGACCTGAAGGTCGGCCAGTATACGACGCAAGACAAGAAGGCGGCGTAAAGCCGCCCCTACACGCAGAGGCAGGCGGACGTGTCATGGGAGGGTTTGGACTTCGACGGAGAGGACGGCGGGGAGATCGTGGACGATGGGACGCCAGGAGTCGCCGCCGTTGGGGGAGACGTAGACCTGACCGCCAGTGGTGCCGAAGTAGATGCCGCAGTCGTCGAGCGTATCCACACACATGGCGTCGCGGAGAACGTTGACGTAACAATTTTCCTGCGGGAGGCCTTTGGTGAGAGGTTCCCACTCGTTGCCACCGGATTTGCTGCGGTAGACGCGGAGCCGGCCGTCGAGCGGATAGTGCTCGGAGTCGCTCTTGATGGGGACGACGTAAATGGTTTCGGAGTGATGGGCGTGGACATCAATGACGAAGCCGAAATCGGTGGGGAGATTGCCGCTGACTTCGTGCCACAGGGTGCCGGCGTTGTCGGAGCGCATGACGTCCCAGTGTTTTTGCATGAAGAGCGTATCGGGCTTTGCGGGATGAATGGCGACGTGGTGGACGCAGTGGCCGACTTCGGCGTTGGGATCGGGAATGTATTCGGAGCGAAGGCCCTGGTTGATGGGCATCCAGGATTTTCCGCCGTCTTCGGTGCGGAAGGCGCCGGCGGCAGAGATGGCGATGTAGATGCGATCGGGATTCTGCGGATCGAGAATGATGGTGTGAAGACCCATGCCGCCGGCGCCGGGCTGCCACATGGGACCGGTGCCGTGGCCGCGGAGGGCGGCGAGTTCGTGCCAGGATTTGCCGCCGTCGGTGGATTTGAAGAGGGCGGCGTCTTCAACGCCGGCGAAGACGGTGTCCGGGTCAGTGAGAGAGGGCTCGATGTGCCAGACGCGTTTGAATTCCCAGGGGTGCTGCGTGCCGTCGTACCACTGATGGGTGGTGAGGGGCGCGCCGGTTTCGGCGGAGATGTCGTAGACGAATTTGTTGGACTCGCCACCGGGAAGGCCCTGGGCGTTCAGATTTTTCTCTCCCGGGGGCGTGCCGGGCTGGAACCAGGTTTTGCCGCCGTCGTCGGAGCGCTGGATGATCTGGCCAAACCAGCCGCTGGTTTGCGAGGCGTAGATGCGATTGGGGTCGGCGAGCGAGCCCTTGAGGTGATAGATCTCCCAGCCGGCGAAATGCGGGCCGGAGACTTGCCAATCTTCGCGCTTGCCGTCGGAGGTAAGGATGAAAGCGCCTTTGCGGGTGCCGGCGAGGACTCGAACCGTGCTCATGTGAATTCTCCAGCGGTGAAGTAATTATCAATCAGCGATCAGTTTTTAGTTTTTGGTTGTCAGGATCGAAAAGGGATGAGGACGCGGAGGCGCGGCTCGCGGAGATAGAGGCCGAGCCAGGCGATGGCGGCGACGTAGGTTGGGAAGAGGGCGCGGCTGAGCGGGTCGCCGGCGCGGAGATGGGTCATGAGGGCGCCGCCGAAATAGCCGGTGAAAAGAATGGCGCCGAGGACGGAGGTTTGTGGAATGACGTAGAGGAGCGCGCAGACGAGCAGCAGCACGCTGATGGGAATTCCCAGGGACGGTGGGATGCCGAGGTGCACGAAGGCCTCGGCGGCCATCGCGGGTTGCAGGAAGGACATGACGGAACTGAAAACGAGGAACAGGACGACGACGGCGCTGAGGGTGCGGCCGATCCAGAGGGCAGGTTTGGAAACGGCGACCGGTGGCGAAGCGGATGACATGAGCGAAGCCTCCCAAGAGCATAAGAACAATACGAAAATAATCGAAAAAACGAAAGATCAGGCGTTGGCCGGGGCGGCTTTTTCGACATTGATCATCCAGGGAACGCCGAAGCGGTCCGTGAGCATACCGAAGCGCTGGGCCCAAAAGGTTTCGCCGATGGGCATGGTAACGGCAGTGGCATTTTCGGCGAGGGCGGCGAAGATTTGTTCGGCCTTGGCGACGTCGTGCAAGCCGATGTTGATGGAAAAGCCTTGTTGCTTGTGGAAGCGGCCCGGAGGCGCGTCGGAGGCCATGAGGATGGTGTTGCCGATGGTCATGCGGGCGTGAAGGATTTTTTTCTGCCATACGGGAGGAACCTGGCAGGAGGCGGGCGAACCTTCGTGCGGGAGCAGGGATTCGATCTTTCCGTTGAAGAGCTTTTCGTAGAAGCGGAAAGCTTCTTCGCAGTTGCCGTTGAAGTAGAGATAGCAATTGAATTGCATTGCGGAGCTCCTTTGTTGGTTGCTGGATTGATGGAGAGTCATCAGTGATCAGTCATCAGTGATCAGAAAGATGGATAACAGCGAGCAGGAAGCGGGGCGCAGGCATGGCTCAGGTGCCGGAGGCGGCTGACTGGGCGGTGGCGGCGTCTTTCAGTTTTTGGATGTCGATTTTGGACATTTGGAGCATGACCTTCATGGCGCGTTGGGCGATCTGCGGATCGGAGTGACCGAGGAGCTCACCGAGAACTTTGGGAATGATTTGCCAGGAGAGGCCGTACTTGTCGGTGAGCCAGCCACAGCGGTCTTCGCGGCCGCCGGAGGAAAGCTTGCTCCAGAGGGCGTCAACTTCTTCCTGGGCTTCGCAATTCACGAAGAGGGAGATGGCGGGAGTGAATTTGAAATGCGGGCCGCCATTGAGGGCGAAGAATTCCTGGCCTTCGAGCTGGAAGGTGATGCCCATGACGGAGCCCTTCGGACCGGGGCCGGCTTCGCCATAGCGGGAGATTTTGCCGATCTTGGAGTTTTTGAAGATGGAAGTGTAGAAGTTGGCGGCCTCTTCGGCTTGGTTGTCGAACCACAGGAAGGTGATGATTTTTTGCATCTGGGCTCCTTTTTCTGAAACCGGCAAGATCTTTGGTTATTGCCTTTCGATCGGCCGCACAGCCAGGAACGGCTGTGCCACCGGAAGCGCTCACGCGGCGCCGGATTTTTTGGAGGCGGCAAGCTTTTCGCCAATGGCTTTGTGGTGATCGACGGCATCACTGGGGTGGAAGTCTTCGAGTTCAAAGACTTGGCGGATTTCCAATTCACACTCCTGGTCAGGTCCGTGGGGAGGCGGAACGCGCTTGGCCCAAGCCAGGGCTTCGTCGCGAGATTTGACGTTGATGATCCAGTAGCCCGCGATGAGCTCCTTGGTTTCGGGGAAGGGGCCGTCGATGACGGTGCGTTCGCCGGAAGAGGTGCAACGCACCCGGAAACCCTTGGAGGTGGACTGCAGACCGGCCAGATCCACTAGGACGCCGGCCTTAAGAAGTTCTTCGTTGTATTTGCCCATCGCAGCGATCAATTCATCGCTCGGAAGCTTGCCGGCTTCGGAATCCTTGCTGGCTTTGACGATCATCATGAAACGCATGGAGCGATCTCCTTTGGGGGATGCGTTGTTTCTACCAGTAAGACGAACGGGGCGGGGTGAAATCGACAGGGTTGGCCGTTACGTTTTGGGGAGGCCTTGGATCTCGACGAGCGGACGGATTTCGACGGTGCCCCAGCGGCCGGCGGGGACCCGGGATGCGATTTCAATGGCCTCGTCAAGGTCTTTAGCTTCAATGAGAAAGAAGCCGCCGAGCTGTTCGCGGGTTTCGGCAAAGGGGCCATCGGTGACGACGCGCTTGCCGTTTTCGAGGCGGAGACTGGTGGCGGTGGAGGTGGGCTGGAGCGGAGCGGCGCCGAGGAATTTGCCCTGTTCATGGAGTTTGTTGGCGAAGGCGGTGGATTCGACGTAGCAGTGTTCGCGCTGCTCCTGGGTGACGGCGGTGTTTTCTTCGAAGTACATCATCAGCATGTATTTCATGGGGCCTCCTGGGTGGTGCGAAGCGCTTGGGTTCGCGGGTTGGTGTCAAGATGCGCCAGTTGAGATCCTTCGGGGTGCAAACGGCGCGCCCCTCAGGATGACAAAATCTCGTTTTGCCCGGACCGGGATCTCCAAACGAGTGGTTCCCTGCTCTGAGGATTAGACGAATGGGGCGAAACGAAATCGACAGGGGTGCCGTAAGATAAAGCGGACGAACCATGAGTTCCCCTGCAGCCATCGCCGTCGAAACCGTGTACCGCACCGAATGGGGCCGAATTGTGGCGACCCTGATCCGGCTGCTGGGGGATTTTGACCTAGCCGAGGAATGCGCACAAGAAGCGTTTACGGCGGCGGTGGACCAGTGGGAAGAGAGCGGGGTACCGGGCAATCCGCGGGCGTGGATTATCCAGACGGCGCGGAATAAGGCGATTGACCGGATCCGGCGGCAAGGGCGTTATGCGGAGAAGCTGGCGCTTTACGGAAACTCGGAACTGGGAACGGAAGTCCAGACGCCCGATTACAACACGAGCGAGATTCCCGATGACCGGCTGCGGCTGATTTTTACGTGCTGCCATCCGGCGCTGGCGCTGGAGGCGCAGGTGGCGCTGACGTTGAGAACGCTGTGCGGGCTGGAGACGGATGAGATTGCGCGGGCGTTTCTGAGTTCGACGACGACGATGGCGCAGCGGCTGGTGCGGGCGAAGCGGAAAATACGCGACGCGAAAATTCCGTATGCGGTGCCGGAGCTACGGGAGATGGAAGCGCGGCTGGACGCCGTGTTGACGGTGATCTATCTGGTGTTCAACGAGGGTTACACGGCGACGCGGGGGAGTTCCCTGCTGCGCGGAGATTTGTGCAGCGAGGCGATCCGGCTGGCGCGGCTGGTGGTGAGTTTGATGGCGCCGTACCCCCCGCGAGAAGCGCTGGCGTTGCTGGGATTGATGCTGCTGCATGACGCGCGGCGGGAAGCGCGGACCGATGCCGCAGGAGAGATAGTGGTGCTGGAAGAGCAGGACCGCGGATTATGGAAAAAAGAGCAGATTGCCGAGGCGCTGCCGCTGGTGCGCGAGGCGATGGAGGATGCGCCGGGCACTATGGCGCTGCAGGCAGCGATTGCGGCGGTGCATTGCCGCGCGGCGCGGGCCGAGGAAACGGATTGGCGTGAGATTGTGCGGCTGTATGGGGAATTAGAGCGTGTGCAGCCTTCTCCGGTGGTGGCGCTGAATCGAGCGGTGGCGGTGGCGATGGCGGAGGGACCGGAACGAGGTTTGGCGTTGATGGAGGAGCTGGAGGCGGGGAGCGATTTGCAGAACTACCATTTGCTGCATGCGGCGAAGGCGGATATGCAGAGGAGATTAGGGAGATTTGCGGAGGCGGCGCAGGAATATGAGAAGGCACTGGGGTTGGTGACGAATGAGAGCGAGAGGAGATTCCTGGAGAAACGATTCAAAGAGGTGACGAAGTAAGGAGCAAAGAAAGAGAGAGAGAAAGAGAAGACAGCTTAACGCAGAGGGGCTGAGGGCGCAGAGGAAGAACGGAAGCGGGAAGGAGCGGCGGGCGTTGGATCGGGAGAGTTGAGTCGCGCGTGCTCTGGGGAGCCTTCAAGTTCGGTTGGTGGGCGGGTTTGGAACGGCTGCACAGGCAACAGTGCCTGTGCCACCTTCCTGGTGCGGAAAAAGACACAGGCTGAAGCCAGTGCCACCGGGCGGGCTAGGGTTTGGGGGCGGCGTTCCACATTTCCTGCTGGATTTTCCATTCGCCGGAAGCGTCTTTGTGGAGGACGAAGAGAATTTTGCCGTAACCTTCCATGACGGGTTGGTTGGGAGGCTGAAGCCCCTGCGTTTCGAGACCCCATTCGGAGGCCCATTCCCCGGAAACCTGGATGTCGTGGAAGTCGATTTTTTCGCGAACGATGCGGTAGCCGGGCATCTGCGCGGAAATGTCGTTGATGAATTTGCCGATGTTGGCCCGGCCGGCCAGGGGGGCCATGCTGGGAAGAAGGCTGACGCCGTCCTCGGCCCACATGGCGATGATGGCAGGATTGTCCATGCGGAGATGCGCATTGATGAATTTTTCGTTGAAGGCCAGGATTTCGGAGTTGGGATCGGCGGAGGGAGCGGGAGTTTGCGGCAAGGAGTGCGGGAAAAGGAGGAGGGAAACCATGGCCAGGAAGGTCGAACGACACGCGGTGAGCATGAGCGTACCTCCTGGAGGACGTTCATATCGGAATTGAGGAGAAATTGGAAGAGGGTGTTTCGGAAGAGTGACCTTTCCGATTTCGCGGGACAGTGGAGTGCCGAAGGAAGAAGGGCGAAAGCGGAAAGTCATAGAGCGGAGTTGCGAGCACGAGGGATTTCGCAAGGGAGGGAGTAGCGCACAGCCAGGAATGGCTGTGCTACATGGCGATGGGGTCGTTGGCGTGGCGGGAGACGTACCAGCAGGGTTTTTGATCGGAGTGGGGGAACAAGGTGCGGGTGCAGGGGACGTCTTCTTCGGGATGGATTTCGTCGAGTTGGTATTCGGTTTTGTTGCCTTTTTCGGGAATCGCGAGCATGCGAACCCGATGGACGGAGGAACCGGGAGTGCCGAGCGTGGGAGCCGCGAGGCGGAGGTGGTACCAGGTCAGGTCCACGGCATAGATGACGAAGAAGAGGAACGCAAACGCGGCGATAGCGCGGGTGATGAAACGAACCGCGGGCGAGGCTTGCGTTTGCGAGGGCATAGTGATTTTTGTGGGAGGTATTTTGCCTTGGGGCGCGCCCGTAAGGAAGCAGGAAATGCGGGGAAAGGCTCAGACGCGTGGGTGGTAAGGCCCAAGGAGCGGACGGAGAGGGATTCGAAGAGGATTCCCTTATAACTCAACTGGAGGCAAGGGAAAGAGTTACCGGAGAGAGCAGGATCGAGCCGAATTGGCAGGAAACCTGCTCCTTAAAATGCGGACCCGTCCCGTGTGGGGGCCGCACATCTTCCTTCCAGGTCCGTACCAGGTCACGTTCTTAGCCCCCATACTGGACAAGCCGCCATGCCTGGGCGGCAAATTCCCCCGACAATGAGAGAGTGCCCCAGGCGTGGGGCGAGCACGATGCCGACGGGTAACGGGTGTAGCCTAGGGCGGAGGTGTCCTATGAAACTCCTGATGGCTCTGGATGGCTCGACCGGATCGGATGCCGTCCTGAAAGAGGTTGCGGCACGGCCCTGGCCGAGTGGCTCAGAGTGCTGCTTGCTGACCGCGATCGATCCTTACTTTTATACGAAAGCGCCGCTGGTTTTGGCCGAGGCGAAGAAAGACGCGCAGGCCGCGTTGGACGACGGCGTGGAGCA
>Ga0335078_10018197_pt1 | contig 10450 bp, 9 predicted proteins | sample Lox_Sample_32_FD_206711 | JGI IMG/M metagenome (GOLD analysis project Ga0335078, IMG submission 206711) | Soil microbial communities from Loxahatchee National Wildlife Refuge, Florida, United States - Lox_Sample_3.2 | ecosystem: Environmental > Terrestrial > Soil > Wetlands | place: USA: Florida...
TTGAAAATGCAGCAGCACACGACTTTTACGAATCGGCTGCTCTACCAGCTGAGCTACGTCGGCTTGTTCTCGATTCTAAATGCGCAGCAGCGCAGCGTAAAGCGCCCTAGGCCGCCTTGGCCGCGGCCAGCGCGTCGTATTCCTTCTGCGACTCGCCGGGCAGCAGCACCCACATCGTATAGACTCCCATGGCGGTGCCGAGCGGAATGTTGAACAGCGAAACGAACGCCAGCACCAGCGCCAGAAGGCGCGCCCATGATTCGTGCCGCATCAATCCCCAGCCGGCAAGGAATCCGCACGCCGCTTTGAGCAAAATGACGATCCCGAGCGTGGTGAACAGCGAGGTCAAGAAGCCCGCAGGCACGTCGGGCGGCACTCCTTTCATCTCGTGCAGATGCGGAAACAGCGAAGTCCCGAGAATCAGCAGAAACAAACCGGCCACTGCGTTGAACGCCGAAATGGCCAGCCATAGGATGCCGAGCAGATGGGTATGCTGCTGCACGCGGCCAGGAAGCCGTTGTGCCACCGCCACTGGACCAAGAATCTTCTTGCCGCACGCGCTGCAGAAAGCCTGCCCTGGTTGAACCGCTGCGCCACATCCATCGCAGAACATGACCGTCCTCCAGTCATTCCGACCGTCACAAGATACTCAACAGAGGATACGCGAAGAAACCGGCACGGTTCCGTGTCGTGCATCACGCATCGACACTCGCGTTTTTCCGAAATGACAATGCAGAAAACGAAAAGGCCGCCCGGCAACATGGGCAGCCTTTTCTTCAAGGGAGAATAGTTCCAACGGAGGCTTTAGATTCCGTCAAAACTTTCTGGACGAATCTTACGAGTCAAAAAAACGGGGTGTCAAGCAATTTTTCGTAAATAAATGCCTTTGTTTTCAACTGTTTACAAAATTGGTCAATACATCGCGAAATTGCAGCAAATTGAGACGGAAACCCCTTTCCCAGTCGATAAGCCAAGATTTCTGAAGAACTTAACGACGATTTGCCTCGCCCGGCGGAGTTTCCGGCCCGGCCGAGACCTCTTCCACCATGGTTTCGGTCACGATGGTTTCGCTCAGGTGCAGGGAGATGAACTCCATTTGCTCAGGCCGGTCGAATACCCTGCCGGGAAAAAGACGCTTTACCAAAATACGCACTCCGCCGAACGCAAGCCCTGCGCCAACGGCAAGCCCGCCCAGGATCATGCACAGAAGAATCAAATTCACCAGAAAATTGGCGATGTTGTTCTTCTTGTCGAAATAAGTGTTTTCGTTCCGGGTGACGCGGGCATCGTAGTTCACCGATCCCAGCAACGTGCGCGCGTCGCCTTCGGAAATCGCTCCCGCCGCGATCGCCACGATCGGTCCGGTGCGCTTGTCAAAGAAGGGCCCCGCCTTCTCCACACTTTCGACGCCAGGCTTCGGCTGCGCCGCGTGATTTGCGGCGTCAATGCGCCGCAGATGTTCGGCGGCCAGCTGCGGTGTGGGGTAGTAAATCAACATCAGCGTGGCGGGACCGGAGGGAGTTGTGTACTGCCCCAGCACCACTTGCGGATCGGCGCTGAAATCCACTAGCCCCCCAGCAAGCGGAGAAGAAATGGCGCCCAGCGCCAGCGGGCCTTCAGCGTATTTCTCGGTATTGGCAACGTAGGCATGGCGCGGCATAAATGCCAGCACGGGAGGCAAAGCACCGGCGTTGCCTCCGGGCAGCGATAGCGTGCCCGCCAGTTCACGCAGCTCAGCCGCCGACATTACCGTCAACTGGCTGAATACGGCGTCCACCACGATCTGACCCCGATAAAACAGAATGCGCGGCCCCAAAGACGCACCCTGGTCACCGATCTCCTCGCGCGCCATCTGCGGGTCCAGATAAAACGTATAGGCTCCAAACGCTCCGCTGGCGTCGGCAAACCGCGCAGCCCGAATCTTCAGCGTTCGCCCGTCGTCACGCGTGTAAGTGGCTTTCTCCAGGCCGTTAAAGCCGTATTCCTGAAGCACGGCGGCGTTGGCCGGGTCGGCCGCCGCAGGGTTCTGGCTGAACTGAGCAACGCCCTGCATCTGCCATCCGGCAAATTGAGTGGGAAGGATTGACTGGCTCTCGGGGCGAGGCGCAGCCGCTGTAGTGTCGCCGGCATGCAATCGGATGCCTAGCAAAGCAACCACAGCCAGCGTCAGCAGGCACCTGGGGAGCTTCATGGGGAGAATCCGCGCGAACAGTCCTTTAACAATTAGACCATAGAACACTCTGAAAAGTTTCCACGGTCGCTTGCCGCGTCGCGCGAACGCTCCGCCATTACCTTCGTGCCCCTACCCAACCGTGCCGAATGCCCCCCATCGGGGCCATTCCCCTGCGCCCTTAACTCAAGGCACACTAGGTACATAGAGATAGGGGAAGAGATGCAATCAAGTCCTGCGGAAACCAATAAACGCCGCCAACAGCGCCGCAAAGCGGTCCTGCCGGTGCGAGTGCGCGGCAAAGACGCTTCCGGGAGATCGTTCGAGGAACTGGCTCACACTCTCGATGTGACGCCCAGCGGCGTGCGGCTGGGAGCGATTCACCACCAACTGGGCGAACTGGAACAGCTCACGATTTGCTACCGCCAGCGGAGGATGGAATTCCGGGTGATTTGGACCAAGAAACTCAAGGGAATCGCCGAATACCAGGTCGGTCTGCAGGCGATGACAAAGGACGCGGAAGCCTGGGGTCTGAGCCCGGCGGATTTCAGGACGCGTGCCGAGGCTCCGGCACAAGCCGGCGCTACGGGAGCGTCAGCAACGGCGTAATCGAAAGGAAAGATCATGAACGTGTTTCGCACATTCTGGCGTGGTGAGCAGGGTCAGGACGTCGCGGAGTATTCGATTATGCTCGCCGTCATTCTGGTGATTGTGATGGGTGCCGTTCATCTGATCGGCGCCAACGCCAACAACATCTTTTCGCAGGTAGGCAGCTCCATCCAGTAAGGCGCTGCGGGAGGCGATCAGCTTTATTGCCCCGCTGCCTTGTCCAGTTTGCTGGCCATCTTCACGCCGCTTAGCCCGTTCACATATTTCGCGATCCCGCGGTAGAGCGATTCTGCGATGCGCTGGCGGTACGCGGCGGTCTCCAGCCTGCGTGCATCTGTGGGATTGCTGACAAAGGATATCTCCGCCAGAATTGAAGGCATATTTGCCCCGATGAGAACGATGAAAGGCGCCTTCTTGACTCCCCGGTCGCGGATCATCGGGCTTTTCGCCGCCAGGCCGCTGTGCAGCGCCTCCTGCACGTCGGCCGCGAATTCCCGCGACTCGTCAATCTTGTCCCGCAACGCGATTTTCTTCACCAGATCCTGCAATTCGTAGATCGATTTTTCGGAAACCGCATTCTCGCGCGCCGCAACCTCCAACGCATCGGGCGACGATGTGAAGTTCAAGTAGTAAGTTTCCACCCCGCGCGCCGAAGCATCGTGGCTGGAGTTGGCGTGCACGGAAATGAACAGATCGGCGCGGGCCTGATTCGCAATGGCGGTGCGCGTCTCCAGTGGAATAAAGGTATCGTCTTTGCGGGTGTAGACCACCTCCGCGCCAAGCCTCGCCTCCAGCAGTTTTCCCAGCCGCTTGGACACATCCAGCACCAGATCTTTTTCTTCTAGGCCATTGGGACCAATCGTCCCGGTGTCGTGGCCGCCATGGCCCGGATCGATCACGATCTTGCCGATCTTCAGCCCCAGCGCCCGAATCAGCGAGCGGTCGCCGTTCGCGGTGGGTTGTGCCTCGTGGACCTCCATATCGTCGAGGGCATCCTGGTCATCGGGAGTACTTGGGTGCGATGAGGAGGTCTTTCTGGCCTGGCGTCCTTTTCCGGCGCGTTGCCTGGCCGCCACAGCGTTGGATGCTGTGCCCTCATCTGAATCAGACGACGCCTCTTTCGCCTCAGGCAGGTTCTTGACGGATGTTGGGCGCGTGGCGGTTAAAGCTGCATCTTCCGTTTCCGGTGGCTCCAGTTTCGCGACCTGGGGAGAAGCGTCATCGTCATCCGCTTCCACGATCTTCTTCACCAGCCTTGTTGGCGTCGCGCCAGCTGCTTCGCCAGGAGACAGGCCAACATTCGTATGGCCGCCGGCTTCGGTGGCAAGGACCGATCCTGCGGATGCTCCGGCAGGCAGACCCGCGTCTGAACCGGCAAGCGGTCCGGCGCCGGTCCTCCGGGCGGTCCCGTCGGATTCCGTCGCCGAATCGTCCTTCGGTGTTTTCTTCTGTGCGTTCTTGCCGTGAATATCAATGATCAGACGATAGGGATTGGGCAGCAGAAACGCGTCGTACTTGTAAAGATTGTCCACTTCGAGCACGACCCGCGTCCGCCCTGGAGCGAACTGCGCCACCCGGATTTTCTTCAGAAAACCGTCGTCCACGTCGAAGCTTTTGCCCACCAGCGTCGAGGCCAGCTTCGTCCCGTCCAGATCAAAAAAGATGCGGTCAGGATCGGTGATGCGCTGCGACTGAAACTGGACGTCGCCTTCCACGTCGATCGCAACGCGTGTGTAATCCGGAGTGGACCAATGCCGAATGCCGGTAACCCGCGGCAGCCGGCCGGAGCGGCGCTCCGCCGTCTCCTTATCCGAGGAATTGTCCTGGGCAGAGTCGTCGCCCGCAGTTTCGCCAGATGATTCTTCTTTGTGTGAGGCGACCTGCGAGGCGGACCCGGGCGCCGCATCCTTGTTCGCCGGGACCTCTCTCTTGTCCGCGTTCGCTTTCTGAGGCTGTTTGTCAAACGGAGCCGCTTTCTGCGATGCGGCATCCTGATCCAGTTCGGCAATCGCCTGTTTTGCCTCATCCGCCAGGCGGTTGTGAGGATAGCGGCGGAGAAATTCACGGAACGTCGCCCGCGCCGCTTCCGGCTGATCGAGATCGTCCTTGTAAATCTCGCCGATGGTGAACAAACCATCGAAGCGATATTTGCTGCCCGGGTATTCGCGCCGCAGGAACTTGTACTGTGTGATGGCTTTGCTCAGGATTGCGTTGTCATCGAACCGCCGTCCCATTTCCACCTGCATTTCTGCCACTGCCACCACGCTGGGATCGGCCTTGGTGGAAGTCGGAGCGCCCAGATACACGCTGCGGTAGCAGTTGATGACGCGCTGATAGTCGTGGCGCGTGCGCTCGGTTGCCGGGCGGCCATTCAGCGCCTCGCGCAGGCGCTCGGCGGTAGCAAAGCGCTCCCGCGCCCACGATTCGCTGTGGCGCACCCGCGCATGTGCCGGTAAGACGCAGAGAACGGCAAGCAAAGCCGCTCCGCACACACTGCGCCGGCGCAATGAGGTCTTCACGAAAACCAGTCCCTAGCCTTCGTTCTGAATCGGTTGTCCAAACATCCGGGTACCTGAGAGAGACTTCCTAAATCGATGCCGAAAATCTATTCGGTGTTGGTTATGTACAACACGCCCCGCGCATCCCGCTCCACCCGAATGGGATCGCGCGAAGCGCCCTGGCTGCTGACATCGAAGCCACCGTAATACAAGTTGGTGATGCGCCTGACGTAATTCTGCGTTTCCGCGTAGCGTGGAACTCCAGAACTGCGCGCCACCGCGCCCGCGCCCGCATTGTAAGCGGCCAGGGTCAATCGCAGGTCGCCATCATAATTTTCCAGAAGTTGTTTCAGATGGCGCACACCCGCATCGATGTTTTGTTCCGGATCGAAAGGGTTCTTCACTTTCAGCTGCCGGGCAGTCGAAGGCATAAGCTGCATGAGCCCCATAGCGCCCTTGCGGGACACCGCGTTGGGGTTGAAATTGGATTCCACCTTCACCACCGCCCGCACAAGGTTGGGATCGACGTTGTGACGCGCCGCTGCCTGTTCGATGGCGCCGTCGATTTCCTCTGGGCTGGCCATCGTTCCGCTGAAGTTGGCTCTGACAATTCTGGCAGTTGCCGACTGGTTTGATTCGTGCCCAAGGTATTGGTTGACCTCGGCCGCTGCCGAACGCGCCGCCCGCATCGCCGCTGCATTCGGTCCCGGTACCGGCTTCCAGCGGTTTTCCTTCGAACTCCAATACATCAACGCCCGCCGAGGCGCTTCCGGAGGCTGCGCACGGCGCGCCACCGGAGTAGAGTCGTTCACATAGATGGTTCGTCCCTTGTCTTGTGTCGCCTTAATACTTTCCGGAGCGCCGTCGGCGCCGGATTCGGCCCACAAGGCAGGCGAGAAGGAAAGGGAGGTCGCAAATACAGCGCTGGCCGTCAGCATTCCTGCGATTTTCAGGCGCTTTCGCATAACCGGGTTTCAGCTCAAACACTTACAAACTCAGCGAAGACAGACTTCACCCCCGCCGCCTGCCACCCGGAACCTGAAGGAGAATCTTTACACCAGAGTAGATCGATTATAGGATCGGAGCCCTCAGCCGGCAACCACTCCAAAGGGCATAGAACCACCGAAGTAATCTCGGTAATCTGCTGATAATACGAGCCTTAGAAATTGCTCACGAGGCCTTCTCCAGCGCCGCCGCAAAGGCGTCGAGCGATAGCGAGCGCAGCAGGTTGCGCCGCATACCGCGCTCGACTTCGGCGAGTTGCTCGGCGGCAAAAGCGATCCAATCGAAATCTGACGAGTCCGCCAGCTTTTTGAGCTCCGACCGAATATCGCTATTGCGCACCAACTGCGGTGCGCCGGAACCCAGAAACATCAGGTCGCGAAGCAATGAATAAAGCGTGTGAATCAATTCTTCGGTTTTCTCACGTCCTTCGGCGCCCTGGCGAAACGATTCGGTGACTTTGAAGACGTCGCTGTGCCCGCCGCGCGCCAGCACGGACTTGAGGATGGTCAGCGCGCCCGCCCGCGCCGCAGCATATGCTTCCAGATCAAAATTGCGTGCCCGCCCCACCGCGCCTTCCGTGAGCCCTGCGACCAGTTGCCGCTGCGCCTGCGTCCATTCCGGATGATGCCTGGCCAGGTCGCGTTCAATTTCCTCCGCTGGCAAAGCGCCTAAAGGAAAAATGGGCGCGCGCGAGCGGATCGTCGGTAGTAATTCGCCGGCATTTTCCGCGAGAAGAAAAATCGTGGCGAACTCTGGCGGTTCTTCCAGCACCTTGAGCAGAGAATTTGCCGCCTCCTTCATAAAAGCTGAGACGGTGAATATATAAATCCGCTCGGCGCCTTCCGCCGGGCGGTAATACACACTTTCGATGACCCGGCGGACCTGATCTACTTTGATCATCATTTGCGGCGGGTCGGGCGGGATGATGAGGACATCGGGATGCGTTTGCACGAAGATCCGTGTGTCTTTCTTGTCGGCCTCGCGCAGCGCTTCGCGCGTCTCTACGGCCTCGACGAAGCGCGCATCGAGATCTCTTGCCTGCGCGATCCGGAGACAGTTCGAGCATTTCCCGCAGAAATCCGGGAGGCCTTCCGCGTTCCCAGGATTCAGGCAGTTCATTGCCTGCGCCAGCATCAGGGCTAAAGTGTATTTGCCCGCGCCGCGTGCCCCGGAAAGTATTACGGCATGAGGAAAGCGCTTGTGCGCCAGCATCTCACGCAGCCGGCGGACGGTCTCGGCATTCCCATAAAAATCAGAAAAAGACATAGTCGCTTAGTCGAAATCTACCACGGCGATACGGGGAGACAGAGAAAACACGATGGAAACATCTTCTCGGTTCTCGGTTATTCCGTGGTGAATACCTATAATTTCAGCTTCTTCCTCACCACTTCCAAAATCCGTTGGTGCGTTTGCCCCGGTGTTCCTCTCGCGTCGACTACTACAACGCGTTGGGGCTCGCGCGCGGCAATCATTCGATAGCCTTCCCGCACCCGGGCAAAAAATGCCCGCGTCTCCTGCTCAAAGCGATTTTCATCTCCGCGCCCCCGGCCCTGAGAGCGTGTCCGCAGATTGCGGCGGCGGGCGCGCCCCACACTCATCACCGGATCGGATTCCAGCAACAGCGTCAGATCCGGTTGCAAGTCTCCGCACAGCACTCGATGAAGCTCCAGCACCGGTTCGCTTCCCAGTTTCCGGCCGCTCCCCTGGTAAGCCTCGGTGGAATCCGTAAAGCGATCGCAAAGTACGATCTGCCCTCGCTCCAAGGCAGGCTCAATCACCTCCGCGAGGTGTTGCGCTCGCGAGGCAAACATCAGCGCCATCTCCGCCAGCGGCGAAAGGCCTTCGGTCGTCGAATCGAGGAGGACGCGGCGAATCCTTTCTCCGGCAGGCGTCCCTCCGGGCTCGCGCGTTTCAACTACTTTGAACCCACCTTCGCTCAACGCTGCCGCCAGCTTGCGCATTTGCGTGCTTTTGCCGGTTCCGTCGAGTCCTTCAAAGGTGATGAACTTGCCGCGGCGGGTCACGGCGGAATGATACCAGCACACAATCGCATTCTCCTGCGTGCTGGCCGGTCGCGTGCAACCGTTTTCCGCACCTTTATCGAGCGGAGCCTGTACCCTCCGTCGCCGGGCTGTTATAGTTTTAGGTTCTGCCAAAGCTTCTTCTGGGGTTCAGTTCAAAACTGAAAAAGCGGGGAACAAGCAAAATGAAACTCTCCCGATTTGCGGGGGCAGTCTGCGTCGTAATCCTCTCGATGTTCTCTTTTCTTTTGTTTCTCTCATCCACCGCCCTGGCTGCCGTCCCAACCGTTACCCTCCTGGTCGACGCAACCACCGCGCCGCGCAAGATTTTTCACGCCACTCTGACCATTCCTGCCAGCCCGGGGGAATTAACCCTTTACTACCCGAAGTGGATTCCCGGCGAGCACGCGCCGGATGGTCCTGTGATCGATCTCGCCGGACTGAAGTTCACCGCCGGCGGACAGACTCTCAAGTGGCGACGCGATCTGCTTGACGGTTTTACCCTCCACGTGGAAGTCCCCAGCGGCGTGAATGAAATCAATGCCGAACTGGATTTTCTTTCTCCGGCGACTTTCGAAGCCGGATTCTCCGCCGGCTCTTCCGCCACCGATAAGCTCGCCGTCATCAGCTGGAATCAGGTGCTGCTCTATCCCAGCGGCTTCGACTATCACGACATCGACTACAGCGCCACGTTACGGCTTCCCGAAGGCTGGAAGTTTGGGACAGCCCTGCCCGTCTCCAGCCAGAACGGCAACGAGATCCATTTCGCCACCGTTCCGCTGAACATGCTGGTCGATTCCCCCGTGCTCACGGGCGAATATTTGAAAGTGGTGCCGCTCGCGCCCGAGCCTCCTACCGAAATGGACATCGCCGCCGATAGCGCCGCCGACCTCGACGCTCCACCCGAAGTTTGGGACCACTACAAGAATCTGGTCGAACAGGCGCAAAAACTCTTTGGCGCCCACCACTATCGCGATTATCACTTCCTCTATACGCTCAGCGATCACGTAGCGCACTTCGGACTGGAGCATCACGAATCCGATGACAGCCGTGTCGGCGAACGGGGTCTGGCCGATGAAACCGCGCGCAAGCTCAATGCCGGATTGCTCCCCCACGAATATGTGCACTCGTGGAATGGCAAATATCGCCGTCCCGCCGATCTCACCACCACCGATTATGAGCAGCCGATGAAGGACGATATGCTCTGGGTCTACGAAGGTCTGACCAACTATCTGGGCACGGTGCTGACCGCGCGCAGCGGACTGCTCACTCCCGAGGAAGCCCGCGAGGATCTGGCCATCACCGCGGCGGAACTGGATCACACCCCGGGCCGCACCTGGCGCAATCTGCAGGACACAGCCGACGCCGCACCCGAGCTCTATTTCGCTCCCGAGGCGTGGCATTCCTGGCGGCGAGGCGTCGATTTCTATGACGAGGACACCCTGAACTGGTTGTGGGTTGACGTAATCATCCGTGAGCAAAGCAAAGGCAAAAAGTCGATTGACGACTTCTGCCATCTCTTCCACGGAGCGCCCAGCACTCCGCCCATGGTCAAGACCTATACCTTTGACGATATCGTGAGTGCGCTGAATGAAATCGTTCCCTATGACTGGCGCGCCTTCTGGATCGAGCGTTTAACCACCCACAGTCCGCACGCGCCGCTGGGCGGAATCGAAGGCAGCGGATGGAAACTCGTCTATGACGAAACCCCTTCAGAAATCGAGCGCGAGGCCGAGGACGGCTTTCACTTCGTTGATGCCAGATATTCAATTGGCCTTAACCTTCGTGCTGACGGCCGAATCGTGGACACGATCGAAGGAATGCCCGCCGCAGAGGCGGGTATCGGTCCCGGCATGAAGCTCATCGCCGTCAATGGCCGCGAGTTTAGCCCTGAAGTTCTCCGGGACGCCCTGAAAGCCGGCAAGACCGGCAGCGAACCCCTGGAGTTGCTGGTGGAAAATACCGATTATTACAAGACGTACAAGCTCGACTACCACGGTGGCGAACGCTATCCCCATCTCGTGCGCGAAGAATCCAAACCGGATCTGTTGAGCGAAATCTATAAAGCGAAGTAGTAACTCGCGTTTTGAAAGGGCGTGGCTTCAGGCCGCGCCACGTGAGACATGTACCTGCGACACGGCGTCATC
>Ga0335078_10018200_pt1 | contig 10450 bp, 10 predicted proteins | sample Lox_Sample_32_FD_206711 | JGI IMG/M metagenome (GOLD analysis project Ga0335078, IMG submission 206711) | Soil microbial communities from Loxahatchee National Wildlife Refuge, Florida, United States - Lox_Sample_3.2 | ecosystem: Environmental > Terrestrial > Soil > Wetlands | place: USA...
TTTTGGGTCCATAACCGAAGTCAAAGTCTTCCTCATCCTCATCATAATCATCGAAAGCCATAGTTATCACGTAGAAATTACTGAGTAGCCCGTATAAATTTTTCTTTTGCTGAAGTGCTGAGTACAGCTTTTGGTTTGTTGCATTTTTACTTGGGGACGAGCTGAATCTGGAAGAGGGATGGCCACAGTTTCCCTGTTACGAACAGCCGGTTGTTGGCACTGTCGTAGGCTATGCCATTGAGAACATCCGCGTTCTGACTTTCGTTCTTCGGTAAAAGCCCCGTAAGGTCTATCCATCCTATTACCTGGCCGGTCTGTGGCGAAATCATGGCTATGCGGTTGGTCTGCCAGACGTTGGCATATACGGTGCCGTTGATGTACTCAAGCTCGTTCAGCTCGGTGACCGGGCCGCTGTTATCATGCACTGTGACGTTGCCTATGAAGGCAAAGCTCACGGGGTCAAGAAAATACAGGGTGGATGTGCCATCGCTCATGATAAGGCAGCTCCCGTTGTTAGTCAATCCCCAGCCCTCGGTAGGGTATGTGAACTCCTGCAGAAGCGTGAAGTTCATGTCGTAAACGAAACCTATGTGGGATTGCCAGGTCAACTGGATGATCCTGTCGCCGAAGACTGTCATCCCCTCGCCGAACAGGCTGCTGTTCAAATAGATTATTTTTTGTACAGCACCAGTCTCAAGGTCTACTTGGCGCAGGCTTGAGTTTCCGTAAAGACCAGTGCTCTCGTAGAGCGAGCCGTTGAAATAGGTCAACCCCTCTGTAAACGCACTTGGGTCATGCGGGTACGTCGCGACAACTTTGTAGCCGTAAGTGGGGATTGATGAGCTGGAGGTTGATAGATTTATCCCGGCCACGACTATCACGATCAGTGTGGCCAAAAACAGGGTGCACAGCACGATGATGTTTTGTTTTCGCATTGCGGAAGATAATTTGCTTGGGATATAAAAAGCTTCCAAAAACAGGCCTCGAATTTAACCTGAGCTGAAAGCATTTTGCCTTCGGCGCCAAGCAGACAATTTCAATGTTACCCGCCGAAGGCCGCTGCAGTTGTCTACTAGTCAGATCGCTGATGAAAGAAAAATTGAGAATGCCGATCTATTATAATGAAAAATATTCACCGATGGAGTTAAATGTCGCTGCCCAAAATATTCTGCCATTTCACGAGGAGTATTTATGGCGCCCGAAGCCGGCAATGTTCCATGGGACGACGCGGATCTTAGTGCCATAGTTGAGAGGCTGAGGAGGATAAGGGCAAGCTTGATCCAAATGGAATCTGCGGTCGATCTTTCGCAATTTGGTGACCGCAAACCGAGCGCTAGAAACCTGCTTCACTACCTTGCCCTACGCCACTTCGATATCCATGACATACAGGAGAGGCTCTCTCTCATGGGAATATCCTCGCTGGGGAGGGCCGAGGGGCACGTCCTCTATAACCTCGATGCTGTACTTGCAATTCTTGGGAGGGTTTGCAACATAAATCAGCCTCCGGAAGTTGTACAAAACAACAGTTACGTGACGCCTTCACGGGGCAGGGAACTTTTGGAAAAAAATACAGAGGCGCTCTTTGGGCCAAAGGGAAGGGAGAGAGGAGTGCGCATCATGGTAACCATGCCGACCGAGGCGGCTACAGATTATGCCCTCGTAAGAGACCTTGTAGCCAGCGGCATGGACTGCATGAGAATCAATTGCGCGCATGACGCGCAGCCGGAATGGCTCAGAATGATCGAAAACCTCCGCAGGGCGGAGAAGGAAACGAGCAAAAAGTGCAGGATTCTTATGGACTTGGCGGGGCCCAAACTCAGGACGGGAAGGCTTAAGCCGGGACCCAGAGTTGTGAAATGGCGCCCCCTGCGCAATGTTTTTGGGCTCGTCGCTGCGCCTGCCAGAGTATGGCTGACGCCATCCGAAAAACCCGAGAGCCCGCCAAGTACCGCGCAGGCGTCCCTACCGCTCCCGGCTAAATGGCTTGATGAACTCGAGCCTGAAGACATCATCCGCTTCAGGGACACAAGAGGGGCAAGAAGGCGGTTGTTAGTTTCGGGAAAGGTAGGAAGCTCGCGGTGGGCAGAGTGCCGGAACACGTGTTATGTGAAGACGGGTACCCGCATGGCCTTCAGGCGTCCCAGCCCGACCTCAGGTCCCTGGAAATGGGTGGAAGCGAAGGTCGGAAACCTTCCACGAGTTGAGCTGCCAATAATCCTTCGGAGGGAGGATATAATATTACTTTCAAGGCGTAGCCTCATAGGGAGATCTGCTGAACGCAAAGGCGACGAGCTGAAGCCAGCCATCATCTCCACAACGCTTCCGAAGGCTCTTTCCAAGATCGTGCAGGGGCAGCGCGTATGGTTCGATGACGGCAAAATCGGAGGGCTAGTCAAGTCCGTGTCGGCGTCCGGGGTTGAGGTTGAGATCTCACATGCGGCAGATGGGGGGAGCAAGCTTTTCTCAGACAAAGGGATCAACCTGCCGGACACCGATGTGTCGGTGCCCTCCCTCACAAAAAAAGATCTTGAAGACCTTGACTTCATAGTGAAGCACGCAGACATTGTAGGATACTCCTTCGTCAACAGGGTCGAGGATTTGAGGATCCTACACAACCGGCTTAGAAAACTGGGAAGGGCGGACATGGCCACAGTGCTGAAAATTGAAACGCTAAAGGCTTTCGAGGAGCTCCCAAGTCTACTTCTTGCCTCGATGTGCGGGCCGGCGGCTGGGGTAATGATTGCCAGGGGGGACTTGGCCGTCGAGGCGGGCTACGAGAGACTTGCGGAGATCCAGGAGGAGATATTGTGGCTTTGCGAGGCGGCGCACCTGCCTGCGATATGGGCAACGCAGGTACTTGAGAGCCTCACCAAGAACGGACTCCCGAGCAGGGCGGAGGTCACGGATGCCGCTATGGCTGATAGGGCGGAGTGCGTCATGCTTAACAAAGGACCGTTCGTCGTTCCAGCGGTGCAGGCACTGGACAATATCCTAAGGAGAATGCAGGTGCACCAAATGAAGAAGAGCCCTATGCTCATACACCTCGGTATCGCGGACACCTTTTTCAAGGAAAAAGGAATCTCCTTGGATGGTTGAAAAGATGGGGAGCATATAGAATAGGCAGATCATGTAGAATATTCGCTCCGTCCCGTCAGAGGCGTGTGGGTGCCTGAAGAGTTATTTGCCACTTTCGGGTCACCAATACTTCCATGGTTCAACTTCAACTCCGAGTATAAATAAGTGTTCAATTACGACAAAGTCCTACTTTGGCTGATTTCGAAATATGTCTGCTTCTCTTGGCAGAAATAAAGATAGGTTTTCCTTTCTTTTTCAAGACTTTTTGGCTGCGCCTAATTTTGGAAGCTTTTCGCCGCCAGTGCCTTAGCCCTTTCCAGCCCCTCCCGCAGTATGTAGACGGTACCCTCTGTCGTTTCATGCTTCAAGTTTAGCTCATCTGCAATCGCCATGGAGAGGGCTTCATGCTTTTCCCTATCGCCTATGCCCGTGTCCACGTAAAGGCACCTCGAGTACCCTCCGAACATCTTCTTGATGAACCACATTTCGCCATATTTCTGGTATTTCGGTGCGTCGAGATGCATGTCCTTAATGATCCTCGCCATCCCAGCCTCGGAAAAAAATGGTGTGTTGTACAGAGTTCCGGCGCATTTTTTCCTTTCCCTTTCATAAGCGGAGGGGCTCAAAAGTATGGATATGCAGTCGTCGGTCTCCAGCATCACCGTAGGTACCTTGAACTGCTTTGTAATGCCGGTCAGCGACTGGCAGAACCCGTAGCCCAAGAAGACCGCGTCGACCTTTCCCTCGAGGGAATTCACCTTGTCTATGATGGTCTTCTTCATGTTTTCGGGATGCGCGTGGAGCCCGAAATCAAGGTACTCTCTGCATACTACGTCTGGGTCTCCCCGGGTAAGCACCTCTATTTCGCCCTTAAGTGCCTCGCATGCAACTATACCAAGCCTCATAATGCTCAACTTCTAATAATATGCAGCAAATTAAAAGAAAAAATAAAAAGATAAAGGTTAAGCTATTTTTTTGCCCGCCTCGTATGAGGCACTCTGGTTCCAGACCTCTGCAACACCGAGTGTCCAGACACCGCGCGCCTGGAGCCCGATTCGCTTCAGGTTTTGGTTCAGCGAGTCGAAGAGCGGCCCTGATGTGATGTATTCTTTTACAGTGCACTTCAGTTCGTAGGACTCGGTGCCGCTGGAAACTGAAACTGAGACCCTCTCATTGTTTTTCTTCATGGCCTCGAGGTTGGCTCCAGTTCTTTTCATGAGTACTGCACCGAAGGCTACGGTGCCAGGCTCCGGAGAAAAGATGCTCCCTACACGGATTACGTGGATCTCGCCGTTGGGCATCTTTGTGGCTAGAACCTTGACCGAATTTGGATCGTTTACGATTTTTGACACATTGTCCGGAAGATTTACCATCTCTTTTTCACCTCTTGGTACTTGAACTGAATAATATATAAGCCATACTTTAATATAATTCTATACGAACAGGTGAACGGGTTTGGAAGATAGCGCTGTGACCAAGCAACTGGAGTCGATCAAGCAGGTTTTGGGAGAATACAACGAATCTGTTATGAACTTACGATATGATGATTTCAAGTCCTTTTTCAGGGAGCAAATGCAGCAGGCAATCAGCGAGTTCAGCTTAAGCAAATCCGCTGTGGAACTTGAAAAAATGAAGAGCTCCCGATGCAGCAAGAAGGCAAACTGCGTCATATACCTTAAGAAGGTCATGGAGGACATCATTACTGCTTTCAACAACGATGATCTGCCGGCTGCGCTGAATACCCTTAACAAATTGGAGTCGGGCATCACTAAGGAGGGATCACCGTGCCTTGATAGGGAGTGCACGAAGTCGGTGAGCAATTTGCTGATGCAGGTGCGGGCGCTGCTGGAGGTCTCCGAGAGGTTCAGGTTCAGGAGGATAAATACCAGTCTCAAGAGTGAAAACCAGATAGGCGACGAGATTCCAGAAAGCGCAGAGAAGATCATAGCGCCACTGTCCAACTGCTGGAGGATAAGGATCCTCGTGTCGCTGGCTGAAGGAAGGAAGAGCTTCACTGAACTGAGTAGATCCCTTGGGCTTAGAACGGGACATCTTCAGTTCCACCTGCTGATGCTTAAAAAGGCAGGTTACGTTGGGAGCGACTTTGATCGAAGTTATGCCATAACTGACAGGGGCGTAACAGCGTTGAAAGGCGTAGTGAACCTTGTGGGGAGTCTTGGTTGAGTATAGTATTGAATAGTGATATTCATCTCGCGCAGTTGCATGACCACGAGAAGGAAAGCCTAAAGAGGTTTTTCATCTTCAGGCTAAGGTGACTCATTGAGGGCATCTTACATGGAGAGAGAAGGCATTAAAAAACTGCTTCCAGTTGTAATAATACTGATTGCCCTAAATCTTTCCACCTTCGCGCTGGCTTACCCTCAAACTATGATAATTAACTCCGGCTGTTGCGCGAGCGTGCCGCTAGCAAAGGATTTTTCGGCGTACTATACGGCGGCGTGGAGGCTTTTTCATGACCCCTCAAATATTTACACCAGAGGGTCATTAGCTGACGGCGGACCCCAGATTCTTCCACAGCCTGAACAGTTCAAATATCTGCCTATATTCTTGGTAATGGTAGCCCCTCTGACGCTTTTGAACTACCAATCGGCCCTCACCGTCTTTGATGTGATTCAGCTTCTCCTTCTTCCGTTAATGGCGCTGCTTGTTTACAAGCTCTTGGCAAATGACAAGAAATCACTGCTGACAATCGGCATAGTAATGGTCGTGGCACTTCTTCAGCCTTCACCCACGCCCAATTGGGGGTTTTCGGTGAGCTACTTCTGGCAGTGGGCAGAGGGGCAAGACAAGGTGCTTAACACGGTAATCCTGCTTCTTTCGTTCTACCTGGGGCAGACCAAGAAACCGACCTTATCGGGCATAGCATTGGCTCTGGGCTCATTTGATGTCCGGTTTTTCCTTCTTGCCTTACCACTTTTCGCCCTTTACAATAAATTGCACCTCAAGAAAGCGGTAGCCGCTCTATTGATAAGCTTGGGCCTATCCTGCTCTCTATTTCTGGTCGGCGGGATAGGGGCCAACTTCATCTCCATGCTTTTTAGTTCAGGCTTGAGCACGCCGCTCTACTATTACGGGTTCATACCACTGCTGACAATAGTTGCCCTCATGGTTGCCGAGAGGAAGGAGCTTTATGATCTTGCGCGCTCTTTTTCCAAGAGACAAGATCGGTCTGCAAACTTCAGAACATGACTCTTGAAAGCAGACTTAGTATTTGCCGTAGTCTGTGATCATTTAAAGATTACTTGTATGCCACTTTATTGTGGTGAAAAATTGTCAGGTGCCTTCGCTTTCATGATTCGGTCTTCAGCCAGCAAAAGAAAATTATGATCCAACTTTAATTGTGTTTTTCAGATCCTCGATAGCTTGGCTAAGAATTATATGGTCGCTTATGGCTTCAATTGTTTCCGTTGGAATGGTAGCTTTAACACGCTCAAGCCTATGTTTTGTTAAACCTAGCTTTTCAACAGTAGTTTTATTCAGATCCACATCTATATGCGTAACTCTCCAAGTCTTCGTATCGATCTCTATTTCGTATACTTTTCCTATGACGCAGGCCTGTTTACTTAAAACTTCCTTTCCCGCAAGCGTATGATAGTCCATTTCTTCTGACCTCAAATTAAAATATTTATTTGAATTAATAAATTTAATGCTATAGCGCGCTCTTTGGACAGTTTTCCCTATAAACGGCAGGTAGAATGAAATTAAACCGAATCATGTGATAAGGTTAGAATTAAGTCACCCAGTACAAAGCTAGGTCATGACCAATGCAACCATGGTAAAAATTAACCTAAGTGCCGGTTTCATAGTTTAGGATCCGAGGCGATTTTTTATAGCCCAATCCATAATTATGGATTTGTGAAAAACTATGGATATTCGCGGGAACACGGTACTTATTACGGGTGGCTCGACGGGCATCGGTTTCTCGCTAGCCGAGGCGCTCGTGGAGGCCGGAAATGAGGTTATAGTGTGCGGAAGACGGCAGGGAAAGCTGGACGAGGCAAAGAGCAGGCTGCCGCAGATACATGCGAAGGCATTCGACGTCTCAAAGGCGGATGAGCGCAAAGCTCTTTTTGAGTGGGTGGAGTCGAGTTTCCCGGACACCAATGTATTGCTGAACAACGCAGGAATCCAAAGGATGATCGATTTCAGGAAAGGCACAGCAGAGTTTTTGGCTATTGAGGACGAAATCGATACCAATTTCAAAGCATATGTGCATCTCGCTGCATATTTCATCCCGCCATTCATGAAGAAGGAGCACGCAGCCATAATCAATGTCTCCTCGGGATTGGGATTTGTCCCCATAGCGGCAATGCCGGTCTACTGCGCCACTAAGGCGGCAGTCCATTCGTTCACAATGAGTTTGAGGCACCAGTTGAGGGACACGCCGATCAAGGTCTTTGAGGTAATACCGCCCACGGTCAACACGGATCTGGACAAGGGAGCACGGGCAAGGAGGGGGCAGACCGACCTGGGGATACTACCAGCCGAGGTCACCAAGGCAGTGATGGCAGCTTTGGAAAAAGACGAGTATGAAATTCCGGTCGGGCAGGCACAAGGCTTGAGGACGGGCGCCAGGAGCAACCCTGATGAGATATTCCAGAGGATGAACCGTTGGTGAAATAATGGTTGGAAGGGCTCAGAACCCTTCCCTAATGGCGTCTGGCTTGGTCGACTTCTTTATATAGTGCCCGCACTTTATGATGGACAATTTCATGAGTTCAATTGACATTACAGTTCAGGGCGAATTTCTAACCCCTAAGATAGTAGATGAGCGCCAAATTTTAGCCGCACTTCAAAGTACTGGAGCTGGCTTTGAAGCCCTGGGCGGCAGTTCCCTTATGCTCACCGAGCCTATTGAGAACAGCGCCGACTCCATACTCGCAGCGAACAGACGGCGTGGCGCAGGTAGCTCGAAGCCGGGCAAAGGGAGGATTAGGATACTGATAGACAGGAGAGAGGAGCGAGTCATAATAGTAGACAACGGGCTCGGGTTCACCGATCCAAGGCATAACGCCGAGAAGCCGTTCGACTCTCTGAAGAAATACGAACCGGAGCTGACCGGAAAATTTGCGAGAGGGCTGCAGGGGTTCCGCTCCTACTGCGAGGAACTCACCTTCATAAGCCGCAGGGCAAAGGTTCCTTCGGATGAGAGTTTCAATGGTGTTTGCGGCAAAACTATTAGGCTAAGCTTCAGGGCTGACAAAATACAGGTCGCCGCAGAGATCGTGCCCGATTCGGAGTTCATGAAATGGAGCTGGGGCGACTTCGACCATGGTGCCGCGGCATTTTACACATGCTGGAAGAGGGGGGAGTTTGCAAAGGTAAGGAAGGAGAAGCTGATAAAAAGAGTCGAGCGGCACTTTGGCGAGTTGATAGAGAAGGGTGAACTGGAGATCATGGTATGGGAGGGGAAGAACCTAAAGGACGGCAAACCGATCCCACTCGGCGAGTTTTACGTTTGCGCCCCGAAGGACTACTCGCAGCTTACCAAAATCGAGATAGAGCCTGTGCCCTACGTCGTCGACGGGCAGGTGAAAGGCGAGATAGTCTTCGAGCTGCACCTGCTGCCTGGTCCCAAAACGGACAAGGACTGCAGGCCCTTCTTGATGTACAGGAACAGACCCGTCGGGGACAACCCAATTTCTCTGATAGGAGAGTTCTCTGAGACGGACGTCTGGAATAGTGCTTATCTAACTGGATTCATCAGGGCAGATTTTTGCGAGATCAACGAGCTGAGGCTCGCCCTCAAACCGGGCCCGGCCCGAGATTTCCTTTATGAACAGCTTTCAGGCATTGAAGGCAGACTTAGGGATGCCATCAAGAGCCACCAGCTTGGCCTCATGGATATGCGGAAAAGCCGAGAGGTGAACCAAATGGTCAATAAGCTGCAGACTTTTCTTAAGAAAAGGGATGTGTTCGACTTCAAGCCTGCCAAGGAGCCTGATCCGGTCCTAGGGAGAAAACCCCGGGATGCGGGTGGGATCGGAGCGGACATGTGCGGGAAGGCAGGCGGGCCTGCCAGCATGGCAGCAAGGAGGGAGGGACATGGAAACCAGGCATATGCCGCGGGGGTCAGAAGTAGAACAATCTCTTCGAACAGGCCGGGCGATTTTGTAACAGAGGGCGAGACCAGTTCCGGCGATTCAGGGAGCTGCGTTCGGGGAAATGTTGGGGAGAACGGCAGCAAAGTAGGGTTCTTCACGACCAGCGACTCTACGGTCAATGCGCAGGCAAGTAACAGGAAGCCGCGCGGGTTCAACATTGCTACAGAGGAGGATGAATTCTCGGATGAACTTTCCAGCTTCGATCCGGTTACGTCTACGATAATAATTAACAGTGCGCACGAAAGGTTCAAGAAAAGAGATGACTCCGGCGAGGTCAACAACAAGGAACTGCTCACTTATCTGGCAGAGCTTTACATATGGGAAATCTGCAAACTAGCAGGGCAGAAGAATCCCGAGTTCAATGTAATGGAGAACTTTTTGAAGATGAAGTATGAGTTTTTCGAAAAATCTAACTCCTGAACTCGGGTTCCCAGCTGAAAAGACGCGTCGCATCCTGGCCGGCGACCATGGACGAAACTAGCTGCGGCGTTCAGCTGAAGCGTTTTGCCCGGGCTGGTCTTGCCGGCGCTTTGGATGTGGAGACGGCCTTTTTTTCATAATGCGCTGTATTTCCTTCCTTTTTTCGCTAATGGATTTCATCAGGATTCTTATTTCAGCCTTCCTGCCCGCAATTTCCAGCCACATGTCATCACATATAAAGCGAACACAGGTCCAGGGTCTAAGGTCGCCTGGGAGCCTGCAGCCGCAACCCTCCTCGAAAAGCAGGCATCGAGTTTTTGTGCTCCCCGAATCACCCGCGCAGTATGCGCCAACTATGGCTTGCTCCAGTTGGATCTGCCTGCCCAGCGCGAAGTACTGTATTTCATCGGTCATGTTAAGGTAGCAGTAAGATGTGTAGGCACAACAGCTTTTTTTGCATGCGGGGCATAGCTTTGATACCGGGCCTTTCATCAGCTCCCGGACCTTTTTCTCAAGCTCATTTACCGACAACGATAACTCGCTGATAGCCACCCTGTTTTTTGGCGACAGGGACGCCCAAATGCCACTGGTTTCATCGAGCCTCTGTATGGCTTCCCTTGCTGCACCCTTTTCGATTGTAGCTGATGGCTGCACTGTGCTCATTGTTACTCCCCGAGGGTAATGGATCTTACTTCTTGAACCAGCCAGCCTCTTCCATTGCCCCGAAGGCTGCCTTGTTTCCAGGTCCGTCTCCTCTTGCTACGTTGACGCTCACACCCTCGCCTACAGCCTCGGTGATGAGTGCCACCGATTTATGGGTGAACCCGGGA
>Ga0335078_10018201_pt1 | contig 10449 bp, 9 predicted proteins | sample Lox_Sample_32_FD_206711 | JGI IMG/M metagenome (GOLD analysis project Ga0335078, IMG submission 206711) | Soil microbial communities from Loxahatchee National Wildlife Refuge, Florida, United States - Lox_Sample_3.2 | ecosystem: Environmental > Terrestrial > Soil > Wetlands | place: USA: Florida...
CGAGATCCACGACGAGACCGAGACCGACTACCTGATCGGCACACCGCTGCTCGCGGATTACCTCGAGGAAGCGCTCAACACTCTCGGCTACTCGCTCGACGATTACGAGAAGGGCCGCCTGTAGCGCAACACCGGCCGGCCGGCGGCGCGCCATGCCCCGTATCGTCACCCTGACGATGAACCCGGCGCTTGATATCGCGACAGCGACCGACAGCGTGGTGCCGACCGAAAAGCTGCGCTGCGCCGAGCCTCGCTACGATCCGGGCGGCGGCGGCATCAATGTCGCCCGTGCAGTGCGCTTGCTCGGCGGCGAGGCGCTGGCGGTATTTCCCGTGGGCGGCCTTTCGGGCGAGATGCTGTGCCGGCTGCTCGACCAGGAGACAGTGCCGTTCAGCGCGGTCCCGATCGCCGGCATCACCCGCGAAAGCCTCGCCGTCGTCGAGCGGCAGAGCGGCCGGCAGTTCCGTTTTCTGCTGCCGGGCCCGCGCCTCGACGAGCGCGATCAACAGCGCTGCCTCGACGAGCTTGCCGCGCGGCTCGACGGCGCGGGCTATCTCGTCGCCAGCGGCAGCCTGCCGCCCGGCCCGCCGGTCGATTTTTACGCCCGCGTCGGCGCGCTGGCACGCAAGTCCGGGGTGCGCTTCGTGCTCGACACCTCGGGGCCGGCCCTGGCCGCCGCCGGCGGCGATATCTACCTGCTCAAGACGAGCCTGCGCGAGTTCGAAGAGCTGAGCGGCAGGCCGCTGCCGAACGCGGGCGATCAGGAAGCCGCGGCGCGCGATTTGATCGCCGGCGGCCGCGTGGCGGTGCTGGTTTTATCGCTCGGCGAGCGCGGTGCGCTGCTGGCGATGGGCGGCGAAATCCAGCGCCTCGACGCGGTCCGAGTCGCGGCCGTTGGCAGCGTCGGCGCCGGGGACAGCATGGTCGCCGGCATCGTCTGGGGCCTCGAGCGCGGCTGGAACCTAGCCGAGGCGGTCAGGTACGGCATGGCGGCGGGCGCCGCCGCGTTGCTGCGGCCGGGAACCGAGCTGTGCCGCCGCGAGGATGCCGATCGCCTTTACCGCGGTCTTTGCGCGTAGTGGCGTCGCGCCGCCGGTTCGCCGCGCCGCCGACAAGGGCGCCAAGTCAGGATGAACGATAACCCGTCAAAGCAGCGCACTGTCGGCGACCCGTTCCAACTCGAGCGGACCGAAGCGGCAAGGCTGCCGCCGTGGCGGCGGGTGGCGCCGTGGATCTCCGGCCTGCTGACGCTGGCCGCGGTCGTCCTCGTCGCCGTGCATCTCGGCACGCTGGAGCAATTCACCCGGCTGGCGCTGGCCATCCGCCCAGGCTGGCTCGCACTCGCCCTTGTCGCGCAGGCCGCCACCTATGTCAGTGCATCGCTGGCCTGGCGGCAGACGCTGCGGCGGGCCGGGTATCCGAGGCCGCTGCGCATGTTGGTGCCGCTCGGCGTCGCCAAGCTGTTCACCGATCAGGTGGTGCCGAGCGGCGGCGTCAGCGGCGCCATTCTGGTCACCCGGGCGCTGATGCGGCGGGGGGTGCCGGTCGATGCCGCGATGGCCGTCCTTCTGGTGGGGTTGGTCTCCTATTTCGCCGCCTATCTCGCGGCGGGGGTCGGCAGTCTGGCGCTCCTCTGGTTCTATCACCGGGTCAATCCCGCGATCGTCGCCGGCGTGGCGCTCTTCGTCGTGATTGTCGTGGCGATTCCCTGGGGCGTGCTGTGGATGAAGGAGCGGCGGCCGCGCCTGCCGGAGCGCTGGATCAGACGGTTGCCCGGGGCCACTCATCTGCTCCGGGCGATCTCCGACGCGCCCACCGGGCTGTTGCGCGATCCATTGCTGCTCGTGCAAACCGTCGCGCTTGAGTTCGCGATCTTCGCGCTCGATGCCTTGACCCTGTGGCTGGTGTTGCGCGGCCTCGGCCAGGACCCGACCGTGTGGATCGCTTTCGCGAGTTTCATGATGGCCTCGATCGCGGGAACGCTCGGCCCGATCCCGCTCGGCCTCGGCACGTTCGAGGCCGCCTGCGTCAGCATGCTCAGCCTGCTCGGCGTCTCGATCGAGGCAGCCCTGGCGGCGACGCTGCTGCTGCGCGGGCTCACCTTCTGGCTGCCCATGCTGCCGGGATTGTGGCTTGCCCGCCGCGAGATCGCCGCCCCATGACCGATCTGCGCGCGAACCTCGCTCCCGCGGGCTTGCCGCGCGAAAGCGCCTTTCGCGGATCGCTCAATCTTCTCGCCACCCGTCGGTTCGGCACGTTCTGTTTCGCAAGCCTGCTCTCGAACATGGGCACCTGGGCGCAGCAGGTGGCCGAGCCGTGGCTGCTGCTCAGCATCGGGGCGTCGTCGTTCCTGCTGGGGCTCGATGCGTTCGCGGCGGGGGCGCCCGCGCTTCTGCTGACGCTGCTCGGCGGAATCCTGGCCGACCGACGCAGCCGCCGGCGCATCATCACCGTCTTCCAGTCGATCCAGGCGTTGTGCCCGACGCTGATCGTCGTGCTGTTACTGACGGGCGCGGTGCGGGCATGGATCGTCATCGCGCTCTCCCTCGTTGTCGGGATCACCGATGCGCTCTCGATGCCCTCCTTCCAGTCGATCGTACCCTCGATCGTGGAGCGCGAGCAGATCCCCGCCGCGCTGGCGCTGAATTCGACGCAGTTCAACCTGTCTCGAATCCTCGGGCCGGCGGTCGCCGGCGCCCTCATGGCCGGTGTCGGTGCGGTCGGCTGTTTTGCATTGAACGCGGCTTCGTACGTTCCCTTCATCGGCGTCGCGCTGTGGATTTTGCCGCGGCGCGGCATGACCGTGGCGGCGCGCGACCGCTCCGATCGGCGCCATCTTCTCGCCGGCGTGCGCGCCATCGCGCGCGACCCGCGGCTGCGCGGCGCGCTCCTCACGGTGCTGGTGACGAGCACCTTGTGCGGGCCGCTGATCACCTTCTGCCCGGTGCTGGTCAAGAGCGCCTTCCAGCGCGACGTGAGCGGCTTCAGCCTCGCGGTGACCGCATTCGGCGTCGGCGGGTTGCTGGGGGCCGTGGGTCTGCTCGGGATCGCGCCCGGCCGCGATCGCCGCACGCTCAGTTCGGGGTTTGCGATAGCCTATGGGGCGATCATGGCGCTGATCGCGCTTGACCCATGGTTCTGGGCATTGCCGCTCCTGTTGGTTCTCGCGGGTCTCGCGATGACGGCGAGCAATACCTCGGCGAACACGCTCATCCAGGCTTCGGCGCCCGATCGGCTGCGCGGCCGGACCGTCAGCCTCTATATGCTCGCCATGCGGGGCGGCATCGCCATGGGCGGGCTGCTGACCGGCGCGTCCATTCACCTGCTGGGGGTTCGGCCCGCACTGCTGATGAACGGCATCGCCGCCGTCGGGCTGCAGGCGTTCGTTGGCCGGCGATGGTTGCGTTCGGCGGCGCCGCCGTGATGTCCGGGGGGAGCTGCGCTACTCGTAGCGCAGCGCGTCGATCGGGTTGAGACGCGATGCTTTGCGCGCGGGGTAGTAGCCGAAAAATATCCCGACTGCCGCGGAAAAGACGAACCCGCCGAAAATCGCCGCCGGCGAAATCGGCGTGGGCCACCCCGCGACGACGGAAATCGCCACCGAAATCACAACGCCGAAGACGATCCCGGCGACCCCGCCGACGAGGCTGAGGAAGACCGCTTCGGCGAGAAACTGCAGCAGCACATGGAGGCGACGCGCGCCGATCGCCATGCGCAGGCCGATCTCGCGCGTGCGCTCGGTCACCGAGACCAGCAGGATGTTCATGATGCCGATCCCGCCGACCAGCAGCGAGATCGACGCAACTGCGGCGAGCAGCAGGGCCATGGCCTGGCTGCTGCCCTCGGCGGCGGTGGCGATCTGGCTGAGGTTGCGCACGGCAAAGTCGGCGACGTCTCCGGGGCCGATCCGGTGCCGGCGCTGGAGGGTGGCGGTCAGCTGAGCGATGGCGGCTGGCACCTGGGACGGGCTGGCCGCCTGGACGTAGATCTGGTTGACGAACCCGGTGAGGCGAGGCTGGATGCCATAGGGGTTGGGCTGCGGCAGAAAGATCGCGCTCGTTGCCGCCGGCTGGGTCGGGGCGGCGACCCCCAGCACCTTGCTCTCGGCGGTGCTGAACGGGATCATCACGAGATCGTCCTGATCCTGACCGAAGGTCGATTGGCCCTTGCCGACGAAGAGGCCCACAACCCGCAGCGGGACGCTTTTCACCAGGATCACGGCGCCGACGGGGTTCTCGGACGGCGCGAATAGCTGGTGGTAGACCGTCTGGCCGATCACCGCCACCAGCGCCGCGCCGCTCTGGTCGTCGGCGGTGATGCTGCGGCCCGCGGCGATCTGCCAGTTGGTGATCGACGGATAGTTCGGCGTAACCCCCTGAATGATCGTCGTCCAGTTCCGGTCGCCGTATTCGGTTTGACCCGACTGTCGGATCACGTAGGCGATCTGGCCGACCGCCGGGTCTTCGCGGCGGATCGCCTGGGCGTCGGCGACCGTCAGGGTCGATGCGCTGCCCGCTCCGCCGCGGGCGCCAAAGGTCGTGACCGCCCCCGGTACGACCACCAGCAGGTTGGTGCCGAGGCTTGCGATCTGGCGCAGCACGGCGTCGTTGGTGCCCTGCCCGACCGCGACCATCGCGATCAGCGCGGCGACGCCGATGAAGACGCCGAGCATGGTCAACGCCGATCGCATCTTGCTGCGCGCCAGCGCCTGCACCGCCGCGGCCAGGATCATCAGCGCAAAACCCCGCGAGATGACCGCGTCGCCGGCCGGGCTCGGCGCCGTATGCGGGTGAAAGATCGACAGGTCGGTGGTGTCCGTGGGCAAGGTTTCCGGCGCAACGGATGTCCGGCGCTCGTCGTTCAGGATGCGCCCGTCGCGCATCGTCACGACCCGGTCGGCATAGGCGGCGATATCCGTGTCGTGCGTCACCAGAACGATCGTGACGCCCTCCGCGCGGTTGAGCCGAGCCAGCGTCTGCATGATCTCGTGCGACGTGCGCGTGTCGAGGTTCCCGGTCGGCTCGTCCGCGAGCAGCAGGCTTGGGGAATTGATCAGCGCCCGCGCGATCGCGACCCGCTGCTGCTGGCCGCCGGAGAGCTGGCCCGGGGTGTTTCCCGCGCGGTCGGCGAGGCCGAGGCGGCCCAGCGCCTCGTTGGCGCGAACCGAGCGGACCTCGCGACTGCTCTCCCCCCCTTCCGCGTAAAGCAGCGGCAGCGCGACGTTTTCCGCGGCGCTGGTGCGCGCCAGCAGGTTGAAGCTCTGGAACACGAAGCCGAGGCGCTCGCTGCGGATGCGGGCGAGCTCGGGCTCGCTCAGTCGCGAGACGTCGATGCCGTCGAGCAGATAGCGTCCGCTCGAAGGGCGATCCAGACAGCCGAGGATCGACATCAAGGTCGACTTGCCCGAGCCGGACGAACCCATGATGGCGACGAACTCGCCGCGCTCGATCGTGAGGCTTACGCCGGCAAGCGCGTGCACGTCGATGTCGCCCACGCGGTAGACCCGCGTGACATCCTCGACCGCAATGACCGTGTCAGCCATTTACCGCCGCCAGGATCACGGCCGCGGCACGGCGGGATCGGTGCGGCCTCGCTGCTCCGACAGAATGACCTGATCGCCGGCTTTCAGTTCGCCGCCGGTGATTTCCGTGTAGCTGTCGTCGTCGAGCCCCAGGGTTACCGTAACGCGAACCGGCTTGCCGTCGGTCAATACCCAGACCTGGCCCTGCGCGGCCCCCGCGACAGACGGTTGCGCCGGCGGTGCGGCGGCGGCACCGGCCGGCGCGTAGCGCAATGCCTGATCGGGGACCCGGAGGACATCGTCGCGCTCCGCGGTGACGATCTTGACGGTGGCCGTCATTCCCGGCTTCAGCGCCAGATCGGCGTTGAGCACATCGACGACGACGTCGTAGGTAACGACATTCTGCAGCGTTTGCGGCGCCTGCCGGACCTGCGCGACGCTGCCGGCGAACGTGCGGTCGGGAAAGGCCTCGACCGTGAAGCTGGCCGCATTCTTTTCCTTGACGTTGCCGATATCGCTTTCGCTGACATTGGTGTCGACCTCCATTTGCGTGAGGTCGGTGGCGATCAGGAACAGCGTCGGCGTCTGGAAGCTTGCGGCGACGGTTTGGCCCTGCGTCACGTTGCGCGACACCACGGTGCCGTCGACCGGCGAAACGATATCGGTGTAGCCGAGGTTGAATTGCGCGCCTTCGACGAGCGCTTCGTCGAGTTTCACGGTTCCCTCGTCCTGCTGGACCACATACGCTTGGTCCTCGGCCTGCTGCCGCGCGATCGAGTTCTGCTGCGCGAGCTTCTGGTAGCGCGCGAGGTTCGCCTGGTCCTTCGCGAGGATCGCCTGATCGCGAGACAGCTGGGCAGAATACTGATGCAGCGTCGCCTCGAACGGCCGCGGATCGATCTTCGCGCAAACCTGGCCGGCCTTGACCACGCTGTTGTAGTCGCAGGAGAGCGATTGGATGACCCCCGACACGTAGCTGCCGACGATGATCGTGAGAATCGGGTTGACGGTGCCGGTCGCGGTGACGGCCCGCACCACCGCGCCGCGCGCGGCGGGCGCCGTGGCGTAGCGGACGGTCGAGCCGCGGCCGGCATACCACCAGGCGGCGGTGGCGAGGAGCAGGACCGCAAGCACACCGGCCGCGACAGAGAACCGCCGCCGGCGGGATTTCGACCGGGCCGGCGGGGTTCCGGCGCGGCCGATCACCGTAACGCTTGTCGGGGTCGCATCGTTCATCTGGCCGCTCCGAGGGGGCACGCCTAGAGTGGCGCAAGCCCGGCGTGCGCGAATTGATCGGAATCAACGCCGCCTCAGGAAGCGACATGAGGGCGCGGGCCGGCGCGTTGCAACCCATATAATGGCCGGCCGGCGCGCGACGGCCGCGATCGGCCGAAAGCTACCGTCGAATCGGTCGAGATAGCGCGGCGACGAGCGCGTCGGCCTGGGCCTCGCCCGCGGGCGAGGCCGGCAAATCAAACGTAGCGTACGCCCAGCGTGTCGCCCCTGCGCCACACGACCTCGCAGTTGCGCGGCGCTTCGAAACGCGGCTGCAGCACGAATTTGGTCGGGCAGGTGGAGATGTCGGCGGGCTTCACCAGCGCGCCCTCGTCGGAGACGTTGAGGATCTGCCCGCTCATCGAGCAATAGCCGTTGCGGAAGATGATCTGCGCGCCCATCAGCGCGCGATGCCGCCGGTTGTGCCGCCGTTCGGCGCTTGCTGCGTCCTGATCGGTCAACGATGGCTCTGTCATGTGTCGAAGCTCCAAAGGAGATCGCGCAACGCTGCAGCCTCTCCCCGCAGACCGGGAGGGGCAACGCATTTAATGCTTTATTTTGTCGATTATTCGTTAAGACGCGCGGCTCAATCGGCGTGGTCGGTCGGCGTGAACTGGAAATCTTCCAGCGGCACCCGATCGAAGAACGCCCGGTGCTCGTTTTGCGGAAACGGCCACAGCACCGGGTTGGGCTGCCGGCTGGTGTACCAGTTCTTGCAGCCGCCGACCCAGACCGTGCCGGGAAAGGCGCCGTCGAGGCGGGCGAGGAACTTCTCGGTCGCCGCGGCGGTCGGCGCAACCGCGGCGCGACGGGCGCGGGCCTCGCCGACCAGCCGCATGACGCAGGCGATCTCCTGGTCGAGCCCCAGCGGCACCGGCACGTTGTTCACGGGGGCGAACGGCCCATAGAGCATGAACAGGTTCGGGAAGCCGGGCAGCGCGATGCCGCCGTAGGAATAGATCCGCTCCTTCCAGGCCTCGTCGATCGTCACGCCGTTGAGCCCGGTCACGTTCATCGGGCGCATATAGGCGTGCGGGTCGAACCCGGTGGCGTAGACCAGCACGTCGAGCTTTACCTCGGTGCCGTCTGCCATGACGACCCCGCCAGGCTCGATGCGCTCGATGTGGCCCTTGACGATGTGCGCGTTGGGAAGCTGCACCGCCTCGTAGTAGTTCCGGTCGGATTTCGGGATGCGAGTGCAGCCCAGATTGTAATCGGGGGTAAGCTTCTGCCTGAGCTCGGGGTCCTTGATGTAGTCGAGGAACGAGCGGTACTCGGCCTCCATCGCCGCGCGCTCCGGCCCGGGGTAGAGGCGCCAGCGGTCGCCCTCGTTGATCATCGCCCACAGCTTTCGCTGCTCGCGGGCGTAGCCGCCGGGCAGGCGCAGCTTGAGCCGCTCGCGCCAGGTCGCGTGCGGGTTGTCGCGAATATGGACCCATTGCGCGCGGCGGATGAACTGAGTGACGTCGCAGCCGGCCCAGGCCAGCGCCTCGGTGATCTGCACGCCGCTCGCGCCGCTGCCGATCACGCCCCAGCGCTTGCCCTCGTAGGGCACACCGTGGTTCCAGCGCGCCGAGTGGAACGACGGGCCGGCGAAGCTCTCGCGCCCCGCGATGTCGGGCAGCAGCGGCTTGTGCAGGAAACCGGTGGCGCAGACGAAAACGTCGGCGGTGTCGCTGCGGCCCTGGGCGGTCTCGATGTGCCAGCGCCCGTCGGTAAAGCGGGCGGCGGTGACCTCCTCGTTGAAGCGGATGAATTTGAGGAGGCCGCGCTCGCGCGCCACCTTCTTGATATAGGCCCAGATTTCCTCGGCCGGCGCGTATTTGCGCGACCAGTTGTAGTTGGGCTGGAAGGGGAATTCGTACTGGCGCGACAGGACATCGACAAACAGGCCGGGAAAGGTGTTGTCGCGCCAAGTCCCGCCGACCTCGCCGGCTTTCTCGTAGACGGCGAAGTCGATGCCCGCGCGCTTCAGCGTCTCGGCCATGAACAGGCCGGCGACCCCGGCGCCGGCGACGACTACGCGAAATCCCCGATCGGCCATCGACGCCCCGCATCACAGCATTGTCGGCGCGAAGCTTAAGCCGGTGCGGCCCCGGCTGTCATGTGCGCGGATGGTCTGCTAGCGTGCCGGCCGCAATGTCACGCGAGAGGGAAGACGAGATGGCTGACAACAAGCTCAAGGAACGCTGGACGGCCGGGAAGGCGGCGGTCAACGGCTGGCTGGCGATCCCCTCGGGGTTCTCGGCCGAGGTGATGGCGCAATGCGGCTGGGACAGCGTGACCGTCGACATGCAGCACGGCGTGCAGGATTACCAGACGATGGTGCAATGCTTCCAGGCGATGGACCGGTTTCCGGTGACCAAGCTGGTGCGCGTGCCGTGGAACGAGCCGGGCATCGTCGGCAAGGTGCTCGACGCCGGCGCCTACGGCGTCATCTGCCCGATGATCAACACGCCGGAGGAAGCGCGCGCGCTGGTCTCCTATGCGCTCTATCCGCCGCAGGGCGCGCGCAGCAACGGGCCGATCCGCGCCGCCACCTACGGCGTCGCCGGAACCTATCAGAAGACCGCGAATGACGAGGTTCTCGTCATGCCGATGATCGAGACGCGCCAGGCGGTCGAGAACATCGACGCGATCCTCGACGTGCCCGGGATCAGCGCGATCTATGTCGGGCCGAGCGACCTCGCGTTCTCGATGGGCAAGACGCCGGCGCTCGACAGCGAAGATTCCGAGCAGCTGGGCATGTACGAAAAGCTGATCGTCGCATGCAACAAGCGCGGAATCTTCCCCGGCATCCATTGCGGCGCGCCGGCCTACGCGGCGCGTATGATCCGCATGGGTTTCCGGTTGACCACGATCGCCAACGACGCCGGCCTCATGTCCAAGGCGGCGCGCGAAGCGGTGGCCGGCGTCTGGCAGGAGGTCGGCAACTTCCGCTAGACGCCGACGGTGCCTAGCGGACCTGCTCGACGGCGAGGCTGCCGGCGGGAAGCGGGCGGAGCAGCGTGGCCTCCTGCCGGCTCAGCGCGAGCCACGCCGCCCAGTCGGCGCGCTCCAGCACGACCGGCTGGCGGTCGTGGAGCGGCGCGACATCCGCTCCGGGCTCGGTCGTCAGCAGGCTGAAGGCGGCGCCCGCGCCGTCGGCGATCGGCCGCCACAGCCCGGCGAAGCAGAACCAGTCCTCGCCGCGCTTGGTGAATTGCCATTTCGACTTTGGCGACTTGGTGCCGGTGAACTCGAAGAAGTGAGAGGCCGGCACCAGGCAGCGCCCGACCGGGAAACGCCGGCCCTCGGAGCGGAAATTGATGATCGGCGCTCCCTTGGGCCGCCCGGGCGGAAACCCCCAGCGCAACAGCGTGAACTCGTTGCTGCCGTCTTCCAGCCGCCTGATCGCCGGCGCCGGGTCGGTCGGCCAGATGTCGTCGCGCGGCTCGATGTTGGGCGCCGCTTCGGGGAACCTGACCGGCACGCGCAGCTCGCGGAACGCCTGCAAATAGGCGTCGTAGGGGATGCGGTTGCCGAAATCGTTGCACATCGGGTGCCTCCGCCGGCCGGCGCGACCGCGTCGGGAAATTGTATCTGTCATCATTCGACGGCTGCGGGCAATCTTGGGCAATTGAGTGCTGAGGGAAGCTTGCGATGAGGCGGCG
>Ga0335078_10018203_pt1 | contig 10448 bp, 14 predicted proteins | sample Lox_Sample_32_FD_206711 | JGI IMG/M metagenome (GOLD analysis project Ga0335078, IMG submission 206711) | Soil microbial communities from Loxahatchee National Wildlife Refuge, Florida, United States - Lox_Sample_3.2 | ecosystem: Environmental > Terrestrial > Soil > Wetlands | place: USA...
CATTCTGGGCGGGCTGGCGATTGGTGACGGCTGACCGCTGACTCATACTGAAGGATCATTATGTGTGCCTCGTGTGATCGTGAACGTATACCCGCGGTCTCACTGGAGTCGACCGGATCTGCCGAATTGAGGACGCTGCAGATCCGTATACTTATGCATTGACATGTATGTCGATAACCTTGCAGCGATCATCAATTCACCTTCGTCGTTCGTATGAGGCACGAGCCGAACGCCGACTCGGCGCGGCCTGGTTGCCAGCCGCGATGTTCCCGTTCGTGATGCGGAACGCCTCGTTATGGCTTCTTGGCGAGCCCGCTGGGTGCAGTGCCGTGATCACCGCCGCTGGCAGCACATCGCCGCAGGAACGGCCGGATGGTCTGTGCCAGTTCGTGCGGGTGGTCGTGGTAGGCGGTATGCGTGCCGGGCGTGCGTGTGACCTCGACACCCAGGCGGTGGGCCAGTCGGCCGGCGGCCTGGGCGTAGACGGCGTGGCTTTCCTCGCTCACGAGCACCATGACGGGCACCGCGATCGCGGCCAGCGTCTTGTCATCGGGCAGGAAGCCCTCGTAGCTCCCGAGCTCGACCCCGAAGAAGGTCTCGGCACTGGACTGCATGCGCGCCCGTAGGGCGGGCTGGAGACGCTCCCAGTTAGGATCTCCCGCCACATACCGCCAGAGTGCTTCGAGCGCCGCCGGCGTGCCGCCGGTCCCCATGGCTTCCTGGACGAGCTCCGAGACCGCGCCGCGCGCCCTCGGATCGTCGAACAACTTCACCAGTGGGGTCTCGTGCAAGACCGCGCCGCTCACCGTCTCGGGATGGCGAATCAGCAGGCAAAGAGCGAAGTTCGCGCCGGCGCTGGTACCGAAGACCGCAGCCGGAGAAAGACCGAGCGCGGCGAGCAGCGCGGCCGCGTCGTCGGCCTGTTCTTCCGGCCTTGTCGCTGCCCACCCGGGCGGGCGGGGACTTCGGCCGTTCCCGCGCCGGTCATAGCTGATGACCGTGAACTCGCTGGCGAGCGCGCCGGCAAGTGTCTCGAAATGCCCGGCGTCGCCGGTGAAGCCCATGATGAGCAGCACCGGCGGCCCGCCGCCGCACACCTCGTAGTAGAGCTCGGCACCGTTGACCTTGAGCTGCGGCATCACACCCTCCATTCCCCGGGTGTCACCCGGCCGACGCCCAGGCGGTCCCCCGGCCTCATGCCCGAGAACTTCCGCCAAGCTCGGCGGATGATTGTCTGCGTGCTCTCGCACCTAAACAAGCTAGCCGGTGACCGGTGCTGCACGCCTCGGATGCGGCCAGGGCGTCGCAGCCCTGCCCGCCGGGTGGTCGCCGTGGGCGACGCTTTCGCCGGACTGGCGCGTCACCCCGGAGATTCTGCGGCACAGCTGTGGGCGGCACTGACCTGCCGCATTGGGTTGCGGTGGCTGAAGCTCGCCGGCGGTGGGTCAAACTGCGCCGATCCACGCAAGACCACGTTCAGATGACCCCGATCTGCGTGACCTTGGCGGGCTCCTACGACACTCGTGAAGACGCTCCGAACGGCGGCTCGGGCGTGTGGGAGGGTCCCGGTGGCCGGCTGCGGAGCGCGATATTTCTCGCTGCGCGGCTCTTTCGCTGACCTTGTTAGGGCAGGAGATTCAGGGCGGTTGTGTGCTTGGGGCGGACGACAGTGAAGTGCCGCCGGTCCAAGGTGGCCACGTCGGTCAGTCAGCTTGAGCCGTTCAGCGACTGCGATGACGGAGGCGTCGACCGCGCCCAGTGGCAGGTCGGCGTAGGCGCGCACGAGCTCGGCCATGTGCGCCAGGTCGGTGGCGGTGATGGTGGCGTGCTCGAACTCGCCGGTAGCGACCGATGTCAGGAAGGCCGCTTCGATGTCGGGCCGCTCTTCCAGCAGCCAGCACACTTCGACGATGACCGTGGCGGGCACCAGCAGCGGTCCCTCGGCGGATTCCAGCAGGGCAGCGCAGCAGGCATGGTGCTTGTCGGAGCGGTCGATGGCCGCGACGAGCGGGCCGGTGTCGAGCAGCAGTGTCACGCGGGGCGCTTCAGCCGCCTGCGGATGATCTCGTCGTGCCGCTCGGATAGGTCGCTGCGGCCAGACTCCCAGATCCCGATGACCGACGGCCGCCGCTGTCCCGCATGCTCGCCCTTCCCCTGAGCTTCCGGTTGCGCGGCGGAGGCAAGTTCGGGGTCGGAGGCGACAAGGACGCGCAGCCGCTCTGCCCGGCGCGGGCTGAGCCGGTCCACCAGGTGGTGGAGATCGTCATAGTCGTGAGCCGCAGTCACGGGCAACAGTCTACGGTTCCCGGTGCCGGGACCAGCGGACAGCCTATATGTCCTCATGTGAGCCCAGGCCGTGAGCACGGGATCAACCGCGGGCGGGTCCTGTTCCTGCCTGCCCCGGTTGACGCTGACCTGTGCTGGCCTTGCCGTGGAAGGCGGCCTCCTGCCCGGTTGCTTCTGGCGTGGCGGGCGGGAGGCGCGATCGGAGAACGTCGGACTACCGTGCAGCTCCGGCGACGTAGGCAGCCACGATGTAGGTGGCGTGCCGGTCGAGGGAGGCCCTGGCCCGGTCGTACCGCATTGCGGTTCGCGGGTCGGCGTGAGACGCCGCCTCCTGGACGCGCGAAGCGGGACCCCAGCATCCAGGGCAGCTGTGATGAATGCATGACGAAGGGTATGAGGCCCGACGGGTTTGATGATTCCGGCGCGGCGGGCGACCTGGCGGACGATCCGGGCGGCGTTGTGCCGGTCCAGCAGCCGCCCATCGGCGGCGCGGAAGACCGGCCCTTCGCAGCGCTCGCCAATGGCCAGGTCGACCGCCCTCGCCGTCCTCGGGGCGAGCGGCATGGTGACGACCTTGCCGCCCTGGCGGGTAATGGTCAGGGTCCGGTGCCCGCGCTCGGTGCCGAGCGCCTCGACGTTGGCGCCGGCGGCCTCCGAGACCCGCAGACCGTTCAGGGCGAGCAGGGAGACCAGCGCGTGCTCGGCCGCGGTTCCAAGCCCGGGGCGGCGACGAGGAGCGCGCCGAGCTCGTTGCGGTCCAGGCCAGTCGCGTGCGACTCGTAGTCCAGGCGGGGGCGGCGGACATGAGCCGCCGGGGATGATCCAACAGCCCTTCCTCGACCGCGTACTTGTAGAAGCCTGCGATCGTGCACAGCCGACGGGTCACTGTGGCGCGCGCCCGGCCTCTGGCTTCGAGGTCACGGGCGAAGCACTCAATATCGGCCCGCCGCGCCTAAAAGCCGCAGGTGACGTTCCCGGCCATGCGGTGAACTGGCGCAGGTCCGGCGCGTAGGCCTCGCGGGTCAAGCCGGTGTAGCCGGCCAGGAACCCGGCCAGCGCCAGCCGCTCGGCGTTGGTGAACACCGGTTCGGCAACCGCGATCGTGGCGGACGTGGACGTAGTAGTGGTCATCGGGTACCTCCCGGGTCGGGCTGAGGGCCGGGAGGCGGGGCCGCCCAGGCCCCAGCGGACAATGAGTCACCTCACCGTCAGCCCGCGCAGGTGACCACGCAAAGTCACGAGACGTTTCGCCGTTGTCGCCCCCGTATCGCCGAATAGGCGCTGGAGGGTCAGTAGGGATCTCCAGCTTATGCACCGCCCCATATCACCCCGATTTGCGCTCATCACGCGGCTGCCACTTGATGGACCGTCGTCGCACTTCCCGCTGTGGGGCAGGGCTCGATGAAGGGTGACCGGGGAGAGCCGGGGCAGACCCGGCAGGCCACGGGACTGCCTGGGCAAGAGTCAGTGCCGGAGGGGGGATTTGGAGATTCACTCCACTTGGCTGGAGGGGCCCTTGGCCTGTGCCTTGAGCTTACGGGGAGAGGCACCATTAGCCCCTGGAGCTGCCTCCTCCGGCTGCCACCTGGCGCCCAGCCGCTCGTTTGGCGAGGAGAGTTTGGACGAGCTGGATGGCGATCGAGCCTTCTCCCACCGCGGACGCAACACGCTTGACCGAAGAGTGCCGCACGTCTCCAGCTGCGAGCACACCGGGCATGCTTGTCTCGAGCGGGTACGGTCGGCGCCGCAGCGGCCAATTGCAGCCGTCCGAGAACTCCTCGCCCGTGAGCAAGAACCCACTCGCGTTTTTTGCGACCTCTGGGGGCAGCCAGTCGGTGCGGGGATGGGCTCCGATCAACACGAACAGTGCGTCGGCGGCGACCGTCTCCTGTTCGCCCGTGCCGCTTTCGCGTAGCACCAACTGCTGCAGACGGCCTTCGCCGCCTCCACCGACCACTCCGGTGCCGGTCCGCACATCCACATTCGGCGTGGCCTGGATTCCCCGGACGAGGTAGTCCGACATCCCGGCCTTAAGTGACTGCGCACGCACGAGGAGGACGACCCGTCTCGCATACCGGGCGAGGTGCAGGGCCGCCTGGCCGGCGGAGTTCCCGCCACCTACAACGTAGGCTTCCTTGCCGCTCACCGCAGGGGCCTCGGAGACCGGGCCGCCGTAAAAGACGCCCGCGCCGTTCAAGGCCTCCAGCGCCGGTACACCCAAGCGGCGGTAGGTGGCGCCGGTGGCGAGGATCACCGTTCTGGCGGTCACCCGCCGACCGCCCGCAAGCGAGACATTTAGCAATTGTCCTGAGCGCGTGAGCGCGGTCACTCGATGCATGAACACGAAACTCGCCCCGAACACAGACGCCTGCTCGTAGGCCTGCTCGGCAAGCCGGCTACCGCTCACCCCCTTGGGGAAGCCCAGGTAATTGCGGATGAGCGAGCTCGACCTGGCTTGCCCGCCGATTCCGCCTTCGTCGGCCACGAGGACGCGCAGACCTTCGGCGCCACCGTAGACGGCCGCCGACAGACCCGCCGGGCCAGCGCCGACGATGACAACGTCGTAGGTGCCCTCGTCGAAGTCGCCCGGGGCACCGGCAGCCTCCGCGATGTCGGCATTGGAGGGGTCGCTCAAGACCCGGCCGCCGGGAAGAACCATGAGCGGGAGCTTCGCGTGGGGGCCTGCCTTGGCGAGGAACCCGCGCCCCTCATCCGAGTCCGCGAGGCAGAAGGCGTGCGGGGCCGCACAGCGCCCGAAGACCTCCCTGAGCTCGTAGGCTCTGCCCGACCAGGCCTCGCCGACGATGTGGACGGTGTGCGGCACGATGCGCCGCTCGGTCGCCCACTCGAGGAGAAAGCTCGAAACGGCCTCGTGAAAAACCTCATCCCGCGAGCCTGCCGGCCTGACCACGTAGTAGTCCACGTCCCCGAACGCGATCGAGGCTCGTACCGCGTCTGCGCTCGACTTGTCTGCCCAGACGTCCAACGGAACCAGCAGTGCGCGCTTCGCGTGCGGGTGGAGCTCCCGCACACGCTCAAGCAGCCCACCGGGGGCCATAGCCGACCGCGGCATCCCCGCGAGCACCAGCGCCACATCTACTCCGGCGCGCGCCAGCTCCGTCAGCTTCTGCAGCGCCTCGCCTGGATCGCCCAAACACATGACGCGATAGTCATGGGCGTATCGCTGGGTCAGCTGAGCCTCGACAACACCGAGGGCATCCCGGCCCTCGTCGACGGCGAGCACGACAGGAAGAGGCATCATTTCGAAAATCTTACCTAGTACTTGTGTTGAACCTCAGCCACCGGAGCCATCCAGGCCGCCGTGAGCTCTGATCCCTCGAACACCAGCGCCGGGCTACGTCCTGCCCGGCCGGCCCACCGCCGCGCCAGGCCCGATATGCCCGGCCCAGGTGCTGTGCCGTTGATGGTTAGCCATGCCTATCCGCGACGCCTAGAATCGCGGTGGTCTCCATGAAGCCCGCATGTAGAAGACTCACCGGCCGGGCGGTGCGTCGTCCGCGCGACCGTGCTGGCGGGCGGGTACCCAGGACGGCTCTACGTGGGGGCGGGTTGCCGGGTCGCGCCGGGACTTGACCGGGCTGGCTACTGTGGTGACCACGACGACTGCTCCTATGACGACCAGCGACACGGGAGTGGTGATCCCGTTCCACACCCAGCCGGGCGAGATCTACTGTTCGGGCGCTCTCCCAGCAGACCGCTGCCCAGCTGACCGTCCTCGCCGGGCTGCGCAGATTCGCCCCCGCGAATCCACCGGGGACCGGCTGATGGGCCGCCGTCCGGTCAAAGCGGATGCCGGTACTGCTTGGAGACCTGGCCGCCGCTGGCGAAGAGCCAGCTCGAGGCCGACCGCGCCGCGGCGCAGCCCAGGTCTGGGGCATCCCGCAATGCCGGGCCGAGGCCATCACCCGCCGTGGCCCCGGCGCCAAACTGAGGCAGCTGGCCTCCTGGCAGCTGTCTGGCGGCGCCGGGCCGCAGTGCTGCTCGCCGGACCCGGCGGGCTCTGCCATCAGCGCCGTCCTCTCCGTCGAAGGCGCGGGCCAGCGCGGCCCGCAGCATCCGGTTCCGCGCGTCCTGCCCGACCGTTGGTGTAGACGTCCGTGGTCGATGCCCACGAGTGCCCCGCCTGCTGCTGCACGAACAGCGGGTCCGCGCCGTCTTCGATCAGGTGCGAGACGAATGACGCAGGCAGTGCAGCGACAGCTCACTTGGCAGCCCGGCCGCGGCCCGCCAGGCCGCGAACCGGTCATCGATCTGGCGGGGCGAGATCCGCCCGCCCCGCTCGGTCAGCCACAGCGCCGGATGGCCGGCGGCCTCATGACACGGCCGCACCTGGCCGATGTACTGCGCCAGTGCCTCCGCCGCCCACGGCATTACGGTGGCACCGCCCGGCGCCGCGGCGGGCTGCCCCGCATCGCCGTGCCGAACCGGACATGGCACACGCCCAGCCCGCCGAGCTCCAGAGCCGCCGGGTTCGCGGTGAAGTCGGTCACATCCAGCATCGCGGTTCCCGCCGCCGTAGCTCTCAGCCGTAGACCACCTTGAACAGCGTCGCGTCGCGGAACGCGGCCAGCCACCCCTTCCGCCGCGACGACCCCGCCCGCTCCACGTGATCATCCGCGGCGGCCAGGAACGCCTGCAGCTCGGCGCGGGTCAGCGGACGGCGCTCCGGCCTGCCCTCGTACCCGGCCGCGTGCACGGCGGTGTTGCCCTCATGGCACACCTGGACCGGCCGGGCGCCGACCTGCTGCTCACACTCGGCGATCCAGCCGTACCGCGGATCGCACACGTAGCCGAGGAACACCGCCAGCGCGCCGTCATAGGAGCGGACCGTCGAATGCGCCCATCCGCCCGAGGCGACCCATGCCTCCCATTCCTCCACCTGCGACGGCGTCCACCGCCACGGCCACGCCCCGGTGAACTCGGCGAACCGGCGCACCAGCCGGACCCGCCCGTCGATCAGCGGGCCGGTCAGCCGCCGCGCGGCCTGCTGGCACCGATCGCGGCGCGAAATGGGTGCACGGCTTGACCTCCGGTTAGCACGCCCGCCCTGGCTAACACTCATTGCGGACGCATGTACGAGCAGCAGAACATCCGCAGGGTGCGCAGTTGCCCTCGCCATACTCGCACAGCCACCGGGGCCGGCCCGGGCGCGGTAGCACGCCTGCGGCCCGGCGGGGATGATTCCGCTTGTCTAGCTGATGTGCGAGTCGGCACGTCCTCCGACCAGGCACTGCGGGTACGGGCGGGCAAGGCAGCAGAACCGACTTCGTTCTCTGTCCCGGCCTGGCCCCGCCGAACTCGCCAGCCACGCGATCGCATGCTTCACTCGGCTGCCACCCGATCGCCTTGCGGGTGATCTAGCCGGCCTATCACGCTCGGTTGCGAGCCTCCGGTGCGCTTGACTTGACGCGCGCAAACCCGCCGCTATGGGCGGCCAACGCGGATCCAACGGCGTCGTACCCGGCGACACGGAACTCGACGATCTGCACGGGCACTGCAGAGCAGCATGAGCCGGGCCGTGAGACGTCTGGTTGGTTCACGGCGGGTGGCCAATCGGGGCGCACCGCCCGGCCTGCACACCCCTAAGAGGGATCACGCTGACATGGGGCGCGGTATCTGAGGTAGACAGCACCGCTTGCGAACCGCCGCGTGTCCAGGAGTTCCAGATCCGAGCGGACACCATTGGGGAGCACTCGCTTGCCGCCTCCGACGACGATGGGAACCACGAATAGCTGCAGTTCGTCGACCAGCCCGGCCTTGATGGCCTGCCCGGCCAGGTCGGCTCCTACCACTGTCACGTCGTGCTTGGTGGCCGACTTCAGCTGCCGGATCATGCCTGGATCGAAGTTCCGTTCGATCCGTGTCCTGGCGCTCGACACCGACTGGAGTGTCACTGAGAACACGATCTTCTCGGCTGCCTGCCAGATGCCGGTGAACTCCCGGACGGAAGGCGGCTGGCCGGGCACCGTGTGCGCAGTCTCCCATTAGAGCATCGTCTCGTACATCCGGCCCCGTAAAGGTAGGTGCCGACCGGCCGCTGCAGGTCGTTGACGAAGCAGTGCAGCTCTTCGCCGGGCGCCGCCCAGTCGAAGCTGCCTGCGGCGTCTTCGACGTAGCCGTCCGCCGACGCGATCGCCGAGTAGATCAGCTTAGCCATCAGGACTCCCCGCCTTCACTCTTCACGCGGTAGCCGATGAAAGTCGCTAACGGCGACTGGCGCACTGCGAGGTGCTCGAGTACCAGGGACTCGCCGAACCCCTCGAAGAGACGCTTGCCGGCGCCGAGGATCACCGGGGCGATGATGATCGTGAGCTCGCCGACCAGCCCGCCAGCCAGGGCCTGGCCGATGAGGTCAGCGCCGCCCATCACATGCACCTGCTGCCGCCTGCCGCGGCCGTGGCCTATCTATCGCCCCGGCGAGGCCGCCGGCGAAGACGAAGTCGGCGCCCGGCGGCTGCTCTCCGGGCCGACGGGTGACCACGAAGAACGCGATGCCCCAGGGATCCTTGCCACCCCAGTGCCTGGCCGCCTCGTTGGTACCGCGGCCCGCGATCACCGCACCATTGGCGCCCATAGTCTCCTCCAAACAGGCCTTGTCCTCACCGGCCGGCTCCCGCGCCCGGGCGAGTCATAGCTCCCGGGCTCACCGAACACTCGGTAGCGCAGGCGCTCGCCGCGGGCCCCGCGCCCACAGCCAGGGCCATCGCCGGGCCCGGTGATGAAGCCGCCCACCGAGATGGTGATCCCTGCGAGCACCTTGCCCATCAGCTCTCTCCTTTAGCAGTCAGGCCGGCCGGCAGCGGCGTGATCGATCAGACAGACAGCTGGCACAGGCCGAAATCATCGCCCGGGCCGCTTGACGGCAACGTGGACTGACGGTACGGGCACGTTCACCTCGCGAGGGGGCTTGCCGCCGCTAACCCCGCAGGTTCAGCAGGTCAGGTGCAAGATTGCGTTGGTGTCCGATGCGGTCTTAGCCAGCGCGCCGATCGCCTCCGCCGTGGGCAGGACGACCAGGTCGATCTTACGGCGGCGGGCCTCGTCCCGGACCTCCTGCATCACCGGCAGCGCGCCACCGGCCCCGGTGCCGACCACCAGCCGACGGCAGCGCCACGGAATGTCCTCCGCGGTCGACAGCGGGGTGTGCCCGTACCCACCGCGGAACTTCCGCGATGCGGCCTTCTTACGCTTGCGGATCTTCCCGCGGTCGATGACCAGGTCGTGATCGTAGGTCACGCCGTCGACCCGTATCGACCCGAAAGAGTAGTCAGTGACTCGCATGCTGAGGCTCCTTACCCGCACCGGGATCGTACGGCCGGTCCCGGCCGCCGGTCCAGCCCCGTAAGCGATCAGCTGCCCCGGTGCGGTCCCAGGGTCACGAGCCGTCCTCCCTGCCAAGACGGCTGACCGCAGCGTCCTGGGCTGTATGACCGACATGGCCTTCTTGTGCCAGCACGCCATCGCCGGATCGGGAGGCCTCGCACGCACCGACCTGGCCGCCCTCAACCGATCGCTCCGGCGCAACATCGACAGCGCCCACGACAACCGCCCTCCCAGCGAGCTAGCCGCTGCCAGGGCGGCTCGCCCCGGGCCTGGTTTAAATCCGGGACCGGCGATCGCCTGACAACGCCAGAGTGGTCAACCAGCCGGTGGCAGCCGCGCGTGTAAACGCCGTTATCTCAAGCCCGAATTTGGGCGTCTCTGCCGTCACCGGCCCGGCGCGGGGTTTTGGCCTCCGCGGAGACACGCTATCTTCGGCGGTGTCTACGCCGTGACCGACCGCAAATCCCCTTGTCGTCGCCGCTTTTTTGTTTCCCTGTCTCGCGCGGGAAGATACCGCGACGACATGTCTACGCCGCGGAGGTCCTGGTCACGCAGGGCATCTCTGGAAGGGCTTCAGATAACCGCCGATATGGGCGGAATCAGCGGTTCGGTGCTGGACGCGGTTGGCCGCACAGTTCAGATCGATCTGCACGTGGCCGAGCCTCGACGGGTATTCGGGGTCGACCGCACATGTGTCCATTCAGGGGGCTGCAGAGTGACTGCGGTGTGCGACACGCCGTAGCGGGTGCTTGAAGTTGCAGTTCAGGTTGAACAAGCTTGCGGCTTGTGTCCGATGAGCCCGATCTGCCTGGCGGTGC
>Ga0335078_10018204_pt1 | contig 10448 bp, 8 predicted proteins | sample Lox_Sample_32_FD_206711 | JGI IMG/M metagenome (GOLD analysis project Ga0335078, IMG submission 206711) | Soil microbial communities from Loxahatchee National Wildlife Refuge, Florida, United States - Lox_Sample_3.2 | ecosystem: Environmental > Terrestrial > Soil > Wetlands | place: USA: Florida...
GGCGCGGCGCCGTGGGGATAGTGATAGCCTCGGTCGCCCTGTCCACGGGAGCCATAGACACCACCGCGTACTCGCTCATCATCCTCAGCACGCTCGCAGCGTCGCTCATCGTTTCCCTCCTCCTGGGTAAGAAGGGATAACGTACTCTCCATACACTCGCTGGGAGCGGGGGGTTGACCCGCGTGAGGTTAGTTGCGCCTCCGCCAAATCTAGTCCTGCTGTGTTTTGTGCTTGAATCGGACTCCGAATCTTCGCAGCATTTCCTCCAAGACGATGACCCCGATCGCAAGGGCGATTAGCCACTAGGCTATTGCGCTGGAGTCCACGTTCAGGACATCAGGCCACATCTCCATTTCAACACACCGAAAAGGGTCCATTGCGCCCCGCCGGGGCATTTCATCCATCCTTCACGGTAAAATTCAACACCACGGCCTGCCCCCACTCGTCCGCCACCGCGACCGTGTAGATTCCGGGAGTGAAGGAGATGGAAGGGACAGGTGACCTGCTAGGTTGGGTGATGACAGGCTCAAAAGCCTGTTGGGAGAGGTTTCCAAGGTCGTAGTAGCCGCTCGTCGTGAAATTGAGAGATAAGAAATACGGACCGTCGGTCCCGTTCGCGCAGCCGGCGGGCGGGCCGGGCGGGGCACAATAGGTCCCGGTGAGGTTGACCTGATCACTCATCGGCTGAAAGACGGCGGAATTGATGTACGCTGGACCTCCCGAGCACACGAATTGGAAGGTGACGTTCGTAACCGCCGGAAGTTCTTGTACGCTGTAGTTGCCTTGCAGAATGGCGATTCGCGCAGGGACTCCGTAGCAATACGGCCACAGCTGGACGGCAACTCCGTTGAATGGCCAATTCGCTGACGTATTGATTGAATTGACTTCGGGAAGAGTATTGAGCAACGAAATCGAGACGCCCAGCCTCTGTCCCGCCTTCAGCTCGGTCGCGTTTATCGAGGTCGATAACTTGAGTCCGTCGGAGGCGACCGTCGAGGCGCTGACCCCGTTCGCCGCGCCATTCGGCTCACCAACGGAGCCTATCTTCGTGAAATAGACGTTTTGAGATGGCGTGAAATCGATCCTGTCACTGCCTATGCAGTACAGATATTGGCCGCTCGCAAAGCAGCCTGCCGGGCTCTCTTCCGGATACTGAGTGGTGGCGTTCCACGACCCGAACCCGCTCGACGAGAGACGTGACACGAGAGGGTTCGGAGTGGCGAAGAAGTAGAGGTAGGAATCGCCCGCCGCGTAGACGTCTTGGGCCCCGGTCGGAAGGTTGCCGGATTGGGTCCAACGGCCAACTCCCTGAGAAGACAATGGGACGTAGTAAGAAGGAGTTGTGCACGGGGCAGGGAAGGGAGGACAGGCCCCACCAAAACAGTAAGCGTACCCTCCGTTTGCGACGCAGCCAAGAGGGTTGCTAGGTATCTGCGAGGATTCGGTCCACCTGCCGACCCCCGCAGACGATAGGTGCGCGAAGTAGGTGTTGCCCGCGGGCAAGAAGGGACCAGTCGCATTCTGGGTGACGCAGTAGATGTAGCTCGAGTCTACCACGCAGGGAGGTGGGCTGATCGGGTTGGGGAAGGGGGTTGTCTGCGTCCACTTGCCTATGCCCGACGTCGACAGAGGAGCGTAGAAGACATCGCTGGTGAGGTTGAGGCTGGTGCTGCTCGTCTGACCGACAGTGCCGCTCACGCAGTATACGTACCCGAAATTCGCGACGCAGGTAGGGTGCAGTATCGACAACGGATAATCGGTGGTTTTTGTCCATCGACCAATGCCTGAACTCGATAAGGAAGCGTAGTAGGTGTCGTTCAAGCCGCCCGAACCTCTTGGCGCCGTCTCGTCGCCTCCTCCCACGCAGTAGACGAATCCGCCGGAAGTCACGCAGCTCATTGCGGCAACGGGAAAGGGATAGCTGGTCGTGCGGTTCCAGGAACCCAACTGACCAGTGGTCGGGATGGCGGCCGATGAAGACGATGAAAGCGTACTTGACGTGTGGCTCGAGGAAACTGCGGTAGTTCCGGTGTTCACGGCCAGATAGCCGACTGTCAACCCCGCTGCGACCAAGAGCGCGAGGACTATGCCTGCAGTCGCCTCCCTCAATGTCCCTCAGGGTTCGTGGAGGTCGGTGGTTCTTGAACCTAGTCGACGAGTGTTCCAGAAAGGGGATCAGCCGTGCATAAAGGGTTCATTGCGCCTCCGCCATGGCTCAACAGGAAGGAATGTGAGTCAGAGATTCAAAGTTGGGAGGCCCGCAGAGATAGTAGAACTTCCCGTTGTAGGAACTTGACGACCCAGAGCCAAGGTATGCCTGAGTGATGGAGAGCCTTTGGTCCGGGATGCAAAGGGGCCCGCCAGGTCCGGGAGGGCCGCCGCAGGCAGAACTCGGAGCCGGAACCACGGGAATCAGCGCGGCCAGGGCGAAAGCGATCGCGGCGACCAGGAGTATTGCCGCCTTGGACCGTCTCTTCATCGTGCCCTAGCGGAAATCTGTCTGATTAATGGGTTTGTCCGAACGCTCAAGCGGCTCCGCTAGCTTGTTGAAAATGCGGGCTTCGCCGAGCATATGGGTTCATTGCGCCTCCGCCGGGGCGTCTGGAACAAAGCATCCAAAGCTTCAATGGGCGCCTTTGACTGCGAAAGAAAATGGGATGAACGTCAGAACCGCATTGTTGGGACTCTTCGTAGCTCTCACCATCGTGCTAGCATCGACCACAATCTACGAGTCGACCTCGAAGACCACGATAACGTCGACGAGCACGCAGACGGAGACCTCGACGACTACGCTTCGACCGCCTGTCATGCCTTCGGTGTACGAGTGGGTCTACTACCTCCAGTCGCGCGATGTCATCCAGCTTGGGAACATGTACGCTCCGACGGCCAACGTCACATGGGCGGGCGACGCTGCGGGCCTCGCGGGGACTTACAAGGGCCGAGCGAACATCAAGATTCTATATGGCTCGACGATAGGACACTTCACGGCAGCCAGCGCGAGCATCTCGAACTACAACCAGGAGACGGCGAGCCCATCGGTGGAGAATGTAACCTTCTTTCTCGCCATGACGGGGAACAGCTCAGTCGAGGGAACTATCAAGATGGCAGCCAACGTGACCCAAAGCTGGGACTACACGGGAGGACAGTGGCAGGTCTTGCAGGAGAGCTGGAACTACACCACGTACGATGCTCAATTCGCTGTAATTACCGGCTGAGCCACACGTCGGGTTCACACGTTATCGCAGATTGAAACTCGATGAGCTCCGCTACGCCTTTCCAAAAATGAAGTTGCAGGGCAATCGCCGAGCATATGGGTTCATTGCGCCTCGTCATGAAATTCCAGGACAGCTTGCCATTAGCCCGGTCTGGATCGACACCGCCCCGGTTTCAACGTTGTAGAAAGCCTGGACCCCTCCGCCGACGATGTCTTGGTCAGGATGGTTCCCGGAGAGGATGACGAACTGAGCGGTCACGTACTCGTAGGCGTGGCCGCCTCCCGAGTCATATTGGAGACCCCAGTCGATGGTCACCCAGCCGAGGCCGGCGGTGATGTTCTGAAAGTCGGACGAGTTCACAATGGCAGCGTAGATGGCGTCTAGGCCCACAGTGGGCATGGGCGTGACGGAACTGGATACCATCTCGTTGACAGTCGTCTTGTTCCCGAAAACAGGGAGTTTGATGCCCAAGAACGCGGATGGGCAAAAGTCGGTCCATGAGGCAGGCCATGTGCTGATTGGCCCCGACCGTTCAAGGTGAGATGTGCCGTGGCTTGCGTTGTTCGGGTCTTGGGCGAAGACTATGGACGCACCTGCCGCGATAATTAGGAACGCCACCGCGGCCAACGCAATCGATGCCATAGGAAGAGAGTGGCAGGCCAGTCTCCAATATGCGTTTGTCCGAATGTTCCAGCTCTCGCTAGCTCGTTGAAAATGCAGAAGGGCTTCGCCGTGCATCGTGGTTCATTGCGCCTCCGCCCGAGACTCAGGTCGTGATGGTGAAGCTCAAGGAAATCTGAAGGTTCTGGCCCAAGTCTTGACCATTCGATAAGTAGAACAAGGGCTGGGCAACGACCGAGTAGACACCTGGAGCCGGCTGCTCAATGAAGTTGAAGAAGCACTGGGTTTGATTCTGCTCCGTAGGGGTCAGCACTGCAGTTGGGATACAGAGGGGCTGCCCGAATGTTTCCCCGGAATAGACGGTCACGGAGGTGGTGATCTGACTCGGAGTAAACTGCCACACCTGCGCACCGGTCGAGTTGTAGACGCTCGCGCTAAGAATGGGCGATACCATGTCGATTGTTTCGTTAGCACTTCCAAGATAAGTCAGCCTGTCTGAGAGACTGATTGCACCCCCAGTCCTCACCGAAGTCGAATTCATCGAGACCTCGAACGACCAAGACTCCCATGTTCTTGACGCTAGCAGGGTACCGTTGCTCTCTGTTGTTGTGGTGGTCGCGACCGCGGTATTCGAAGTGAGGGTGAAGTTCGCCTCCAAGACGGCTCGAGAACCCTCGCCGTCGCTGGCGATCAGCTCATAGCTACCCGGCTGGATTGGGTTCCCGCGGGGGTCGGGCTGTGCGGTGTCCCAATCAGCCTCGCACGAAACCGCTGTGAAGGCCGAGTTCATGCATCCCGGCGTGGACAAGTATACGCCCGCTGGGCCTATGACCTCGAATGAGACGATTGGTGATTCGGTCATCGACGCAGCTATGCAAACGTCGTCCCCGACGACGGCGTTCGTGGAGACGTAGAGAGTTCCGTTCGAGTTCGAATCCACCAATGCGCATGAGCAGGGAGGCCACTGACCAGCCGTTTCAGTGATGGCGACGGTCGCATTGCCAGCTTTGCCGGGAGGGGAAGTGCACGTCGACTGCGAGGTGGACCGAGTTGAGCTGATGATACTTGCTGGCCCGCCTGGATTGGTGTACGAGAAATAGGCGGCTGCAGCGACGACCACTAGCACTGCCAGCAGGACGGCAATAGGCGCCCGCGCGCCGATTCCTGTTCGCCGGGGCATCTCAACCCGGTTCACTCGAAGACGGGATTTGGATTAATAGTTTTGTCCGAATGTTCTAGCCTCCGCTAGCTTGTTGAAAATGCAAGGGCTATAGCCGTGCATAGGGGTTCATTGCGCTACTCCGCCGGGCACGACCTTCAGCCGTAGCTCACGCCGAAGCCCGTTGCGACCAAAGTATTCGGAGGGTATGGCATCCCCGCCGACTGGGAGTTCTCCAGAATGCAAGAACCGAGGTTGTAATAGTTTGGCAGCCCGTCGCCGAGGAAGAGGCCAAAATCCGTCGTGCACATCTCGAGGCCACCCCCCGAGCTCGGCTCGGACGCCCCGAGGTTGAGCCCGTAGGACCCGCTGGTGATACCTGGCTTGGGAGTGATCTGGTACTCCACCATGAAGCCCTCGTTCTCACTTGACGGTCCTCCAATCTGGACCGATGCAGGGGTGCCGGCGCCCTGGGCGGTCACATAGGTCATTGTGAAGTTGGCTAGCGCACTGTGCAGGTAGCCGTCGATGTCGGACTCGAGAGAGGCGAAGCTCGTCAGGTCGACCGCGGTTGCCGGGCTGCCTGTCGCCGAGTAGTAGTAGAGCTCCAGGCATAAGTTCAGGGTCTCGCCGGGTGAGAGCGTGAAGTTCCAGCCGTATCTCGGCGACTGCTGTGACTGGCCGCAGCCAGGCAGCGTGCTGGACGACGCGCTGGATGCCGTGGTTGCAGACGCAGAGGCCGACTGCACTTCAGCGACGAATTCGGACAAGGGCACTCCTTCCGCCTTGACAGGAAGCCATGAGTCGTCCTGGGGGTACAGATTGTCGAGCGAGTAGACCTTCCCATCCTGGACGTAGAACAGCCCTTGGGGCCCTCCCGTCGTCGAGGCAGCAGAGCCACCATCAAACTGGAGCCAAGAGTCTCCGAAGCCAGGCGCTCCATAGGAATAGGCAAGTGTTGATGGATTGAACGAATAGGGACCAAAGAAGAGGATGTAGAGGGCACCTACCTCCAACGTCGGGTAGCCAACCGCGTTCATCGTTGTGCCGTTGACAGTTCCGCCCACCCATGCCATCTCCGCAACCTGACCAGATGCACTGTAGTTCGCTATCCCAACATGAGCCAAGGTCTGGATATTTGTGACGTTGTAGGTGGTGAAAGGGACACCATCGACGGAGATCGTGGTTCTGGAGGTGACATTTCCGAGCAAGACGACCGAACTGTCGACGAGATCCTGCAGATTGGGGAAGACCGCCCCTCGAAGAGGTTCGACAGAGCAGTTGCAGGGGTGCAAGGGATACTCCGTGATGACGCCTCCGGACTGTTGTACCCCGACGGTAATCGTCTTCGCAGTTCCAGACGAGGTGGTGGTCGATGAGTTCGAAGAAACACTGCTGCCAGGAAAGGGCGAAGCGGACGAAATTGATTGACTCTGAGGAGTTCGCTGAGTTTCAAACGAGTAGGCGTAAAGGGCTCCCGCGACTAGGAGGACGATGATTATGATGCCCGTCGCGACGCGGCTCGATGGGGGACGGGCAGGGTTGGTCATCTTCGCCGTAAGACGAAACAGGTTCGCTCTCGTTAATACATTTGTCCGACTGAGAACCTAGCAATCAGAACATCGGCCGGGAAATTCAGGAAAAAGGCTTGTCGCCATGCATAGGGGTTCATTGCGCCTCCGCCGGGGAGTTTGGTACTAGTACTGGATGTTGAAGGTAGTAAAGCTCCAAGTTTCATTTGAGATCAACCAGGAGCCTGTGGGCTCGGAGTAGACATAGGAATCGTACGCGGAAACCGTTCCATTAAAACTGGTTGCGTAGCCGCCTATCGGCATACCGAAGTTGTAATCCTGTCCATAGATTTCGAAGGTCGAGTCCACCGTTGCCGAGTCGGCGGTAACTGCCGATACAGCCCGGGTCACGTTACCGATCGCGAAAGAACCTCCTCTGCCAATGAAGCTCACGCGCATCAGAAGTAGGATGTCTGTCCCGTTGTAAAGGCCCGCGAGACCGCCCACGTCGTTGTTTCCGGCCCCATTCCAAGTCACCGTCGCGTTCTCAGCGTACAGGCTTGCGAGCGCTGTAGCGTTTCTCTCCGACAGCAAGAGGATGTGGTTGGCGAAGCTGTCGGCCACCTGGTCGTAGGTGCTGCCGGTTGTCGAGACGGTGGTCGTCGAAAGCTCTGTAGTCGTCTCTTTAGGCGTCGAGTCTATCCCGTAGATGTAGCCGGCCAGCGCCCCCACGAGCAGGGCGATTACTCCGCCTGCCACCAGAGCCGTTCTGGGTTTCATCTGGGCCTCGTAGGCGTCGGTTCCCCAAAACACCTTCGGTACATTGGTCCAGCTTACGCTGGCTCTTGATAAAATGCAAGGGCTTCGCCATGCACAAAGGGTTCATTGCGCCTCCGCCGGGAGCGTTCACTCTGGCATCTGGCTGTGAGTTACTCAAGAAGGGAACTTATCTAAGATTAGTATCTTAGGTGAGGAACCGCCTTTAAGCCAGGTTCGGCCTTTCCGCGCATGAAACGAGAAGAGTTATCTGGAGAGCTCGAACCGACAGATAAGTGTTGCTCATCTCAGATGAGCAGCTATGATGAGCAATTCTCTATAAGCTCGGCGAGGCCTTCCCTCACATGACTTCGGAAGAAAAGGGAAGGCACCCCCGCCGCTCTGTGCTAGCCGTCTAAGGTGGACGCGTGGTCGAGTTGACTGACACCGTCTTCCTGACGCTCATGCTGGAGGCCGCCGTTCCCGCTGGCATCCTCTCCATGTTGGTGATGAGGTTCGACGAGGCCCTCTCGAGCTCGCACATGCTTTGGTTTGGCTACAGGGCCATGCTCCTCGCGCTGCTGTTCGGCGGCTTTTGGGGCATACTGGTGGGCTCGAGAGTCTTCCCACGGATGGCGAGGAGGCGGGGCTTCTGGCCTGCCGTCGTGGTCCTGGAGGCCCTCTGGCTGGTTGGCATCTCCTCCCTCGTCTTCTAGAGGCATGAGATCTCGAGCACCTTCACCGCCCTCCTCAAGCTCGCGGCCTTCCTCGTGGTGGTCGTCGCGAGCTACGCCTTCGTGACGACGGTCGTGGACTACGCGTCGCTCTTCGCTCCTGCCGCCTCATCGGGCGGGGTGATGGGAGGCCTGAAGGCCGTGCTCACCGTGGTCGCGAGCGCCTTCGTCGCGGTCTTCTTTACCATCCCCGCGCTCCTCGCCATGTCCGGGCACGGAGGCGCCTGGGTCAAGCATGTGGTGCTCAAGGTCTGGAAGCACGTGTCCCTCGCCCTGCTCTCGGTCGCGGCGCTCTATGTGGGGGTGGGAGCCTCCATCTCGACCGTCCCGGGTCTCCTCTCGCCCGCGGTCCCGCCCGATGCAGCTCTCGCGGTGGTCGCCCTCGCCGGGCTCGCCGTCCTCGTGCTCGGAATCCTCCCGGACGGGGTATACCCCGCCGTCTCCTCGCTCGCACGCGTCCTGCCCGCAAGGGGCCGCCCCGAGGCGCTTGTCGAGCTGCGGCAGGTCCCCGTGGCGAGGGTCCGGCCCGGTGGCGGCCCGGAGGGCGCAAGGGAAGAGGCGGCCCGCGTCCAGGCGCTCACAAAGACCCTGGGCTCCCTCGACGGGACGACGGAACTCGTGGTCTGCTTCAGGGAGGGAAGGGGGAGGACGCTCTTCGTCGCCGCCGGAGGCTCGACCAAGGCAGACGTGGAGCTTCGACTCGTCTCCGTCCTGAGGGCGCATCTCCACGGGCACCGCGCGGAGCCCTGCGCCCGGGGCCTCCAGGCCCCCAAAGGGTCGTATAGGTTCACGATTGCAATCACGGGCGCCCCCGAGCAGGTCGAGGACCCCCTCCAGCCGTTGGCAAGGTTCTTCCTGCAGAGCGGGCACGAGGGGGAGTACCGGGCGAGAGTCTCGCGGGCGCGGACGAACCCCCTGCGCAAGCTTCTCGCCTCGAGGCGGCAGAGGGCCCTCGCCAGGAGGTCAGGGCACCAGCAGAGCGAGGCGGTCTCCTTCGGGATGGCGGAGAGGTCGACCTCCGTCGGGGACCGCCTCGCCGAGATGGAGCACGAGGAGGCGGTCAAGGAGGTGGAGAGGCGGGCGTCCCACCACGCAGTGAAGGTCAGCGTCTCCGTCACCGGATACGGCTCGACCCCCGGGGAGGCTCGGAGGGTCGCCGAAGGGGGAGCCTCCACCCTCCGGGGCTCCCTCTCGAGCCACAGGGACGGGTCGGCGCTGAAGGCGAGGCGCGTCCCCGACGCAGAGAGGTCTCCCTCCTCCGTCCTGCTCCCCGTCGAGGCCGCCCCGTACTTCTGGATCCCTCAGGTGGCCATGGGAAGCGAGCTCGCGGCCACCGCGGAGTTCGAGCTCTCCAAGGAGCTGGAGGGTGAGCTGGAGTTCGGGGAGATAGTCCTACAGTCCGGGACCACCGGACACAAAGCGAGGATTCCGCTCGACGCGCTGGGCAAGCACCTCTTCGTCACGGGAATGACGGGGAGCGGGAAGACCACTTCGTGCTTCAACCTGCTCGTCCAGCTCCACCAGCTGGGAATCCCCTTCCTCGTGATCGAGCCGGTGAAGAGCGAGTACCGGGCGCTCCTCGCTCACGTCCCCGGCCTCCAGGTCTTCACCCTCGGGGACGAGGACACCGCCCCGTTCAGGCTGAACATCTTCGAGCCTCCGGAGGGGGTAAAGGTCCAGAGACACATCGAGAGCTTGGAGGCCGCGTGGAACGCGAGCTTCGTGATGTACGCGCCCCTCCCCTACGTCCTCAGGACCGTGCTGGACGAGACGTACAGGGCGTGCGGTTGGGACGCCCTCAAGAACAAGAGGGGGAGGCCGGTCACCCTCCACGACTTTCGCGCCCGGGCCCAGAGGGTCTCCAGGGGGCTCGGCTACGAGCCGAAGGTCCTCATGGACATCGAGGCGGCACTCAAGATGAGGATCACGAGCTTCGCGCTCGGCGGGAAGGGGCCCATGTTCGACGCCCTCTCCTCTATCCCCCTCGACGACGTGCTCAGGCGCCCGACGGTCCTCGAGCTCAAGAGCATCACGAGCGGCGAGGAGAAGGCGTTCGTCGCCGCGCTTATCCTAGCCAGGTTGGCCGAGTACATCGAGAGCAGGGGAGGGTCGAAGCAGCTCAGGCACGTCACGCTCGTCGAGGAGGCCCACAGGCTGCTCCCCAACGTGTCCACCCAGAAGGGGGACCCCGAGGCCGCCGATCCGCGGCGGCACACGGTGGAGCAGTTTGCGAACATGCTGGCCGAGTTCAGGGCGCTCGGGGAGGGGCTCGTAGTCGTCGAGCAGATCCCCACGAAGATACTGCCCGACGCGATAAAGAACACTGCGACCAAGCTGGCCCACCGGGTCCCCGCGGCCGACGACAGGGAGGTCCTGGCTGGGGCGATGAACATGACAGAGGAGCAGTCCCGCGTCTTGACCGCGCTCCAGCCCGGCGAGGCGATCTTGAGCG
>Ga0335078_10018205_pt1 | contig 10448 bp, 7 predicted proteins | sample Lox_Sample_32_FD_206711 | JGI IMG/M metagenome (GOLD analysis project Ga0335078, IMG submission 206711) | Soil microbial communities from Loxahatchee National Wildlife Refuge, Florida, United States - Lox_Sample_3.2 | ecosystem: Environmental > Terrestrial > Soil > Wetlands | place: USA: Florida...
GCGCGTCGGTCCCGGTGATCTTCAGCACGAACACCGTCACGAACGCCGTCAACCGCGACTATGCCGTGCCGACCTTCATGGCCCTGGCGGCGAGCACGCCCGTCCGGACAGCGAGCGTGGGCTATGAGGGCACCGCCAGCGACGGCCTGAATCAGCTCGACGCCACGCACTCCCTGACCAGCTATACCTCCGCCCCCGATGGCCACATCGTGGCGACCGAGGACGTGACCCCGGCCAACGGCAACTCGGTGACCCTGGCGCTGGGTTTCGGCCGGACCCAGGCGCAGTCGCTTTCTGTCGCCCAGGGATCCCTGAGCAATCCGTTCGGCCAGACCTCCGCGAGATACCGGACCGGCTGGATGAGGTACGACGCCGGACTGAAGCCACCGCCGACCAATCTCCCCGGGCTGACGCCGAGCCAGGTGGCCAGCCATTACTACCTGTCGGCCAACGTGCTCAAGGCGAGCGAAGACAAGACGTTCCCCGGCGCGATCGTCGCGTCCCTGGCCAGCCCGTGGGGCCAGTCGGTGCCGGCCGGGGTGCTCGCCAACGGTCAGCCGTCCTACTTCGGCTCGTACCGCGAGGTGTTCTCCCGGGACCTGTACGAGGCCTTCACCGGGCTGCTGGCCGACGGTGACCTCGCCACCGCCCGGGCGGCGACGCTGTTCCTGTTCGACCGCCAGCAGCTCCCGTCCGGCGCGATGCCGCGCAACTCGCTGCTGAACGGCAAGCCCGCCCCCGACACCGGGGGTACCCAGCTGGACGAGGCCGCCTACCCGATCCTGATGGCCTACCTGGCCGGGCTCGGCGGGGACAGCGCGCTGTACAAGGGCCACATCCTCCCGGCCGCGGACTTCCTGGTGGCCAACGGGCCCTCGGACGGCGTGGAGCGCTGGGAAGAGCAGACCGGCTACTCCCCGTCCACGATCGCGGCCGAGATCGCCGGGCTAACCGCCGCGTCGGCCATCGCGGCGAGCCACGGCGACACCGAACGGGCCCACCTGTACCAGGCCACCGCCGACGAGTTCCAGCGCCAGATCAAGTCCTGGACGGTGACCACCAGCGGCCCCTACGCCCCGCGCTACTTCATCCGGCTGTCCAAGACCGGCGACCCGAACGCGGCGATCAGCTACAACCTCGGCAACGGCGGCCCCACCCTGGACCAGCGCGCCGTGGTGGACGGCGGCTTCCAGGAGCTGGTCCGGCTGGGCGAGCTCCCGGTGACCGACTCCGACGTCAAGGCCTCGCTGGCCGTGCTGGACCAGCAGATCTCGGTGTCCACGCCGAGCGGGACCGGCTACTACCGGTACGGCAACGACGCGAAGAAGGGCAGCGCGGACGGGTACGGCGACTGCTACCAGCCGAGCCAGTCCTCGTGCTCGGTCTCCGGCGCGCCCTGGCCGCCGACCGACACCGGCACCGGGCACCTGTGGCCGAACCTGTCCGGCGAACGCGCCGAGTCCGATCTCGCCGCAGGATCCGCCAGCGGCGCGCGGTCCCTGCTCCAGGCGATGATCAACTTCTCCTCCGGCGTCGGGCTGGTGCCCGAGCAGGCCTGGGAGAACGCGGACCTGGCGGCCTCCCCGTTCGGCAGTGACCCGGCCACCGCCTCCATCGGGTTCACCAACGGCAAGGCGGCTGGATCCGCGTCCCCGCTGACCTGGGCCCAGGCACAGGAACTGCGGCTGATCGCCTCCCTGGGCATCGGCCGCAACGTGGACACCCCGGCCATCACCACCGCGCGCTACGTCACCCACGGGCCGCCCGGCTCGCTGCCGGTGACCATCACCGCGCCGGCCCAGGGCAGCGGGCTGACCGGCTCCTCCACCAAGGTGACCGGGACCACCACCCCGGGCGCGGCGGTGACGGTTGCGGCGGCCAACACCACCACGGGGGCGCCGGCCTCGGTGACCAGCACCACCGCGGCGGCCGACGGATCCTTCTCGGTGACGGTACCGGTGAGCTTCGGCAGCAACGCGATCACCGTGACGGCGACCGCCTCCGGAGGGCGGAGCACCGGCTACGCCCAGGTGACCGTCAGCAACGAGGGCGGCGGCAGCTCGGTGCTCGACGTGACCGACCCTACCGGTGACGACAACGGGCCGGGCACCTACCAGTACCCGACCGACTCCAGCTTTGTGGCCGGGTCGTTCGACCTGACGCGGTTCCAGGTGCAGAGCGATGGCACCTTCGCCTACCTGCGGGTTACCCTGCGCACCCTGGTCCCCACCTTCGGGGTGCTCGACGGGGCGCAACTGCTCGACGTGTACGTGCACGTGCCGGGCGCCTCCGCCACCTCCACCCAGGCCGCGTTCGCCTCCCGCAACTACGCGATCGCGTCGGCCGGGGCCTGGAGCCAGCGGGTCGAGGCGCAGGGCTTCGCGTCGCCGGTGTGGGTGGACGCGGCCGGCAACAGCGTGGGCACCGCGTCCGTGCTGGCCGTGCAGGCCGACAAGACGATCACCATCGCCCTGCCCGAGGCGCAGTTCGGCACGCCGGCGTCCGGCTGGGGCTTCAGCGTGGTGCTCACCGGCCAGGACGGGTTCGGCACCGACCAGGCGCGCAACTTCACCGCGACCCCGGGCGGCTTCACGTTCGGGGTGTGCGCGTCAGGCGGGACCGCGCCGGTCTGCGCGGTGAACCCGGACACCGTGCCGAAGGCCATGGACGTGATCACGCCGGCCGGGGTCGACCAGGCCACCGAGCTCGACCCGACCAAGGGCCCGGTGGCCATCCAGCCGGTTCTGGTGCCGTAGGCGCCGATAGAGACAGGGTGCCGTAGGCGCCGATAGAGACAGGGTGCCGTAGGCGCCGCCAGGGACAGGGGTGCCCTGGCCCGCTCCGTGCCTCAGCCTGGTCCGTCCGCGGCGACGGACCAGGTGAGGTGCGACGGCGGCACCCGGGCGCAGATCGGGTTCCCCCTGGCGTCGGTCAGCCGGATCCTGGCGACGAGCCGGTGCCCCGGTCGCAGGGCCTGCTCGATGAGGTCCGGATCGACGTCGACGAGGCGGAGCTTGGCCCCGCGGAACAAGCGCAGCGTCCCGTCGCCCGGCACGTCGCCCCAGGCCAGCCCGAGGCTGCGGTCATCGCGGACGCCGCCGACGAACGGCCCGCCGAAGTCGAAGCCGTCGTCGTCCCGCCGGACCGTGACCGGCATCTGCCAGCGGGCCGCGGGGGCGTCCCCGGGCACCGGCTCGATGGCCCGCCCGGGCTTGCCCGGGATGGCCAGGGCGGGCCGGTCCGTGCCGCGGCCGCCCAGCGCGACGTGGACGTTCTCATGGCCACGTCCGCCCGGCTCCGGCCGGCAGGTGCGGCCGGGTAGCTCGGAGCCCTCGATCACCACGGTCATCGTCCCGACCACGGCTCCCGGCCGCCGGGCCGGACGGCGGGGCGGAGGCGGCGCCGTGTTCTCCTCGTAGGCCCGCCGCATCCAGTCACGGACCTCGTCGTCGACGTCATCGGGTGAGGCCAGCGCGATCCGCACCGTGGCGCCGCCGCCGCCCATGTTCCGGGCGGCCTGCAGGCGGCCGCCCGGCGCGGCGTTCTCCAGCCGCAGGCCGAGGTCCACCCGGTTCCTGGTGGTCGCCTGCACCACGGCGAAGGTCCGGCGAGGGGTGACCAGGGAGACGATGGTCTTGCGGGCCTGCACCGTCACCGGGCCGAGCGCCGGAAGCACGGCCAGCACCGCGTCCAGGACCGGCCGCAGCCGCGGCCGGTCGGCGTACTGGCCCGCGATCAGCCCGTCCGCGTCGCCGGCGGGGAGGAGCTGAGCCAGATCGGGGCGATCGGGAAGCTGGGACATGACACGTCTCCCTCAGAGCCGGGGCCTGCGTTCCGGACTCGCTAAGAGGCGGCCTTGCGTCCGGCAAGAAGAACTCGCACAAGCGGAGGTGGACTCGGCCCTTCCCGCGGACCCGGCGGCGCCCTCCCGCGCCAGCCCCAGCTTACCGCTGTCTCCTTTTGGTATTCACTTTTGGCCGATGGGCGCGCAAAGTGGGGCGAGGAGGTGAGCGCTTTGGGTGACGCGATCGTCGGAGTGGTGGCTAACCCGCTCTCCGGTCGCGACATCCGCCGCCTGGTCACCCAGGCCTCGGTGTTCCCGACGACCGAGAAGGCCAACATGATCCAGCGCATGCTCACCGCGTTCGGCGCGGTCGGCGTGCACCGCGCGCTGCTCAGCACCGATCTCGGCGGCATCTCGGCGTCGGTGTTCCGGGCCATCGAACGACACCGCGCCACAGGCGCGCACGGCCATGACGGCCGGTGGCCGGAGGTGGAGTTCCTCGACGGCCAGCCGATCCGGCAGACCGCGCAGGACACGGTAGACGCCGTCCGGCGGATGGTGACCGCGGGCGCCCGGGTGATCGTCTGCCTCGGCGGCGACGGCACCGCCCGGGTGGCCGCGTCCGCCGCGGGCGACGTGCCGCTGCTAGCCCTGTCGACGGGCACCAACAACGTCTTCCCCGCGGTCCGTGAGGCGACCATCGCCGGCCTGGCCGCGGGCCTGGTCGCCACCGGCGCGGTCCCGGCCGAGGGCGCGGCCACCCGGGCCAAGCTGCTCGAGGTGCGGGCGGGGGACCGGACCGAGACCGCGCTGGTGGACGTGGCGGTGTCCACCGAGCGCCACGTCGGGGCCCGCGCGGTCTGGGATCCGGCCACGGTGACCCAGCTGTTCTGCGCCTTCGCCGAACCGGACGCGGTCGGCCTGTCCAGCGTCCTGGGCCAGCTGTCTCCGGTCGGCCGCCGCGAACCGCACGGGGTCACCGCGCGCCTGGATGCCGGCGCGCCCCGGCAGGTGCTCGCCCCGATCGCGCCAGGCCTGGTCGTCCCGGTCGGGGTCCGGGAGATCGAGCCGATGCGCCCCGGATCGGTGCATCGCGTCGACGCTCATGCCGGCGTCATCGCCGTAGACGGCGAACGCGAGCTCACCTTCGGCCCGGGCGACGAGCCGGCCGTCCGGCTGCGGGCCGACGGGCCCCGGTGCGTGGACGTGCCCGCGGTCCTGGCCGCCAGCGCCCGTCTCGGCCTGCTCAGACGTAGCGCCGCTGATCTTCGTTCGGCTGAGGCCGACCCTTAGGGAGGAACACATGACCGACACGGTGGAGCGGAAAGCTCTGACTCGGGAGCACCTGCTCGACGTCTACCGGATGATGCGGACCATCCGCGAGTTCGAGGAACGCGTGCATGCGGAGTTCGCCACCGGCGAGATCCCGGGATTCGTCCACCTGTACGCGGGCGAGGAGGCCTCGGCGGCCGGTGTCTGCAGCAACCTTGACGACCGGGACACCATCGCCAGCACCCACCGGGGACACGGCCACTGCATCGCCCGGGGCGTCGACGTCGGCGAGATGATGGCCGAGATCTACGGTCGCAAGACCGGCAGCTGTCACGGCAAGGGCGGCTCCATGCACATCGCCGACCTGTCCAAGGGCATGCTCGGCGCCAACGGCATCGTCGGCGGCGGCCCGCCCCTGATCTGCGGGACGGCGCTGGCCGCCAAGCTCAAGGGCACCGGCGGGGTCAGCGTGGCGTTCTTCGGCGACGGCGGCAGCAACCAGGGCACCACGCTGGAGTCGATGAACCTGGCCTCGGTGTGGAACCTGCCGGCCATCTTCGTGGCCGAGAACAACGGCTACGCCGAGACCACGTCCAGCACCTGGTCGGTGGCCAGCGACAACATCGCCGACCGCGCGGCCGGGTTCGGCATGCCCGGCGTCATCGTCGACGGCTTCGATTTCTTCGCGGTGCACGAGGCGGCCAGCGAGGCGATCGCCCGCGCGCGGGAAGGCGGCGGCCCCACGCTCATCGAGATGAAGTTCACCCGCTACTTCGGCCACTTCGAGGGCGACCAGCAGACCTACCGGGCAGGCGAGGTCGAGCACGCGCGGGCCGAGCTCGACTGCCTCAGGCGCTTCGCGGACCGGGTGACCGAGACCGGCGAACTGAGCCGCGCCGACCTCGACGCCGTCGACGCCGAGGTCGCGGCGGCGATCGGCAAGGCGGTCGACGACGCCAAGACCGCCCCGCTGCCCACCGAGGCAGACCTGCTCACCGACGTCTACGTGCGCTACTGACAGGAGGCTGGCCATGGCACGGAACATCACCTACCGCGAGGCAATTAATGAGGCGCTGGCCCAGGAGATGGAGCGCGACGAGAGCGTCATCGTGATGGGCGAGGACAACGCCGGCGGCGAGGGATCGCCCGGCGATATGGACGCGTGGGGCGGCGTGCTCGGCGTGACCAAAGGGCTCTACCACAAGTTCCCCGGCCGGGTCCTCGACACCCCGATCTCGGAGTCGGCTTTCATCGGCGCCGCCATCGGAGCGGCCACGGCCGGGATGCGACCGGTGGCCGAGCTCATGTTCGTCGACTTCATGGGCGTCTGCTTCGACCAGATCTACAACCAGGCCGCGAAGTTCCGGTACATGTTCGGCGGCAAGGCGATCACCCCCGTGGTGATCCGCACCATGTACGGGGCCGGGCTGCGGGCCGCGGCCCAGCACTCCCAGTGCCTGTACCCGCTGTTCACTCACATCCCTGGCCTGAAGGTCGTCATGCCGTCCACGCCGTACGACGCCAAGGGCATGATGATCCAGGCGATCAGGGACAACGACCCGGTGATGTTCTTCGAGCACAAGGCGCTCTACGACATGTCGGGCCCGGTGCCCCAGGAGAGCTACGTGGTGCCGTTCGGCGAGGCCAACGTGGTCCGCGAGGGCGGCGACGTCACGATCGTGAGCCTGGGCCGGATGGTGCACACCTCACTGGAGGCGGCCGGCCAGCTCGCCACGCAGGGTATTGAGTGCGAGGTCGTCGACCTTCGCACCACCAGCCCGCTGGACGAGGACACGGTGCTGGAGAGCGTCGAGGGCACCGGCCGCCTGGTCGTGGTCGACGAGTCGCATCCCCGGTGCAACATCGCCACCGACATCTCGGCGCTCGTCGCGCGCCAGGCGTTCGGCGCGCTCCGGGGCCCCATCGAGATGGTCACCGCGCCGCACACCCCGGTGCCGTTCTCCAATGCGCTCGAGGACCTGTACATCCCCGACGCGCAGCGGGTGGTGAACGCGGTCAAGACGGTGACGGGCTGGACCCCATGAGCGTTATGCGAAACCGGCTGCGAGTGCAGGCCTTCCTGCGGGGGGTGCCAGGGGGGTCGGCCCCCCGTGGAGGCAGGGCCTGCGCGAGCGGCCGGTGCAGGTGGCACGGATATCAACCTCAGCGGGTTCTTTGCATAACGCGATTTTCGGAGAAGACACGGTGACCGACGACCGGATCGTCCCCGTGACGATGCCCAAGTGGGGCCTGTCGATGCAGCTCGGCAAGATCACCGCCTGGGCCGTCGGGGAGGGAGATGAGGTCAGCGTCGGCGACGACCTCGCGGACATCGAGACCGAGAAGATCAACGGCACCTTGGAGGCGGCCGACGCCGGGACGGTGCGCCGCATCATCGCCCGGGTCGGCGAGGACGTGCCGGTCAGCGGGACGATCGCGCTGATCGCCCCGGGCGGCGTGACCGACGAGGACCTCGACGCGGCCGTGCTCGAGGCGCGTGCGGTGATCGACGCCGGCGTCCCCGACGACGCCGGCGGCGCCCCCGAGCTCCAGACCGCCGACGTCGGCGGGCGGAAGATCAGCTACGTCGGCGCAGGGCAGGACGGCGACGTGATCCTGCTCGTGCATGGGTACGGCGGCGACCGGAACTCCTGGCTGTTCCTGCAGGAGCCGCTGGCCGCGAAGTACCGCGTGTACGCGCTCGACCTGCCCGGGCACGGCACCTCGGCCAAGGACGTCGGGGACGGCTCCATCGGCGTCCTGGCCGACGCCGTGACCGGGGTGCTCGACGCCATCGGCGCCGGGCGGGCCCACCTGGTCGGCCACTCCATGGGCGGCGCCGTCGCCCTCGCAGTCGCGGTCTCGGACCCGGGGCGGATCGCCTCGCTCACGCTGATCGCCCCGGCCGGGTTCGGCCCCGAGATCAACGTCGGCTACCTGCGCGGATTCGCCGACGCGCAGACGCGGCGCGAGCTCAAGCCGGTGGTCGGCCAGCTCTTCGCCGACGAGAGCCTGGTGACCCGCCAGGTGGTCGACGACCTGCTCGCCTACAAGCGCCTGGACGGCGTGGACGAGGCGCTGCACGCCCTGGTGGCGGGCGCGCTGCTGGACGGCGACGCGCAGCGCGGGGATTCGGCCGCGCTGCTCGCGGCGATCGGCGGGACGGTACCGGTCACCGTGGTCTGGGGCCGTGCGGACCGGGTCATCCCGGCGGCGCAAGCCGAGTCGGCGGCGGGAGCGGAGCGCCGCCTGATCGACGGCGCCGGGCACATGCCGCACATGGAGCGCCCGGCCGAGGTGCAGGCCGCCATCGAGGAGACCATCGCCCGGGCGACCTAGCCGCGCCCATCCCGCCCCGTCCATGATCAACTTGACCCAGCTGACATCGGAAGGCGGGAGGCGCCGTGTTGAACGTGGTGATTACCGGGGGAGCCGGTTTCCTGGGCTCGCGGCTGGCCCGGGAGCTGCTGGCGGCGGGCTCGCTGGAGGTGGCAGGCGGCGGGACCCGCCCGCTGTCCCGGGTGACACTCATCGACCAGGCCCCGGTCCCCCCGGACCTGGCCGTCGACGAGCGAGTGACGTCGGTCCGCGGCGACCTCGGCGAGCTGCTCGGCCCGCAGGCGCCCGGGCCGGGCCCGCTGGCTGGCGCCGAGGTGATCTTCCACCTGGCCGCGGCGGTCAGCGGCGAGTGCGAGACCGACTTCGACCTGGGCATCCGGGCGAACCTGCGGGCCACTGAGGCACTGCTGGCGTCCTGCCGCGCGCTGGGCACGTGCCCGGTCGTGGTGTTCTCCAGCTCGCTGGCCGTCTTCGGGGGTTCCCCCGATCACCCGCTCCCCGCGGTCGTCGACGACCAGACCCTGCCCAACCCGCAGACCAGCTACGGCGCGCAGAAGGTCATCGGCGAGCAGCTCCTGGCCGACTACGCCAGGAAGGGGTTCCTGCGCGGCCGGGCCCTGCGCCTGGTGAGCATCAGCGTGCGTCCCGGGAAGCCGAACGCCGCGGCGTCCGGCTTCATGTCGGGCATCATCAGGGAGCCGCTGGCCGGCCAGCGCGCGACCTGCCCGGTCGACCCGGCCACCGAGGTCGCGCTGGCCTCGCCGGCCAAGGCCATCGCCGGGCTGCGGTGCGCCGCCACGGCCAGCGATCAGGCCTGGGGCGGCCGCGGCGCGGTCAACCTGCCCGCGCTCACCATCAGCGTCGCGGACATGGCCGCCTCGCTGGCCCGGGTCGCCGGACCAGAGGTCAGCGCGCTGATCGACTGGGTCCCCGATCCGGAGATAGCCCGGATGGTCGCCAGCTGGCCCGCCCGGGTCCGCGCTGACCGGGCAGGCCGACTGGGCCTTACCCCGGATCCGGACTTCGACTCGATCATCAGGATGCACCTGGCCGAGTCCCGTCCCCGGGGGAATGGCGGTCGCTGAATCAGACCGTGATCACGGCGTCCGGGCCGCCATTGGCGGGCACGGTCTCGTCGTCGAACCAGACCCCGCCCTCGGCGAGGTAGCGGAAGTGCAGCGTGCTGCCGGTCTTGACGGTCACCGCCGCGCTCCGGGTCTGGTTCGCGCGCCGCCGGAGCGGGTGGGTGTAGGGGTTCCAGTCGTTGAAGCTGCCGACCACGGAGACGGCCCCATCGGGGATGTCGGCGGGCAGTGCGAAGGTGACGCGGACGGTACCGTCACGTCCGGGCTTGGATGTCTTGATCAACTGCTTACTCCACTTCGGCGCTCAGCCACTTGATCGAGGCCAACTGATCGAGTCAATTATCTCGAAATTGTGTGCGTAGTCACTTACGTTGCCGCCTTGTGACACGGCGTGTCGCGCTGTTGTGCTGTCCCGCCCAGTCTGTCAGCACGTCCGCCGTCGGACCCTGATATCAGCGGATGTGTCGCAGAAAATGCCGCAGCACGGGCGAGCCTAGGCGGGCGTCGGCCGGCGGTGTACTCCAGAAGTGGTGATCTGGCTCAGTCAAACGGCGACGATGGCGACAACCAGAATATTTATGTTAATCACAGTGACTATTCTCAATTAGAGTGTCAGATTAGAACATCGATATAAGCGTTTTCTGTAATGGTCGAGTGTTTTATGGTGCCAAAGCAAATTTTGGTGCCTAAGTGAATCATGACGCGCCCGCGCGTTAAAAGATCAATGTCGCAGCTGAGGTTAGCGGGACCTATGAGGCTGCCGACGTGCGCGCCGGCCGTCGGCAGAAACGCGGCGCCTGCCGGGAAGCGGCGCCTGCCGGGAAGCGGCGCCTGCCGGGAAGCGGCGCCTGCCGGGAAGCGGCGCCTGCCGGGAAGCGGCGCCTGCCGGGTGCGAAGCAGCTACCGGTAAGAAGCGGGCCTCCCGGTAAGAAGCGGCCTCCCGGTAAGAAGCGGCCTCCCGGTAAGAA
>Ga0335078_10018206_pt1 | contig 10448 bp, 7 predicted proteins | sample Lox_Sample_32_FD_206711 | JGI IMG/M metagenome (GOLD analysis project Ga0335078, IMG submission 206711) | Soil microbial communities from Loxahatchee National Wildlife Refuge, Florida, United States - Lox_Sample_3.2 | ecosystem: Environmental > Terrestrial > Soil > Wetlands | place: USA: Florida...
CGATTTTCCGCAAATGAGAGGAAAATCCGCTTTGATGCTTAAGGCCTCCATCAATTGCCGCTCGATAGGGATTTTTACTGAGAGGCACTGTCGCCAATCACGAAGGCGCGGCCTCCGCTTGGACCCGCATTCATGACTTCGTCGGATCTTGAGGAAAGACGCCGGACCCCGCGCCATCGCCTGGGGCGGCTAGCTACTATCCAACTCGGGGTTGGTCTTGCGCCGCGCTGCTGCCTCGTCACCAATATTTCCGCCGAAGGCGTTCGGCTTCACATCAATGGAATTGATGTTCTCGATGAGTTCGTGCTGATCTTTCCCAGCGATGTGCCAGCCAAGAGTGGTAATTACAAAGCTGTTTGGCGAAGCGGACAAGACCTGGGCGCCAAATTCGTTAGCGCCATCTAGCGAGCGCCTGAGGGGTGCGAGGCGCGCAGGCCTTGCGTACGTCCGAGTGTGCTATTTGCCGAGCGAATGACCGCTCTGGATATCGCCCCCCCGAGATCCAGTCTCTCGAGCCAGGCCGTAATCTGCTGCATCGGGCGGCCCCGCGCCGATTTACGGGCAGCCACCAGAGCCGAGAGTTTAGCAATACTCACACAAAAATTGTAGCCGTCGGAGCCGGGTGGCATGTCGGAAGTGGGTCATTTTCGACCGTTTCAGCCGGTGTTCTCTGCCAGCGGATGTCCGCTTGGCTCCAATAGCGACCTTGCAGGTCGCGTTAACCGCACGCAAACGGTAGCGCCGCAGGGCTGCGAAAATTCGAGGACGAATTCCAGGCCACCCTGTCGGCGGCGAGGTGATAATCCGGCACCCGCTCGAGGAAGCGCCGCATCGCGACTTCGGTGACCAGTCTCGCCATTTGCGCGCCGAGACAGAAATGCTTGCCGGAGCCAAACCCCAAATGCCCCAGCGGCCGGCGCTCGATGTCGAAAATATCCGGGTTGGGAAACTTGCGTTCGTCGCGATTGCCCGAGCCGAATGCCAGCGCGACCTTGTCGCCGGCGCGAATAGTCTGACCGTGTAATTCGACGTCACGCGTGGCGGTGCGCTTGAAGCGCTGCGCCGACGTGTTGAAGCGGAGCGATTCCTCGATCGCCGGCGCAATCTGCGCCGGATCGGCGACCAGGCGCCGCCGCGCTTGCGGATAGTCGCACAGATTGAGCGCAAATACGCTCATGAAGCTCGACAACGACTCGACGCCCGCCATGACGAAGGTCGCCGTGGTCAGCACGACTTCGCGCTCGGACAGCCGGTCGCCGTCGATTTCGGCTTCGGCCAGATGCGTGATCAGATCGTCGGTCGGATTTGCGCGCCGCGCCGCGACTTCGGCGGTCAGGAAGTCGCTCAGCTCCTTGAATGCGGCGATGTGTTCCGGCGTGCGTCCCTTGACGCGTTTGTCCGTCGAGACCGCGAGGATGACTTTGCGCCTAATCTCAGCATGATCGCGGTCCGGCAAGCCCATGATGCGAAACAGAAGGCCGACCGTAATCTGGCTGGAAAAGTCGTTGACGAACTCGAATGTCTTTTGCTCGACAATTCGCGCAAGCGACCGATCGGTGATTTCCAGCGTCGGGCCGATCAGCCGATCGAGATTGCGCTTGAGAAACGCAGCCTGGCTCAGCGCCCGCAGGCGGTCGTGCCGGGGTGGGTCGGTGGTGCCGAGCGTCGCGCCGGCGCGGCCGGGAAGCTCATCGATCATGTTGCCCTGCGACGAAGAGAAGATCTCCCAGTCGCGGGCCGCCTCAACGATGTCGTCGTAGCGCGACAATATCCACAGTTGCGCGCCGTCGCTCCAATAGCAGGGATGCTTGGCCCGCAATTCCGCATAATGGGGAAACGGATCGGCATCGATCAGAGGCGAGTAAAGGTCGAAAACTTCCACGGCATTTCCTCGCGGCAACGGCGCTGTTTAAACCCATAGCACAGCCCGTGGAGCGGATTTGACATTCGCTACCAGGCGGCCCGCGAACTCGCGAAGCGAATGTCAAATTCAAAGCTCCACTAGAACTTATATTGCTAGTGTTCCCTTTGATTCTAACATTCGCACGATGGCCTGCCGAACCGGGATGCGAACGTTAGAATCGGACCACTAGTGAGGGCGCAACGCGATGTCAGCAAAGACCAGACCTTCCGCCGAGGAGCGCCTGATCGCACGCTATTTCCGGCCGCTCGCGAGGCATCCCGGCGCATTCGGCCTTGCCGACGATGCGGCAGCGATTACGCCCCCGCCGGGTTGCGACCTGGTCCTGACGACCGACGGCGTGATTGCCGGGGTGCATGTGTTTGCCGACGATCCGCCCGACTTGATGGCGCGCAAGGCGCTGCGCATGAATCTGTCCGATCTCGCCGCCAAGGGCGCCACTCCAGTTGGCTTTTTGCTGGCGTTGTCGCTGCCGGCCCGCACAAAAAAATCCTGGATCGCTGCGTTTGCCCGCGGACTAGGCGAAGACGCAAAACGCTACGGCTGTCCGCTCCTCGGCGGCGACACCGATCACACGCCCGGACCGGCTGCGGTCTCGATCGCGGCCTTCGGCGCGGTGCCGCGCGGCAAAATGGTGCGCCGCTCGACCGCGAAGGTCGGTGACCGAGTGTTTGTCACCGGCACGATCGGCGATGCGGCGCTCGGCCTCAAGCTCCGGCGCAATCCGCGCCTCGCCAAACGCTGGCGCCTCGGCAAATCCGCCGCAGCGCAGCTCGTGCTGCGTTACGGGCTGCCACAACCGCGCAACGCGCTGGCGAAAGCGGTCTTGCGTTACGCCTCTGCGGCGATCGATATATCCGACGGGCTTGCGGGTGACCTCGACAAGCTATGCCGCGGTTCGAAGGTGGCGGTTGACATCGACGTGGCGCAAGTCCCGCTGTCAAAGGCGGCGCGCGCAGCGATCACCGCCGAACCCGGACTCGTGAGAGCGGTGCTCACCGGTGGTGACGACTATGAGATCGCACTGACGGTTGCGCCCAGAAAAATTGCAGCATTCCGCGGTGGGGCGAAGGCGGCAGGCGTGGCGGTAACCGAAATCGGACGGCTGCGTGCAGGCGAGGGCGCCCGCTTCATGCATGGCGGGCAGGCGCTAAATTTTGCGCGGCCGGCCTACAGTCATTTTTAGTAGTCAATTTCGCGCTCGTCCCCGCGTAAGCGGGGATCCAGGCTTTTGCAATCATATTGGATTCCGCTTTCGCTGGAATGAGCGGAGAATTCGTTATTTCCGCCGCGAAATCGGTTGGTATTCGCGCCGCGGCGAGCCGGTGTAAAGCTGCCGCGGGCGGCCGAGTTTCTGGTGCGGATCCTCGATCATTTCCTTCCACTGGGCGATCCAGCCGACCGTTCGGGCTACTGCGAACAGCACGGTGAACATGGAGGTCGGAAAGCCCATGGCACGCAAGGTAATGCCCGAATAGAAGTCGACGTTGGGGTAAAGCTTTTTCTCGACGAAATAGTCGTCGTGCAAGGCAATGCGTTCGAGCTCGAGTGCGACGTCGAGTAAAGGATCGTTGATGCCGAGTTCGTGCAAAACCTCATGGCAGGTTTTCTGCATGATTTTGGCGCGTGGGTCGTAATGCTTATAAACTCGGTGACCAAAGCCCATTAGCCGGAACGAGTCGTTGGGATCCTTGGACCGCTTGATGTATTCGGGAATGCGGTCAACGCTGCCGATCTCGCCGAGCATTTTCAGTGCGGCTTCGTTGGCGCCGCCATGCGCGGGGCCCCACAAACAGGCGATGCCGGCGGCGATGCAGGCAAATGGATTTGCGCCGGTCGAACCGGCAAGCCGGACCGTCGAAGTTGATGCGTTTTGCTCGTGATCCGCATGCAGAGTAAAGATGCGGTCCATGGCGCGCGCCACAACCGGATTGACCTTGTACTCTTCGCACGGCACCGCGAAGCACATGCGCAGGAAATTCGACGCGTAATCGAGATCGTTCTTCGGATACATGAACGGCTGGCCGACCGAGTATTTGTAGGCCATAGCCGCCAGCGTCGGCGATTTCGCGATCATGCGGATCGAGGCGATCATGCGCTGGGTGGGATCGGTGATGTCGGTCGAGTCGTGATAGAAGGCCGACAGCGCGCCGACACAGCCGACCATGACGGCCATCGGGTGAGCGTCGCGGCGGAAGCCCTGAAAGAACCGCATCATCTGTTCGTGGACCATGGTGTGATGGACCACGCGGTCGTCGAAGTTTTCCTTTTGGGCTGCGGTCGGCAGTTCGCCGTAAAGCAATAAATAACAGGTCTCGAGAAAATCGCCGTGCTCGGCGAGGTCTTCTATCGGATAGCCGCGATAAAGCAGGACGCCTTCGTCGCCGTCGATGAAGGTGATTTTCGATTCGCAGGCGGCGGTCGACGTGAAGCCGGGATCGTAGGTGAAAATTCCGGCCTCGTTATAGAGCTTACTGACATCCACGACTTCCGGACCGATCGTCCCATCGTTTACGGGAAACGACCAGTTTTTGTCGCCGAGTGTCAGCTTGGCGGTTTTGATATTCGCTCCGGTTTTCGCATCCATGATCGAGTCCTTGCTGTCTGGCAGCCTCAACGTTGCGGTGCACGCGGCCTAAGGGCTCAAACGCAGGCGCAGCGCCGTCGATCCGGCTTTATTGCCGTAGCGCAGCTAAGTGTGCACTGCAAGAAAATAGGCTCGAATCGAGGCATCCGCCAGCGGGTGCGTCCTCAGTTAGCCCGCCCGCGGTTGCCGCCGCTCGTTGCTTATTGATTGGCTAAACGTGCCAAGCTCTCCGCTTTGCCCAAGACGGTCAACACTTCAAAAATGCCGGGTGATGTGATTCGGCCGGTCAGCGCCGCGCGCATCGGCTGTGCGACGGCGCCGAGCTTGATGCCGCGCTGCTCGGCGAACGTTCGCACCATGTGTTCCGTCGCTTCTACGGTCCAAGGTTCCACCGCGCCGAGTCTGTCGGCAATCTCGCGCACCATCATCCTTGCTTCAGGCGTGAGCAGTGCGGCGGCTTTATCGTCGAGATGAATAGGCCGATCGGCAAGTAAAAAATATGCGCCGTCAATGAGATCAACCAGAGTCTTGGCGCGTTCCTGCAAACCCGGCATGGCTTGCAGCCATTGCTCGCGCAATTGTGGGGTCATCTTGGCGGCAATCGCATCGCCAGCGGCAACGTGCGGCAGCAGCCGCTCGATAGCGCCGAGCAGCGCATCCTTAGGAGTGCTTCTGATGTAATGCCCGTTGAGGTTTTCAAGCTTGGCGAAATCGAAGCGGGCCGGCGCGCGGCCGATGTGCGGCAGATCGAAAGCCGCGATCATTTCTTCGGTGGAAAATATTTCCTGGTCGCCGTGACTCCAGCCGAGCCGCACCAGATAGTTGCGCAGCGCCGCCGGCAGGTAGCCCATGGCGCGGTAGGCATCGACGCCGAGCGCGCCATGCCGCTTCGAAAGCTTCGAGCCGTCAGGCCCGTGGATCAGTGGGATGTGCGCCATGACCGGCACCGGCCAGCCGAGCGCGTCGTAGATTTGTTTCTGCCGCGCGGCGTTGGTCAAATGATCGTCGCCGCGAATTACATGGGTCACCGCCATGTCGTGATCGTCGACGACGACGGCGAGCATGTAGGTCGGGGTGCCGTCGGAACGAAGCAGCACGAGATCGTCGAGATTCTCGTTCTGCCAGACGACCCGGCCCTGGACCTGATCCTCGATAATGGTTTCGCCGGTCAGCGGCGCCTTTAGCCTGATGGCCGGCTTCACCGCGGGCGGAGCTTCGCGCGGATCGCGATCGCGCCAGCGGCCGTCATAAAGCCAGGAGCGGCCTTCGCGCCGGGCCGCCTCGCGCATTTGTGCCAACTCCTCGGCGCTGGCGTAGCAGCGATAGGCCCGTCCCGTGGCCAGGAGCAGTTCGGCCACTTCGCGATGCCGCGCCGCGCGGGCGAACTGGTAAACAGGCTCGCCGTCCCAATCGATGCCGAGCCACGAAAGCCCGTCGAGAATCGCGTCGATGGCGGCCTGCGTCGAACGCTCGCGATCGGTATCCTCGATCCGCAAGAGCATTTTGCCGCCGCGGCCGCGCGCGTAAAGCCAGTTGAACAGCGCCGTGCGCGCGCCGCCGATATGCAGGAAACCAGTCGGCGAGGGGGCGAAACGGGCGACGATGCTCATGCTTTGTTGTCCGCGCGAATGCGCGCTGGTCTAGCACAATCATGGCGCAAAGCGAGTTTATGCGAGATTTGCACTTGGCCGCTGGACTTGACCAACCCTGCCAATTTGTTCAATGCGGGCGCGACAAGGCTGCGCGGCCCGCGAAAGGAAGTGAACAGTGATGACGGTTGCGGAAACGCCGGCGAGAGTGGCGGGTCAGGATTTCATCCGCGATATTGTCAGCGCCGATTTGGCCGCCGGCCGGTTGAAATCGATTGTCACACGCTTCCCGCCCGAGCCGAACGGCTATCTGCATATCGGTCACGCCAAGTCGATCTGTCTCAATTTCGGCGTGGCGGAGGAATTCGGCGGGACGTGTAACCTGCGCTACGACGACACCAATCCGACCAAGGAGGACCAGGAATACATCGACGCCATCGAGCGCGACGTGCGCTGGCTCGGTTTCGACTGGGGCGAAAACCTGTTCCACGCCTCTGACTATTTCGAGCAGCTTTACGAATGGGCCGAGCATTTGATCCGTGCCGGCAAGGCCTACGTCGACGATCAGACGCAAGACGAGATGCGTCTCACCCGCGGCACATTGACGGAAGCAGGCACCGACAGCCCATATCGCGGACGCAGCGTTGCGGAAAATCTCGATCTTTTCAGCCGCATGCGTGCTGGCGAGTTCCCTAACGGCGCGCGGGTGTTGCGTGCCAAGATCGACATGGGATCCGGCAACATCAACCTGCGCGACCCGGTGCTGTACCGCATTCTGCACGCCGCGCATCCGCGCACCGGGACGAAATGGTGCATTTATCCGAGCTATGACTTCGCCCACGGACAATCCGACGCCATCGAGGGCATTACCCATTCGATCTGCACGCTGGAGTTCGAGGACCACCGTCCGCTTTACGACTGGCTGCTCGACAACCTGCCGGTGCCTTCACGGCCGCATCAATACGAGTTCGCGCGGCTCAATCTCTCCTACACGGTGCTGTCGAAACGCGTGCTGACGGAACTCGTACGCCGCGGGCATGTCAGCGGCTGGGACGATCCCCGGATGCCGACGCTCGCCGGACTGCGCCGGCGCGGCGTACCGCCGGAGGCGATCCGCGATTTCGTCAAGCGCATCGGCGTTGCCAAAGCCAACAGCGTCGTCGACGTCGCGATGCTCGAATTTTCCATTCGCGAGCACCTCAACAAAACGGCGCCGCGGCGAATGGCGGTGCTGCGGCCGCTCAAAGTCGTGATTGAAAACTATCTCGATCGGAAGGACGAGGACATCGAGGCGCTCAATCATCCTGAGGACCCAAACGCGGGAACGCGGCAAGTTCCTTTCGGGCGCGAAATCTTTATCGAGCGCGAAGATTTCATGGAGAACCCGCCGAAGAAATTCTTCCGCTTGGCGCCGGGCCGCGAGGTACGGCTGCGCTATGCCTATTTCATCACTTGCCGTGAAGTGGTGAAAAACGCGGCGGGCGAGATCGTCGAGCTGCGCTGTACCTACGATCCGGCGACCCGCGGCGGCAACGCGCCGGACGACCGCAAGGTGAAGGCGACGTTGCATTGGGTGTCGGCGGCGGCCGCCGTCCCGGCGACCGTCCGCCTCTATAATCCGCTGTTTTCGCGTCCCGATCCGGACACCGGCAATTTCGCCGCCGAGCTGAACCCGCAATCGCTCGAAATTCTTGCGGACGTTCGCATCGAGCCATCGCTGGCGGCTCGAAACACCCGCGACCCGGTGCAGTTCGAACGCCAAGGCTATTTCTGTCACGATCCGGATTCGACCCCGGCGCGGCCGGTGTTCAATCGCACCGTCGGACTGCGCGACAGCTGGGCCAAAGTTGCCGGTTCAAGCTAATCATTCCGCCGCTTTTTATAATTGGGGAACAAACATCTTTACTAAAGTCCCGGCGACTTCTTCGGTAGAAGCATGAGCGCAGATAACAGTGCGGCACCGCATAATTCGTCCGCGATCGCGACCGAAGCGCCGCTCATCGTCGGGCGCATCGCGTCCAATCTCCGGCTGTGGATTTCTGCTCTCGTGCGCAAACCACGGGCGAAAGCGTCGCCTATCGGAATCGGCGCTTTCGTAATTTTCGCCGCCGCAATCGCGGTCATTATCGCGTCGATGTTTCTCCTTGATGCTGCGGCCAGCGAGTGGGCCCGGCATCTCCCGCCTTCGCTAATGGAACTAGGCGACACGGTCTCCAATTTTGGACTCTCCAGCCGTTTCCTCTATCCCCTTGGATTTTTTGTTCTGCTGCTGGCGGCCTTGACGCGCCGATCCCTACCACTCGGTGCGCGGGGCATCATGGAGATCTTTGCCGCTCGTGCCGGTTTCCTATTTCTGGCAATCGGAGTGCCAAGCTTATTTGACACCGTAGTCAAGCGGCTGATCGGGCGAGCGCGCCCATATGTCGGCACCCACGACGACCCTTTCGCTTACATGCCGCTCATCTGGCGAGCCGATTACGCCAGCATGCCGTCGGGTCACGCGACTACCGCGGCGGCGGCGGCAATCGCCATCGGCGCCATCTGGCCGCGCGCCCGCCCCATCGTATGGCTGTACGCGCTGCTCATCATGTCGGCACGAGTCCTCATGAACGTGCATCATCCGAGCGACGTGATCGCGGGTGCGCTTGTCGGTGTCATCGGCGCGTTGGCAGTGCGCCGCTGGTTCGCGGTGCGGCGTCTCGTGTTCTTCGCTCACGATCTAAGGGCTTTTCCCGGACCCTCCTGGTCGCGGGTCAAGGCCTCGGTTCGCCGTATTGTTGGGCGAGCGCCGGCGCGAACGGCTTAATCGGCATTGCGCGCAGCATAGGCGAGCGCCGCAAAGCCCCGTTCTAGATCGGCGATAAGGTCTTCGACGGCCTCTAGTCCGATATGGAAGCGTACGGTTGGACCGCCGGGCTCCCAGCGCGTCGCCGTGCGGGCGCTCGTGCAATCGAACGGAATGGCCAGACTTTCGAAACCGCCCCATGAAGCACCGATCCCGAACAGTTCGAGTTCGTCGAGAAAAGCGTAGACCGCCCGTTGCGCCACAGGCTTGAACACAATGCTGAACAGTCCGCAGGCGCCGGTGAAATCGCGCTTCCAGACGGCGTGACCGGGATGGGTCGGCAGGGCAGGGTGTAGGAGCCGCAAGACCTCCGGCCGCTGTTCTAGCCAGCGCGCCGCGGTAACGCCGGAGCGGTAGTGCCGATCGAGCCTGACGGCCAGGGTGCGGATTCCTCGGAGCGTAAGATAAACATCGTCGGGCCCGACGCAGAGACCGTTCAGACGAACGAAATTCTTCAGCCGCGCAACCGTGCTTTCGCTGGCTGCGATAGTGCCGATCGAGACATCGGCATGTCCGCCGAGATATTTCGTGCCGGCGTGGATCGCGAGGTCGACGCCGGCATCGAGGGCGCGGAAGTAAAGCGGGCTCGCCCAGGTATTGTCCATCAGCACGACGGCGCCGCTGGCGTGCGCAGCCGTAGCGATGGCCGGGACGTCCTGCATTTCGAAACTGAGCGATCCCGGCGATTCAACAAAGACCGCGCGCGTGTTCTCGCGCATCAAGCCGGCGATCGAGGCGCCGAGCAGAGGATCGTAATACGTGGTCGTGACGCCGAAGCGAGTGAGAATTTGGTCGCAAAACATGCGCGTCGGCCCGTACACGCTGTCGCTGACCAGGATATGATCGCCGGCCTGGACCACCGACAACAGGGCCGCCGAAATCGCCGCTAGGCCGGACGGCAACAGCGACACACCGGCACACGACGGACCTTCCAGCTCTTGCAGCGCGAATTCGAGCGCTTCCGTCGTCGGCGTCCCGCGGCGTCCGTACTGATAGCGCGCCCGGTGAGCGACAAAATCGTCGGCGCTTGGATAGAGGACGGTCGAGGCGTGATAAACTGGCGGATTGACGAATCCGTAATAGGAGAGCGGATCGCGGCCGGCATTGACCACACGCGTATCTTGCTGTGTGTTCCGGGTACGTCCCTCTTTCTTGCGGTCACCCTGGCTCATTAATGTGCGCTGGCCTCCGGCGGATCTTGCAGGTCTGACGGCCTCCTCACGGCGACCGTTCATACAATTACTTCGGCATCGCGGCCCGCCGTCAACCCTTGACCTTGCAAACCGATCGTTCTCTAGATGCCGCGGGACAATAGCACCGTCTTGTTCGGTTCGACTGCGGCACGGGCGGCCGCCCGCGCGAAAGGCCTAATCATGAAATGTCTGGCAACGGCAATTGCTTTGGCCAGCCTGTCGCCGTTAGCGACGCAAGCGAGTTCGGCGCAGACGCTGGCGGCAGTCAAGGAGCGTGGCCAGCTTATTTGCGGCGCAAACGGTACGTTGGCGG
>Ga0335078_10018207_pt1 | contig 10448 bp, 6 predicted proteins | sample Lox_Sample_32_FD_206711 | JGI IMG/M metagenome (GOLD analysis project Ga0335078, IMG submission 206711) | Soil microbial communities from Loxahatchee National Wildlife Refuge, Florida, United States - Lox_Sample_3.2 | ecosystem: Environmental > Terrestrial > Soil > Wetlands | place: USA: Florida...
GACGGTGGGCTACGGCCCAGCCAGACAAGCCGTTGCCGGCCAGCAGCCAGCCGAGGTAGCCGATCAGGACCAGGTACCCCACGCTGCCCAGGCCAATCATCGCGCCGAACCCGGCGACCAGCATCCGGCCCTCCCATCCCAGGCTACCCCGCGCGCCGCGTGGCGTTAGCGGGTGCCGGGCCTGGTAGGCCACATCGAGCTGGCGCAGCGTGGTCAGGCCGATCAGGGCGAACGTGACCGGGCCGGGCACGCCGACGGCGAAGCCCAGCGCGGCCAGGTAGATGTACTGGCCGGCCTGGATGATGACCGGCGCCAGCCAGTCCAGCGGCCCGTCGTGCGGGTGCGCCGAGCCCGGGGCGGCCAGCAGCATGGCCGCTACCGGGGTGAGCAGGACCAGTCCGTTCAGGTTGCCCAGGCCGAGCGCGGCCAGCAGCACCGTCGCGAACAGCCCGGCCACCGCGGGCGGCAGCGGGACCAGCTGGCCGTGCACCAGCGCGCCGGCGAACCGGGCAATCGGCCCGTCGTCCCGGCAGGCCGCCACGGCGCTGGGCGCCTCGGCCGGGGCGGCCCGGGTGCCGTCCGGGTTCCGCGGCCGGTGCGGCCCGGCCACCAGTGCCCAGGCCAGTGCGACCGCGCCGCAGCACACCGCGGCCAGCAGCGCGGTCCGGTTGCCGTCATAGGCCGCGGTGACGGTGATCACCAGGGCGCGCACCCAGGCGGGCACGGCGAGCAGCCGCCCCACCGCCAGGCCCACGGAAAACCGGGAGGTACCGGGCGATGCCGCCCCGCCGGGTGGCCGGGCTGCCGGGTACGCGGCGAGCTGGGCCAGCTGGCTCAGCCGGGTCACCTTGCGCAGCGCGAACAGCATCGCGGCGGCGGTGGCCAGCTTCCAGGCGACGGTGGGGCGGCCCGCGGCGCCGACGGCCAGCCCGGCGTACACCGCCAGCTCCCCGGCCCAGGCACCGCCGATGGCCAGCCAGCCGGCGAAAGCCCCCACGGTGAGCTGGCCGCCGACCCGGCGGGTCAGGTACCCGCCGCCCAGCGCCGCTCCGCCGGCCAGCGCCGCGGCTGGCTTCCCGGCGCTGAACCAGACCGCGGCGAGCAGGCTGCAGCCCAGCTCGATGCCGGTCAGGGAGTTACGGGCCAGGGCACGACGGGCCGCCCAGTGCGCCATCCGGCGCGGCAGCACCACCACTGCCGTGGTTACCGTCATCCGCCCTCCCGGCTCCTCACGGTGCAGCAGAGCAGCTTCGCCCGCCGGGCACTGAATTTCGCGGGCGAGGCGGGGCGCGCCGCAGGCGTGTCCCCGCCGAGCCCGTGATCCCGGGGGGTCCAGGGGGGTCGCCCCCCGGGACTAAGGGGATCTACCCGCCGTCGGGAGGCAGTACCATCGCGCAGGCCAGGTTGCTGGACCGCGGCGGGGTCCGGGTACAGTCCGCTCATGCGGACAGTGGCGGTGGTGCTCGGCGCGGGCTCAGGAGCGCGGTTTGGCGCGGCCGTGCCCAAGCAGTTGCTGCCGCTGGCCGGCCGGGCCCTGCTGGAGCACTCGGTAGCCGCATTCGAGCGCGCGCCCGGCGTGCACGAGATCCTGATCGTGATGGCCCCCGGGCACACCGACCAGGTCAGCGGCCTGCTCGCGGATGGTGGGTACGCCAAAGTGACCGGGGTCATCGAGGGCGGCGCGACCCGCCCCGAGTCGACCCGGCGGGCCATCGCCGCGCTCGGGCCTGGCGAGGCCGACGTGCTGTTCCACGACGCCGCCCGGCCGCTGCTCGACCAGCCGACGATCGCCGGCTGCCTGCGGGCGCTGCGGGACCACCGGGCGGTGGGCGTCGCGGTGCCCGCCTCCGACACGATCGTGGTGGTCCAGGACGGCATCATGACCAGCATGCCGCATCGCGAGACGCTGCGCCGGTGCCAGACACCACAGGGCTTCCGGCTGTCGGTGATCCGGCGCGCCCACGAGCTGGCCGTGGCCGACCCGGGTTACGCCGATCTGACCGCCACCGACGACTGCGGGGTGGTGCTGCGCTACCTGCCGGACGTGCCGGTGGCCGTGGTGCCGGGCAGTGAGCGCAACATCAAGATCACTTACCCGCACGACCTGAGCGTGGCCGAAGTGCTGATCACCAGCGAGGAGGCCGTCCCGTAGAACCTGGGACCGTCACGCCCGGCGGTTGCTGACCGCCTGCTTGATCAGCGTCTGGCCGAAGTCCCAGATCAGCCCGCTGCCCCGGCTGGCGTCGTCCATCACGGACTGGAAGCTCTCGCAGAACAGCTTGACTTCGGCGTCCCCAATGACCAGCGGCGGGATCAGCTTGATCGCCTCGATGTGGTCGCCGGGCACCTGGGTTAGGATCCGGTGCCGCTCGAACATCGCCACCACCACCATCTGGGCGAACAGCCCGACCCGGGCCGCCTGCAGCGCCTTCCACGCCGCCCGCGGCCGGATGCCCTTGGGCCGGCCGAACTCCAGGCCGATCATCAGCCCGCGGCCGCGCACCTCGGTCAGCATGTCGTACTCGTCCACCAGCACCTGGAGCGCGTCGCGCAGCGCGGCACCGGTCCGCTCGGCGTTGCCGACCAGATCCTCGTCGTCGATGACCGACAGCGCGGCCAGGCCGGCCGCCATGGCCGCCGCGTTGGAGCCGAACGTGGAGTCGTGCACCAGCACCCGGTCCATCGACGAATACACCTTGTCGAAGATCCAGCCCTTGGCCAGCGTCGCGCCGACTGGGATGAAGCCGCCGGACAGCGCCTTGGCCACGGTGACGATGTCCGGCTGCACCCCGTCGTGCTGGTAGGCGAAGAACTTGCCGGTCCGGCCCAGGCCGGTCTGCACCTCGTCGCAGATCAGCAGCGCGCCGTGCTCGTGCAGCAGGGTGGCCGCGGCGGCCAGGAAGCCGGGCGGCACCACGTGCACCCCCTTGCCCTGGATCGGCTCGACCAGCAGTGCGGCCACGTCACCCTGGCGCAACTCGGCGGCCAGCGCGTCCAGATCGCCGAACGGGATCATGGTGTCCGGCAGCAGCGGGGCGAAGCCGCTGCGGAACTCCTCGGCCCCGTTCACCGACAGCGACCCGGTGGTCAGCCCGTGGAACGCGTGGTCGCAGTACAGGATCCGGCCCCGCCCGGTGGCGTACCGGGCGAACTTCAGCGCCGCCTCGACGGCCTCGGTGCCGCTGTTGCCGAAGTACACCCGGTCCAGCCCGGGCGCCTTGGCCAGCAGCCGCTCGGCCAGCAGCCCGGGCAGCAGCGCGGCGTCGAACTGGACCAGGTCGGCCAGTTCGGCGTCGAGCACCTGATGCAGGGCCTGGCGGACCACCGGGTGGTTGCGCCCGACCCCGAATACGCCGAACCCGGCCAGGAAGTCGGCGTACCGGTTGCCGTCGGAGTCGTACAGGTAGGCGCCCTCGGCCCGCTCGTACACCCGGTCGAATCCGATGGCATGCAGCGTCCGCGACAGCTGGGGGTTCAGGTACCGGTCCGCTAGGTCGTAGCCCTCACCGTGCCGGGTCGCGAGCAGGTCCGCCAAGTCGAAAGCCATGGGGACAAGTGTGCCGACTCGCCCCGGCTGCTGGCTAGCCGGGGCGGTCGTGTCAGCGCCGGTCCTGGTTAACGGGTTACAGGACCGCGTCCTCCAGCATCTCGGTGACCAGGGCGGCGATCGGTGAACGCTCCGAGCGGACCAGCGTGGTGTGCGCGAACAGCGGGTGGCCCTTCAGTTTCTCGATCACCGCGACCACCCCGTCGTGCCGGCCGACCCGCAGGTTGTCCCGCTGCGCGATGTCGTGGGTGAGCACCACCCGGGAGCCCGCGCCGATCCGGGACAGCACGGTGAGCAGCACGCTCTGCTCCAGCGACTGAGCCTCGTCCACGATCACGAACGAGTCGTGCAGCGACCGGCCCCGGATGTGGGTCAGCGGCAGCACCTCGAACATGTCCCGGGCCAGCACCTCGTCGATCACGTCCTGCGAGGTGACCGCGGACAGCGTGTCATAGACCGCCTGCGCCCACGGGTTCATCTTGTCCGCCTCGGACCCGGGCAGGTAGCCGAGTTCCTGCCCGCCGACCGCGTACAGCGGGCGGAACACCACGACCTTGCGGTGCTGGTGGCGCTCCATGACCGCCTCGAGCCCGGCGCACAGCGCCAGCGCCGACTTGCCGGTGCCGGCCCGGCCGCCCAGCGAGACGATGCCCACCTCGGGGTCGAGCAGCAGGTCCAGCGCGACCCGCTGTTCCGCGCTGCGGCCATGCAGGCCGAACGCCTCCCGGTCGCCGCGGACCAGCCGGACCGACTTGTCCGGCAGCACCCGGCCGAGCGCGCTGCAGCTGCCCTGGCCACCCGCGGCCACCAGCACCAGGCCGGTGTGGCAGGGCAGCTCACGGGCGGACTCGCAGTCCAGCTTGCCGGTGTCGTACAGCTCCTGGATGTCCTCGGCGCTGACCTCAAGCTCGCGCATCCCGGTCCAGCCGGAGTCCGGCGGCAGCTCGGCCCGGTACTCCTGCGCGGTCAGCCCGATGGAGGCCGCCTTCACCCGCAACGGCAGGTCCTTGCTGACCAGGACCACGTCATCGCCTTCTGCCGCCAGGCTGCGTGCCACCGAGAGGATCCGGGTGTCGTTGTCGCCGAGCCGGAACCCCGGTGGCAGCACCGTGGGATCGGAGTGGTTCAGCTCGACGCGGACCGTGCCGCCCTGGTCACCGATGGGCAGGTCGGCGTCCAGCCGGCCGTACTCAATCCGCAGGTCATCCAGGTACCGCAGGGCCTGCCGGGCGAAATATCCCAGCTCTGGATGATGCCGCTTGGCCTCAAGCTCGGTGATGACCACGATGGGCAGGATCACCCGGTGCTCGGCGAACCGGCTAATCGCGGCCGGGTCGGCGAGCAGGACGCTGGTGTCCAGCACGTAGCTGAACCGCCTAGCCCCCAAGTCAGCCGGGGCCGCGTCGTCGGATTGGGCAGTGCTGGGCCGTGTGGTGCGACGGGCAGAAGAACTGGCCACTCGTTCTCCCCTGGGCGCCATGACTGGCGCCGAGCTCGGACACAGAAGTGCCTACCGGACCGGGACCTGCCCTCGAAGGGCCGGGTCCCGGCCCTTCGCTCGTCTCGCCTGCGTGCCAGGACACGAAGCTCGAGTATGTCGAGGGCCTTCCCGGGGTGGGCGGCTAGGCACCGCCCGCCTGACATCGAAGGTACCCGCAGGAGGCGGTACCTGGAAGACCCAGCCGGGGTGTCGCGTACCACCTGCGGCCGAGGTTTAGCGGCGGCAGTGGCGGTTGATGGCGTTCGGCAAAAAAAGAGGTTTCAGGAGCCGAACCGGCGCTGGCGGGCAGAGTAGGAGCGGAGCGCGCGGAGGAAATCGACGCGGCGGAAGTCGGGCCAGTACGCGTCGCAGAAGTAGAACTCGGAATGCGCGCTCTGCCAGAGCAGGAAACCGCCTAGGCGCTGCTCGCCGGAGGTCCGGATGACCAGGTCAGGGTCGGGCTGGCCGGCGGTATACAAGTGCTCGGCGATGTGCTCCACGTCCAGGATCTCGGCCAGTTCCTCGATCGGGGTGCCCTTGGTCGCGTGGTCCTGCAGCAGCGAGCGGACCGCGTCCGCGATCTCCCGGCGGCCGCCGTAACCGATGGCCACGTTGACCAGCAGGCCGGGGTTACGCGAGGTGGCTTCGCCGGCGTCCTTGAGCACCTGGGCCGTTTCCGCGGGCAGCAGGTCGAGCGCGCCCACCGGCTTGACGTGCCAGCCCGCGTCGGCCAGGCCGGTCACCGTGGTCTCGATGATCTTCAGCAGCGGGTCCAGTTCGCTGGCCGGCCGGGCCAGGTTGTCGGTGGACAGCAGCCACAGCGTGACCACCTCGACGCCGGCCTGGCTGCACCAGCCGAGCATCTCGACGATGTGCTCGGCGCCCTTCTGATGGCCGTCGCTGACGTCGGTGAAGCCGGCCAGCCGGGCCCACCGCCGGTTGCCGTCCAGGATCACGCCGACATGCCGCGGCACGGTATGCCGGGTCAGGGATGTTTCCAGCCTGCGCTCGTACACGCGGTAGACGAGATCGCGCAGTCCCATCCGAACCCACTTCCGCCGCTCGTCGCCGATCAAGGGTGTGGCCTGCCCATATCAAGGATGTCACCAATGCGGTAGGGCTCGGGACAGGTCCCTCGGGTTCAGCGTGTCATCAGATGGTGGGTGGGCGGGTCCCCGCGGCGATCTGGTACGCGGAAACCCGGGCCGACCGCCCCGCTCACCGGATCCGCCGGCCCGGCCAGCACGGCCGCAGATGAAGGCGGAATTGTTACCTACTGCGGGCCCTCGGCGCGGACCTCCTCGACCCGGCGCAGCGCCTCGCGCAGCTGGCCGAGCCAGGACTCCTCGTGCTCGCCGACCAGGCGGACGCACCAGGCCAGCGCGTCACTGCGGCTGCGGGCCACGCCCGCATCCACCAGGGTGTCCAGCACCCGGCGCTCGGACTGGCGCAGCCGGGTCATCACCGGCACCGACAGTGTGGTGAACATCACTTTGAGGTCACCGGCGCGCACGCCCCATGAGACCTTGCGGCCGAACTTGTGTTCCGCTTCGCGGGCGATCTCGATCCGGTGCTCGCGGGTTTCCTCGCGGAACCGGCGGGCCCGCCCCTCGACGGCGGCGGCGCGGGCAGCGGGCGCCGCGCCGGCCGGCAGGTCCAGGTCATCGAGGGGGCACACCACGGTGATCTCTTCCCGGTCAGCCACGATCTCGGGTGTCCCGCTGAACCATGATCCGGGCAACCGCCCGGCGAACCATAGGTGCAGGTCGTCGCCGGACCCGGCCCCAGCACCGGATTTCTCCGTTCCCACGTAATCATGTAATCACGCAAGATCACGCAGTGCAAGCAAGAACGCGTGATCGGGCGGCGTTCGGTTACCGTCGGTCAACCGACCGGGTTGCCGGCCACCTGGGCGGCGATGGCCGGGTCCACCTGGACCGCACCGGCGAACTCGCTGCCCAGCCACAGCGGCACGATCTGCACGTCCTCCCCCGGCTCGGGGGCCTGGACCTCCAGGCCCTTGCCCAGGTAGATGGCCACGTGCGAGACGTAGTCGGGCGCGGTCGGGTCGGTGTGGTAGAAGAGCAGGTCACCGGGCTGCAACTGGCTCACCGGCACGGCCGGCCCGGTACGCGCCTGGTCCGCGGCCACCCGGGGCATGAGAATGCCGGCCTGGGCGAAGGACCACTGCACCAGCCCGGAGCAGTCGAACGAGTTCGGCCCGGCCGCACCCCACACGTACGGCAGGCCGACCCGGCTGACCGCGGCCTTGAGCATCGCGATGAGCTGGGTGGTGGTCAGCGTGGCGCCCGTCTGGCCAGTGCCTACCGGGCTGGCCTGGTTGCCGGCCGAGGCGCCGACCGTGCCGGCCGCCGTCGGGCGCCCCGTCGCCGCGGTGCTGACCAGCGGCTCGACCAGCGTGCCGTGCGGCACCTTGGCCTTGATCTTGCGCACCAGCGACGCGATCTTCGCATCCGGCGCGCTGACCATGATCGCGTTGCCGACCGGGAAGCCGAGCGAGCGGGCCACCTGGGCCGACACGACGGCGTCCACCCCGCCGATGCCGACCGTGCCGAACCCGCCGACGCGCAGCGACTCCAGTTGCTTCCCGGCCACCTGCACCGTGCCGCCCAGCGGCAGTTTGTCCTGCTGGCCCATGGTGTAGGAGACCGCGATGCCGCCCGCCGCCACGTTCTGCCACAACTGGCTGGACCGGGCTGTAGGACCGGCCGCGAAGTCGCGGAACGTGGACGGATCCACCCCGAGCATGGCCACGAACTTGCCATTGACCTGGATCCGGGCCGCGTCCACCGCCCGGGCCGCCTGCACCCCCGGCAGCCCGGCCACCCGGGCCGCGGTGGTGGCGGGCAGCGCATCATTCGACACGACCAGGATGTCCACCCGCATCAGCTTGCCGACCTTGGCCACGTCCGCCTGCCGTGCCGCCGGGGTCACGGCCCCGGTGGGCACCGCGCCCGCGGGCTGCAGCAGGCTGCCGCCCGGCACCGCGGGCACCAGCACGCCGCTGGCCGCCGGGACGCCGACCACGTGCCCGCCCGCCGCCTGCTGGCTGGCCGCGTCCGCGGCGGGCAGCCCGGCCGTGGCCGTGACGCCGAACAGGGCCAGCGCGGCCAGCGCCGCGGGCCCGGCGGGCCGGGCCACGGCGCGCCGGGCGCAGGCGCGCGCGAGCACGGGCAGAGAGGTCACGGATCCATAAATACCCCACGCCCGCGGCGCATACCAGGCCCTTGGGCCCGGCCTAGGTCCCCCGCCGGCCGCCCGCCGGGCCACCCTGGTCAGCACGGATCCGCCGCCGGCCGCGGCTGAAAATAAGCCAGAAAATTTACCCGGCGTCCGGGTTCAGGGCACTGGGTTCAGGACGCTGCGCAGCGCGGCCGGCTCGGTGACCGGGGCCAGGCAGGTGAAGTTGCGGCACACGTAGGCGGCCGGCTCGCCACCGGCCAGCCCTCGCCCGGCCAGCAGCTCGATCCCGGCCGCCCCTGACCCGTCGCCCAGCGCGATGACCGCGCCCGGGGGCGCCGCCTGCAGCGCGGTCCGGTGCAGCTCCGCGGTCGCGGCCGCGCCGGGCGGACCGACCACGGCGATCTCGGCTGGGCCGGACAGCAGCGCCTCGGCCACGGCCAGCCCGGCGCCGGCCGCCCGCGGGAACCGCTCCGCGATCGGCCCGAGCACGCCGAGCGCGGCCACCGCGGCGTCGCGGTGCCGCTGCGAACCGGTCAGCGCGGCGTAGCTGAGCAGCGCCCCGGCGGCGGCGAAGGCCCCGGACGGGGTGGGCCCGTCGGCCGGGTCGGCGGGCCGGTAGACCAGCGTCTCACCGTCGTCGGCGGTGTCGTAGAAGCCGCCGGACCCGTCGCCGAACCGGTCCAGTGCGGTGTCCAGCAGCTGGCCGGCCAGCTCCACCCAGCGGGCCTCGCCGGTCACCCCGGACAGCACCAGGAACCCATCGGCCACGCACGCGTAGTCCTCGAGCACCCCGGCGCTCGGCCCGGCCACCCCCTCGCGTGAGGTCCGGGCCAGCCGCCCGCCGGCCAGGTGCACCCGTTCGATGAGTGCCGCCACGCCCTGCGCGGCGGCCACGAACTCGGGCTCGCCGAGCAGCAGCCCGGCCTCGGCCAGCGCCGCGATGGCCAGGCCGTTCCACGCCGCGACCACCTTGTCGTCGCGCCCCGGCCGTACCCGTTCCGCGCGCCGGCCCAGCAGCACCTCGCGCACCCGGGCGAGCCGCTGCTCATCGCCGGGGTCGGTACGCCGCTGCAGCACCGAGCGCCCGTGCTCGAACGTGCCAGAACCCGTCACACTGAACGCCAGTGCCGTCCACTCGCCGTCATCAGCGCCCAGTGCGCCGGTCAGCTCGGCCGGCGTCCAGGTGTAGAAGAGGCCTTCGGCGCCGTCGCTGTCCGCGTCCAGCGCGGCGGCCAGCCCGCCGTCCGGGGTGCGCAGTTCGCTGAGCATCCACTGGCAGGTCTCGGTGGCGACCCGGCGGGCCAGCGCCGACCCGGTGCGCCGCCACAGGTGGGTGTACACCCGGGCCAGCAGCGCGTTGTCGTACAGCATCTTCTCGAAGTGCGGCACCACCCAGCCGTCGTCGGTCGAGTAGCGGGCGAAGCCGCCGGCCAGCTGGTCGTACATGCCGCCGCGGGCCATCGCCGCGGCGGTGCCCTCGGTCATGGCCAGGGCCTGCGTGGCGCCCGGCCCGCCCCGCTCGAAGTGGCGCAGCAGGAACTCCAGCACCGTGGACGGCGGGAACTTGGGCGCGCCGCCGAAGCCGCCCTGAGCCGCGTCGTAGTCCCCGGCCAGGGTGCGCACCGCCTGGTCGGTCAGGCGGGCCAGGGCCTCCTGGCCCGGCACGCCGGCGCCGCGCAGCGGCGTGGCCCGCTCGGCCAGCGCCTCAGCGATGCCGCGGGCCTGGCTGGTCACGTTGTCCCGGTCCTCGTGCCAGGCCTTGGCCACGCCGGCCACCAGGCGCTGGAAGGTCTCGCGGGGGAAGTAGGTGCCGCAGTAGAACGGCTCACGGTCCGGGGTGAGGAACACGGTCATCGGCCAGCCGCCCTGGCCGGTCATGGCCTGGGTGGCGGTCATGTAGACCGCGTCCACGTCTGGCCGTTCCTCCCGGTCGACCTTGATCGGCACCAGGTTGTGGTTCATCAGCGCGGCGGTGTCCGGGTCCTCGAACGACTCGTGCGCCATCACATGGCACCAGTGGCAGGCCGAGTACCCCACCGAAAGCAGCACCGGCACGTCGCGCGCCCGGGCCTCGGCGAATGCCTCATCGCTCCACGGCCACCAGTCCACCGGGTTGTCCGCGTGCTGCAGCAGGTACGGGCTGGTGGCGTTCTTCAGTCGATCGGCCATGTGTCCATCTTCGGCCCTGCGGTGGGGCCCCCCGGCCGCGGGGGGGGC
>Ga0335078_10018209_pt1 | contig 10448 bp, 6 predicted proteins | sample Lox_Sample_32_FD_206711 | JGI IMG/M metagenome (GOLD analysis project Ga0335078, IMG submission 206711) | Soil microbial communities from Loxahatchee National Wildlife Refuge, Florida, United States - Lox_Sample_3.2 | ecosystem: Environmental > Terrestrial > Soil > Wetlands | place: USA: Florida...
TACGCTCATGTCGTCTAAGATAAACTACGTATGTGTGGAACTAATTTGGCGCAGCGGGGCTCAGGTCTCGGCCAGCGTGCGTGCGACGATATCGTGAACATCGCGTGACAGCGCCGGCGCGGCGGCGACACGGCGTAGCGTGGCTTCGGCGCGCGCGCGGCGCAGCGGTTCGAGCGCGCGCCAGGAGCGGAACGCGCCCATCAGGCGGGCAGCGACTTGCGGGTTCTTGGGATCGAGCGTCAGCACGATGTCGGCGACGAAGTCGTAGCCGGCGCCGTCGGGGCGGTTGAACTGGGTATGGTTGACCTGCGCGAAAGATCCGATCAACGAGCGAACCCGATTAGGATTGGCCATGGAAAAGGCTGGGTGCGCGGTCAGCGCGCGCACGCGATCGAGCGTCGCCGGCTCGGGAATCGCCGCCTGCAGCGCCAGCCATTTGTCGATGATCAACGGATCGCCGGAATAGCGGGCGTAGAAATCCTCGATCGCTTCGGTGCGCTCGGGCCGATCGTGCTGCGCAAGCGTCTCCAGCGCGGCCATGCGATCGGTCATGTTGTCCGCATTGCGATATTGCGCAAACGCGCGTGCGATCGACTCGTCCCGCTGCGTCGCCGCCAGAAGATCGAGGCAGACGTTCTTAAGCGACCGCTTGCCGGCGCTCGCCGCATCCGGCGAGTACGGACCGGCAACAATCATGCGCTGATAGGTATCGGCAAGAGCTGCGCCGAGCCGTTCGCCGATTGCGGCGCGTAAGTGCCGGCGCGCGGCAAAGATGGCGCCAGGATCGACGTCGCGCCCGATCTCACGGGCGATATCGCTCTCGCTCGGCAGGTTGAGCGTCAGTGCGATGAAGGCGGGTTCGAGATCTTGGTCGGCGAGGTTCGCGCCGAGCGCGGCGGTCAAGCCGTCGTCGGTGCGCGGGGCCGCGTTTTGCCGGAGCGCCGCGACGTTGGCCGTCAACAGCGACATCGCCAGTGTCTGCACCGCCTGCCAGCGATTAAAAGAATCGGAATCCTGCGCGGCAAGAAAACGCAGGTCGCCGGGTTCGACTGGCAGCGAAAGCTTGATCGGTGCTGAAAAGCCGCGATTGAGTGACGGGATCGGCCGCTCGGCGACCCCGGTGAACACAAAAGTTTGACTAGGCTTGGTTACCTCGATCACGCCGTGATCAAGCGGACGGCCGTCGAGCGTAAGCGGCAGATCGTTGCCATCCTGTCCGACCAACCCGAGCGCTAACGGAATGACCATCGGCGTTTTGTCCGACTGCCCCGGCGTCGGCGGCGTCGTCTGGGTGATGTCGAGCCGGTAAGTTTTGGTGCGCGCATCGTAATGCGGCGCCACCACGACTTCCGGCGTGCCGGCCTGGGTGTACCAGCGCATGAATTGCGTAAAATCGCGATGGCTCACATCGGCGAAGCACTGCACGAATTGCTCGACCGTGGCGGCTTCGCCGTCATGCCGCTCGAAGTAGAGATCCATCCCCTTGCGGAACAGTTGCGGCCCGAGCAGCACCTTGATCATGCGCACGACTTCGCCGCCCTTGTCGTAGACGGTGGTCGTGTAGAAGTTGTTGATCTCGTGATAGACCTCGGGCCGTACCGCATGCGCCAGCGGGCCGGCATCTTCAACGAACTGGTGCGAACGCAGCGCCCGCACGTCGCTGATGCGCTCCACCGCCCGCGAGCGTTGGTCGGCAGAAAACTCCTCATCGCGGAAGACGGTGAGGCCTTCTTTCAGACACAGCTGAAACCAGTCGCGGCAGGTGATGCGATCACCGGTCCAGTTGTGAAAATATTCGTGCGCGATCACCGCCTCGATATGGGCGTAGTCGGTGTCGGTTGCGGTCGCGGGCGAGGCGAGCACGTATTTATCGTTGAAGACGTTGAGGCCCTTGTTCTCCATCGCGCCCATGTTGAAGGCGGAAACCGCGACAATCATGAAAATATCGAGATCGTATTCGCGGCCGAACACCCCTTCGTCCCCGCGCGCTTAAGACTGTCCATGGCGTAGTGAGCGCGATCTTCCTTGCCCGGCTCAACATAAATGTGCAGCGCGACCTTGCGGCCGGACATGGTGGTGAAGCTGTCGGTGATGCAGCCGAGCTTGCCGCCAACCAGCGCGAACAGATAACAGGGCTTCTTGAACGGATCGTGCCAAACGGCGAAATGCCGGTTGGTGCCGGGGATGTCGCCGTGCGCGGTCAGATTGCCGTTGGAGAGAAGGACGGGTGTCTCGGTTTTGTCGCCCTCGATCCGCGTCGTGTAGACAGCCATCACGTCCGGCCGATCAAGGAAGTAAGTGATCCGCCGAAAGCCTTCGGCCTCGCACTGCGTGCAATACGTCGAGCCGGCGCGGTACAGGCCCATCAGCTGGGTGTTCGCTGTTGGATCGACGCTGGTCTCGATCGTCAGCTCGAAAGGCCGGTTCGGCGGTTGCGCAATGGTCAGCCGCTCGGGCGTAGCGAGGAAACTGTCACTCGGCAGCGGCTTGCCGTCGAGCGCGAGCGAGCGCAGCTTCAAGTCCTCGCCATCCAGCACCAGCGGCGCCGGCGTGCCGCCGCTGTTCGGCTTGAGCTTGAGCTTGGCGCGGACGGTGGTTGCGGTTGGATCGAGCGACACATCGAGATCGACCGTCTCGATGAGCCAATCCGGTGGGCGGTAATCCTTGAGGCGGATGGGACGCGGTTCTTCGGTGCGCATGATCGGCTTGATGTAGAAGTTTTGCCGGCTAATTGAAAGCACAGGTAATGGGCGTCGTGCGCTAAGGTGCCGTCCGATGTCAGTCATGCGCGCAATGGTGCTTGATCGGCCGCGGACACCGCTGGTGCTGCGGGAGCTCTTGATCCCGCAGCCGGCGAGCGGCGAAATCCTGCTCGCGATTGAAGCGTGCGGTGTGTGCCGCACCGATCTGCACGTCGTCGACGGCGAATTGCCGCTGCCCAAGCTGCCCATCGTTCCGGGCCACGAGATCGTCGGCCGCGTCGCAGCGCTCGGCGCGGGCGTGAGCAGCTTTAGGCTGGGCGAGCGCGTCGGGGTGCCGTGGCTTGGTGCGACCTGCGGCGTTTGTCCCTACTGCCGTTCCGGACGCGAGAACTTGTGTGATTCACCGCTGTTCACCGGCTATACCCGCGACGGCGGCTACGCCACCCACACGCTTGCCGATGCGCGTTTTGCGTTTCCGCTGCCGGAGAAACTCGATGCCGCGGAGGCGGCGCCGCTACTCTGTGCCGGGCTGATCGGCTGGCGCAGTTACCGGATGGCCGGGGAGGGGACGACGCTGGGCCTCTACGGTTTCGGTGCCGCCGCGCATATCCTGGCGCAAGTCGCCTTATGGCAGGGCCGGCGCGTCTACGCTTTCACCCGTGACGGCGATGTGGCCTCGCAAAACTTCGCGCGCTCGCTGGGTGCAGTCTGGGCCGGCGGCTCCAGCGAAATGCCTCCGGAGAAGCTTGATGCGGTGATCATTTTTGCGCCGGCCGGCGAACTCGTTCCGGCCGCACTCGCCGCGGTGAAGAAAGGCGGACGTGTGGTCTGCGGTGGCATCCACATGTCGGATATTCCAAGCTTTCCATATCGGCTGCTTTGGGAGGAGCGTCAGCTCGTCTCCGTCGCCAATCTCACACGACGGGATGCTTACGAGTTCCTGGCCGTTGCACCGCGCGCCGGCATCAAAATGCAGGTGACCCGGTTTCCGCTGCGCGAAGCGAATGCCGCTTTGGCCGATTTGCGAGCTGGCCGTTTTGAGGGTGCCGCTGTGCTGGTCCCTTAAGGCGCGTCGCGTCCGTTATCCGTTGAGGTGCGCGTTCATCTCGCACCAGACGCCGGTTGGGCGATACTCGATTTTGGTTTCGCCGCCGAGTTCCTGTGCCAGACCGCGCGCGATGAGACGCGTGCCGAATCCCTCGTGCTCAGGCTCGGCGACCGGCGGGCCGTCCGCTTCCAACCACTCGAGCCGTAACCACCAGCCGTCCGCTTCGCGCCGTGTTTGCCAGGTGATGCTGACGCGCCCTTTCTCGCTCGACAACGCCCCGTACTTGACGGCGTTGGTTGCGAGCTCATGCAACGCCATGCTGATTGACAGCGCCATTTTCGCGGGCAGGCGTACTGGGGGTCCGTCGGTGTGGAAGCGGTTCAGGTCGCCGCCGCGATATGGCGTGATCGCTTGGGCAACGATCTCGTCGAGATTGGCTCCTTCCCAGCTTTCGTTGGTCAGCACGTCATGGGCGCGGGACAGCGCCATGAGGCGGGACTCGAACATCTGACGTCCGCTCGCCTCGGTCTTGGCTCGGCGGAAGGATTGCATCGCAACCGATTGAACTGTGGCAAGAGTATTTTTCACCCGGTGATTTAATTCGTTGAGGAGAAGCAGCCGGTGATCCTCAGTGCGCTTGCGGTCGGTGATATCGAGGCCGGCACTGACGGCGCCGACGATTTTGCCGGTCGGATCGCGCAGCGGGGCGGCCTGCACCAAGCCGAACAGCACCGTGCCGTCGGTAAAGTGCAATTCCATCTCCTCGTTCATGACCGTTTCCCCGAGCACTGCGCGTCGCAGGGGCAGCCGATCAGGCGGCAATTCCGCGCCGTCCTTGAAGACGCGAAAATTTTGCGGGGCCTGCGCCGGCGACACCGACAGTGACACGTTCGCAGTTTCGGGTAGCCGCAGCATTTCGGCGGCGCGGCGGTTGCCGAGGACGTTGAGACCTTGGTCGTCGAACGTGAACCAGACTGCGACCGGAACGGTATCGAGAACGGCCTGCAGCCGTGCCTTCTGCAGCGCCACTTCATCGGCAATTTCCCGACGCAGCCGCGCCATTGTAATGTTGGTATTGACGCGGGCCAGCAGTTCTTGCGCGCTGAACGGCTTGGTCAAATAATCATCGGCGCCGGCATTCAGCCCTTCGACCTTGGCTTCGTCGCCGGCGCGCGCCGACAACAGAATGACCGGGAGGCTACCAAGCTCCGGGTCGGTCCGGATTTCCCGCAACAACCCAAATCCGTCACGCGCCGGCATCATCACATCCGACACCAGAAGATCCGGCCGGGTTCGACGGATTGCCTCCAAGGCTTCAATACCATTCCCGACGGTTTCGACTTCGTAACGGGGTGTCAGCAGTTGCCGCACATAATTGCGCATATCGGCATTGTCGTCGGCGACCAATACTCTCTCACGCGCTGCAAACGGTGCGGCGGTTGCGGACGTCCCGATTGCCGCGTCCCGAGAAGACTCGATCGCTGCCAAATTCGCTTCGCTAGTTTGCGGCAGCCAGCGAAGAGCCTCTTCGACGAAAGCCGCGGCCTTGGTCGCCGTGGGTGCTAGGCGTGAGGTGTTTCCGGTAGCGGCCGGCGCGTGCGCTTCGCCATAAGGAACGATGACCCTAAAAGTGGTGCCTCGGCCGACCGCGCTGTCGACGCGCACTTCGCCGCCAAGCAGATTGACCAGTTCACGCACCAGAGCCAATCCGATGCCCGAGCCCTCGTGCGTGCGACCGTGCTGACCTTCGACACGATGAAATCGTTCGAAGACATGAGGCAATTCGCTGGATGGCATGCCAACGCCAGTGTCGCGTACCGATAGCTCCACCCGGTCGCCAACGTCGCGGAGTTGTACGTCAATGCCGCCGGCAAACGTAAACTTGAAGGCGTTGGAAAGGAGATTGAGGACGATCTTTTCCCACATGTCACGGTCGACATAGACCGGATGTGGCAACGGATCGCAGGCGATGTTCAATACAAGACCCGCGCGCTCGCAAATCGAAGCGAAGTTGGATGCCAGGTCGCGAGTCAGCGCCGGCAGATCGGTCTTTTCGAAATAGACCTGTACCCGGCCGGCCTCCGCGCGCGAGAAGTCAAGCAAAGTGTTGACCAATCGCAGGAGCCGCAGCGCGTTGCGGTGCGCGACCGTTACTTCTTCAAGCCGCTCGCCTGGCAATTCTTCGGGATGGCGCAGCGCGTCTTCCAGCGGGCCCAGCATCAAAGTGAGCGGAGTTCGGAATTCATGGCTGACGTTGGAGAAGAAGGCGGTCTTGGCGCGATTGATCTCGGCCAGAGCCTCGGCGCGGCGCCGTTCTGTTTCGTAGGCCTCCGCATTGGTAATCGCCGCACCGATTTGTCCGGCAATCAAACTCATAAAGCCGGAATAATTGTCGTCAAACAGCCGGAATGGATTTAGACCGGCAATCAGAAAGCCGGCGCGGCCGGTTTTTCCGCTCGGCATGATCGGCAACACGACCGCGCGATCAGGCGCCTGCTGCCACGCTCCGCTCGGAAAAGTCGCTTGAAACAGCATCTCAAGATCGGAAACGACCTGCGGCTGATGACCCCTGGCGACGTCGGCCAGCGGCCAGGGCTCGTCTTCGTCCAACGACAACGTAGCCGTGACGGCTGGATGATCCCGTTCAACGCCGCTGGTGCTGGCGAGCGTTGCGGTACGTCCGTCCGGCTCCAGCATATAGATCAACGCGAATGGCAGATCGCGCGGATTGGTGGAGAGCGCGCGTGCACTGCGCTCGCAGGCCTGCCCCCAGGTACGCGCCTCGCTGGTCGTGGCAGCCAATTCGCGCAACAGCGCCAGTTGCCGCTCGCCGATCACGCGTTGGGTGTCGTCGGTGTTGGCGCAGAAGATACCGCCGACGGTCCCGTCGTCGGCGGGAATGGGGCTATAGGAGAACGTGTAGTACGTCTCTTCCGGATAGCCGTTGCGCTCCATGATCAGGAGCTGCGCTTCGACGTAAGTGCCCTCGTCGCCACCCATCGCTTGCGAGAGCATCGGCCCGATTTCCTGCCAAATTTCCCGCCACACCACCGACGCTGGCTTGCCCAGCGCCCACGGATGCTTGCCGCCGATGATCGACTTGTAGGGATCATTGTAGAGATAGGTCAGTTCCGGTCCCCAGCCGATCCAGATCGGCTGCCGGGACGTCAGCATGATGCCCACCGCGGTCCGCAGGCTTTTGGGCCAGGTCTCCGGCGCCCCGATGGAAGTGCTGTCCCAATCAAACGCCCGCATCAGCCGGGCGAGTTCGCTATTGCCCAGGAGCGGCCGTTCGGTTTCGATGTAATTCACCGGAAGGTAGGTATCGGCCAAGGCCGTTCCCTTACTCATTTCGGTCCTCTACCGACGGAAGCCACCCGCAAAATCGTCCGAAGGCACATTTATAAATGCCAAACACAACACATTCGGCGCAAAAAAAGTTCCATTATCGCCTTGGCTCGGCATGCCCGATGACGCGCGTGACGCTGGGAAAGCGCCGGCGCAACCGCCGCTCGGCGGCATCGACTAGGTCGTGCACCGCGCTGACCGATAGGGCCGGCTCGATCCGGCAATGAAAATTGACGATTTCGCCGTCGGTGGTTTCGCGCACCCGCACGTCGTGCACTTCGCCGAGGCCGGCGATATCCGCGGCAAGCTCCGAAAGCGCGCCGCTAATTTCTGCGACCCTGGCGGCTGGGGCGTCGTGGCCGGCAAGGACCACAGCCGGCAGCGGTTCGATATGGGTCTCGACTTCGACCTTCGGACCAAGCTCTTCGCGGATCGCATCTTCAAGCTGGCTCGCGGTTTCGTGTGCGGCATTCAGCGGTAATGTGCCATCGACTTCGAGATCGAACGATACCGAAAGCCGGTCCGCCAACGCCTGCACCGCAACGTGGTGCACCGCAAGGCCGCGGTTGCGCGCGATCAGCATGACACGTTCGCGCACGGTTTCATCGTCGAGCGCACGCGGCTCGGTGGTGATCGTGATCTCGGTCTCCGGGAGGCCGGCGCGGACCGCCCGCGTCAACCGTTCCTTGATCGCGGTGACCCGCTCGAGCGGCAACGCGCGACTGACGCCGACCGCGAGATCGACAAACAGCACGGGGCCGGCGGGACGGGCGCGCACGCGCTCAACGGTAACGATACCCGGCACCCGGCGCGCGATCGCGGCAACGCGCTCACTGACGCCAGCCGGTGCGGCGTCGGTCAAAGTGTCGATAGTTCGCCGGCCGAGCCGCAAGCCGGCGATGCCGATGAAGATCGCGACGACAAGCGCCGCCGCCGCATCGGCCTTCGAATATCCGAGCGCGACGCCGCCCAATCCGATCAGCACCGCGATCGACGACCACATGTCGGAGCTGAAATGCAGGGCATCGGCTTCAAGCGCCTGGCTCGACGTTTTCTTGGCGACGCGGGTCAGCGTCCGGGCACGGAAGAAATCGACGACGATCGATGCGGCGATGATGGCGAAAGCGGCGGCAGTCGCTTCGACGGCGTGGACGCTTTCGCCAAACAGCCGCTGCGCCGCCTCGAAAATCACGACTGCTGCGAGCAGAAATAAAAACGCAGTTTCGGCCAGCGCAGCCACGCTTTCCACCTTGCCGTGGCCGTATTGGTGCTCGGCGTCGGCCGGCTTTCCGGAAACCCGCACAGCGACATATGTCAGCACCGTCGCGGCAAGATCGATCAGTGAATGCCCGGCCTCCGACACGATTGCGAGCGAGCCGGTGAGCAAACCGATAATGGCCTTCGCCACCGTCAGTCCTGCCGAGGCGGCAATCGAGCCAAGCGCGACTTTTTCCTTTTCGTTCATCGGAAGGGCTTAGCGCGGTTAGGTGACCGCGGAAATAGCCGCGAGCGACGCCAAGCACGCATGGCGGGGCGAGTAAGCGACCGTATCGAGCCGCCCGAAGCAACTATTTCGGATGTGCCTGAAGACCCGACGTAGCGAACATCGCCGATAGCAAAGTCTTTCATTGCCCATGTCGGGGATAACCCCAACCGGCAATTGCGCTACCCGTAGAGGCGTATTTACAATAGCGCTTGGGCGGTGCCGGTGGCCGGTGCGCTCGGTGGAACCGACTCGCATCGTCCAAAATGGCGTAGGGTGCCGGACTGAGAGCGGTTTGGTTGGTCTGTATCGATGATGTCCGCGCTGGCCGAATGCGGCGGCGGAGCAAGTTAGTTGGAGGATCTGCGGACCAAAAAGCCGGATCGGTTCGGATGCGTTTCTGGAGGATCGGGACGTTCCGCATGAGCATTGTCAGCGAAAGTCGGAAGCCGGCCACTCTCGAGGAAGTTCTCAAGAAGAGCGAAGAACGCTTCCGCCAGGTCGTCGAGTCGGCGCCAAACGCCATGGTGATGATCAGTCGAGGGGGCTTGATCGAAATGGTCAACGCTCAAGCTGAGCGCGTGTTTGGTTACAACCGTACTGAAATGCTCGGCAACCATGTCGAGATGCTGGTGCCGAAGCGATTTCGACAGAATCATCCGAATTTGCGTGACTGGTTTTTCTCCGGACCGGTGTCACGTCCGATGGGGGCGGGACGAGATCTTTATGCCCTGAGGAAGGACGGCAGCGAGTTTCCGGTGGAAATTGGTTTGAATCCGATTGAGACCGACGAGGGGACGATGGTGCTCTCCGCCATCGTCGATATCTCCGACCGCAAGCACAAGGAAGAAAGCATTCAATCGGCGTTGAGGGAAAAAGACGTTCTGCTCGGCGAAATCCACCATCGCGTCAAAAACAATCTGCAGATCGTCTACAGTCTGCTCGATCTGCAATCGACCAATATCGATGACGAGAAGGTCCTCGGGATGATGCGACAGAGCCAGAACCGCATTCGGTCGATGGCCTTGATACATCAGACGCTCTATAAGTCGAAGGACTTTGCCCGTGTCGATTTTAGAAGTTTCCTCGACGCGCTGGTGCCGAATCTGATCTCGTCTTATCTCGCCCAACCCGAACGCATCAGCTTGTCCATCAATTCCGACGGCGTATTGTTACCTATTAATGCGGCGATACCTTGCGGCCTCGTCGTCAGCGAGCTCATCTCTAATGCCTTAAAGCACGGCTTTCCAAACAACATCGAAGGTCAGATTACGATCGACCTGACCCATCACACGGACGCCGCGGTTATGCTCTCCGTTGCCGACAACGGGATCGGCATCCCCGAGGATTTCGACATAACGCAAACGCCGACCCTCGGATTACAGCTGGTTTCGATGCTCGCCGATCAACTGGGTGGCGAGTTGTCCATCCAGCGCTCCGATCCGACGCGCTTTGCAATTCAGTTTCCGCTGCACAAAGCGATGATCCAGTCATGATCCCGGCAAAGGTTCTGATCGTCGAGGACGAGCGCATTGTTGCCCAGCATTTGCGGCAGCGTCTTTCGCTGCTGGGTTATCAGGTTCCGGCGATAGCGACCACCGGCCCGCAGGCACTCGAGCAAATTAATAACTTCCGCCCGGATCTGGTTTTGATAGACATCCACATTGAAGGTGAAATTGACGGCATCGAGACCTGTGCGCGCATTCCTCCCGCGTTGCGGATACCGGTCATCTACCTGACGGCGTATTCGGAGGAGGCGACGCTGGAGCGGGCGCGAAAAACTCAGCCTTACGGATATCTGATCAAGCCGTTTTCGGAGCGCGAGCTGCACGCGACCATTCAAATGGCGCTGGAAAGACGGCAAGCC
>Ga0335078_10018211_pt1 | contig 10447 bp, 8 predicted proteins | sample Lox_Sample_32_FD_206711 | JGI IMG/M metagenome (GOLD analysis project Ga0335078, IMG submission 206711) | Soil microbial communities from Loxahatchee National Wildlife Refuge, Florida, United States - Lox_Sample_3.2 | ecosystem: Environmental > Terrestrial > Soil > Wetlands | place: USA: Florida...
GGCGCCATGGCCCTTGTAGAGTGCCGCCTTGGCGGCGCGCGTCGCCACCGGCGCCTCGAGACCGATCAGCTGCGCCCGCCGCGTCACCGCCACGCCGGCTTTCCTGAGCGCGCGGTGGACCGCGGCGCGCAGCCCTTCCTCGACGAGATAGCTTTGCCCCGCCTCGCTCGCCACCGCCCGCGGCATAAGCAGCGCGCCCGGCGCCAGGCCCGGCTTCAATCCGCCCGAAATGCCGAAGCTCAGCAGCGCCTCGGCGCCGCTGGCGATCGCCTGTTCGGCCGCGCGCTTGCCGCGTTTCGGGTTGCCGCCGGTGACCAGCGCGGGAATGCCCGCCGCGCGCAGCAGCTTCGCCTCGGCTTCCATGCCGCAGATGCCGACGACGCGCATCACAGGCCGAAAGTCGTGCGGCGCGCGTTGCCGCGGCCGATGTTGCGATAACGCGCCAGCGCCCACAGCGGGAAGTAGGCGCGGTAGCCGTGATAGCGGAGATAGAACACGCGCGGAAAGCCGACCGCCGTGAACCAGTCCTCGTCCCAATGGCCGTGGGCCTGCTGGGTTTCGATCAGGTAGGCAACGCCGCGCGCCACCGCCGGATGCGCCGCCTCGCCGGCCGCCATCAGGCCGAGCAGCGCCCAGGCGGTTTGCGACGCCGTGGAAGCCTTGCCTTCGCCGCGCGGCTTATCCGGCCAATAGGACGCGCCGTCCTCGCCCCAGCCGCCGTCCGCGCGCTGCTTCGACAGCAGCCAGGCCACGGCGCGGCGGATCGCCGGGTCCTGCGGATCGAGTCCGGCGGCGTTCAAGGCGCACAACGCCGACCAGGTGCCGTAGATGTAATTGGTTCCCCAGCGCCCGAACCACGCGCCGTCCGGAAGCTGCGTGCGGCGGAGATAGGTCACGCCGCGCTGGAGCGCCGCGCCGTTGCCGCCGAGCTGCGCCAGCAGCGACACGCAGCGCGCCGAGACATCCTCGGATGGCGGGTCGAGCAGCGCGCCGTGATCGGCGAACGGGATGTAGTTGAGATAATAGTATTCGTTGTCGGCGTCGAACGCGGCCCAGCCGCCGCTCTTGCATTCCATGCCGGCGATCCATTCGGCGGCGCGGGCGATCGCCGCGCGCCATTTCATGCGGTCGGCGCGGTCCATGGCGAGCGCCACCACCGCGGTGTCGTCGAGATCGGGGTAATGCGGGTTCTGGTACTGGAAGGCCCAGCCGCCGGGCCGGAGATTGGGCCGCGTGGCCGCCCAGTCGCCCTTGAGCTCGAGGATCTGGCGCGGCCCGAGCCAGTCGAGCCCGCGCTTCGCCGCCGCCTCGTTGGCCGGACCGCCCGCCTCCAGCAACGCGTGCGCGGCGAGTCCGGTATCCCACACCGGCGATAAACATGGTTGGCAATAGGTCCGCCCCGGGTTGGCCGCGACCAGCTTTTTGAGGGCCGCCTTGGTGATTTGCAGGGACGGGTCGTTTTTCGGGCGTCCCAGGCATTCGAACATCATCGCCGCATTGGCGATCGCCGGATAAATCCCGCCCAGGCCGTCGTCGCCGTTGAGGCGCGCCTCGACGAAGCCGACCGCGGCGGCGATGGCGCGATTGCGCGGCCCGCGCGGCATGACCGGCTCGACCAGGCGCAGCAGGTCGTCGATGCGGTTGAACACCCAGGCCCAGACCGAGCCCTTCGCGCGCGGCGGTTTGGAATGGGTTCCCGGGGCAAACAGCTCTTGAACCGAAATCCCGCGCGGGTTCCGGGCCAGCGGCTTCAGCGCCATCAGCACCAAGAGCGGCGCGATCACGGTCCGCGACCAATACGAAATCTTCGTCAGATGGAACGGGAACCAGCGCGGCAGCAGCATGATCTCGACCGGCATCACCGGCACCGCGTGCCACGGCAGCTGGCCGAACAAGGCCAGCTGGATGCGGGTGAAGACGTTGCAATGCGCCGCCCCGCCCCGGGCCAGGATCGCCTCGCGCGCGCGCCGCATGTGGGGCGCGTCGGCCGCGTCGCCCGCCGCCTTCAACGCGAAATAGGCCTTCACCGTCGCCGAGAGGTCGATCTCGCCGCCGTAGAACAGCGGCCAGCCGCCGTGCGCGCCCTGGGTCGCGCGCAGGAACTGTGCCAGGTCGCGCTCGAGCGGGGCGTCGATCTCGTCGAGATAATGCCCGAGCAGCAGGTATTCGGCCGGGATGGTGGCGTCGGCCTCGAGCTCGTAGGCCCAATGGCCGTCCTCGCGCTGGTGTTTGAGCAGGGTAGCGGCCGCGCGCTCCACCGCGCGGTCGAGCGCGGCGGACGGTTCGCTTGCGCGGGACAAGGAAGCGGAGTTCTGCATCAGCGTCTGGATGGCGGGACGGCCGCTACCTTGGCCTCTCCGCTTTCGCGGCTCAAGGTTTTTCCGCCGCGGCGGCGGGCGGATGAAGGAAATGTGACGCGGCGGCGAAGCCCGAGCGGATTGCGCCTTCGATGGTGGCGGGCAGCCCGGTGTCGGTCCAATCCCCGGCCAGCGCCAGGTTCGGCCAGCGCGTCGCCTGGCCGGGCCGCAGCTTGAGCTGGTCGGGCGTGGCGGCGAAGGTCGCGCGCCGTTCCTTGACGATCTGCACCGGCGGCAGTTTTCCGTCGGGCAGCGCGTAGGCCGCCGCCACGTCGCGCCACAGCGTCGCCGCCAATTCCTCGGCGGGCGTGTCCATCAGCCGGTCGGCGGCGCTGACCGTGACCGACAGCACGTCGCGCTTGCGGAACACCCATTCCGCCGTGCCGCCGACGATGCCGACGAAGAACGGCGACTGCGCCGGCGCGGCGATGCGGTAATGCGCGTTGAGGATCGCGTGATAGCGGTCGGGCGCGGCGAGCTCCGGCACCAGCCGCGATGCCACCGGCCCGGTCACCGCCAGCACCACCGCGTCCCCGGCTTCGACCAGCACCGGCCCGGATTCGAAATCGAGCGACGCGGCGCGGCCGTCCACGAATTCGATGCCGCGCAGCCGCGCACCGAAGCGCACGGCGGCGCCGCGCGCGGCGAGCCAGGCGAGCGCGGGATCGACCAGCGTCTCGGACAGGCCTTCGCGCGGCATCAGCGGCTCGCAGGCGTCGCCGCCCGCGCCCACGCTTTCGGCCAGGACGCGGCCGAGCAGGACGGCGGACGCCTCGGCCAACGGCGTGTTGAGCGCGGCGATCGCCAGCGGCTGCCACAGGCGGCGGTAGATGGTCTCGCCCGGATCGAGCGCGGATTCGACCGTCGCGTTGGGGCCGGCGTGATAGAGCCTGGAGGCGCGTAGGTAATCCATCAGCGCCGTGCCCGGCACGCGCCGCGACGGCACCGCCATCCACCACGGAATCCGGCCCCGGTTCATGCGCAGCACCCAGCGCTCGCCGGTGGCGCGGTCGAGGAAGGGATAGACCGGCGCGCCCGGCCCGGTCAGCGTGCCTTGGGCGCCGATCGCGGCGAGATACGCCATCACGGAAAAATTTCCGCGGATCAGCAGGTGGTTGCCGTTGTCGATGCGGCAGCCCAGCGCGGCGTCGTGATAGGAGCGCGCCCGGCCGCCGGCCTGCGGCGCGGCTTCGTAGAGCGCAACCGGAACCCCGGCGCCGGCCAGCCGCACCGCGGCGGCCAGTCCCGCCATGCCGGCGCCGACGATATGCGCCCGCGCGGGCTTCATAGCAGCCCGTAGCGCAGCGCGTACCACAGCTTCCTCGGCGCCGGCACGCCGACCCGCTCGGCATAGCGCCGCCAGCCGCGTTTCTCCAGCCGCGCCAGGATGTCGGCATAGACCGCGCCCATCACCGCGGCGGGCCGCATCGTGCCGGGCGGGCATGCCGCCATCGCCTGTTGCGCCTCGGCGAAGCGGGCGTGCGCCATCGCCGCGATCTCGGCGCAGACCCGGCCGAGCGCCGGGTGCGCCAGCGCCAATCCCGGCTCGCGTGCGGCGATGCCGTATCGGTCGAGCAGCTCGCGCGGCAGGTAAAGCCGGCCGCGCGCGGCGTCCTCGGCCAGGTCGCGCAGGATGTTGGTCAGCTGCAAGGCCCGGCCCAGGGCGTTCGCCACGCGGTCGGCAAGCTCGCCCGGCGCGCCGAAAATCCGCGCCGACAGCCGCCCGACCGCGGCCGCGACCCGGTCGCAATAGAGATCGAGCTCGGCCAGGGACGGGGCGCGAATGTCCTCGCGCGCATCCATCTCCATCCCGGCGATGACCGCGAGAAAGTCCTCGCGCCGCAAGGCGTAGGTTTTGGCGGCCTCGGCCAGCGCGCGGGTGAGCGGCAGCCCGGCGCGGCCGGCGTAGAACGCGTCGACCTCGCGCCGCCATTCGTCGAGCGCGCGGAGCTTCGCTTCCGGCGGATCGGCGCTGTCGGCGATGTCGTCGACCGCGCGGCAGAAGGCGTAGATCGCGAACATCGCCTCGCGGCGCGGCTTCGGCAAAAACCGCATCGCCCAGTAGAACGAGGTGCGCGCGGCCGTCACCTGGGCCTTGATGCCGGCGCGCTCGCCGTCCTGCGCCGCCGCGCTCATCTTCGTCCGCCGAGCAGGAATCCGGTCAGGGTCGCCAGCAGGAAATCGCCCTTCGACAGCTTGACCCGCATGGCGAGCGGGTCGCCGCGCCGCAACCGCCGCGCTAGCCGCGATGCCAGATCGACGATCACCGCGCATTCGCGCTTGAGGCCCGGGCTTTTGACCTTGCCGGGAAGGCCGCGCGCGGTGACGATCAGCGCCTCGGTGCCGTCGAGCAACCGGTCGATGACGCGGCGCAGCCCGGCGCTGGCGTGGATCGCGCGCAGCTCCTCGACCCGCGACCCGGCCTCGGCCAGCCACGGCTCCGGCAGATAGACGCGATTGAGGTTGCGGTAATCGTCGCCGCAATCCTGAAGGTGGTTCAGCACCTGAAGCGCGCTGCACAGCGCGTCCGACGGCGGCCAGGTATCGCGGCTCTCGCCGTGCAGGTCCAACAACTGCCGCCCGACCGGCGAGGCCGAATAGCGGCAGTATTCCATCAAATCGTCCCAGTCGCGGTAGCGCAGCTTGGTGGCGTCGAGCGTGAAGGCGCGCAGCACGTCGTGGCAATGCTGCGCGGTGACGCCGGTCTCCTTCAGGCTGGCGCGCATCGACCGTGCCGCCGGCGCATCGTCGTCCCCGTCTTGACCCATGGGCGCGCCGTCGAGCACCGCGCCCATGCGCGCCAGACGGCGCACCTTCTCCTCGGGCGCGAGGGCGGGATTGTCGGCGACGTCGTCGGCCTGGCGCGCGAAGCGGTAGAAGGCGTGGACGTGCGGCCGCAGGTCGCGGCGGATCAACCACGAGCCGACCGGGAAATTCTCGTCGCCCCGCCCCTTGCCCGACGGCGTCTCGACCGCGGTCAGCGCTGGCTCTGCCATGACACCCGGCCCTTCCATTCGCCGCCCTTGCCGCGCCAATGGCGCCGCGCCGAATCGGCCGTCGCCGCGAGATAAACCAGCGCCACAACCGGCAGCAGCGGCGCCCGCAACGGCGACAGCCCGTAGAATCTCAGCATCGGCGCATAGGCCGCGCTCATCATCGCCCAGCTCGCCAGTCCGAGCCACAGCGGAGCGCCGCCGGCCGGCAGCACCAGCACCGGCGCGAGAAAGACCAGCCCCAGCCCGGCCACCGTGCCGGCGAGGTTCAACGGCGAATGATTGAGCTGGGTATAGGCGGTGCGCGCCACCATCGCCCAGATGTCGGCGAGGCGCGGATAGACCCGCAGGCTTTTGGTCTGCCCCGACAGCCCGAGCCAGATGCGGCCGCCGCGCTTGACCGCGCGCGCCAGCGCGCAATCGTCGATCAGCTCGCCCTTGATCGTTGCGAGTCCGCCGATCCGCTCGTAGGCCGAGCGGCGCAACAGCATGCAGCCGCCCGCCGCGGCGGCGGTGCGCCGGGCCGGATCGCTCGCCCAGGCGAAGGGATAGAGCATGGCGAAGAAGAAGACGAAGGCCGGGATCAGGAACCGTTCGGCCGCGCTCGCGCAATGGAGCTTCACCATCAGCGAGGCGAGATCGCAGCCCTTGCCCTCGAGCCGGGTCACCAGCCGCGTCAGGTTCTGCGGATGGTGCTCGATGTCGGCGTCGGTGAAGAGATAGAGCTCGGGCGACGTCGCATCGGCTTCGCGCACGCCGGTCGCGAGCGCCCAGAGCTTGCCGGTCCAGCCGCGCTCCAAGGGCGGCGCCGCCACCACGCGCAGCCGGTCGCCGAGGCCGAGCTGGTCCGCGGCCGCGCGCGCGCGCGAAGCCGTGCCGTCGGTGCTGGCATCGTCGACCAGCACGACCGAGAATTCGCCGGCATAATCCTGGCGCAGCAGCGAGGCGATGGCGCGATCGATGGTCTCGGCTTCGTCGCGCGCCGGCACCACCGCGGCGACGCGCGGCCAGCGCGCGGGCGGCGGCGGCAACGGATCGAGTGTGGTGCGCCAGAACCCGCCGCGTCCGAGCAGCAGGTAGACCCAGGCGACGCAGGCGACCAGGGCCAGGAACAACGCCGCGCTCATCGCAGCATCCCGGCCTGCTTGAACCAGACAATCGCGTCCTTCAGCGCCTCGCGCGCCGGCCGGGATTTATAACCCAGCTCGCTCTCGGCCTTGGTCGAGGTGAAATACATCTTGTGGCGCGACATCTTGAGGGCTTCGCGGGTGACGAACGGCGCCCGGCCGGTGATCCAGCCGGTCGCCTCCGCGACCAGCGCCACCGGCCACACCGCGGTCGCCGGAATCCGCACCTTGGGCGGCTTGCGGCCGACCAGCGCGGCGATCACGCGCAGGATCTCGGCCAGGGTCATGTTATCGCCGCCGAGGATGTAGCGCTCGCCGATGCGGCCCTTGGCTTCGGCCAGCAAATGCCCCTGGGCGACGTCGTCGACGTGCACGACGTTGAGCCCGGTGTCGACATAGGCCGGCATCCGGCCGGTCGCCGCCTCGACGATGATGCGCCCGGTCGGCGTCGGCTTGACGTCGCGCGGGCCGATCGGCGTCGAGGGGTTGACGATCACCGCCGGCAGCTTTTTCAGGCGCACCAGGCGCTTGACCTCCTCCTCGGCGAGGAATTTCGAGCGCTTGTAGTGCCCGACCATGTCGGCGAGCGTGCTGGGCACGGTCTCGTCGGACGGCGTGCCGTCCTTGTGCCAGCCGAGCGTGGCGACGCTGCTGCAATAGACGATCTTGGTCACCCCGGCGGCCAGCGCGGCCTCCATGATATTGCGCGTGCCGTCGACGTTGCTTTCGTAGATCTCGTGCGGATAGCGCAGCCACAGGCGGTAATCGGCGGCGACGTGATAGAGCGCCTCGCAGCCTTCGAGCGCGTCGACCAGCGACGCCGGCTGGTTCAGGGCGCCGCCCCGGGCCTCGACCGCCAGACCTTCGATGTTCTGCCGGTCGCTCTTCGGCCGCATCAGCACGCGCACGTTCCGCCCGGCATCGAGCAGCGCGCGGACGACCGCGGAGCCGACGAATCCGGAGGCGCCGGTCACGAGCACGGGCTTGCGGGAAACCATGGGGATTGCGGCGACCGCTCCTAGACCGCCGCGGCGCGGGCGCTGGGCGCGCGATTGCCGATGAAGCGGCGGGCCGCGTCGCGCGCCGCCTGGTCGAGCGCGTAGACGTCGTCGAGGCTGGCGACCGCGCTGCTGCCGAGCGCCGCGAGGCAGCGCTCGACCGTGTCGGCTATGTCGAGGAAGCCGATGCGCCGGTCGAGGAAGGAGGCCACCGCGACCTCGTTGGCGGCGTTGAGCACGCAGGGCGCGCCGCCGCCCTGGTCGAGCGCCGCGCGCGCCAGGCGCAGGCAGGGGAAGCGCGCCGGGTCGGGCGCCTCGAAGGTCAGCTTCGACAGCTTGGCGAGGTCGAGCCGCGGGCTCGGCGCCGGAATGCGATGGGGCCAGCCCAGCGTGTTGGCGATCGGCGTGCGCATGTCGGGCGAGCCGAGCTGCGCCAGCACCGAGCCGTCGCTGTAATAGACCAGGCCGTGCACCACCGACTGGGGATGCACCACGATCTCGATCTTGTCGGCGGCGAGGCCGAACAGGTGGTGCGCCTCGATCACCTCGAGCCCCTTGTTCATCATGGTCGCGGAATCGACCGAGATCTTGGCGCCCATGCGCCAGTTGGGATGGGCCACCGCCTGTTCCGGCGTGACGGCGCGCATCTCGTCGCGCGTGCGCTCGCGGAACGGGCCGCCCGACGCGGTCAGCGCGATGCGCTCGATCGCCTTGCCCTGGTCGGCGTCGAACACCTGGAAGATCGCGTTGTGCTCGCTGTCGACCGGCAGCAGCCGCGCGCCGTGCGCCTTGACCTCGGCCATCACCAGCGCGCCGGCGCAGACCAGCGCCTCCTTGTTGGCGAGCGCCACCAGCGCGCCGCGCCGCACCGCTTCGAGCGTCGGCGCCAATCCGGCCGAGCCGACGATCGCCGCCATCACCCAGTCGGCCGGCAGCGCCGCCGCCTCGACCACCGCGCCGCTCCCCGCCGCGGCCTCGATGCCGCTGCCGGCGAGCGCCTCTTTGAGCGCGCGGTATTCGCTTTCCTCGGCGACCACGGCGAATTTCGCCTTGAGCCGCTTCGCCTGCTCGGCCAGCAGCTTGACGTTCTTGCGCGCGGTCAGCGCCTCGACCGCGTAAGACGCGGGATCGGCCTCGACCAGCTCGACCGTGTTGCAGCCGACCGAGCCGGTCGAGCCGAGGATGGTGACGCGCCGCTGCGCCATGTCCGTAAAAATCTCCCGTCAGCGGGGCGCGCCCCGTTCTTGTCGTCCGATTTTACCGATAGCGCGGACGCCGCGCCCGGGTAAAGGTTATTCGGCGGTTTTCTTTTGGCCTTCAAGCACTTGGCGGACGCGATCGCGCAGGCGGAAGAGCCGCTTGTCGTGCACGCCCAGGGCTTCGAGATGGGCGGCGGTGTCGAACAGATAGGAGGCGCAGGGACCGAGCGCGCCTTTGGCGCGGGCGATGGATTCGACGACTTTATCTTCGGGCACCAGGCCGGCGTAGCGCGGATGGGCGGGATTGATGATGAAGGCGATGGCGTGGCCGCTTCCGCCTTCGCGTGTGACGATCGAGGTCCAGCGCGGACAATAGGAGCCGGTGACCATCTCGCGCCGCCACAGCAGCTCGAGCTCCTGCTGCGCGAGTTTTTCCTCGATGCGGTAAGCGACGCCGCGGCAGGCGCCGCCGCGCTCCAGCCCGAGGATCAGGCCCGGCGCCTCGACCGAGCCGCGCCCGAGATGCGTCCACAGGCAAAAGCGGCGGTGATAGCCGTGCACCGTGGCGACGCGCTTTTCGAGGAAATGGATGAGCGGGTTCCAGATCAGCGAGCCGTAGGCGAACAGCCAGACGTCGCCGCCGCCGTCGGGTCGCTGGGCGAGGATCGCCTTGACCGAGGCGCAATGCTCTTCGTCGGGAATGAGGCGCGCGCCCGGATCGTGCTGCGCGATCAGCCGGCGCATCTCCCCGCTCATCACGCTTTCGCGCGTCAAACGGTGGCCGGTAGGCCGTTCGGTGGACATGGCGAAATATAGCAAGCCGGAAAGCGGCGGGGTATGGCGCGCGGCGCATTGCTGCCCTCCCCGCCCGGCTTGACAGGAATCGGCGCAACGACAAGGCTCCTGCGCTGCACTGGCGGGGTATGCATGGCAGAAGCGCGGATCGAGCGGGCGGGCGAAATCGCGGTGGTGGTGCTCGACCACCCGCCGGTCAACGCCTTGAGCCATGCGCTGCGCGCGTCCCTCGCCGTGCGCCTGGCCGAGGCCATGGGCGACGACGCGGTCAAGGCGGTGGTGATCGCCTGCGCTGGCCGCACCTTCGTCGCCGGCGCCGACATCAACGAGCTGGGCCAGAAGCGCGCCGAGCCGCTGACCTCGACCCTGGCCGCGTCGCTCGACGCCGCGCCCAAGCCGGTGATCGCCGCGATCCACGGTACCGCGCTCGGCGGCGGGCTCGAACTGGCGATGGGTTGCCACTGGCGCGTGGCGTCGCCCGAGGCGCGGTTCGGTCAGCCCGAGGTCAAGCTCGGGATCATTCCGGGCGCGGGCGGCACGCAGCGGCTGCCGCGCGCCATCGGCGCGCCCAAGGCACTCGACATGATCACCACCGGCGATCCCATCGGCGCCGCCGAGGCGCTCAAGCTGGGATTGGTGGACGAGGTCGCCGCCGGCGATTTGCGCGCCGGGGCCATCGCCTTCGCCCGCCGCGTGCTCGCCGAAAAGCGCCCGCTGCGCCGGCTGCGCGATTTGCCTGCCAAGGACGCGACGCCCGAGCTGTTCGCCCGCGCCCGCGCCGAAATCGCCAAGAAAAGCCGCGGCTTCGCGGCGCCGGTCAAGGCGGTGGACGCGGTCGAGGCGGCGTCCCTGCCGTTCGATCAGGGCATGACGCGCGAGCATGCGGTGTTCGCCGAGCTTCAGGGCGGACCGCAGTTCCGCGCCCTGCGCCACGTCTTCTTCGCCGAGCGCGAGACCGCGAAGCTGCCCGGCCCGGCT
>Ga0335078_10018212_pt1 | contig 10446 bp, 5 predicted proteins | sample Lox_Sample_32_FD_206711 | JGI IMG/M metagenome (GOLD analysis project Ga0335078, IMG submission 206711) | Soil microbial communities from Loxahatchee National Wildlife Refuge, Florida, United States - Lox_Sample_3.2 | ecosystem: Environmental > Terrestrial > Soil > Wetlands | place: USA: Florida...
ACAAGGTTGGCTTCCTCGGCATCGGCAACGAAAGCTGGGACTGCGGCGGGGCCATGACGCCCGAATACTACGTCAGCCTCATGAAGGTCTACAGCCGTTTCGTGCTCAACATGAATCCCGCGCAGCGCGATAAGGACCAGATGCTGAAGATCGCAGTGGGGCCCGGCACGCCGGACACGGAGTGGACTGAATCCGTAATGAAGGCTTGGAAGAAGCACACCTGGGCCTGGGACATCAACGGCGTCTCGCTGCACTGGTACACGGTTCCCAACGGGTGGCCTCCCTCAACAAGATCCGAGGGCTTTGGGCTGGATGACTACGCGAAGACACTCAAATCCACGCTCTGGATGGATGAGTTCCTGCGCAAGCAGGAGGCCGTGATGGACAAGTATGATCCCGCAAAGAAGGTCACCCTCTCGGTCGATGAGTGGGGGGCGTGGCACGCGCCTCTGCCGGGCTCGAACCCGGCTTTCCTGGTTCAGCAGAACAGCATCCGCGACGCGGTTCTGGCTTCCTTGAATCTCAACATCTTTGCCCGTCACGCGGATCGCGTCCGCATGGCCAACATTGCCCAGATGATCAATGTGCTCCAGGCGATGATCCTGACCGACAAGGAGAAGTTCGTCCTGACGCCCACCTATTACGTCTTCAAAATGTACGTTCCGTTTCAGGATGCAACTTTTGTCCCCGTCGCCTTCGACGCAGGCGCCTATGCGCATGGCAGCGTCACGCTGCCGCGCGTAGATGCCGTTGCCGCGAAGGATTCGAGTGGAAAACTGTGGCTCGAGATCACAAACCTCGATGCGGAGAATCCGGCAACGATTGAGGCCGATGTGACCGGGATGACGGCGACGGCTGCAAAAGGGCAGACGCTGACCGCGCCTTCAGTGGATAGTGTGAACACGTTCGACGCGCCGAATGCCGTAGTTCCAAAACCGATCTCCGCAAAGGTGCAGGATGGCAAGCTCACCCTGACGGTCGCGCCGAGATCTGTCACTGTCATCTCAGTCGAGCCGTGATAACAATTTCATCGTAAAGATCTATTCCTGCCCGCTCCAGTAGCTGAACCGATTTCATGGGGGTCCTGATGAAAGCAACGGAACTGCTCTTTGCGTCCGCACTCGCCCTGGCCGTCGTACCGGGCACGCAACTCACCGCCCAAGTGCAAACCAACGTGCCCGATCCCGTTCCCGGCGCAAAACCCGTCTCCGTTGCGCACATCAAGGTTCACGGGGAGGCGCTCGAAGGCAATCTCGAAGGCGACGCCGTCGACCGCGATGTCATCGTGTTCCTTCCGCCCAGTTACGAGAAAGATAAAAAGCGCCGCTACCCGGTGGTCTACGCGCTTCACGGCTACTCTATCGGCGCCGAGCAGTGGACGCACGAGATCCACGTCCCGCAAACCATTGAAGGCGCCTTCGCCAAGGGCTCACAGGAGATGATCGTCGTCCTGCCCGACTCGAAGACGATCTACAACGGCTCCATGTACTCAAGCTCCGTGACCACCGGCGACTTCGAAAAATTCATCTCGCACGACTTGGTCGCCTACATCGACGCGCACTATCGCACCATCCCCGACCGCCGGAGCCGCGGCCTTGTGGGCCACTCCATGGGCGGATATGGCGCATCCCGCATCGGCATGAAGCACTCCGATGTCTTCGGGGCGCTCTACATCATGAGCCCTTGCTGCCTGTCTCCTATGAATGGGGGCGGACCGGGTCCTGCGGATCAGGTGAAGGAGCGGGCGATCGCCAACGAGAAGAAGGTTGCGGCGGCCAAGTCTCCGGCGGAACTGGCAGCAGAGTCGCCCGGTTTTGGCTCCGCCGTATTTGCGACAGCGGCAGCATGGGCGCCCGACCCCAAAAACCCTCCGCTCTACTTCGACTTGCCAACCAAAGATGGAGTTCCACAGCCCGAAATCGCGGCGAAATTCACGGCCAACGCGCCGCTCGTATTCGTCGATCAGTACATCGGAAACCTGAAACAATTGAGCGCCATCGCTATGGATGTGGGCGATCAGGATGGCCTGCGCTTCGATGCAACCAAGCTTCACAACATTCTGGACGACTACGGCATTGCGAACAGCTTTGAGACCTATTCCGGAACCCACACGAGCGCGGTTGCCGACCGCTTTCAGAATCACGTGATTCCGTTCTTTAGCAAGAATCTCTGCTCAACCCCGGGCTGCCGATAGCCGATTGCACGACCCTCGAAGGTTGAGAGGTTGGTGAGCTCTCAGCGGCATTCAATGTTCTCGTCGATTCGTGCATTCAGGTCGGCTCGACGAGTGACTCGGCGATTGGGCGCTCCTCGCGCGGGTGTCAGGGTTCGGAGATCAGGGAACAGAAAACTGGGATCGCGAGAATAGTGATTGACATTCAAGAGAAATCCACTACCATATGGTTGTGGATCGACTGGGCACAACATTCGCGGCTTTGTCCGATCCAACCCGGCGGACGATGGTCGAACGGCTCTCCCGCGGGCCAACCTCCGTGCATGGCTTGACGGAACCCTTTGCACTCTCGCAGCAGATGATTTCAAAACACATTGCCTGCCTAGTGCGGGCGCGGATTGTGATCAAGACGAAGCGTGGACGGGAAAGTATTTGCACGCTCAGGCCGGAGGCGATCAAGACGGTCAGCGACTGGGCGATCGGCTATCGGCAGTTCTGGGAAGAGAGTTTCGACAAGCTGGATGTGGTTTTGAAGCGAATGAAAAGAGCGGAGGTCAGAGATGACAAAAAACACGGTGAATGAGACGCAGCGGATGGTTGTCAGCAGAGTTTTCGATGCCCCACGCGAACTGGTTTGGAAGGCGTGGACGGACCCGAGATATGTGATGCAGTGGTGGGGGCCGAAGGGCTTTACTGCGCCCGTTTGCCAGATGGATTTTCGCGTTGGGGGGAAATTTCTCTGCTGCATGAGGGCACCGGATGGGCAGGAGTTCTGGAATGCGATTGAATACCACGAGATTGTTCCGCACGAGAAGATCGTTTCCTTGATGTACTTTTCTGACTCGAAGGGAAACAAGATTGATCCAGCGCAGCTAGGAATAGAACATGAGGCCATAGAGGGTGCGTACGACGTGACCCTTTTTGAGGATCTGGGAAACGGCCAGACAAAACTCACTTTCATTGGAAATGAACCCATGGAGAGCGCAATCGAAAGCGGTCAGCTGGAGGGCTGGAAGGAGATCCTCGATAAGCTTGCCGCAGTTGTCGAGGAGCTAGCGCAGGCGAAATAAGAAGCGGAAGCTTTGACGATCGTCATGCGCGAGCTACTGAAGGGAAAGCAAAGGCAGGCTATCGCGGAGACTCCGGCTGAGGGCGGCGGCGGAGGCTCGGTTCTAGCCTGCTTTTCGTCCCTTGACAGGATGGCCGCCTTTTCGGGCGGGTGATCTTGGCTCGGCTGTTGCATGCAGTACAAACGACTCATCCGAATCGAATACTGGCGATAGTCGAGATAGATCCCCTGAAACGGGGATGTAAGGTCGCCGGTGGCGCCGAAGAAAACCAACGCGTCCGAGTGAGTGTTGTTCATGAATATCGTCGCCTTCACGCAGCCGCACAGATTCGGAGTCGGTTGTTGCTTTGCGCTTGAGGCGTAAGCGAAAGGCCCTCTCTCCAGTTACAAGAGAGAGGGCCTTTCTACTTGGAACGCGAGTTAAGAAGGCTCTGCGCGACTCATGGCTGGGAGCTATGGTTCCGGTCGAACAACTTAGTCGCCGTCATCGACCTTGGTGGGTGCAGCTTTGTGGAAGTCGCTCGCCGGGCGAACCTTCTTTTCGCCGGGGAACGGGACCTTGTACGCGGTCATTTCGTACCAGATCATGTGGTTGACGGTGTCGGGATCCTCGGAGTCCGGCTTCTGGTACTTGCCGGCGAAGACCTCGGCCTTCTTCTTCATCCAGCCGGCCATCAGGGCCTTGGCGGCGGGGGTCATGTTCGGATAGCTGACATGGCTGACTGAAGCCTTCGCGCCGGGGATGGCGGTTTCCGTCGGCGTCTGAGTCACGCCGTAGTTCAGCGGCACGCCGGCGGGCACGAACGCCCACGGCAGGAAGTTTCTCGCCGGCGGGTTGTCGATGAAGATCTCGCTCATCGGCGAAGCCACCAGGTCGTTCTGGTTCATCGGCTTGATGCCCAGGATCTGCTCGATGGCGCGGGTCATGTTGACCTGGGTGTAGAAGGTGCTGTCAGCGACGACGCCGGCCCCGGTGCCGTCGTTGTTCACCTGCTGCTTGACGTAGGGGCTGATGACATAGCCCGGGCTGCGGTGACCATCGACGTGGTCGACGCCGGTCTGCGCGTCGTCTTCCTCGACGAAGATCGCCGACTCTTTCCAGATCGAGCTATGGCTGATGGCGTCGACAAAGCGGCCAAGGGCCAGGTCGTTATCGGCCTGCATGGCTGCGGAATTCGGCGGTCCGCCGGTGTGGTCGGAGCTGATCCACATGAACTCCAGCTGGGGCACCTTGCCGCGCGCCAGGTCCCGATTGAAGTCCTGCCGCCAGACATCGAAGCGGTACTGGTCGGGGATGTTCAAATCGAACTGCGGATAGTTTTGGACGGTGATCTTGTACAGGCTGGGCAGTGGGGTGCCCGAGGTGATGAAGTTGTAGTTGTAGAGCTGGCTCTCCTTGCCCGACTCATAGGCCTGCACGTCGTTGTAGAAGTCGATCCACAACGGCTCGCAGCTTAGCGAATTGGTGAACGGCAACGGGGTGGTGCTGGAAACCACGCCACCAGGCGACGTATACGCCGTATAGACGTTATTCAAGGTGCAGCCGGGCACGTTGAACGTGTTGTATTCGATGTACTCGCCGTAGTTCTTCACGCTGACGCCGGCCTGGGCCGCCGCATCCCAGAGGTGGCCTTTCTCCTGGTAGGCAAGCGCATCGCCGCCATTGGAGGGGTAGTCGCGGAGCCAGTCCGGCGACTGGATGTCGTCGGAGTAGGGCGCCATCGCCTGAACGATCCAGTTGTGTCCGTCGGCCGACTGCCGGCTCGGGTCATAGAAGTTGTCGAAGAGCGGGAAGCGCTGCACCAGCGCGTGGGCGTTGGGCGATACTTGGGGATACGGGGTGTACGTCGAGTTGTCGCCGAAGGTTGCCAGCGAGGCGTCGCCGTTGCCGCCGACCACGTCGCCCAGCATCTGGTCGTAGGTGCGGTTTTCGCGGATGATCACGAAGACGTGCTTGATCTTCGAGGGATCGCCGATGTGCGCCGGGATTGCGGCCGGGCGGGCGAACCTGCCGCCGCGAGAGGCCGACAGGACGTTTTGCCACAGATCCCAGTGGTTGTTCTCATAGACCTGACGCGTCATCGTCCACAGATTCGAGCTGTTCGGAATGGGGACGATGCTGACCATGCCCAGGTCCTGGTGGGAATTGAGGCCGACGACGCTAAATTCGGTCGCGGTCGAATTGTTGGTCAACGGCGCGCCGGACACGGTTCCTGCGAAGGGATTCGGGTTGCCCGTGGTCCCCCAGCCCTTGTCATTGGCAACGAGAAGAACGCCATCGGCCGAGTCCAGCACCACCGAGCTCGGCGCATAGCCCACCGGGATCATGCCCTTGACGGGATTCCACGCCCAGCTGTTCAGGTCGACGACGGCGATCGCGTTGGCGTTGTACAAGGCGACGTAAGCGAGGTTGTGAGCGGCATCGACGGCGATCGAGTTCGGGCCGGCGCCGTAGGCCGATCCTTCGCCGGGCACGCCGACCGGCAGCCCGAGGTCAATCCTGCGCTCCTCTCTGTTGTCGCGGGTGTCGATCACCGAGAGGGTGTCGTCGTAGGTATTTGCGACCAGCAGGTCCCTGCCCCAGAAGGCCATTCCAGTGGGGTGATGGCCGACCTTGATGTCGCCGGTGACGTTGAAGGCTCCGTTCCTGATATTGACCACCGAAATAGTGCCCTGCTCCAGGCTGCCGGTCGAAGCATCGGCGAGCACCGGGGTGCCGTTGGAGTATTGTTGCCAGTCATGCGCGCCAGGGATCCGGCCGGCCTCGTTGGAGACGTAGGCGGTCTTGCCGTCCGGCGAGATCGCAACACTGTGCGGAACGTTGCCGACGCGAATTTCCGCGCCCTCGACCGGCGTCGATTGCGTCAGGTCGATCTTGGTCAGCGTATCGTTGTTGTCCAGCACGACGTAAGCGGTCTTGGCATCCGCCGAGACTGCGATGCCCATGGGATAAGACGTGGCCGCCTGATCGGAGAAGAGCGAAACGGAGTAGCCGCAGGGGATGGCAAAGCCGCCGTTGGTCCCCGGAGGGCTGATGCCCCGAGCCGGAGGGCCAGTGGGCAGGCCCGAGGCGGTATTCGGCTGATTGCAGGTGACGTTGGTCAACTTGCCGGTGGCGTCGACGTCGATCGGAACCGGGATGTTGGCGAAGTTGGCGAGCGTGCCATCCGATTGGACGGTGGCCATAGCTACGTACGACAGCCCGAAACCGCCATCCTGGCTGAACAGAAGGTACTTGCCATCCGGGGTATAAGTGATGCCGGTGGAGCTGCCGCCTTTGCCAACCGTAGGGTTGAAGGTCTGCAGTACAACCCCGGTCACGGTGTTGAAGACCGTGACGGCCTGCGCGGCGCCCATCTGAAGCACGGCCGCGGTGTGATTACCGTTAGGGTTCAGTGCGATGGCCTTCGCGCGGGTCCGAATACCGAGATTGACCACAGTGCCGGCGGGGGTGATGACCTGGCCATCCGCGACGATGAAGCTGCCGTTCGTCTGCGGGCCGGCCTGGTATGTCGGGAACTGGGTGGACTGGGCAAGCGCCGGAACGCTCAGCCCCGCCACCAGCAGGCCGGTAAGCAGACGATGAATCCGCAAACTCTTTCGAGACGAAATTCGAGACATGTGTCGCTCTCCTCGTTGGAATCTTTTTCTTTGCGCAAACCGAGATCGGCGGCGCGGCAAGCTTGTGCTTACAAAAAGCGGGAATTCATGTTGGCAAGGGGGACTGGTTGGGAGGGAAACGATGAGACGTCAAATCGACCATTCGGGGTTCCTTCGACTTGTGACAGGCCGGCGTCTCGAGCCCTGAAATGAGAAGCATAAGACGCGCCAAACCTTCGTTCCTCGGTTGCGGAACGCGGCCCAATTGCGGAACGCGGCCCATTGCGAAACCCGGAGCAAGTCTAAGGAAGCGAAAATGACGGGGGGATGGCGCGAGGATTACACCTTTGTCATCACATTGCGGCGCTGTGAATGCGACATGCAAAAGCCTCTAAGGCGATAATGGCGATCGGATGAATTTCTCCGCCCGGCTCCACGATGAACCGATTTTTCATGTGATTGTATTTCGATTCGATCGCCCGCATCGAAGCTTTCTGGCGATGTTTTTTCGTTCCGGAACGAATCGGTTTCGCGGAAATCGAGAATTGATGGAACGTTCATTTGGGAGTGACCTGCGCCTAACCACTTCGGATTACAAAAGTGTCATTCCGAACGAGGCGCCCCTCGGATCGCGTTGAGACGTGGATTTGAAACGTGGATTTTGGCGAGGCGCGATCGAACCTCTCACGCACAGCAACGTTCGCAAGCCCCGCTGGCTGGAAGCCGATGCGGATTCAGGTTCAGCCGGGATCGAGGACAAGCTTCCAACTGCCACAACTTGAACCTCCCAATCCAAAGTAAGATTCCGATGCGCGTCACGAGTGGCATGTCCCCGGAATCTCCGTTTTGCCGCAATCCGATTTTCTTTGGGGGCTTTATGGACCATGAGATGAGGCAGGGTCATACGCTCGCGGAAGTTTCCGCAAGATTGCGCGCCACGACCGCTTTTGTCGTGCTGCTGGCTCTTTGCGGCATCTGTTCCGCGCAGGTCGACCGCAGCGGGTTGAGTGGAACCGTCACCGACGCCTCGGGCCGTGTGCTCCCGCAGACCCGCGTTACGGTCGTGCAGACGACGACGCAGCTGCAGCGCGAGACCGTCTCCTCCTCCGACGGGAGGTACGGCGTCTCCGATCTGCCGGTGGGTGTCTACACGATCACGTTCAATCATCCCGGGTTCCAGGCGCTTGAATTCATCGATGTCGAGCAGGTGATCGGCGGGACGCGCACCCTGGACGCTACGATGCAGGTATCCGGCGGCGTGGACCGCGTGGAAGTTTCCGCCAGTTCGGCGCTGATCGATCGCAACACCAGCGCCGTGACAGGCCTGATCGAAAGGACGCAAGCCGACGAACTGCCGTTAAATGGCCGCAACTGGTCGGAGCTGACGGCGTTCGTGCCCGGCGCCGTGGATATCGGCGGCAGCAACCAGCGGTCGATTCGATTTGCCGGACGCGGCACCGACGACAGCAACTTCACCTACGACGGCGTGGATGCCACGAACATCGCCAATCAGACCCAGCGCCAATGGGTGCGCTTAGCCATTCCGCTGGACGCGATCACCGAATTCCGCGTCGATTCGCTGATGGCAACCGCTGAGGAGGGCGGGACGGGCGGCGCTCAATTGGCGGTTAGCTCGCCCTCGGGCGCCAACCGCTTCCACGGGCGCCTGTTCGAATACCTGCGCAACGATTTCTTCGACGCCCCGCTGCCCGCCTGGGCCTCCAACGGCGAGGCGCAGCAGCCGCTTCGCCTGAATCAGTTCGGCGGATCGCTGGGCGGGCCCATCGTGCATGACAAGGCATTCTTCTTTCTCGCCTCCGAAGCCTACCGGCAACGATGGGGTTATCCGGTGAGCGGCGACGTGCCCAGCGCGGCCCTCATTGCGAGCGTTCCAGCCTCCTCGCCGGTCTACGCGATCCTGCACGCCTTCCCCGGAGCTGGTCCAAAAACGATTCTGACGCCCTGGACGCCCGACAGCGACCCGGGGGACCCGAACTACGCCGACTACGATCTGTTGACCTGCTCATGCGAGCAGGTGGTTAACGAGAATTCCGAGATGCTGCGCCTGGACCAGCACTTCTCGGCAAAAACCACGGGCTTCATGCGTTTCAATTACGACCGGTCGGTCAACACGCAGCCGCTTTCGGCGGCGGCGACGGACTTGCAGCAGCGGGTGTCCACGCCGGTTAATGGCACGCTTGAACTGCTGCACATCTTCAGTTCCAACCTGGTGAACGAGGCCCAGCTTGGATTCAATCGCGCCACCTCCAATTCCTACAACCGCAGCAAAACCGGCATCCCCTATCAGATCGCGATTTCCTCCGGTCCCGGGCCGGGATTCATCACCCAAAACTACGACTATGACAGCATCTACGTGGGCAACTCGTTTTCAGCCCTTGACCACATCACCTGGGTGCATGGCCCGCAGACCGTGAAAGCCGGCGTGGAGGTCCGCCACATCCAGTTGAACCAGGAATACGGCGGACACGGAAAGATCACATTTTCCACGGTCGAGGATCTCGCCAACAATGTCGTGAAGAAAGCCGCCCTGTCGGGCGCGCTGCCGGTCAACGATCTGCGCAAGAACGACACCATCGCCTACGCCCAGGATGAATTCAAGGTGCGGCCCAATTTAACCCTGAACTTCGGTGTACGCTACACCGTCTTCGAACTCTTCGATGAAGTGCATGGGAAGGCCAACCCGTTCGATTTCGATACCTGCGGAGCGCAGGGATTCTGCGGGGTCGGCGCCAGTTTCGGCCGGCAGAACTACGGGGACGTCGATCCGCGCGTGGCTTTTGCCTGGACTCCGTGGAGGGGCGGGCAAACGGTTCTTCGCGGCGGGTTCGGTATCTATCACGAGGACGGACAGTTGGACGACCAGAATCTGCCCGCGAAAAACGAAGTGCCTTCCTATGCGGTGAATAGCTCGTCGACCCTTCAGCTCACCTATCCCGTCGATGGGTATTTTTCCGGTCCCGGAACCATCTCGCCGAACGCCGAACAACGGGACCGCAAGGACACCTACGTGGAGCAGTGGGACGCGTCGTTGCAGCGGGAGCTTCCGGCGAACTTCGTCGCCACGATCTCCTATTTAGGAAGCCATGGCGTGCATCTGCTCGATACCAACGTGGTGAACCTGCTCGATCCTTCGACCGGGGTCGCGCAATATCCGGCCTTTGCACCGGCCATCGCCTGGCGTGGCTCCATCGGAATGAGCTCTTACAACGGTCTCTCCGCGGCGGTGCGCCGATCGTTCTCCGGCGGCCTGCTGGTTGCGGCCAATTACACGTGGTCGCACGAGATCGATAACGGCTCCAACGGCAGCGGCGATGGCGACGAGATTTCCCCGCAGAATCCGCTTTGCCTGGCCTGCGATCGCGCCAGCGGCGCCTGGGACACCCGCCATGTCGTCAATGGAAATGCCGTCTATCGGCTCCCCTTCGGCCAGGGCAAGCCGATGCTGAACCAGCGCGGGGTTGCCGGCGCCGTCGCGGGCAACTGGGAACTGACCACAACGGCGCTGGCTCGCACCGGCTTCCCGGTGAATGTGCTCATGCCCTCGAGCTTCATCGCCCCAGACGGGGCTTCCGGCACGGAGCGA
>Ga0335078_10018213_pt1 | contig 10446 bp, 3 predicted proteins | sample Lox_Sample_32_FD_206711 | JGI IMG/M metagenome (GOLD analysis project Ga0335078, IMG submission 206711) | Soil microbial communities from Loxahatchee National Wildlife Refuge, Florida, United States - Lox_Sample_3.2 | ecosystem: Environmental > Terrestrial > Soil > Wetlands | place: USA: Florida...
AGCAAGGCGCGTAGAGATCGCCTTCGGAGGGGCCGGTCGGGCCCTGCCCGCGGCTGACCGGAGACCCCACACGCAAGACCCGCGTGTGGGGCACCCAGTTTGCCGATATAAACCGACCGTTATCCTTACGGCTTGGACGCGGGCGGCGTGCTGGTCGCCGGCTTCGGGGTCGTCGCGGGTCTGGCCGGGGCTACGCCGGCCTTCAGCGGGTAAGCCTGGTCGTATAGCTTGATGATGTCCTGGGTAATGTCGATGTTCGTGGACGCGAAGAGAATCGGGGAATTCTGCGCCGAAGAGTCGAACACCGCCACAATGCCGTTCTCGCGGGCGTAACGGTCCAGAACGTCCATCATCTTCCGCCCGATGCGGTCCACAACCTCGCCCTGCGCGGCGTTGACATCTTCCTGCAGCTCATTGTTCTTGCGATCGAGCTGCTGCGTCAGCCGCTGGCCCTGTTGCGTCAAACGAACCTTCTCGTCGTCGCTGAGGGTGGTCTGGCCGGCGCTGAGGCGCTGCCGCAGATCGTTGATCTGCTTATTCAGCCCTTCCAACTCATTCTGGCGCGCCGAAAATTGCGACTGCAACTCGGCGGATGCCTGCTTCCCCTCGGCGGTCGCGACAATCGCCTGGCGCACGTTGATCACGCCGATTTTGCCGGTCGCTGCGGAGCCCGCCGCGGCCTGCGCGCGCACGGCCGCGCCTGCAGTCACGCAAGCGATGCCAAGCAGCGCCACACGAACAATATTTCTCGAATTCACTGTATTCTCCTTATGATCACAGGCAGCCCTTCCCTTTCGCTCATGGGCGAGCGGGAGGGTTAACCTTGAACTCTTACAGACCGCAAAAGCGGTCGAAATTTTTCTGGTAGCGACGCTCGAACCACGAACCAGCTGATGCCGGCGACGCCGACCCGTTAGCGCCCACACTACCGGCAACAGTGCCGCACTACAAAGTTTTCAGTATACTCACTGGCCGAACCTGCCGCAAACAAAATGCGCGGTCCGCCCAGACGGGCATCCGAATTACTTTTCAGAAACTGCTTCCAGAAGCATTACCTCGGCAGCGCCAGGATCAGCACGCGATTATTGTTCTGGTCCGCGATAATCGCCGTGTTGGTGTAATCATCGACGGTCGTCGCAAACTGCGACTGGCTGGCGATACCCAGGGTCTCGCGAGTCTGGAAAACGCCACTGCCGGAGTTCACCGTGTCAATCACGGACGAGGTGTTGGAAGTGGAGTTGACGGTGAACAACGTTCCGGTCTGGTAGTTGTAGCCAAGCGAGTAAGGATTCACGCCCACGCGAATCTGGTTGGCGCTGCCGGTGTCCGGATCAAAAACGTACACGGCGTTTTGCTGCGTGGAGGTCACGTAAAACAGCGCCGGAGCCAGTGTCGGCGCGCAAATGTTTGCCCCCGAAGTGCACGGCTGAGACACCGCTGGATCGTAGACGATGCCGGTCGGGTTGGCCGTCAAAGTGTTGATGGAAGCGGCGGTACTGCGCACCGGCGTAGTGGAGGACAGCGCGAAGACGTCCAGCCCTCCCACAGCGCTCACTGTGCCGCTATTTTGAATATTCGTGACTACCGCCACAGCGCGGTTGGGATCAATGGCCACGGCTGTTGGCGGACCGCTGGTGCCGACCAGCTGCATTGGCGGGGCGGTGCCAGCAGTGTATGAAGCGGACAGCAAGGCCGTAAGGTCAATCGCAGAGATGCTGTTGCCGCCGGTGTTCGCGACAATCGCCAGGGCGCGATCCTGATCGATGCCTATGCCGCTGGGCGCGATGCCCACGCACACATTCGTGCTGCTGGTCGTTCCGGAGGACGTCGTGCAGCTCGCCGACGTGAACGAGAGAACGCTCGGAGCCAGTGGATTGCTGATGTTAATGACTGAAGCGGAGCTGTCGCCATTATTCGCCGTCACCGCATAGCCGAGGCGGGGAATGGTAGCCACACCCAGCGGATTGGCGCCCACGGCCACACTGGCCATCACCGATCCATACGGCACACCGTAGTTATGCGCGTTGGTCGAGTCCATATTGATGATGGAAACGCTGTTGCACCCGTAGTTGGTCACCAGGGCCACCGCGCGCTCATCGTCAAAAGCCACGCCTTCCGGCATGTCCGCCGAACCGCAAGTTTTGCTCAGATCGATGACACCCACCGCGTAAATCTCCTCGGTGTTGGAGCCGACGGTGCCGCTGAGCACGTCAAGAGCGAAAGTATGGGGGTTGGGGAAACGCGACGCGGCCACGGTTATGTCCACTTCCGAATCCGCGGCGCTGGTCACCGTGATACCTGTGGAATCACCATCGAGACGCACCGTGGGAGTGCCGCCGCTTACGAACCCTTGCCCCAGAATACGCAGGGTTGCCGACTGCCCGACGGTAACGCTCTGCGGGAAACAGGAGGCATAGGGGTTCGTCGGATTCGTGGGATCGCACACCGCCACTGGAAGCGGACTGGGTGCGTTCGGCGCCGAGGACAGTGGCGGCTGTGAGTCGGGTACGCCACCGGAAGTGACCTGAACGTCACGAATATTAATCTTCTTGAACGAGGAACTCGGATCGAGGTCCAGATACGTCAACGTGTTGCTTCCGGCGTTGGCAACCAGCACCAGATTGGTCCTCGGATCGTAGCCCATGGGGCCGTAAATGGTGCACTGCGCACCACCCGATGGCGTGTAGCAGCCCGACTGCCCCGTGTTGATGGCCTGCATGATGCGAGTAGCAGCGCTCGTACCGTTGGCCGTGGGCCCGCCGGGATCAATCAGTGAAATCAGGTTAAACGTCTCGGCTGGGTCGTAGGCGATCAGCACATTGACATAGGGATCCCAGGCTACGTAACGAATGCCCGGCTCCGGAGCGTTTGGCGGAACCGGATTGCACGGATACGCAGTGTTGCTGCAGCTGTTCAAGCTGAGCGCCAACGACGTGACGCTTTGATCCAACGTGCGGATAAAGCCGATCTGCGGGGCCAGGCTGGAACCGGAAGAGGCGTTCGCATTGGGATCGGCGAAGGCAAACGTGCGCGTCACCTGATTGATGGCCCCGCCCGTAACGGTGCTGGTAGTCGCAAAGGTGTAGTACGGATTGCCGAAAGTCACGCTGCCGCCGCCGCCGGTCGTGGGCGTCGAGCTGCCGTTGGTCGGACAGGTCAGCTCATACGTAAAGGTATACGTGGTGGCGGTGAGCACCGGATAGGTTCCGTTGAAATAGGAAGGCGTCACGCCTTGAATCAAAACCGCGCCAGGGAATGACTCGTTCAATCCGTTTGGCGTGTCGGTAATAATCGTTGCGGTGGTCGTGCCGGCCGGACAACTCGCACCGTTCTGCGCGGATGGCGCAATCGCTACCGTGTTGTTGGACAGGAGCAGATTGACAACCGAGGTTCCGCCGAGTCCTCCAGGAGTCACATACGCGAGCGGAGCATCAGGCTGCATGATTACCTGCGGCGTCGCGCCCGTTGTCAAAGACACGGAGGCAATCGCGCAGGGCGGCGTCTGCGAGCTATTGAAGCAGGTCGGCGGTGTCACGCCTGCGGGAACGGGATTAGGATTCACGGAGACAATGAATCCCAGGGTCGCATTGCTAAACGCCACGATGGCCAGATGCGTTCCCGGATCGATGCCTACGGAGAATGCGGGCGGAACGTTTGTGTTGGGCGGCTCCTGAATCAGGTTCGCCAAGCTGATAGGAGAACCGATTGGCGTAATCGAGTTGGGCGTTACAGCGAGGAGCGTCAGCGAACTGCCTGTCGTGCTGTTTCCGCTATTCACGACTATGGCCAAATCGGCCCCTGGTTGATTAATTGGCGAGAGGTCAATTTGATCGTCAATGGCAATTCCTGTGGGCGCGATCCCAACAGGCGCCGTCATCACGAAATTAGGTATGAAACGGCTCCCGGAAGGAGCGAAATTGACGAGTTGGACGGAATTGGTCCCCTGCTCGGTGATCACCGCATATCCCTTCGTCGAATTAATGGCCATGCTGCTCGGGAGCGCATTCGCGGTTGGCAGAGGGATGTTGGGAGGAAACACGTTGGGAATCTGGTGCTGCGGCGTGGTTGTCGTTCCCGGAACAAAGTACGCCTGGTTGAGCGGCCCGAAGGTGGGCTGCACCGCCACATTGGTAACCGCCGAGGTGTACGGCGGAGGATTGGTGGTTTGCGCCTCGAACGTTACGGAAACTGGGTACAACCCGGGCGTCTGGGTCTGGCTGCCTTGCAGCGGACCGGTCACCTGACGCGAGTTCGACGGCGGAAGCACGACGTTCAGGCCGCTGTTGAAGAGCAGTTCCACCAAGGAACCATCGGCGCCAAAGTAGCCGCCGTTCGCCGTGAATTGCGCCGGCGTGCCCTGCGGGAAGCTGTCCGGGACCGCTGAGACTATCGCCGGTTTGGCATACACCAGATTGATGGGGATCGAAACATCCGTGGCCGTCCCGCTGACACTCGGGATACTGTGCACGGTAATGGTCCCGGTCCCGGCGTGCGTCAACTGGTTGGCCGCTAATCGAATACGCGTCACAATGGAGGCATCGCAGGTAACCACCGGAGTCACTCCCGAAGCGCTCGGGGTGCAGTAATTCGCGGTAATCGGAATGGTGAAAATGTTGGTGGAGGGAATCTGGGTGGTATTGCCGAGTGGGTCGGTAAACGTGATGTTGAGGGTGTCCAGCAGGTTTCTGGCATCCAGCCACACGTCTTGCAGCACACCGCCGGCGGCAATCGTGGTGGGATGAATGCCCGTAAAGGTGATGGGATTCGTAGACGCATTGACCAGCGTGATCGTTGCGGTGGCGTAATGGTAAATGTCGCCGCTGACCCAAGCGACCACTGTCACCGACGTAGCCGCGGTGGCCGCACTCGACGCCGGAGTAGTTTGCACCGGAGCAGTGTTGGTGGGCATGGTCGCAGGCGCCGTGTAGATACCGGTGCTCGCGTCGATGGTCCCGCAACTGGGGCTGCAGCTCGAGCCGTTGGGATTGGCCGTACCGCAGGCGCCGCCGCTTACCAGCGACGGAAAGTCATTGCAGATCTCCGTGCTGGAGCCGACCACGGGTTGCAGCACCTTCCAATTGAGATTGATCGGTGGACCGCTCGCCAGTTGGGCACTGAACGGGATGATCACCGCCGGCGTGATGCCCACCGGGGCAGTTGCGCTCGTCGGAGACACTGCAATACGGATACCCGTGTCCAGACTTACCACCGCAGTGCCTTTTTTGTTGCTGTTGGCAGCAGCCACCGCGGTAAACGTGATAGTCGGAATGGGATTCGGAAATTTGGACAACGGCGGAGCGGTGTAGCTCAACGTGTTGTTGGCGGCGGTTTGATCCGTGGTCCACGTGCCGATCGAGCCCCCGTTCACGGTCGCCCCGCTGGTGCAGTTTGTCAGGCTCGTGGTTTTCGGATTGGGGTTCGAGGTCGTCGGAGCCGGAGTATATTGGTACTGACACGACCAGGTGGAATTAAGGTTCGTCGACCCGGTGACCGTAGACGTGAACACCTGCGTGGTGCCGGCCACCACCGTGGCGCTGCCAGGATCGACCGTATCCACAACTTGATTGACGTTGGAGCTGCCGCAGCCGCTTTGCCACAAGGCGGCCCCAGTAAGTAGCAAGATCGCGGCGGAATGTGCACGAAACTTCATAGCGGACTTCTCCCCCATTAATAATCTGCGCGCGAGCGCCGCCCGCGTCGAATCGCTAAAGCTTTTCTTGCCCCATGACCGGAATACGTTTTGCACTTGCATAGCTCAGAAGGTCCGGCTGACCGTAAAACGGAACGTACTGAGCGGCTCAAAGTAATTCAGGCGTCCCGGATTCTGCAGGATCGGTTGGATCTGATAGCTGATCGATGGATCGCACTGATTGGGATGCAACGGATCGGAGAGCCCCAAAGCCTGGCAGGTCGTCGCCAGTTGCTGCAGGTTGATCTTGTCAAACGGCGCAATGATGGTCTCGTGGATGCGCAGCGGGTTGTACGCCCAGTAGATGCGGAAGGGCGCCTGCACGATCGGCAGATTGACGTTGAACTCGATACCTGTGGACATGCGCGGGTGGAAGTTCGTGCCGGAAGCAATCGGCAGTTGCGCGCCCTGATTCGCCAGGGGCACGTACAGATTGATGTTGTCGACGCCGCCCGAATTGAGCTTCAAAGCGTTCTTGTCCAGAATACCGGTGGTGCCAACATCGGTGAACAGCGTCATACCCACCGGGCCGGCGATGGGAATACGGTATTCGAGGTTGCCGACGCCCTGCAGGTCGCCACCCGGAAAAGTAATGGTATAGGCAACCACCGGAACCGTGAACGAGCCTAGCGTAGGGAAACCGCTGCCGCTCAAATGATGGTTGTCCAGGAACGTGACCGGCTGAAAATATACACTGGGAATGTAAGTGATCGGCGAGATCGCGCGGATGTCGAACCCGCGGATGTCGTTTTCACCGCCCATATAGAAGCGGCTGTACGGGGGAACTTCCTTGCCGCCGTAGCCGGTGGTCCAGGCGCTCAGAACGCGGAAGCCGATGGCATTGCGCCGGTGATTGATCTTATGGAAACGCTTGTACTCGCCGGTCAGCGTGATGGTGTTGACGTTGCCGCCCAGCGGGCCACCGGTGAACGCGCTGGAGAAGAAGTAGCTTCGCCCGGTGGTGGCGTTGATGGGACTATCGAGCGTGCTGCTGCTCAACGAAGTCGTCACCGTACTGGCGATAATGCCGTCCAACGCGCTCGGGCCGGCGATGCTGCGATACTGTAACTGCGTGAACAGCAGTTGTGACGCCTGGTTGTAGGTCGAAATATTCGTGCGCGTTAATCCGTAGGTCAAACCGAGACGCGCAAAGCCGTAGCGCTTCATCGGATAGTTGGCGAAAAGCGTGAAGCCGGTGCTGTTCTGGTTGTAGTTCTGTACGTATTGCGGGTTGATGCTGACCGCCTGGCCGGTGAGCACCGCAGCCTGTTCCGCCTGATCGAACTTGTACAACGTGGAGAAGACCGTGAAGCCCGAAGAAATCGGCCGGTCGAACAGATACGGCTCGGTGAAACCGAACATGATGTTGCGCGAATACTGTCCGACGGACGCCGAAACCGTCAGCGTTTCGCCGAGACCCAGGAAATTGTTGGTCTGATAGGTCAAGCCTATGAATCCACCGGCCAGGCCGCTCACGCCGCCTTGCAAACCGATGGACTGTTTCCCCTTCTCGTGGAGCTTCAGGAGAATGTCCACCGTGCCTTCCTTGGTGTTGCGCTTGATTTCGGCGGCCTTGTCGGGATCGAGCTTGTCGAAATAATCGAGTTGGTTCAGGCGCAGGATGCTGACCTCCCACGCATGCTTATTGAACAGCTGCCCTTCGTCGATGAGCAATTCGCGGCGGATAACTTTGTCGCGCGTGGTGGTATTGCCGCTGAAGTCGATGCGCCGCACGTAGTACTGCTTGCCTTCGTCGAACTTCATGGTGACGTCGATACGGTGGTTCTGGTCGTCGATGTCGGTCTGCGGCTCCGGCACGAAATCGATGAAACCGAATTGGCCATAGATCTTGGTGTAATCCTCCATGGCTTTGCGGATCTTCGCGGCGGAGAATACGTCGCCCTTCTTCAAGGGGAAGGCGTTCTTCAGCGCGTCGGCTTTCAGCGAAAGCGCTTTGTCCGGATCGGAGCTGGCGATTTTCAAAGTCCCCATGTAGTACTTCTCGCCTTCCTCGATGGGGATGGTAATGTTCACGGCCTTGCCAGAGCTCTTCCCGGCGACGACCGGGATTCCATACTTCCAGCCTTCGGTGTCCACGTTCTGCAGGATGGGATCGCCGACGGTAACTTTGAAATAGCCATTGTCGCGATACAACCCGCGAATGCCGACTTCGATGTCTTCAATGAGCTTGTCGTGGTCGTAGGTTTTGGACATCACATTGATACTGGTGATGTACAGCGGAATCGCGTACGGGCGGTCGTGATGCATGGCGCGAATCAACTTGCGGTCGCTGAAAACGTGGTTGCCTTTAAAGCTGATTCTTCCGACTTTGACCTTCGGGCCTTCGTTGATCTTGAAAACCAGAATCACCGCGTTGCTGGAGGCGATGCGTTCGTATTGCGGAGTGACGGTAGCGAACTGCCGTCCATGTTCGCCGAGCAGTTCCTTCAGCACCACTTCGGCCTTCTTGATCTTCGTCGGGTCGAATTGGCTTTCTACCGTCAAGCCGACTTTGCGGTCTTTGAAGCGGTCCAGGATGTCGGACTCGGAAATGGAATGGATGCCGTCGTAGCGGATACGGCGGATGACCGGACGCTCTTTGACGACGAAGATGATCACTTTGCCGTTGGGCTTGTCACCGTCTTCAACTTCCAGCTTTACATCCTCAAAAAATTGCGTATTCCAGAGCGCCTGAAAATCGCGCCGCAGGGTGTCCTCGTTGTAGGGATCGCCCTGGCGCGAAAAGATGCGCGCCTGCAGCGTGTCGCGGCGGATGCGGCGATTGCCTTCGAAGTCAATGCGCTCGATGAACGGTTGGCCTTCGGGATGCTGCTGCTCCGCCGAAAACGAAAGGCTCGAAGGGCTCTCGACAATACTTTCTTTCAGGCTGACTTCATCCAGCGACGCGTGAAAGAGCGTAGTGGCCTTGGAGGCATGATCCTCTTCGTTTTCATCCGAAGAAGCGAAGAGTGGAAACGCACATAGTAAAAGCAGCAGCGCCGCGGCAACAAAGGCGCATGGCTTTCGCCGGGCGTCTACTGCCGATAAACAGAGTTTGCTTTGAGCGGCCATTGATCGCATCAAGGCCGCGCCCCCAAACCACCCAAGATGTCATTCTCCCGCCAGACCTGGCACAGGCTGGCCGCATATTACGCAGCGCGGCACCCACTTCGGTCACGCCGCATTGCGGTTCACTTCTCTACGTTGCCTCAGATTCGCTAGTGGACGACTGGGGTTGCCTCACCGACCGGCCGGAACGCGAGGCCTTCCCCTGCAACATAAATTTGCAATGTTGCCGGCCTCTGAATTCCCCCCTGGATCAGAGCCTCGGACAGCGGGTCTTCCACATATTTCTGCAATGCCCGCCGCAACGGTCGCGCTCCGTAGGAACGGTCCGCGCACGTTTTATCGAGGATCCACTGGCGCGCTTCCGGTGACAAGACCACTTGCACCTGCCGATGAATCAGCGTGTCGTTCAACTGCCCGACAAGCAAATCAATAATGCGCAGCAGGTCCTCGTCACTGAGCGGGTTGAACAGAATGATTTCGTCCAAGCGGTTCAAAAACTCCGGATTGAACGCCCGCTTTACTTCGCCCAACACCATGTCTTCCATGCTCTTCAGGCTGGCTTCATCAATACCCGCCTGGAAGCCCATGGGAGTGCGCTTCTGCAAGTGTCGCGCACCCAAATTAGAAGTCATGATGATGATGGTGTTTCGGAAATCGACGGTATTACCGAGACCATCCGTTAACTGCCCGTCTTCGAAAACCTGGAGAAGAATATTGAACAGGTCGGGATGTGCCTTCTCGATTTCGTCCAATAGGATAACCGAATACGGCGTGCGACGCACGCGTTCGGTTAGCTGCCCGCCCTCTTCGTAGCCCACATAGCCTGGAGGCGCGCCGATCAGCTTCGACACGGAATGCTTCTCCATGAATTCGGACATATCGAAGCGAATCAGCGATTTTTCGGAACCGAACAGGAATTCCGCCAGGCGCCGCGCTACTTCGGTTTTGCCCACGCCGGTCGGACCCAGGAACAGGAAGCAGCCCACCGGCCGCGATGGAGATTTCAGCCCCGCGCGGCTGCGGCGAATGGCACGAGCCAGAGCGGTGATGGCTTTATCCTGGCTGATCACGCGCTTGTGCAGTTCCGGCTCGATGCGCAGCAACTTCTGCTGTTCGTCTTCCTTGATGGAAGTTACCGCTACGCCGGTCCAGCGCGACACCACTTCCTCGATGTCCTCGCGGGTCACAATGCCCGTGGAGGCGTCATCGAGCTTGTAGCGCTCGCGCAGCACGCGCAGATTTTCTTTTTCCTTGCGCTCTTCCTCGGAGTAGAAGCGCGCCTTTTCGAATTCGTGCGCGGCAATCGCCGACTCCATGCGATGGGTGATGAACTTCACGCGCTTTTGCACTTCGCTCACTTCTTCGGGCACCGAGGCCTGGCGCAGCTTTACCCGCGCTCCCGCTTCGTCGACCAGGTCGATGGCTTTGTCCGGAAGGAAGCGGTCGGGAATGTACCGGTTCGAAAGATAAACCGAGTAGCGCAGCGCTTCGTCGGTATAGCTGACGGCGTGAAACTTCTCATAGCGCTCGCGTACGCCGTTGATCACCTGAATGGCTTCTTCTTCCGTGGGCGCCGGAACCTTTACCGCCTGGAAGCGCCGCTCCAGCGAACGGTCCTTCTCCACGGACTTGCGATATTCGCCCGGAGTGGTGGCGCCGATGCACTGAATTTCGCCGCGCGAAAGCGC
>Ga0335078_10018214_pt1 | contig 10446 bp, 11 predicted proteins | sample Lox_Sample_32_FD_206711 | JGI IMG/M metagenome (GOLD analysis project Ga0335078, IMG submission 206711) | Soil microbial communities from Loxahatchee National Wildlife Refuge, Florida, United States - Lox_Sample_3.2 | ecosystem: Environmental > Terrestrial > Soil > Wetlands | place: USA...
CGGCACGGGGTTCTGGATGGAGCTGCTGCTGACCTTTGGGCTGGTGAGCGTGATCCTCGGGACAGCCTCCGGCGCGCAGAACATTGGAATCATCGCCGCGCTCGGGGTGGGCGCGTACATTGCTCTGGCCGGGTTGTGGGGAAGCCCGATCTCGGGAGCGTCGATGAATCCTGCGCGGACGTTCGGTCCGGATCTCGTCGGGGGGAAGTTCACCGACTACTGGGTGTACGTCGCCGGGCCGATCGTGGGGGCCGCGTTCGCGGTGGGCGCCGCATTCGTTCTCCGGGGACGCGGTGGCGGGGTTAGCGGCTCGGGCGCCGCCCAGGGCGCCCTGTTCACCGAGGTAGAGGAGCCAGACGGGAAAGAGCGCGCAGCGAGCCGATCGCCCGCAACGCGCGAATAGCGGCAGGCTGAAGTACGTGATGATCGCGCAACACAACGGCTGGAGCATCCTCATCGGCAGGATCCACTGATCGGACCGAAGGGGACGCTGGCATCGAACCTCTCGTTGTTTCGAATTTGCAACGCCGCCCCCGGCTACTATGGCGGGCTCTACCCTTCCAGGAGGACCCAGCGCCGGCGCGTGCTGCTACGCCAACGACCCAGCGTACGGCACGAACTATCCCCTGCAGAAGGTCGCCCGCAGTTTCGGGTGACCCCGGCCAATGTCGGGCCCGCGGCGATGCTCGGTGTCGTGTGTCCGACAACCTCGGCGCTCAACGACGTGGGCGTCTAGCAATGCCTGACGTTCCTCAAGCAGGCGTTCCGAGCCGAAGGAGGCAACGCCACCCCGCCGCCCGGTCCGAGCAGCGCCACGCGACTCCCAGGGAATCGACCCGGGCGGCGCACGGATGCGATGCTCCATGGTGAACGATGTCGCGCGAGTCATCGAGGCGCATCGCGCCGCGGGGGCGTTCTTCCAGGTGGACGGAGTCGAGACCTTCGTCCGCGTGGCCGGCTCGGGCGACACCGTCGTCCTCATGCACGGCCTCCCGGCCTCGTCCTTTCTGTATCGCAAGGTGATCGCCGAGCTCTCGCGTCGTGGGTTCCGGGCACTTTGCTTCGACCTCCCCGGTCTCGGTCTCACGGGTCGGCCGACCAACTTCGACTACAGCATCCGTGGCCTGGGGGCGTTCGCTACAGCCGCCGTCGACGTGCTGACACAAGAGCCATTCCACCTCGTCGTCCACGATGCCGGTGGACCAGTTGGATTCGAGCTCGCGGAGCGGCGCGGAGACCGCATCGCGTCACTGAGCATTCTGAACACCTTGGTGCAGCCCCCGAGCATGCCCTTCCCGGGCGAGATAATGGCGCGGTTCGCTCAGCGCGTACCGGCCTGGGCGCGATCCCCGTGGCTCTGGCGACAGCTCATGCAGCGCGTCGGCATCCTTGACACATCGTGCGTGTCAACGGCGGAACTTGACGCCTACCGAGTCCTCGCGCTCGGGAGCGATGCCGGCGCTGGCTACCTGCGGATCATGCGTGCGTTAGCCGATAGGGATGGCGGCCCCCGCGACTATCGGGCCGTCGTCGATGCGACCAGAAACCCATATCCGGTCCAGGTCGTCTGGGGCGCGCTCGATCCCGTGCTTCCACTGCGCCGGCACGGCATCAAGGCCCTGGCCGCGACCGGACTGCCCTACCTGACGGCGCTGCCGGCGCGACACTTTCTGCAGGAAGATCAAGCGCCGGCCGTGTCCGAGCTGATCGAACAGCTCGCGGCATCAACACCGAGCAAGCGTCCAGAGCATCCAGCTGCGTGAGCCCCGGCCGGCGAGGGCCCCATCGGTTGGTGTCGATCACTTCCACGAGGCCCGGGATCGACCGGAGTCGCTGGTTGCGCGCGTTGGATCGGTTGCGTGGCTGTCAAGCCAAGCCTCGGCGGCGTCGAGGGCCTTTTCGGTCGATTCAAAGATCGTCTCGGATGCCGGGACCACGGTCACGGCTTCCCGCAGGTCGACGCGGTGCGTTCTTTCGAGCTGCTCGAGAAGCGCTTGGTCGACACCGCTGAGGAACAGGTGCCCGCCGGCCGAGCGCAGGCGCTCGGCGTAGTCGGCGAGGACGATGAACGCGGTCGCGCCGAGCGTTGTGCGGCCGCGGAGCCTCAGCACCACCACCGGCCACTTAGATCTTGCGGGGTCGGGCAAGCGTGTCTGAAGGGTGCGGGCGCCGGCGAACAGCAGGCTTCCGTAAACATCGAGGAGCGTGACCTCCCCGCTCGGGAGCGTGGCCGGCGCCTTTGCCTCGACGAAGCGGCCGCCCTGGTCGGGCTCAAGCCGCACGACGGTCAAGTCGATGGCTTCCTGGTTGAGCTAGAGGAGCAGAGAGAGCACGACGCCAATCCCCACCGCCGCGGTCACCGGGAGAAACAGCGTCCCTGTGAGCGTCGCGAAGAACGCGATCTGCGATGGCAGCCCGGTGCGGAGGACCGTGTCGATCCGCCCCACCCGCAGGGAGCTCGCCGCGGCGAAGATCAGCACCGCGGCGAGCGTCGGGATCGGGACCTTGCCGACCGCGCCGGAGAAGAGCACGAGGATCAGCAGCATCCAGACGCCGGAGAAGATCGATGCCCAGCGGCCGCGCGCGCCCGCGGCGACGTTCAGCGCGGTCTGCCCGACCGATCCGCCGACGGGCTGACCACGGAACAACCCCGACGCGAGGTTGCCGATTCCCTGGGCGATGAAGTCTCGGTTCGGGCTCGACAGCGAGCCGTCGGGATTCGGCGCACCCTCCGCCACCCCGGTGCCCTGCACGAGCACGATCACGGCCACGGCCGCGGCACCTGTGAGCAGGTCCAGCGAAGACAGCAGCGACAAATGCGGCAGGTGCGGGGTCGGAATCCCGTTGGGGATCTGGCCGGAGTCCTCGACGCGGACCAGATCGCTCGCGCCGAAGGACAGCAGGGTCGGAACCAGCAGGGCGATCAACGAGGCCACGGAAGCCACCCGGGTACGGCTGAGCAACGCCATCAGCACCAGCGCCGAGACACCGACCGCGGCTGCGGTCAGCGACATCTCGCTCAGGTGAGTGATGACGTTCCAGGCCTTCGCCAGCGCCGGGCTGCCCTTCTCCGGCGAGCCGAGGAGGTCACCCAACTGGCCGAGCACGATATTCAACGCCACACCGGTGAGAAAGCCGGTCAGCACCGACACCGACACAAAACGCGTGAAACGACCGAGACGCAGCACACCCGCGGCAATCATCATCACCCCGGCCAGCGCCGAAAGGACGAACAGGGCGTCCGAGCGCTCGGACCCCGAGAAACCGCTCAGCGCCGATCCCGCCGCGAGCGCTGAGGCAGTGGTGGTCGTGACCACCATCAGCCGCGTGCTGACCGCGAGCCCGCCGCCGATCGGACCGGCCTGCTCGCGTACAGCCCGTAGACCGGATTGACGCCCACCAGCACCGCGGAGGCCATCCCATCTGGGACGCTGGCGATCGCGCCCGGAACGCCGGCCAGCGCATCGGACCGCAGGCTGCCGGGATCCGGTCGCAGTGACGCGATCCGCTTCGGCAGCAGGCTCACGTCATCGCTCCTGACGAGCGCCCGCCCTCAGGATGGGGCAGTGCCGTCAGCAGAAGCGATGCCCTCCCCGCGCCGGCGCAAGGGACGACGGCGTGCCAGAACCGACATCGTCGCCGTCAGCTGCCGTGGTGACGGCTTCGGCAGGACACGCGGTCGCCTCCTGACGACTCACGCGGCACGACTCGCACTCCGGCTCCCCGCCCCCAGCGCTCCCCGCCGCGCGCGCTGTGCCGCCACGAGCTGACGGCGGGCCCCGGCGTAATCCGGGGTGCGCCGGCCGATCCGCACGTGGTGCAGATGGTCGTCGAGGTCCGCGAGCTTGATCGTGCGTGCGATCTCGCCGGTCTGGCCATCCGCGCACGCGATCCGCAAGACGTACGCCCTGTAGGACTCCTTTGGGCGGCGGGTCAGCAGCGCAAGGACCGAACGCTCGTCATCGGTCAGGCCGAGCTTCAGGAGTTCCTCCGCGGCTCCCTCCACTCGCTCGAGCACATCGTGCAGGTACGCAAGCCCACGTGCGTGCCCGGCGACCGAGCCAGCCACACGCTCGACGTGCTCGATCAGCGGTTCACCGGAGCGAGTGACCTGACCTGCGTGAAGTCGACGGGCAAGGCGACGGGCAGCGGGAGTGTTCAACCGATGCGTTCCTTTCCGGTAAGGCCCACGCATCCTGCACCGCTTGCCGCGGGGCGGCAAGGGCGCATACCTGTCAGTCCCAAGGCCGGTTGGCACCCCCGGCGTTGCCGAGTCGTCCGATCTGGGTGATGCAGCAGCGAGCAGGGCCGAGAGGATCATGGTTATGCCCACGCCCTCTGGCAACCGCGCCTCGGATGTTCGCAGCCGTCGACGCACGGCTGCTTCCCTGAAGCCAGAGCCGCACGCGATTCCGCATTTGTCGGTAGCCGAGCGGGTCGCACACGGGAAGACTGCCCGGGACGAGGTCCCTCGTTCAACACACGCCGAGTACGAGCCGAGCGCCACGCGCGCCGATCCGATCGAGCTGCTCGAGCGCCAAGCGAGGAGCCGGGTTCCGGAGCTGGTCCCGATTCGCTACGGCCGAATGCTGATCTCGCCGTTCGCGTTCTATCGCGGTGCGGCGATGATCATGGCGCATGATCTCGGCGCGACGCCGCGCTCGGGGATCAGCGTCCAGTGCTGCGGCGACGCGCACCTGTCGAACTTCGGGGCGTTCGCCTCGCCCGAGCGGCGGCTGGTGTTCGACGTCAACGACTTCGACGAGACGCTGCCGGGGCCGTGGGAGTGGGACGTGAAGCGGCTCGCGGCAAGCATGCTGATCGCCGCCCGCGACAACGGCTACTCGATCAGGCAGCAAGAGAAGGTCGTGCTCGAAACCGTCAAGGAGTACCGGACGGCAATCAGACGGTTCGCACGGATGCACCAGCTCGAGGTGTGGTACGCACACCTGGAGATCGAGAGGGCCCTCCATGAGCTCGCCGCAGAGCTCAAGAACACCAAGTCGACGGCCGTGCAGCTCAAGCGGGCCAAGAAGAACATCGCGAAAGCGCGCGCGCGAGACAGCATGTCGGCGTTTTCGAAGCTCACCCAGGCGGTCGACGGCACCGTGCAGATCGTCGATCAGTCGCCGCTGATCGTCCCGATCACACAGCTCGCAGCCGAAGGTGGAGCGGACGCGATTTTCGAGGACCTGCGTCAGCTGATCCGGCGGTATCGCAACTCGCTGGAGTTCGACCGGCGCGTGCTGCTCGAGGAGTTCGAGCTGCGCGATGTCGCGCGCAAGGCGGTGGGCGTCGGCAGCGTCGGCACCCGCGCTTGGATCGCGTTGATGATGGCTCGCGACAACGTCGACCCGCTGTTCCTGCAGATCAAGGAGGCCGAGGCCTCGGTGCTTGAGCCGTTCCTCGGACCGAGCGAGTTCGCAAATCACGGCCAGCGAGTCGTCACGGGGCAGCGGCTGATGCAAGCGACGAGCGACATCTTCCTTGGCTGGCTCCATGTGGAGGCTGGGCTTGACGGAAAGTCGCGCGACTTCTACGTCCGCCAGTTGAAGGACTGGAAGGGCTCGGCCCTGATCGAGCAGATGAGCCCGAAGGCGATGGCGATCTACGGAAAGCTGTGCGGGTGGACATTGGCGCGAGCTCACGCACGCAGCGGCGACCGCATCGCGATCGCCGCCTACCTCGGCAGCAGCGATGCCTTCGACCGAGCGCTCCTCGAGTTCTCGAAGGCGTACGCCGACCAGAACGAACGCGACTACGCCGAGCTCGTCGACGCTTCCAAGTCCGGTCGGATCACCGCCCAGACCGGACTCTGACCGCTGGCGACCGACTCCTGTGTACAACGGTCTCGTCGGCGCGAGCACGTCACCCGAATGGGGTGACCTGTCTTAGTGCATGCGGTCATATGCTTGCCGCCGCTCGCTCTAAACAGGCGTGAGGCGAATGGCGTGGCCGGGATAAGCATGCATACCGGGACGGGCTGTTTGGCCCGAGAGGGTCTCGCCGCAGGCCGTGTGAGGACCGGCTTTCAACCAACAATTACCCGGGGAATCAGCGACCCCGGCGACCGCGTCTGGTCGCACTGGTCGATGCCGACCCGGACGGCATAGATGGAGGGCAACGCAATGGCCGAGATCGACGTTGACCAGCTCGGGCCGGTCGACTACATGGTGGTTGGTTTTCCCGCGGATAAGGCGGACTTTTCGGGCGCCATGGCCGACGAGCTGAAGAAGCTGATGGACAGCGGCACGATCCGGGTGCTCGATCTGATGATCGTCACGAAGGGCGAGGACGGCACCGTGGCGGTTGCAGAGTTGCGCGACAGGGAGGACAGCGAAGTCGGCGAGCTGCGGTCGCTTGAGGCGGAGATGTCGATGCTGCTGGCCGCCGAGGACGTCGAGCGCGTCGGCGCCGATCTGGACCCAGGAAGCACCGCTGCGGTGCTCGTCTGGGAGAACACCTGGGCGGGTCCGTTCGCCTCGGCGATTCGCCGCTCCGGCGGGGATCTGATCACCGCGGGTCGCATCCCGACCCAGGCGCTGATCGCCGCGGCCGAGGAGGACCGGGAGGCGGCCGAAGTGGGAGCATGACTGGGACGTTTCACGGGACCGGGAAGATCGTCGCGACCGGATCGGAAGCCGAGTCACGAGCGCCCGGCGCAGCGTCGCGATGATCGCGCAGACGGAGACCGCCATTGACCTTTCACCGGAGACGGTGCTGCAGCTCGCGCCGGGCATCCGGACGCGTTTGGATGCCGCTGGCCATGTCCTCGTTGACGCGCCCGACGGCACGATCATCGACGCAGGCCCAAACGGCTTCGTCGTGTTGTCGATGTTCGCGCGGCCGCTCGGTCTTGGAGCGGCGATCGACCGACTTGAGGGCGGGAGTAAAGGCTCCACCGACTTCGTGCCCACGATCAGTGTCATCAACATGCTGATCGAAGAGGGGGCGTTGATGCCACTGGGCGTCGATCGCGTCCCCACCAGGGGCTGGGCTGATCCGGTTGAGCACGCGCGCATGCTCCACGACGACCGCCGGACGAGCGACTACATCGCGGCGCTGCGCCAGGCGGTGCGACCAGGAGACATCGTGCTCGACATCGGCACAGGCAGCGGGGTGCTAGCGATCGCCGCCGCCCGGGCGGGCGCGCGGCACGTGTACGCCGTCGAAGCCAGCGACATCGCCGACGTCGCCGAGCGCGTGTTCGCCGCCAACGGTGTGCAGGAGCGGGTGACCTTGATCCGCGGCTGGTCCAGAGACGTCAAGCTACCCGCGCCGGCGGACCTGCTGGTCACGGAGGTGATCGGCAACGAACCGCTCGAGGAGGAAGTCCTCGAGACGACGCTCGACGCCCGCCGCCGTCTCCTCAGACCCGACGGGCGGCTGATACCCCACGCTCTCGAACTGGTGGCCTGGCCGCTGCTAATCCCGGATGCAGAGGCCAGACAGCGGGCGATTGGCCGACAGGCAATCGAACGCTGGCGGCAGCTCTACGGGATCGAGTTCCGGCCTCTGCTGGACGCCGCCTTCCCAGGTGCGGTGAACAACCCGACAGAAGCCGAGGTCGTCGCGCAGTGGCCAACGGTGGGTCCACCGGTGACGCTCGCGACCGTTGCACTCGACCGCTATCAACGACCCATCGTCGACGCGGCCGCCGATCTCGCCGTCACCGGCCCGGTCAACGCCGTCGCCGTGACGTTCCGCGCCCACCTGCACGGGACGATCGTCCACACGCTCGACCCCTGGAGGTGGCCGTCGTCGAGCTGGGCGACATCGGTGTGGGTGCTTCCTGACGTCGTACGGGTCGGTCCGCGTGACACCTTGCGTGTCCGGTACAGCCGTCGCGTACACGGGCGAGCCGACGGACTGACGTGCGAGGTTTCGCCCGTTTTGGGTGATGCTGCAGCCGTCCCGCAACGGCACGATATTCATGCCCGGTGCCAGTGAAATAACCGGACACGTGATGTCGGCATCGTCCACGATAGGAGGACGCAATGGGATTCGTACGTCGACGGGCTCGCCGTCGGACGGCGCTGCTGGTCGGAGGAGCGGCCTACGCGGCGGGCAGGAGCCGTGGTGGCGGCGAAGAGGAGTATCAGTCCGGCGGATACGAGGAGGCACCGCCAGAAGCAGCGCCGGCGCCAGCGCCAGCCCAGCCTAGCGGGACCATCGACTACGACGAGCTCGAACAGCTTGGGAAGCTGCACGCCGACGGCACTTTGACCGACGAGGAGTTCGCGGCCGCCAAGGCCAAGATCCTCGGAACCTGACCCACGCGATCTACGCCGTGCGATCTCGTCCATCCGTGTCGACGGATCGCTTGCCCGACCTGGTTGTCGAAGACTCGCCCGCGGCGGTCGACATCGCGCTCCTCGAAGAGCAAGTCGCGGCCGCTGCGATCGCTGCTACCGGGTCTGCCGCCGAGCAGGAGTTCGGAATCTTCGCTCGGGGCAACGACGGTCGGGTCCTAGCCGGCATCTCCGGCGTTGTCTGGGGCGGGTATTGCGAGCTGGAGGCCATGTGGGTCGACGAATCGCTGCGCCATCGTGGGCTCGCGCGTGCACTGATCGCCGACGCGGAGACCGAGGCGCGCCGCCGGGGGTGCACGCTCGTCATCTTCCACGCCTACGACCTGCTCGCCCGCGGTCTATACGACCGGCTCGGGTACGAGACGGTCGGTGTGATCAACGACTGTCCGGCAGGAAGCGCCGCGCGCTGGTACCGCAAGGTCCTGTAGACGTGGTGGGACTACGCGGGGCCCGGAAAGAGCCCGGCGAGAGCCGCCCAAACGCCCACGTCGGATGTCTGCAACGAGCCGACCTCCCGGGCCCGGGTGCGGTGACCTCACCGCGGAGAGAACAACCGTCCTCCAGACGCTGATTGAACAAAGAGGCGCTCAGCGCCTGCTCGGTGACGCCGAGGGACACGGCGATATCGGAGACGTTGCTGCCGCCACGGACGACCTCAAACGCTCGGCGACGGAACTCCTCTGCGCACGGGGGCGAGGCCTCGGCACGCTGCACAGCCTCCCATCAAGGCGCTTTGAACACGAGCGCCCGGGTGTCTGGGATGAGTTACACATGGTGCAGCGGCCGGTGTGACAAGAGCACTGAGCAAGCGAGAGGCTAGCCTGATCCTGAGACCAGCCCCGGAGCAAGTCTCCGGTACTCCGGTCGCTCCGATCGTGCGAGCCGCCAGGCCAACACGCCGCCATGAGCCGGAACGTGAGCCCGCGCGACTGTGTCGGTCTAGGGCCGAACGACGCTGCGATCAGTTCGCGTAACTCTGCGTGGTCCATCGTGCCGGGACGGCTCCACACCGTTGGTGGAGACCGCGCGCTCCTATTCCCCGGTCTTTAGTTCGATTTCACCCTCTCGCTGCTGAAGTCGTCGGCCTGTAGAACCTGCCCCACGCGACCGCGAAGACGGGCACGATAGGTGACGAAATCGGCGTATCGCGCAGCGGGACTGGATCGGTCGGCCTGTGCCGCGCCCGCTTACCCCTTCGCGGCTGCTCGAACTTGAGCCTGGGGCTTTCCACGACGAAGATCTCGATCGGCGGGGCTACGTTCGGCCGGCGCTCTGTTCGAAGGTGCCAGTTTCGGAGGGTTCTGCAGCACGCGCGGTCGAGCCTATCTGGGTGCGCATCCGTATTTCGCCGGGACGCGCGAGGGGCGGCTTTACGGATGTCAGCTGCGCACGCCCTTGCGACCCTCACGATAGGCAATACCGCACCCGCCCAGCGGTTTTGACCGCCTGGGTCGTGTGCGCCCACAGAACGGAGGACCGCAATGGCTGTCCAAACATCTCAAGGAACCAGAGCCCCGGCTGAGTACGAGGGCTATTACGAGGAGGAGGATCGCGGCTACGGCTGGGTGGTGTTCGCAGGTGTGCTGCTGCTCTTGCTCGGGACTCTCAACTTCATCGAGGGCCTTGCCGCGATTGGCAACGCGAACTTCTTCGTCCACAACACCCATTACGTCGCCGGCAGCCTGAACACGTGGGGCTGGGTCGTGCTCTGCATCGGCGTGCTCCAGTGGCTCGTCGGTTGCGGCGTGTTCGTCAAGAACCAGTTCTCGCGCTGGGTCGGCGTGGTGGTTCTGGCGGGCAATGCGATCGCGCAGCTGCTGATGATCCCGGCGTATCCGTTCTGGTCGCTGTCGATCTTCGCGCTCGACATCCTGGCGATGTACGGCCTGATCGCTTACGGCAAGCGAATCGCCGCGGACTGAATTCGAGGAGGCTCCAGCTATCGAGTGAGGCGAGGCGCCATGTTTTTCGGTTCGAGGAAACGCCGTAGCCTCGGCGTTGGCGCCCATCCCTTTGGCGATCGCGCTCGCAACGAGGCTGGAGCTTTCCGAACGCCGCAGTGGCTGGCGTGGCGGCGTTCCGCGCAGAAGGTGACGCGCACATGGAAGGAATGGCTCGCGGCCGAAGGTGTCGA